>Ga0116217_10001342_pt1 | contig 23999 bp, 33 predicted proteins | sample Sb_taG_6_FD_89697 | JGI IMG/M metagenome (GOLD analysis project Ga0116217, IMG submission 89697) | Peat soil microbial communities from Weissenstadt, Germany - Sb_50d_4_PS metaG | ecosystem: Environmental > Terrestrial > Soil > Wetlands > Peat | place: Germany: Weissenstadt | collected 2010-09-21 | reverse complement strand
GGGCGATGGGTCGGCCGGCTGGGGCGCGGTCGTCTCGAGGACCACCGGTCCGGCCGGGTCGACCAACCTGGTGCCGTCGGGGAGGGTGATGGCGTTCTTGAACGAGAAGGAGCTGACGGTGTTCCCGAGGTTCTCTGGCACCTGCAGGTAGGTGATGACTTTCGTCGGGTCGTTCGGGTCCGGGACCGTGACCGTGGGGTAGCCCTGGTCGATCAGGTTCTGGATCGCGTTCCCGTCGTGCAGCGTGACGAGCGGACCCTTGATCGTCTCGTTCACCACCACCGCGACCGGCTGGGACAGATCGATGATCGTCCGCCCCGAGTTGTCGGTGTAGGTCGTGTACCCGCTCGGTGGCGGGCTGCCACCCGTCGCGACGAGGACCGGGTTCCCGTTGTCGTCGTTGTCCCAGGTGGCGGCGCCCGAATCGATCAGGGCCTGGACCGCGGGATCACCGACCTTCACCGTCTGGATGTCGGTTTCGTCCGAGGAGGAGTTCCGGTGACGGCGGAGGAGTCCGATTCCGACCAGCAGCCCGCCCACCCCGATCGCCCCTCCGGCGATGGCCCCGTCGTTGTTCCCGCCCGACCCCGAGCTCGAAGACCCGCTGTTGCCGGAGAGCCCGATGGGAGAGGGCCCGGAGCTTCCGCCCCCCGATGAGCCCGACGTTGTCCCCGACGACCCGGTCGACCCGGTTGTCCCCGACGACCCGGTTGTCCCCGACGAGCTGCTCGTCCCCGACGACCCCGTTGACCCGGAACCGCCGAGGAGGCACACCCCGCTGTTGCCCCCCGCGGAGCTGCTGCAGATCTGGCCCGAGTTGGCGGCATCGGCCGGGCCGACGAGGGCGAGGACTGTCAGGGTGGCGATCGCGCCTCCGGCGAGCAGCAGACCGGTCAATGCACTGAGCGCGCGGCGGTGCCGCCAACCCCCGCGGATGCCGACAGCCACGGCGGTACAATAACCGGGCGCAAGCGCGGTTGCGGTGGCCGCGACTCTGCCCGCGGTGTCGCCGGCGCGACCCTTGGACACCAGGTGAGGTGGGGGCTCGTGGGGGAACTGTCGGAGGTCCCGCCCCCGAGTCGGCCTCGTCGGATGCTGGACCGGTTGGACGCGCAGCGCTGGCCGCTCACACTGGCGGTCCTTGTCTCGGGATGGAACCTCTGGGACCTCCGGGCCACGCTGCGCCCCGTCGCCTACCCCGACGACGCCTCGATCCACGAGCAGATGGTCCGTTTCGCGACGGCGGCGGTCCAGGCCGGGCACGACCCGTTGGGACAGTGGTTCCCCTACCTCGGCGCCGGTTCCCCGCAGTTCCTGCACTACCAGAGCCTCGGGGCGATGCTCACCGGCGTCGCCGGGGCGCTCGTCGGGGGGGATACGGCGTTTCGTTGGTCGCTCTACCTGCTGGTCGCCCTCTGGCCCCTCGTGATCTACCTCTCCGCGCGTCTGCTCCGGCTGACTCCGTGGGCGGCGGCCGCGGCGTCCGTCCTCTCGCCCGTGCTGATGAGCGTGCCCTCGGTGGGCTACGAGCGCGGCGCCTACCTCTGGATCGGCTACGGCCTCTGGGCGCAGCTCTGGGCCTCGTGGTTCCTCCCGCTCGCCTGGGCGACGACCTGGCGGGCGGTGGAGGATCGTCGGTTCCTCGCCCCGGCAGCGCTGTCCGTGGCACTGACCGCTTGTCTGCACTTCGAGACGGGCTTTCTCGCCTTTGCCGCTGTCGTGGTGCTCCCCTTCGTCGTGTGGTCGGACCTGCGGCGAAGGATCATGCGGGCTGCCGTCGTGCTCGTCTTCGCGTTGCTCGGGAGCTCGTGGGCCGTCGTGCCATTGATCGCGCAGGGGAAATGGGCGTCGATCAACGAGGTCCTGCACGACACGCCGCTCGTGAACGGCTACGGGGCCGGCCGGGTGCTCTCGTGGTTGATCGAGGGCCGGGTCTACGACGCCGGCCGGTTCCCAGTCGTCACCCTGCTCGTCCTGGCCGGAGTCGCGATGGTCCTTATCAAATGGCGGAGCGAACCGCTCGGGCGGGCCGTGCTGGTGCTGTGGGCGGTCAGCCTCCTCATGAGCTTCGGCCGGACCACCTTCGGTTCCCTCGTGGACGTGATCCCCGGTTCGAGCGACCTCTTCTTCCGGCGCTTCCTGATGGGCGCGCAGCTGGCCGGGCTCTACCTCGGCGCCACCGGGGCGATCGCGCTGGCCCGGGAGGTCGCGGCCGCGGCCCGGTGGGCGCTCCGCCGGCTCCGGGAGCGGACCAGGGGGGCGGCCGAGCGGAGGGTGGTGGCACTCCTCACCGCGGCGGCCTGCGTCGGGGCCCTCGTGCCGGTGTACTCCCAGGTCCGCAGCTACGACCTCGCCAACTCGGAGAACATCGACGTCCAGCGGGCCCGCGCCGCCGCCGACCGGCCGCTGATCGCGCCGCTGCTGGCCTACGTCGAGCATCACGGGGATGGCCGCACCTACGCCGGCCTCCCGACCAACTGGGGCGAGAACTTCACGGTGGGCGGGGTGTCGGTCTTCAAGTACCTGGAGAGCCAGGACATCGACGAGATCGGCTACACCCTTCGGACGGCATCGCTCATGACCGACCCCGAGTCGTTCTTCGACCAGTCCGACCCGGGCGACTACGTGCTGTTCGGGGTGCGGTACCTGATCCTGCCGACGACGATGCCGGCCCCCGTGCCGGCCCGGCCGGTGATGACCCGGGGCCCCTACCGGCTCTTCGTGATCCCCTCTGTCTCCTATCTCTCGGTGCTCGGCACGGTCGGGATCGTCACGGCCGACCGCTCGAACATCGCGGCGAGGACCCTGGGCGTGCTCCATTCCTCCCTGGTGGCTGACCACCGGGACCTGGTCGTCGCGTTCGCGGGGGCGGCGCCCGCCCCGCTGACCGGGGCGGAGGGCTCCGGTCCGCCCGGCCGGGTGCTCGCCGAGCACGCCGACCTCGCCGCGGGGCGCGCCGAGGCGACGGTCCGGCTCACTCGGCGCGCCGTGATCGCGCTGAGCGCGTCGTTCGACCCGGGCTGGCAGGTGCGGGTCGACGGGCACCCCCGGGGTTCCGAGATGCTCGCCCCGGCGACGGTCGGGGTGGCCGTCGGCCCGGGGACCCACACCGTTTCCTTCGTCTACCGGGGCTTCCCTGACTACCCCCAGCTGTTCGTTGTCGCGGGCGCCTCGGTGCTCGCTGTGTTCGCCCTCGGTCGCGCGAGGCGTCGTCGGGGGTCGGACCCGTCCTGAACGGGACCTTTTCCGGGTAGACTGGCCTTCCGATCGGGGCCGTCGTGCGCCGGGGCGTTGCCCGGGCGACCGAGGTGCCCTAGCATCGATCCGCTGCGCGCACCGCTCGGCGGTGCCACCCCAGCAAGCCCGAAGTCCCCAATCCATGAGGTAACGCGTGCCAACGATCGCCCAGCTGGTCCGAAACGGGCGTCAGACCAAGGACACGAAGACGAAGACCCCCGCGCTCCGGGGCGCGCCCCAGCGGCGGGGGGTCTGCACGCGCGTCTACACCTTCACGCCCAAGAAGCCGAACTCCGCGCTCCGCAAGGTCGCCCGGGTCCGGCTCACGAGCGGCGTCGAGATCACCGCCTATATCCCGGGCGTCGGCCACAACCTCCAGGAGCACTCGATCGTGCTCGTGCGGGGTGGCCGGGTCCGCGACCTGCCCGGGGTTCGCTACAAGGTCATCCGTGGCGCCCTCGACGCCTCCGGGGTGCGAGAGCGGGCCCAGGCCCGGAGCCGCTACGGCGCCAAGAAGGAGTCCTAGTGCCCCGCAACGGCCCCGCCCAGCGGCGCGACCTCGCGCCCGACCCGGTCTACCGCTCGGTCCTGGTCACCCAGGTGGTGAACAAGATCCTGTCCCGGGGCAAGCGCACGCTCGCCGAGCGGATCGTCTACTCGGCCCTCGACCTCGTCAACGAGCGGGGCGGCTCGGACCCGATCGCCTCGCTCAAGCGGGCGATCGAGAACACCCGGCCCGAGCTCGAGGTGAAGAGCCGCCGGGTCGGCGGCGCCACCTACCAGGTCCCGGTCGAGGTCCGACCCCGCCGGGCCACCACGCTCGCCATCCGCTGGTTGGTCGGCTACTCACGCCAGCGCCGCGAGAAGACCATGGCCGAACGGCTGGCCGGCGAGATCCTCGATGCGTCCAACGGGGTGGGGAATGCCGTGAAGCGGCGCGAGGACATGCACAAGATGGCCGAGTCGAACAAGGCCTTCGCCCACTACCGCTGGTAGTCCCCCTCACCGAAGTGGACACGCATCATGGCTGACCCCCTGCCGATCCGCGAATTCCCGCTCGCCCGGACCCGAAACATCGGGATCATGGCGCACATCGACGCGGGCAAGACCACCACGACCGAGCGGATCCTCTACTACACCGGCCGGAACTACAAGATGGGCGAGGTCCACGAGGGCGCCGCCACCATGGACTGGATGGTCCAGGAGCAAGAGCGCGGCATCACCATCACCTCGGCCGCCACCACCTGCCGGTGGCGCGACACCTGGATCAACATCATCGACACCCCGGGCCACGTCGACTTCACGGTCGAGGTGGAGCGGTCGCTGCGCGTGCTCGACGGCGCGGTGGCGGTGTTCGACGCGGTGGCCGGGGTCGAGCCGCAGACCGAGACGGTGTGGCGGCAGGCCAACAAGTACGGGGTCCCCCGGATCTGCTTCGTGAACAAGATGGACCGGGTTGGCGCCGACTTCGTCCGCACCGTCGACATGATCCGGAACCGGCTCGACGCCGTGCCGGCCGTGGCCCAGCTGCCGATCGGGGCCGAGAGCCAGTTCGTCGGGGTGATCGACCTGCTCGAGCGGACCGCGCTCGTCTGGGAGGACGGGATGGGCGAGAAGTGGTCGGAGACCGAGATCCCCGCCCACCTGGAGACCGCCGCCGAGGAGGCCCGCCACCAGCTGGTCGACGTCCTCAGCAACTACGACGACTCGATCATGGAGAAGTACCTGGCCGACGAGAAGATCACGGGCGACGACCTCCGCCGGTCGCTGCGGGCCGCGACCCTGGCCTCCCAGGTGGTGCCGGTGCTGTGCGGGTCGGCCTTCAAGAACAAGGGCGTCCAGCCGATGCTCGACGCCGTGGTCGACTACCTGCCGAGCCCACTCGACCTGCCCCCGACCCAGGGGACCCGGCCGGGCAAGGACGAGCTCGAGGAGCGCACCCCCGACGACGACGCCCCGTTCTCGGCCCTCGCCTTCAAGATCATGACCGACCCCTACGTCGGCAAGCTCACCTACCTGCGGGTGTACTCCGGGACGCTGCGCAAGGGCGGGACCGTCCTCAACTCCTCCAAGGACAAGCGGGAGCGGGTCGGCCGGCTCCTGCAGATGCACGCCAACCACCGGGAGGACAAGGACGCCATCTTCTCGGGCGACATCGTCGCCGCGGTCGGCCTGAAGGTGACCTCGACCGGCGACACCCTCACCGCCCCGGACCACCCGATCCTGCTCGAGGCCCTGGTGTTCCCCGAGCCGGTGATCCACGTGGCGGTCGAGCCGAAGACGAAGGCCGACCAGGACAAGCTGTCCCGGGCCCTCTTCAGCCTGTCCGAGGAGGACCCGACCTTCCGGGTCCGCACCGACGAGGAGACCGGCCAGACCGTCATCTCGGGGATGGGCGAGCTCCACCTCGAGGTCCTGGTCGACCGGATGCTCCGGGAGTTCAGCGTGGACGCCAACGTGGGCAAGCCCCAGGTGGCCTACCGCGAGACCATCCGCAAGCCGGTCAAGGACATCCAGGGCCGCTACGTCCGCCAGACCGGCGGCCGGGGCCAGTACGGGCACGCCGTCATCAACCTCGAGCCGACCGGCCCGGGGGGCGGCTACGAGTTCGTGGACAAGATCACCGGCGGGTCCATCCCGAAGGAGTACATCCCGGCGGTGGACGCCGGGATCCAGGAGGCCCTCACCTCGGGGGTGCTGGCCGGGTACCCGACCGTGGACGTCCGGGTCACCCTGGTCGACGGCTCCTACCACGACGTCGACTCCTCGGAGATGGCCTACAAGATCGCCGGCTCCATGGCGGTGAAGGACGCCGCCAAGAAGGCCTCGCCGGTCCTCCTCGAGCCGGTCATGGCCGTCGAGGTGGTCACCCCCGAGGACTACATGGGCGACGTGATCGGCGACCTGTCGGCCCGGCGGGGCAAGGTCGAGGGGATGGAGTCCAGGGGGACCAGCCAGGTGGTGCGGGCGCAGGTACCGCTCGCGGACATGTTCGGCTACGCTACCGACCTGCGTTCTCGCACGCAGGGGCGAGCCACGTACACGATGCAGTTCGACGCCTACAGCGAGGTGCCCGAGTCGATCTCACGAGAGATCGTCGCCCGGGCCCGTGGGGAGTAGGGCTCAGGCCTCCACGGCGCACAGACACCCGCGACGGGCGACCGTCGTAGCGGGACCCCGAAGGGGCCCGCCCGAGAACAGGGAGCGGTTCCCAAGTCATGGCCAAGAAGAAGTTCGAGCGGACGAAGCCCCACGTCAACGTGGGCACCATGGGTCACATCGACCATGGCAAGACCACGCTGACCGCCGCCATCACGAAGGTGCTCTCCGAGACCAACCCGAACACCGCGTTCACGCCGTTCGACCAGATCGACAAGGCGCCCGAGGAGAAGCAGCGGGGCATCACCATCACGATCGCCCACGTCGAGTACGAGACGCCCAACCGGCACTACGCGCACGTCGACATGCCCGGCCACGCCGACTACATCAAGAACATGATCACCGGGGCCGCCCAGGTCGACGGCGCCATCCTGGTGGTCTCGGCGGCCGACGGCCCGATGCCCCAGACCCGTGAGCACGTCGTGCTCGCCCGCCAGGTGGGCGTGCCCTCGATCGTGGTGGCCCTGAACAAGGCCGACATGGTCGACGACGAGGAGCTCCTCGACCTGGTCGAGCTCGAGGTCCGCGAGCTGCTCACCGAGTACGGGTTCCCCGGCGACGACACCCCGGTGGTCCGGGTGAGCGCCCTCAAGGCCCTGGAGGGCGACCCCGAGTGGACGCCCAAGATCAACGAGCTGATGGAAGCGGTGGACACCTTCATCCCCGAGCCGGCCCGGGACGTCGACAAGCCGTTCCTCATGCCGATCGAGGACGTGATGTCCATCACCGGCCGCGGCACCGTGGTCACCGGCAAGATCGAGCAGGGCAAGGTCCACGTCGGTGACGAGGTGGAGATCGTCGGGCTGCGCGACACCCAGAAGTCGGTCGTGACCGGCGTCGAGATGTTCCGCCGGTCGCTCGACGAGGGCCAGGCCGGGGACAACGCCGGCTGCCTCCTGCGAGGCACGAAGAAGGAGGAGGTGGAGCGGGGCCAGGTGCTGTGCAAGCCGGGCTCGATCACCCCCCACACCAACTTCGAGGCGAACGTCTACACCCTGACCAAGGAGGAGGGCGGTCGCCACAAGCCGTTCTTCAACAACTACCGGCCGCAGTTCTACTTCCGGACGACCGACGTCACCGGGGCCATCCAGCTCCCGTCGGGCACCGAGATGGTGATGCCGGGCGACACGACCGAGATCACCGTCGAGCTCGGCAAGCCGATCGCCATGGTCGAGGGTCTGCTCTTCGCCATCCGGGAGGGCGGCCGCACGGTCGGCTCGGGCCGGGTCACGAAGATCCTGAAGTAGAGGAGAAGAGACCGTGGCCGAGGGCCCCCGCCAGAAGATCAGGATCCGCCTCAAGGCCTACGACCACGAGGTCCTCGACCAGTCGACCGAGAAGATCGTCCAGACGGTGCTGCGCACCCAGGCCAAGGTCCACGGCCCGGTGCCGCTGCCAACCGACAAGCACCGCTACACGGTCATCCGCTCGCCCCACAAGTACAAGGACTCGCGCGAGCACTTCGAGATGCGGGTCCACAAGCGCCTGGTGGACATCGTCGAGCACACGCCGAAGACGGTCGACTCGCTGCAGCGCCTCGACCTGCCGGCCGGCGTCGACATCGAGATCAAGATCCAGACCGCTTAGGCACGCGGCGGTCAGGTTCGTTGCCGTCGACCCCGTCGATGAGTCGGCCCGACGGTTCTACGGCCGCTTCGGCTTCACGGACATTGCCGGCGACGAGCACGCTCGGATGTACCTCAGGATCGACGAGGCCCGAGCTTCCTTCGATGAGGCCGGGAACGAGATCTGACCCGTGCCGGGGGAGGTCGGTCTTGGATTTGGGCCAAGTTCGTGCAACTACGGTCTGATATCCCACTTGGCGACCTCCAACTCATGGGCCTCCTTGTACTCCCGGGCCTCACCGGTCGAGGTGCAAGCCGAGGGAGCCTCTGATTAAGAGTTACTCAAGGCTTCGTAGGGCCCGGCGTACCAGCGGCACCGTATAAAGAGCGTTGTACATGGCCACGAGCAACATGCCGCCCGGGCGGACGTGGAAGGTCGTGCGGTCCTCGGACGAACTCACTCGTACGACGGCCCATACAACAGCGTTGCGCTGAACACGGAGGGTCGTATCAGATGTCTGCTTGATTTTGAAGGCAGCATCGAGCGAATCACTAAGCACGCGTTGGACTTCCTCGAGGCTCACCTGGTGGCTCACTTGTATTGGCATGTCGTCACTCCTTTCTGTTCAGACACGGGATGGCGCTCATCCTGTATGTGGCTCCCAGCTGAAATAGCGGACGGCTATGAGAAGCCCTGCTGCACCCCAGGCGGCGACTACGAGAACGTCGAGCCAGTCGAAGGGGGTGCCGACCAAGCCGGCCATCATGCCGGCGGCGAAGTGCCTGATCGGGAAGATCCGGCCCACCCAGATGATCCACGACGGGGTGCTGTTGCCGAATGGGATGAAGATCCCCGAAAGAAACCCGAGTGGGAGAACGGTGCCGAGCACGACCGGGCTTGACGCGTCCGTGTTGGGGATGACCACGGTGACAGCGAGGCCGAGAGCACACAGCGCAGCGGAGCCAACAGCCAGCATTGATAGGAAGTCCAAGAGGGGGATGCCGGCTGGGATGCGGGCGCCGTAGAAGGCGCGGCCAAAGGCGTCAGTCAGTGCCACGAGGAGGACCGCGATGCCGACCGAGTGCAAAATCCGAGAGGCCATGAAGGCCGCTTTGGGCAGAGGTGACCCGTCGATGCGCTTAAGAATGCCTGCGTCGCGCTGGGCGCTGATGCCGATGGCGATGTTCGAGTAGCAGGCCTGGATCACCGCGAACGCCGCCATCGCGGCGACGTAGTAGGTGGACAGCTTGACCTGGATTGATCCGATATGCACGGTGCCGTTGCCGAGCAGGGAGGTGAAGATCACTAGGAACATGAGCGGGAATGCGAAGGTGAAGAATGCCCGGGCCGGATTGCGCCAAAACGCCTTGTTTACGTAGCGGGCTTGCGAGACGGTCAGCGCCAGCGCGGTCATGCCACAACCCCCTCCGTGGCGGCCGAGGCTGATCGCGTCTCGGGCGGCCCTTCCATGCTGGTCAACTCGAGGTACATGTCCTCAAGGGAGGGCCTTCGGACTTCGAGGCCGTCAAGGTCAATCCGGTTCTCGATCGCCCAATGCAGAAGATCATGCACACCAGTGACCGCATCATCGAATGCGATCTGGATGAACTCCTGCGCGTCTGGTGGCCCACCCAGCCCGGTGGGTGGGGTTATGCCGGGAGGGAGGCGGTAGCGGACCTGTACCTTGGCCCGGTCCCGGAACCCCAGCGTGGACGGCGTGCCCTCTGCCACGGCTCTTCCCTTGGCGATCACCATGACGCGGTCGGCGAGGTATTGGGCCTCGTCCATGAAGTGAGTGGTCAACACCACGGTCTTGCCCAGTGAGGCCAAGTTCTTGACTGCATCCCAAGCCTCACGCCTTGCTGAGGGGTCAAATCCCGTAGTTGGCTCGTCCAAGAACAGCACCTCCGGATCGCCGACTAGGGCGATGGCCATGTCCAACCGGCGTTGCTGGCCACCGGAAAGGTGATTAACACGTTCGTTTCGCTTTTCCCTAAGCCCGACAAGGTCGATGACCTCGTCGATCGATCGTGGGTGCGGGTACATCTCGGCATACATGGCCACGGTCTCTCGGACGTTCAGGTACGGCTCTACACCGGTGGACTGCAAGACGATCCCAATATGTGGCTTCAAGGCGCTACGTGCGGTTTGGGGATCGAAGCCGAGCACGCGAACTTCGCCGCTGTCGCGACAGCGGTAGCCCTCCAAGATCTCTACGGTCGTCGTCTTGCCGGCACCGTTCGGACCCAGCAGAGCGAAGATCTCGCCGCGACGGATCTCGAAGTCGATCCCAGCCACAGCCGCGATGGATCCGTACGCCTTGGCGAGCCCCCGCACACGGACAGCCACCGCGCCAGGTCCGGTCTGGGGGGCTGTAGTTGGCGCGACCTCCCCCCTCATTGCGGCTCCGATCGACTGCTCCTCTTGGAAGCTTCGTCGGACGTCCCTTGGGTCGGCTAGGGCAAAAGGTCACCTCCGAGGCGGTCAGCGCGATCGGACTCGGGCGCCCGGTCTCGACCGCTGGATCAGCACATAACGGCAGCAGCAAGCCCGAAAGGCGGCGCACGCGAAATCGGCGATTGGTGTCCGTAGTCCCAGATCCCCATTGGGACCGCGACCTGGTCCGGGCTGGTCCCCGCTCCCACCCGCCGGGCTCGGTCCAGCGCTGAGGGGCTGGCCCGCGCTAGACACGGCTCCATGGAAGCGCGGACGTTGTGGGTCGAGTCCTACCAGGGTGAGGTGCTTGGGGAGACGATCTTCGGGCTGATGGCGGGGCGGGAGGCCGACCCGGGCCGCCGCCACCAGCTGGAGGTGCTCACGGTGCTCGAGCGGGCCACCAAGGAGCTCGCCGAGCCCGTCTTCGACCGCTCTGGGTTCGACCGGGGCGACACCGCCGGCACCGTCTCCCAGGGGACGACGGTCGTCGAGGTGACGGCCGGCTGGCCCTGGGAGCAGTTCGTGGCCTCGATCCTCCCGATCACCGAGGAGTTCCTGGTGAAGTACCGCCGGCTGGTCGAGCTGGCCCAGGAGGACTGGGAGCGGGACATCGCCCGCGCGTACGTGGCCCACGAGGAGGCGCTCGCTAGCTACGCCCGCCGGGCTCTCGGCCAGGAGGAGGGGGACCCGCTCGAGCCGGTCCTCGCCCTGCCCCACGTGCAGGCGGCCGCCGCGGCCTGAGCCCATTTCCGGCCGGGGCACCCCTGGCGGGCCGCTTCGGCGGTCGTGTAGGCTTCCCCTTCGGGCCAATTCCCTGGTCCACCCGGCGTCCGCCCAGGTCGCCGCCCAGACAGACGTGCCCGAGCGCCCGGCCATGCCGTCGGGGACCTCGGGTCGCCACAGACGAGCGCTCCGCTCGGGCAACCGGGCGGAGCGTTGGCATGCACGAGGGCCCTCGGGCCCTGAGGAAAGACGCACGAGTGACTACGAAGGCCATCGTCGGCGAGAAGGTCGGCATGACCCAAGTTTGGGACGAGCAGAACCGGGCCATTCCGGTGACGGTGCTGCGCGTCGCGCCCGTCCGGGTGGTCCAGGTGAAGACCCCGGAGAAGGAGGGCTATTCCGCCCTCCAGGTGACCTACGGGTTCCGCCGTCCCTCGACGCTCAACAAGCCCACTGAAGGGCACTACCAGGCGGCCGGGGTCGAACCCGGCCGCCGTCTGGTGGAGCTGCGCCTCGACGACATCAGCGACTTCAGCGTCGGCCAGCAGCTCACCGCGGACCTGTGGAGCCCGGGCGAGCGCGTCGACGCCATCGCCCTCAGCAAGGGGAAGGGCTTCGCCGGCGGCATGAAGCGACACAACTTCAAGGGCCAGGGCGCGGCGCACGGCAACCACAAGCACCACCGGGCCCCCGGATCGATCGGCGCCTGCGCCACCCCGTCCCGGGTGTTCAAGGGGACCAAGATGGCGGGCCGCCTCGGCGGCCGCCGGGTCACCACCCTCAACCTCACGATCGTCTCCGCCGACCCCGAGCGCGAGCTCGTCCTCGTGAAGGGGGCGGTGCCCGGTCCCCGGGGCGGCATGGTCGTGCTGCGCAACACGGTGAAGGGCCCGGCCGCCAACGGGAGCGAGACGTGAGCCCGGAGACCTCGACCGCGCTGCGGGGACCGGTCCGCAAGGAGCGGCCGGACCCGGTGACCCGCACCATCACCCGCTACGACGCGGCCGGAACCGAGCTCGGCGAGGTCGACCTCGAGCCGACCATCTTCGGCATCGAGCCCAACGAGGCGGTCCTCCACCAGGTGGTGACCGCCCAGCTGGCGGCGGCCCGCTCGGGGACCCAGGCCACCCGCACCCGCGCCGAGGTGCGCGGCGGCGGCGCCAAGCCGTACCGTCAGAAGGGCACCGGCCGGGCCCGCCAGGGGTCCACCCGGGCGCCCCATTTCGCCGGCGGCGGGGTCGCGCTCGGGCCGAAGCCCCGCTCCTACCGCCAGCGGACCCCGAAGAAGATGGTGCGGCTCGCCCTCGCCTCGGCCCTGTCGGACCGGGCCGCCGACGGCCGGGTCGTCCTGGTCGACCGCTGGCCGTGGGAGAGGCCGAAGACGAAAGAGGCCCTGGCCGCCCTCGACGCGCTCGACCTCGGCGGCCGGGTGCTCGCGGTGCTGTCGCGCGACGACCTCGTCGCCGACCGGGCCTTCTCCAACCTGAAGGAAGTCGACACCGTGCTCGCCGGCGAGCTCTCCGCCTACGACGTGCTCCGGAGCGACTGGGTCGTCTTCACCGACGCCACCCTGCCCGGCGGCGAGGGGGCCGAGGCCGGCGCGGCCGAGCCGACCGGAACGGAGGACGACGATGCGTGACCTCGGCAGTGTGCTGGTCCGGCCGGTCGTGTCCGAGAAGACCTACGGGCTCATGGAGCGCAACGTGTACGTCTTCGTGGTCGACCCCCGGTCCTCCAAGATCGAGATCCGCCGGGCCGTCGAGGACGCCTTCGGGGTCAAGGTCGACCACGTGAACACGCTCAACCGCAAGGGCAAGGCCACCCGCAACCGGCGGACCAACACGCCGGGCCGGCGGCCCAACACGAAGCGCGCCTTTGTGACGCTCAAGTCCGGCGACAAGATCAACCTCTTCGAGAGCTGAGGGTCAGGCCATGGCAGTCCGCTCGCGCAAGCCCACCAGTCCGGGACGCCGGTTCCAGAGCGTCGCCGACTTCTCCGAGATCACCCGGGACCGCCCGGAGCGCTCGCTCACCCAGCCGCTGCCGGGCACCGGCGGGCGCAACAACTACGGCCGCAAGACCGCCCGCCACCGCGGCGGCGGTCACAAGCGCCAGTACCGGGTGGTCGACTTCCGTCGGGACAAGGACGGCGTGCCGGCGAAGGTGGCCGCCATCGAGTACGACCCCAACCGCAGCGCCCGCATCGCGCTGCTCCACTATGCCGACGGCGAGAAGCGCTACATCCTCGCCCCGGGCCAGGTGAAGGTGGGAGACCGGCTGCAGAGCGGCCAGGGCGCCGAGATCCGGCCGGGCAACGCCATGCCGATGCGCTACATCCCGGTGGGCTCGGTGATCCACAACGTGGAGCTGCGCCCGGGCGGCGGCGGGAAGATGGCCCGGGGGGCCGGCATGAGCGTGCAGCTCGTGGCGAAGGACGGCGGGTTCGCCACCCTGCGCCTGCCCTCGACCGAGATGCGCCGGGTGTCGATCGACTGCCGGGCCACCCTCGGCGTGGTCGGGAACCCCGAGTCCGAGCTCATCAAGGTGGGCAAGGCCGGCCGCAACCGCTGGAAGGGGATCCGTCCCCAGACCCGGGGCGTGGCCATGAACCCGGTCGACCACCCCTTGGGGGGCGGCGAGGGCAAGTCCTCGGGCGGACGGCACCCGGTGTCGCCGTGGGGGAAGCCTGAGGGGCGCACCCGGGCCAACCACAAGGAATCCGACTCGTTGATCATCCGGCGGCGCCGCACCCGCGGCGCGCGCCGATAGGGGAGCCCGAGATGCCACGCAGCCTGAAGAAGGGTCCCTTCGTCGACGACCACCTCCTGAAGAAGGTCGACGCCCTCAACTCGACGGGGGAGAAGCGGGTCATCAAGACCTGGTCGAGGCGCTCGACGATCATCCCCGACATGGTCGGCCACACCATCGCGGTGCACGACGGCCGCCGGCACGTGCCGGTGTACGTGACCGAGTCCATGGTCGGCCACAAGCTCGGCGAGTTCGCGCCGACGAGGACGTTCCGGTTCCACGCGGGCCAGGAGCGGGCGGGGCGGCGCTGATGCCGGGGGTGAAGACCAACGAGCGGCCCGGGACGAGGGCGGTGCTTCGGCACTCCTCCATCCCGGCCCCGAAGGCCCGCCAGGTCCTCGACCTCATCCGGGGCGAGGACGCCGACCGGGCGGCCGAGATCCTGCGGGCCACTCCCCGTCAGGCCGCCGTCGAGATCGGCAAGGTCCTGGCCTCGGCGGTGGCCAATGCGGTCCACAACGACGGGCAGTACGCCGAGGACCTCTACGTGTCGGCCTGTTTCGCGGACGAGTCCGCCACCATCAAGCGGTGGCGGCCCCGGGCCCGCGGCCGGGCGACCCGCATCCGCAAGCGGACCTGTCACGTGACGGTCATCGTCAGCCGCATGGACGACGAGCGGCTGGCCCGCCGCCGGACCGAGCGCGACGCCAACCAAGCCCGCCGGTCCCGCCGGGTCACCGAGTCGCGGCGCCGGGCCGATCTGTCCGGCCGACTCACCCGGCGCCGGGCGGCCCAGGCGGAGGCCGAGGAGGCCCGCCAGCTGGCCGAGGCCGAGGAGGCCGAGTTCGAGGCCCTGGAGCTCGACGACGAGGACGTGGGGTTCGACGAGGAGCCCCCGACCGAGGAGGACTCGGCCGACGACACCGACGAGAACGAGGACGGAGACGCCGACGACGTCGACGCCGACGAAGAGAAGGACGACTGATGGGTCAGAAGGTCAACCCCTACGGGTTCCGGCTCGGCGTGACGACCGACTGGAAGTCGCGCTGGTTCGAGGAGCGCCGCTACCGCGACTTCGTGGTCGAGGACTGGCGCATCCGCGACTACCTCATGAGCCAGCTGGAGGCGGCGGCGGTGAGCCGCATCGAGGTCGAGCGCACCCGTGACCGGGTCCGCGTCGACATCCACACCGCGCGCCCCGGCATCGTCATCGGCCGGCGCGGCTCGGAGGCCGACCGCCTCAAGAAGAAGCTCGAGGAGATCACCGGGCTGCCCAACCGGATCCAGCTCAACATCCAGGAGATCAAGCGGCCCGAGATGGATGCCGCCCTCATCGCGCAGGGAATCTGCGACCAGCTGGTCCGCCGGGTGGCGTTCCGCCGGGCGATGAAGCGGGCCATCCAGACGGTCCAGAAGGCGGGCGCCCAGGGGGTGCGGGTCCAGTGCTCCGGCCGCCTCGGCGGCTCCGAGATGGCCCGCAAGGAGTCCTATCGCGAGGGTCGGGTCCCCCTGCACACCCTGCGCGCCGACGTCGACTACGGGTTCCGTGAGGCCCGCACCACCGCCGGCCGGGTGGGGGTGAAGGTCTGGATCTACAAGGGTGACATCCTCCCCTACAAGGTCTCGATCGACGACAAGATCACCCGCGAGGCGGCCATGGCGGTCGGAGAGACCTCGGGCCAGTCCGGCCCGCGTCGGCTGATCACCGCCGGCGGCGGCCGCAGGCGCCGGGACATGGGCGAGCCGGGCAGCGGCCTCGACGACGGCCTGGACGACGGCCTCGAGGAGCTGGTGGACGAGGTGGTCGAAGAGGTCGTCGAGGAGGTCGTCGAAGAGGTGGTGGAGGAGGTGGCCGAAGAGGTCGCCGCCGAAGCGGCGGACGGGGACCTCGCGACCGCCGAAGCCACCGAGACCCCGGCGCGCGAGCTCCTGCCGGAGCCGACCGAGCCGGACGACCTCGAGCGCCAGCTCGCCCAGGACGAGCAGATGGAGCGCCAGACCCGCCACGAGCACCACGAGGCGCCCCACTTCCGCAGGGAGTCCGACTGACATGTTGATGCCGCGCAAGGTCCGACATCGCAAGCAGCAGCGCGGGCGCCTCAACGGCGTCGCCAAGGGCGGGACCACCATCAACTTCGGGGACTTCGGGATCCAGGCGCTCGAGCCGGGCTGGATCACCGCGCGCCAGATCGAGGCCGCCCGGATCGCCATGACCCGCCACGTCAAGCGGGGCGGGAAGGTGTGGATCCGGATCTTCCCGGACAAGCCGGTGACCCAGAAGCCCGCCGAGACCCGCATGGGGTCGGGGAAGGGCAACCCGGAGCACTGGGTGGCCGTCGTGCGCCCGGGCCGCGTCCTCTTCGAGCTGTCGGGCGTCGACACCGTCCTCGCCCGCGCCGCCATGGAGCGGGCCATCCAGAAGCTCCCCATCAAGGCGCGCTTCGTGGTGCGCCCCGGTGCCCACGGCGCCTCGGAGGTGCAGGTCTGATGACGAGGGTGTCGGAGTTCTACGCGATGGACCCCGAGGAGCTGGTCCACCGGCTCGGGGAGTCCCGCCGCGAGCTCCTCAACCTGCGCTTCCAGCTGGCGACCGGGCAGCTGGACAACGTGGCGCAGATCAAACACATCCGCCGCGATGTCGCCCGGGTACTGACGGTGCTCCGCGAGATGGAGATCGCCGAGGCCGAGGGCATCGCCTTCGAAGCTCCGGCCACCAGCGAGACCCGGCTGGCGGCCCAGGCGCGCGACCGCGACCGGGTCGTCGAGGCGCTGGAGACCGAGGAGATCGACGTCCAGCTCGACGAGGAGGAGGCCGCGGCGCCCGCCCCGCCGCGCCGGACCCGCAAGGCCGAGGTCCCCGCCCAGGAGAACGAGGAAGAGGAGGTGGTCGCCGCCGAGGTCGCCGAGCCCGAGCCGGCCCCCGCCCGGGCCCGCCGCACCCGCAAGGCCGCCGAGCCCGAGCCGGCCCCCGCCCGGGCCCGCCGCACCCGCAAGGCCGCTGATGCCCCCGAGCCCGAGCCGGTCCCCGCCCGGGCCCGCCGCACCCGCAAGGCCGCCGAGGTCGCCGAGCCCGAGCCGGCCCCCGCCCGGGCCCGGCGCACCCGCAAGGCGGCCGACATCGATGAACCGGCGGCGCCGAAGCCCAGGGTCCGCCGCACCCGCAAGGCCGCCGACGAGGAGCAGTGATGGCAGAGGAACCACAGAGCCGCCCAAACCGCCGCAAGGTCCGTGAGGGCGTCGTCGTCTCCGACGTGATGCAGTCGACGGTCGTCGTCGCCATCGTCGAGCGCGTCCGCCACCCCCGCTACGGCAAGACCGTGCAGCGGACCACGCGCCTCTACGTCGACGACCCGGAGAACACCGCCAAGGTCGGAGACAAGGTCAAGGTGGCCGAGACCCGCCCGATCTCCAAGCTGAAGCGGTGGCGCCTCACCGAGATCACGGAGCGGGCCCGATGATCCAGCAGGAGTCCCGCCTGCGGGTAGCCGACAACTCGGGGGCCCGCGAGGTGCTGTGCATCCGCGTGCTCGGCGGATCGCGCCGGCGTTACGCCAGCATCGGCGACATCTTCGTGGCCACGGTGAAGGACGCCATCCCCGGCGCCCAGGTGAAGAAGGGCGACGTCGTGAAGTGCGTGGTCGTACGGACGAAGAAGGAGAAGCGCCGCCCCGACGGCAGCTACATCCGCTTCGACGAGAACGCGGCCGTGCTCATCAACGATCAGCAGCAGCCCCGCGGCACCCGCATCTTCGGCCCGGTCGGCCGGGAGCTGCGCGACAAGCGGTTCATGCGCATCGTCTCGCTGGCGCCGGAGGTGTTGTGATGCGGATCCGCAAGGGTGACCCCGTGGTGGTCCGCTCGGGCAAGCACCGCGGCCAGCGCGGCGAGGTGGTCCGGACGGTCCCCTCGGAGGACAAGGTGGTGCTCGACGGCGTGAACGTCGCCAAGCGCCACACCAAGCCCCGCCGGGCGACCATGCAGGGCGGGATCATCGACAAGTTCATGCCGATGTCGGCCTCCGCCGTCTCGGTGTGGTGCAACAGCCACGGCGGCCCCGCCCGGATCGGGATGGACATCGACGACCAGGGCCGCAAGGTGCGCGTGTGCAGGAAGTGCGGGGCGGAGCTGTGAGCCCCGAAGAGACCGACGTGCAAGAGACCGACGTGCAAGAGACCGACGTGGAAGCGACCGAGACCGACACCCCCGAGGTGGCCGAGTCGGCGCCGGCCCCGGACGCCGCCGAGAAGCGGCCCGCCGGCCGGACCGGCGGGCGCGGCCGCAACGGGTCGCGCCCGCGCCCCCGGCTGAAGGAGCGCTACCTCGGCGAGTTCCGGGCGGGGCTCCAGCAGGAGCTCGGGCTCGACAACGTCATGCAGGTGCCCCGGCTCGAGAAGATCGTCCTCAACATGGGTGTGGGCAAGGCCACCCAGCAGGCCTCGCTCATCGAGGGGGCCCAGCGCGATCTCGAGGTGATCTCCGGGCAGAAGCCGGTCGTCACCCGGGCCAAGAAGTCGATCGCGGGGTTCAAGCTCCGGGAGGGCAACGCCATCGGCGTGAAGGTGACGCTGCGCGGCGACCGGGCCTGGGAGTTCCTCGACCGCCTCATCAGCATCACGATCCCGAGGGTGCGGGACTTCCGGGGGCTCTCGCCCCGGTCGTTCGACGGCAACGGCAACTACACCTTCGGGGTGACCGAGCAGTTGATCTTCCCCGAGATCGACTACGACCGCATCGATTCGGTGCGGGGCATGGACATCACGATCGTCACCACCGCTCGCAATGACGACGAGGGCCGCGCGTTCCTGAGGGCGTTCGGCTTCCCGTTCCGACAGGAGACCCGATAAGCAACATGGCGAAGAAGGCACTTATCCAAAAGCAGCAGCGAATCCCGAAGTTCAAGGTCCGGGCCTACACCCGCTGTCAGCGCTGCGGGCGGCCGAAGGCCGTGTTCCGCAAGTTCGGCCTGTGCCGAATCTGCCTCCGGACGATGGTGCACGCCGGCGAAGTGCCGGGCGTGACGAAGTCGAGCTGGTGAGGGGTACGCCATGGTCATGACCGACCCCATCGCGGACATGCTGACCCGGATCCGCAACGCGAACTCGGCACAGTTCGACACCGTGAAGATGCCCGGCTCCAAGCTGAAGGAGGCGCTCGCCGCCATCTTGGAGAAGGAGGGCTTCATCGCGGGCTACGCCGTGTCGACGAGCCAGGACCGGCCGGGATCGACGCTCGAGATCACGATGAAGTACGCGCCCGACCGGACGCGGACCATCGCCGGGCTGAAGCGCGTCTCCAAGCCGGGGCTCAGGATCTACGCCCAGGCCGACCGCATCCCCCGGGTCCTCGGCGGGGTGGGGGTGGCCGTCGTGTCCACCAGCCACGGGCTCATGACCGACCGCGAGGCCCGGCAGCACCATCTGGGCGGCGAGGTGCTCTGCTATGTCTGGTAGCCGGGGCGCGATGGCCCCCATGGGGGGTGTCGGCTGATGTCGCGGGTCGGACGTGCCCCCATCGCGGTCCCCGCCGGCGTCTCGGTGACGCTCGCGGAGCGTTCGGTCACCGTGCAGGGGCCCCAGGGGACCCTCGAGCGGACGCTGCCGGGCGCGATCACCATCGCCCAGGACGGCGACGTGCTGACGGTCAGCCGGCCGAACGACGAGCGGACCAACCGGGCCCTGCACGGGCTCACCCGGTCGCTCGTGGCCAACATGGTCGCCGGGGTCACCGAGGGGTTCAGCAAGGAGCTCGAGATCGTGGGGGTCGGTTACCGGGCGACCGCCCAGGGGCCGGGGTCCATCGAGCTCGCCCTCGGGTTCTCGCACCCGGTGCGGGTCCAGGCGCCCGAGGGGATCACCTTCGAGGTCCCGGTGCCGACCCGGATCATCGTGCGGGGGATCGACAAGGAGAAGGTCGGGCAGGTGGCCGCCGACATCCGCAAGATCCGCAAGCCGGAGCCCTACAAGGGCAAGGGCGTGCGGTACGCGGGGGAGCGGGTCCTGCGCAAGGCTGGGAAGGCGGCGAAGTGACGTCCAAGGCGGCGGCGGTGCGCCGGCTGCGCATCCGCCGGCACGCGAGGGTCCGCGGCAAGGTCGTCGGGACCCCCGAGCGGCCGCGCCTCGCGGTCAACCGGTCGCACCGGCACATCTCGGCCCAGGTCATCGACGACACGGCCGGCCGCACGTTGGCCGCCGCCTCGAGCGTGGAGCCCGAGTTGCGGCGCACGCTCGGCGAGAGCGGCGGCGGGAACGTCGCCGGCGCCGAGGCGGTCGGGAAGCTGCTGGCCGGCCGGGCCAAGGACGCCGGCATCGCGGCGGTGGTGTTCGATCGGGGCGGGTTCGCCTACCACGGACGGGTGGCCGCCCTGGCCGACGCCGCCCGGAACGAGGGACTGGAGTTCTAGTGGCAGAGACGCAATACGAGGAGCGCACCATCCGGGTGAACCGGGTGGCCAAGGTCGTGAAGGGCGGCCGCCGGTTCTCCTTCGCCGCCCTCATGGTGGTCGGCGACGGCAACGGGCGGGTCGGCCTCGGCTACGGCAAGGCCAAGGAGGCGGGCCTGGCCGTCCAGAAGGGGATCGAAGAGGCGCGCAAGAACGTCTTCGAGGTCGCCCTGGCCGGTTCGACCATCGTCCACCCGGTGATCGGGGAGAGCGGGGCCGGCCGGGTGATGCTGAAGCCGGCGGCGCCGGGGACCGGCGTGATCGCGGGCGGCGCGGCCCGACACATCCTGGAGATGGCCGGGATCCGTGACGTGCTGGCCAAGTCGCTCGGATCCTCCAACGGCATCAACGTCGCGCACGCCACCATCGCCGGGCTGAAGAGCCTGCGGCGTCCCGACGAGATCGCGCGGCTCCGGGGCAAGGCCCCCGACGAGGTCGTCCCGGGCGGCGTGCTGCGCGCCTACCGGGAGCGCCGCCGCGAGACCGAGCTGTACACGGAGGGCGGCTGATCATGCCCCGCGCCCCGCGCGCCGAGTCGGCCGGCCCCGTCCTGCGGGTCACCCAGGTCCGCTCGGCCATCGGCACCAAGCCCAAGCACCGCGGGACGCTGCGCGCCCTCGGCCTGCGGGGGATCGGCCAGGTGAACGAGCTGCCCGACCGCCCCGAGATCCGGGGGATGCTGGCCCGGGTGCCCCACCTGGTCTCCGTCGAAGAGGTGACACCGTGAAGCTGCACGAGATCTCGGCCCCCAAGGGGGCGCGCCGCGACCGCCAGAGGGTGGGCCGTGGCATCGCCGGCCGGGGCGGCAAGACCGCCGGCCGGGGGATGAAGGGCCAGCGGGCCCGCGACACGATCCCGGCGGGCTTCGAGGGCGGCCAGCTCCCGCTCATGCAGCGGATCCCGAAGCTGCGCGGGTTCAAGAACCCCTTCCGGGTGGCCTACACCCCGGTCAACCTCGACGCCCTGGCGGCGCTCGGGGTGGCCGAGATCACCCCGGAGGTCCTGGTCGAGCGCGGGCTCCTGCGCAAGGGGGCGATGGTGAAGGTCCTCGGCCGTGGCGAGCCGGGCCGGGCCCTCACGGTGCACGCGCACGCATTTTCCGCCTCGGCGGAGGCCGCGATCACCGCCGCGGGGGGTAGCGTCGAGCGCGTGCAGCCGCCGTTCGGGCACGGCCGGCCCCCGGCCCGGGGCAACGCCCTGACCAACCGGTAGCCGACACCGGCGGACGCGGGGACCGACAGAGGCGCCATGCTGACCAGACTGGGCAACATCTTCCGGGTTCCGGACCTCCGGAACAAGGTCCTGTTCACCCTGCTCATCATCGCCCTGTACCAGCTGGGGGCAAACGTGCCGGTGCCCGGCGTGAGCTACTCGGCCGTCCAGCAGCTCCAGCACCAGGCCGGGGCGTCGGGGGTCCTCGGGTTCCTCAACCTCTTCTCGGGCGGCGCGCTGGTGCGCCTCGCCCTGTTCGGCCTGGGCGTCATGCCCTACATCACGAGCTCGATCATCATCCAGCTGCTCTCGACGGTGATCCCGAAGCTCGAGGAGTGGCGCGACCAGGGGGCGGTGGGCCAGAAGAAGATCACCCAGACCACCCGGTACCTGACCGTGGCCCTGGCCCTCATGCAGTCGACCGGGCTCGTCTACGCCTTCCACGGCCACGACCAGAGCCTGCTCGGGGTCTCGGTCGACCTCATCCCGAGGTTCACGGTGCCGCTGGCCGCCTTCATGGTGCTCTGCCTCACGGCCGGCACCGCCTTCGTGATGTGGCTGGCCGAGCTCATCACCCAGCGGGGCATCGGCCAGGGGATGTCCATCCTCATCTTCGCCAACGTGGTGGCGTCGATCCCGGCCGGCGGCAAGGCGATCTACGAGGAGGGCGGGATCGCCAAGTTCACGACGATCCTCGCGATCTCGCTCGTGCTGCTCGTCGTCATCGTGTTCATGGACCAGGGCCAGCGACGCATCCCGGTCACCTTCGCCAAACGGGTCGTCGGCCGACGCATGTACGGCGGGTCGAGCACCTACATCCCGCTCAAGGTCAACCAGTCCGGCGTGATCCCGATCATCTTCGCCAGCTCGGTCCTGTACATCCCGGTGCTGTTCTCCAACGTGATCCCCTGGCACGGGTTCCAGAACTTCGTGCGGACGAACATCAACCCGACGGCCAAGATCTACATCGGGATCTACTTCCTCTTGATCCTCGCCTTCACCTTCTTCTACGTCTACGTCGCGTTCGACCCGCACCAGCAGGCCGACATCATCCGCAAGCAGGGCGGGTTCGTCCCCGGCATCCGGCCGGGGCCGCCCACCGAGCGGTACTTCGCGCACATCCTGAGCCGGATCACGGTGGTGGGCGCCGCGTTCTTGGGCACCGTGGCCGTCGTCCCGTCGCTGCTCATGTCGCTCTGGCACCTCACGGCGTTCCCCTTCTACGGGACCACCCTGCTCATCTCGGTCGGGGTCGCGCTCGAGACCATGCGCCAGATCGACAGCCAGCTCATGATGCGCAACTACGAAGGTTTCCTCAAGTAACGCCCGGTGGTATCCGGCGTCAGGCTCGTGGTCCTCGGCAAGCAGGGGGCGGGCAAGGGAACCCAGTGCGTGCGACTCTCGCACCACTACGTGGTGCCGCACGTGTCCACCGGTGACATGCTGCGGGCCGCGGTGAAGGCGCGCACCGAGCTCGGCCAGCGGGCGAGCGAGCTCATGGATCAGGGCGAGCTCGTGCCCGACGAGCTGATCATGGAGATGGTGGGCCAGCGCCTCGCCCAGAACGACGCCCGGACCCGGGGCTTCGTCCTCGACGGGGCGCCGCGCACCCTCCCCCAGGCCAAGATCCTGGACGAGATCCTGGCCCCCCAGACGCTCGACCTGGTCATCGACCTCGACGTCCCGACCCAGGTGGTGCTGCGCCGCCTCGCCGCCCGGCGGGTGTGCGTCGACTGCGGCACCAACTACTCGGTCTCCCAGCCCCCGCTCATCCGGGGGATCTGCGACGTCTGCGGCGGCGAGGTGGTCCAGCGGGAGGACGACACCGAGGACGCCATCCACCGGCGGCTCGAGCTCTACCAGCGCCAGACGAAGCCGCTCCTCGACTTCTACGCCCAGGCCAACCTGCTCGTGCGGGTGAACGGCGCCGGCGCCGCCGACCAGGTGACCCGGCGGGCAGTCCGAGCCGTCGACGAGGCCCTCGCCGGCCGCGGCCGGCCGCCGTCCGAGGGCGTCTGATGCGACGCAACCGTGACGAGCTGGCCAAGATGCGGCGGGCCGGCAGGGTCGTGGCCGAGATGCACGCGGTCGCCCGGGAGGTCGCGAAGCCCGGGGCCACCACGGCCGAGATCGACCGGGCCGCCCGCGAGGTCCTCGAGCGGCGCGGCGCCCGCTCCAACTTCCTCCACTACGGCCATCCGCCGTTCCCGGCCGTCATCTGCACGTCGCGCAACTCGAAGATCGTCCACGGCATCCCGGGTCCCGAGGTGCTGGAGGAGGGGGACATCCTCTCGATCGACTGCGGCGCGATCGTCGAGGGCTACCACGGCGACGCCGCCTTCACCATGGCCATCGGCGAAGTCTCGGCCGAGGCGCGGCGGCTCATCGAGGTCACCGAGGCGTCGCTCTTCGCCGGCATCGACCAGATGACCGCCGGCAACCGGCTGCACGAGATCGGCCGGGCGGTGCAAGGGGTCGC
>Ga0116217_10001338_pt1 | contig 24027 bp, 17 predicted proteins | sample Sb_taG_6_FD_89697 | JGI IMG/M metagenome (GOLD analysis project Ga0116217, IMG submission 89697) | Peat soil microbial communities from Weissenstadt, Germany - Sb_50d_4_PS metaG | ecosystem: Environmental > Terrestrial > Soil > Wetlands > Peat | place: Germany: Weissenstadt | collected 2010-09-21 | reverse complement strand
TACCGGTCAGCCGGCGAGCCCGACCGAGAGCTGCTCGGTGACCAGCGGCGGAACCGGCACCGTCGGTGCCGCCCCCGTCACCAGCGTGGTCGTCACCTGCGCTATCACACCTTTCACGGTCGGCGGTACCATTGCTGGCTACACTGCCAGTTCGGGCCTAGTGCTGAAAGATACCGTGAGCGGCAATGCGACGCCGGCCCTTACGACGGGCGCTTCCACGTTTACGCTCACGCCTGCCGTCAATAGCGGTGCGAGCTATGACGTCATCGTTCAGACGCCACCCAGCACCCCGGGACAGTGGTGCACGGTCACGAACGCCACGGGCACCGTTGGGGCGGGGCCCGTCACCAACATCTCAGTCGTCTGCCGCAACGAGGGCAAATATGCGTTCGTGGCGGACACTGGCGCCGGCACGGTCACGTCCTTCTCAATCGATGACACCAATGGCGCTGCCGCGGGGGCCCTGACGCAGATCAATTTCGTAGCAGCCGATGCCAATCCGTGCCCGAATCCGTCTGCGATAGCGGTCAATCCCGCCGGGACCTATGTCTTTACGGCCAACAACGGCACGGGAGACGTCTCGATATTTTCCGTGACCGCCGGGACCGTAGCTCTAGTCGGTTCCCAACCGGCTTTGGTCACGACGTCGTTCACCGGCTCGATTGACATCACCGCCACGCTCACGGTGACTGCGATCAGCGCCGGATCGGTCACGGTCGGTAGCTACATCTACGGCTGCGGCGTTTCGGCGGGGACCCAGATCACCGCGCTTGGCACGGGAACTGGTGGGATCGGCACCTACACGGTGAACAATCCGAAGACCGTGAGCTCGGAGGCCATGACGAGCAGCGGCACGGACAGCACGCCCACCGGCATTGCGGTCGATCCCTCCGGAGAGTTCGTGCTCGTCACCGACAGCGCAGGCGGCGGCGCCGGCGAGCTGTTTGTGTACCAGTTCAACTCAGGCGCCTTCACCGGCTCGATTTCCACCACCACGCTCACGGTGACTGCGATCAGCACCGGATCACTCGCGGTCGGTACCGTCATCAATGGCGTCGGCGTTGCAGCGGGGACCACGATCACCGCGATTGACACGGGAACTGGTGGGATCGGCACCTACACGGTGAACAATTCGCAGAACGTGAGCTCGGAGGCTATGACCGGCGGCACGCTGACCCAGGTGACCGGCTCCCCCTTCTCTATGGATGCATTTCCGGACAGTGCTCCGAGCAGTGTGGCTGTCGACCCAGCGGATCTGTACGTGTTCGCGACCAACGCGTTTCGCCCTGCGGATGGCCTGACCGGCTTCGGAATCAATACGACCTCCGGTTTCCTGAGCCCACTTACCCCGGCGCAGGTGACCACCGGTGATGCTCCGGCCTGGGTATCCATTGATCCGCTGGATCGGTTCGTGTATGTCGCGAATAATGGGGTTTCTCCGCCAGCTTCTCCCGAGGTAGACGGGACCATTTCGGGCTATCAGATCGGCAGCGGTGGGGCGCTGAGCGTCCCAACGACATTCTCTGCTGGCCTTGCCGCGGGCGCGCATCTCGGTGATCTGGCGATCGATCCCTCGGGCCAATTCCTCTATGCAGCGGACGCGGCCAACGCCCAAGTGGTCGGTTTCACGATCGGCGCGGTCAGCGGAGCGTTGTCGCCGTTCGGTACGGCCTCTTCGGCACCGTTCGGTACGGCCTCTCCGGTCCAGCTCGCACCTGGCGCTGCCCCGGGCCCGATAACGAACGACCCGTCGGGACACTTTCTGTACGTCGGTAATACGCAAAACGACACGATCTCGATGTTCAGCGTCGACAGCTCCGGACAATTGACCGAGATTACGGGTTCGCCGCTGCCGTTCTCAGGTTCCGGCGCCAACGCGATCGCGATCGAATAGCGCTTGGTAGCAGCCGAATGTGCGCACGGGCGCTCGGGAAGGCGGGGGCCGTGTAGCGGACTTTGACTGATTACCGACGAGAGGGGCGCGCAACAGCGCAATGATCGATTGGAGTGCGCCCTGGCGGCGACCCGCGGCGACATCTCAGGATAGCCGCCGTACGTTGTAGGCAACCGTTGTTCAATGTAACGGCGGATGCGGACGGCGCGGACTTTAATCCCATTGCGTACTAATAAACGCAGTCAGGTCGGCCGTCTCGCACCGCTGGCGGCAGGCTGTCTCGGCCCGACCGGGCGCTTACAGCGCCGCTCAATCTTCTTCAGAGTCCTACGGTGGAACCTTGTCGACGCCGCCTGGAAGCCGGGTGGCAGCGTTGGCATCTATGGCGGCGATCAATCGTCGACCTGCGTCCTGCGACCATTTCTCGGCGGTTCGCTGGCTCACGATGGCAATCGCCATTGTAATCAGCACAGTCACCACCAGGCCCAGGAAAAATGGGCCGCCCTTGCCAAAATAGCGCTCGAGGAAATACAACACGGCGAAGTGGAACAGGTACATGGAATACGACAGACGGCCGATATACGCCAGAACGCGCTCGCCCATGCTCCAGCGCAGAGCGCACCACACGATCGCGGCGAGAAGGCCGATTTCGATCCACATGTACGGTCTGGAGGTCAGGCAGAACATGATCTTGGCGACGAACGCCGTAACCAGCCATAGCACTACCAGGGCAATCACAGGTAACGCTTCAACCTTCTCTTCCCCCAGTGTGATGGCGTAGATGAACATCCCGATCGGGAAGATCGGGAGCTGCGTGAGCATCGAGTAATACAGGAACTCTGAATAGGCGCCGCCACTGCCAAATCGCTCCGCGATCGACGTTCCGAGAATTCCCAGCACCACGAATGCGGCGAAAGCGAACATCAATAGCCGCTTCGGCTGCAGCGCTGCGAGGAACGGAAAAATCAGGTAAAACCCCATCTCAACGCCGCTGTTCCAGCCACCTTAGGACCGCTGCGTTGATATCACTCGCTGAAAACGGATGCAGAAAAAGCGCCGTCAGAATGAGGTCAAGGGGTCCCATGGCGTTCCACGCGTCGGGCCTTGGCGCGGTGCCATAAAGCAGGGTGTAGAAGATGATGGCGAACCAGAAAAGCGGCGCGATACGCGCGGCACGGCGGATATAGAGCTTCAATTGCCGTGCGGATTCATGCCGGCGCTGGTCCCACATGTAACACATGCTCACAGCGCTCACCAGAAAGAATAGTTGAACCCCAGGAAGCCAATTCGAGCGAGGGGAATGCCCCACGTGGAGTGGTTATAGATCAGGGCAAATTGAAAGCAGACTACCATCAGGATGGCGATGCCTCGACAGGTGTCGAGACTTAATTATCCGCCTCTTCTCCATCGCAGAGATTTAGTGCGAACGAAGGACTGTCACAAGCCCAACCTCAGCAACAATGGCGGCGCTTTGCGGGAGTTGAGTAGCAAAAAACCATAGTTGGACGCTTCGGTCGCGGCCAACAGGGCCGGCGCTTAATTGTGACCGGAGTCGCCATTTGGAGTGTCGCTCGGACTGGACTAAGACGGTTTCACAAGTCATCGAATGGGGGCGGCGAGAGTTCGTGCTCATGCGCCGGCCCCCAGCTGATGCGCGGCGGCGCGGCCGCTTCCAAGCGGTGTCCGTCCGCCTCCGCCGCGACCGTACTGCCGTCGCGCTTTCGCTAGGGCGCCAGCCCGTAGACGGTCAGGGCGCCGGCGCCGGCAACGTAGACGTGACCATTCGCCACCACCGGCACGGTAAATTTCGCAGCGTTGCCGCCGGTGTCCGCCGGCAGCGTGGTGCTTGAGTACAGTTTCGTGGCGAGGTTGGTCGCATTGTAGGCGCGCAGGATCGCCGGCCCCAGACCGGCGCTGCCGTTGTCCGTGCCGTTGGCATTGTTGTCGAGCACCCAGACGATGGCGCCACCCGAGGGCGAAGCCGAGATCATTGCCGTGGGGCTCGGATAGCCGTAGGTCTCGGCGCTCTGCGATGCGGCGACGGCGACTTGCCCGTTGATCTGGAAGAGACCTTCCGAGAGCTGCAGCGCCATCAAAGGTCCGGATTCAATCGCGATGTAGACCGTCCCGCTCCAGTAGGCCGGCGTTGCGTAGACGCACTGCTGATCGAGGGTTTGACAGGTCGTGGCATTGGGGAGTGTCAGGTACTGCACCGTGTTGTCGGCGGTTGGACTAAAGCCTGACATGCTGTCTCGGTCGATCATCCACAGATGGCCCTGCTTGTCGGAGCCGACCAGCACGTCCGGATGAGCCGTCGGCCCCACGCCGTCCGGCAGCACGGTGACGCCGCTCGAGGAAAGGTCGTAGTCGTTATCGGTCCAGCTCGCATTCTGCGATGGCGTGTAGAAGTCCTGTACCGCGAGCGTTGACGGGTTCAGGTTTATAAAGCTCTCGCCATAGTCATTGTTCGGTGCCAGGGCAGGTGGCACGACACTCGTGGTGGCGTCGAAGTCTCCGTTGCCGGTCGAGACGAACATGTTGCCGCTCGAATCCAGCGCCGGCGCCCCGCCCGACATCCAGATGCCGCCATAAGCGTTACCCGGCGGACCGTTCGGCGTGTCATTGAAGGCGGCGGTCTGGGCGAGCGAGGTGGCATTGTAGAGCATGATCCAGCCGTGCCACGGCCACAGATAGTTGTCGCAGTGCGAGGACCAGCCGATGACGACGTTGCCGCCGGTGAGTGCCAGGCCAAGGCGCTGGTTCTGGTAGAGCGGATTGAAGGTCAGGGTGGTGCCGCCGTCGCCGGTGCCCGGCAGCGTCGTCGACTGGATCACGACTGGCGAGTGCGCCTGCTCCGTGCCGGTCGCAAGGCTCAGTGCATGCAGGCGCTGGAAGTTCGTGCCGTTCTCGGTGGTAGCGGCGACCAGGTAGATCGTCTGGGCGACCGGGTCGATGACCGGCGTGCCGGTGATGCCGTATTCGACCAGGATGTCGTTGCAGCCGGCGTTGGCGCTCGACTGGGTCGTAATGCCGGGGGGATTGATCAAGCTGACATGCCAGTAGGTCACACAGCCGGGATTGTCGGCGTCGAAGGCGTAGATCGAATCGTGCATGGTCACGACGAACAGCACGTTGTGCGTGCCGCCGCCGATCGGCAGGTTCGCCACGTACAGCGGTTGCGCATAGACGGTGCCGTCCAGCGGGCATGACCAGCGCTTGCCGAAAGTGCCGCCCCCCGACACCGTCGTCGGCGTCAACGCGTACTCCTGCAGGTTCTGACCGGTTCGGGCGACATCGTTGTGATAAGTCGTGATACCCGTCAGGTCCGTGACCGCTACCGCCGCACTGCCCGTAACAGAAATGTTGGTCGAACTGACCGCGCTCACCGAGTGCGTGCCGGCGCCCGCGCTCGTCGGCGGGGTGTAGAGCCCACCACTGCTGATGGTGCCAACCGTGCTATTGCCTGCCGCCACGCCGTCGACACTCCAGTTCAGGGTCGTGCCGCCCGGGGCGTTGGTCGTGAACTGCTGCGTTTGCAACAGTGTCAGGGCGGCATTGCGGGGAGTGATCGTCAGCGTGCTGCTCTCGGTAGTCACGCTCACTGCCGAGGAGCGTGCGGAGACGTTGGCGGGTGTGGCCTTGTCGAAGGCGGCGACCTGATAGCTGTAGTTCGTCGAAGCCGTGCGGCCGAAGTCGGTGTAGCTCGTACTGCTCGAGACGGTCGCTATCTGCGTGTTGTTGCGGTAGACGTAGTAGCCGCCGACACCGGTAGCGCCAGGGATCGGAAGATCCGTGGATGCGTTCCAGCTCAGCGGTACGGTGCTCGAGGTGACGTTCGACGCCGCCAATCCCGTCGGTACGGTCGGTGCCTGCGTGTCGGCCAACGTGGTCACACCGAGGGGAGCAGAGAGCGCCGAGATGCTGGGCGGAGAGCTCTTGTCGAAGGCCGCCACCTGGTAGCTATAGCTGGTTAACGCCGTGAGGGGAGAGTCGGTGTAGGTCGTCCCGCTCGAGACGGTCGCGATCTGGGCGCCGTTGCGGTAGACGTAGTAGCCGCCGACGCCGGGTCCGACCGAATCTGTGGATGCGGCCCAGGTGAGCGTGATGCTGCCCGTAGCGATGCTCGAGGCGGTCAATCCAGTCGGTACGGTCGGTGGCTGCGTGGGTGCCGAGGTGGTGACGCTGAGGGGGGCGGAGAGTGCCGAGACGCTGGCCAAATTTACCGATGCCTTGTCGAAGGCGGCGACCTGATAGCTATAGGTCGTTGACGCCGAGAGGCCGGAGTCGTTGTAGCTCGTACCACTCGAGACGGTCGCGATCTGCACGCCATTGCGGTAGACGAGGTACCCGCCGACACCCGTGGCGCCCGTGGAGGCGGCCCAGGTCAGCGTCAGGCTGGTCGAGGTGACGTTCGAAGACGCTAACCCCGTCGGTACGGTCGGTGCCTGCGTGTTGGCCAGGGTGGTGACGCTAAGTGCTGCGGACAGCGCCGAGACGTTAGGCGGAGCGGCATTATCGAAGGCGGCGACCTGATAGCTATAGCTCGTTGAGGTCACGAGCGCCGTATCGGTGTAGCTCGTGCCGCTCGAGACGGTCGCGATCTGATTGCCGTTGCGGTAGACGTAGTAGCCGCCGATCCCGGGTCCGCCGGCATCGGTGGAGGCTGTCCAGCTGAGCGTGACGCTGTTCGGGGAGACGTTCGAGGCTGCCAGTCCACTCGGCACGCTCGGCACGCCCGGCGGCGACACCGTGGGCTGGACGAGGCTGACCGTCGCCGACGCCTGCTTGGTCGGATCGGCGGCCGACACCGCCGTGATGGTCACCGTCGCCGGGGCTGGCAGGCTGGCGGGTGCCGAATACATCCCGCTCGTGGATACCAGGCCGAGGGTCGCGTTGCCACCCGTCACGCCGCCCACCAGCCAGGATACGGTCGTGTTGGTCGAGTGCGCGACCGTGGCCGAAAAAGGCTGGGTGCCGGTGCCGACGTCCACGTTCGCGGAGGTCGGCGTAATGCTCACCTGCACGACCGGGGCTGCGGTGCTGTCGCCCCCGCCCCCGCCCCCGCCCCCGCCCGCGCAGGCGGCGATCGCCAGCACGAGCAACAGTGCTCCGAGATGGCGCGGAAAGTGCGTCGGCCAGCTGAGCCCGTGCAAACCGATGAAACGCCGCGGAATCAATCGCAAAAAGTGTCCTTCCTGATCCCTTACGAGATCTCCGGTGGGAGAGCGGATAGCTGCTAATTTATCTAAACGCACTGGCCCACGGATTGACCGACATCACGAATGCGACCGATGGCGACGCAGCCTTATGTCGAGTCACAACGACACGGTTTATGGATGCCGAACCAGCTGCGAGCGCGAGGCCTGTGGCGGTCTCGGACCGCGTCAACCGGATTTAACCGGCCAAACGAGCGACCCCAGCCCAAACATATCTCGCCAACACGGCCGTGGCAGAAGGTGCGTGGTGCGAAGGAAACAATGGCCAGACCCAGCTGAAAAATACTTATGTCAGTCGCGATCGCGCCGTTGTGTGAGGCAGTTCTCGGATTCGGTCCAGCGATGCCGCTCACGCATCGGTCCCATTCCTATACTAGAATTGCCAAGCGCCTGCCTTGCGGCGCGTCATGGTTCAAAAAGGAGCACACCCGTGGATCGACGCCGCACGCGCGCCGCTGAGGGCTTGTTCGCTCGTCCAGGGCAATTCCCCCGGGCCTGGCCGGGGATCCTGATCCTGGCGGTTGCCTTCCCGGGCGTGGCCCTGGCGCAACTCGATTTTCCGGAAATGGTGCCCCCGCAGACACATTTTACGCCGTACGCTGACGGTGCGTATGAGCACGACTCGAATCTCTATTCGCTCTCCAGCAGCGCTCCCGAGGCGGTCGGCCGCAACGGCCCGGCCCGGTCGGACTCGTTGTGGAAAGCCCGCGTCGGATTTGACTCAGGCTACGACTGGGGACTGCAGGAATTCTATGTGGTCGCCGAAGGTCGACGCTTTATCTACGACCAGTTCACTCAGCTCGACCACGATGAATATCTGGTGCATGGCGGGTGGAAATGGAAAGTTGCAAGCCTGCTGGACGGTGTGCTCGATTATCAGCGACAGCGCAGCATGCTTTCGTTCCTGCAGTTCAACGCGACCCCGGTCGCCTCAGATCAAATCTATCTGCAGCTCCAGAGCGTGGCCATCGCGAGCATCAATCTTCAGATGTCGCCAGAGTGGCGCCTGCAGAGTCAAGGCAAGCTCAACGACCAGAATACGCAGTTGCCCGGGACTCCCGACCTGACGCTGCGTGAGGAATCGATCCACGAAGGCCTGCGCTACGTGGGCTTTGCCAATCTATCTGCAGGACTGGACGGCGAATATCTGCGAGGCAACTTTACTGGTGGCGCGTTCCTGGTTACGCCCGGTTATCGTCAATCGACCGCGGAATTTGCGGCCGATTACGTGTTGTCCGGACTGTCCTCCTTTCATGGGGCCATCGGCTATGCCGATCGCGTCCTGGAACAGGCTGGCAGCATTTCGGGTCTCACCGGCCTGGTGGCGTACCAGCGCAATTTGACCGGCAAGACATCCATCACGCTAAAGCTGAGCCGTGCAATCAACACCTATATCACCGCCGCGACTCCCGAGGTTGATACCACCGCGGAACTGGACGTTACGTGGAACGCGACCACAAAGATCAAGGTGCAGGCCGGCTATCAGTGGCTACACAGCAGTTTTTCACCAACCGAGATCGCCGGCGTCCTGACGGCGTCGCGCTTGGATCGTTTGCAGACGCCGACGGTATCGGTAATGTATCAGCCGGTGAAGTGGCTGATTGTGCATCCATATGCGCAATATCAGACCCGCAGCTCGACCATAGGCCTGTATTCGTTCAACGGTACGGTTTACGGTCTGGAGCTCGAGGGGCGCTTGCAATTCCAGTAGAAGCGCAGCGCGATGCCGGTCGAACCGGGCCGCGATAGATGCCAACTCTGCGCAGAAAGATCTAGTACCGAATCCGTTTTCGCCTTCGGCACCGCTCGAAGCTCGTGCGCGCGTGCGCCCTCGTTCTCGGATGTCTCGCTTGCGGAGTCCAACGCGAAGCTGCGCTGCATGCGGTGCCGATGCGCGCGCGCGCGTTGTTGGGGACCGGGAGAGTTACTCCGAATCTGTCACACACTCAAAGTGTGAACAGTTGCATCGCTAAGATGGACGAAAATGCGGAACATGGCGCGATGAAAATTTGCGAACCTGCCTCAGCTGAAATGTCATATATTTGATTGACAGGTTGCCCATGAATGAGGCGCATTGGCCTGCGAGTGCAAACCGGCCAATTTTTCCAGCAGAATCAATGCAATCTCGATCAATCATAAGCGTGTGAGGAAATGATCAGGACCGGGATAGTCGGGCTTGGGAAAATGGGTTTGTCGCACCAGTCGATGGTGAATGTGCATCCCGAAATCGAGCTCAAGTCCATATGTGATTCGTCCGGATACATGCTCGATGTGCTGTCGAAGTACACCGGAGTCGATACCTACTCCGACTACAGGAAAATGTTCGATCGGGGCGATCTCGATTGCGTCTTCGTTGCAACCCCTTCCCGATACCACGCGGCCATCGTTGCCGACGCCCTCGAGCGCGGCATGCACGTATTTTGCGAGAAGCCTTTCGCCTTGGAGCCGGAAACGGGATACCGGCTGGCCGAGCTGGCCGAGCGCAAGCACCTGGTCAATCAAGTGGGCTATCACTATCGATTCGTCGCCGCGTTCAACGAGGCGAAGCGTTTGCTGGAGCGAAATATTCTCGGTGAGATCCATCATGTCCGGGCGGAAGCGTACGGCCCGGTGGTTCTACGGCCGAAAGGCGCTACCTGGCGATCGCAGAAGAGCGAGGGCGGCGGATGTCTATTCGACTATTCGTGTCATGCCATCGATCTTGTGAATTATCTCGTCGGGCGTCCAATCTCGGTGTCAGGCAGCGTGTTGAACCGGGTATTCTCCAGCGACGTCGACGATGAGATCTATTCGACGCTGCAGTTTGCCAACGGAGCCTACGGACAACTTGCCACCAATTGGAGCGACGACAGCTTTCGAAAGATGTCGGTCAAAGTGAGCATCTGGGGCACAAAAGGCAGGATCAACGTCGACCGCCAGGAGCTGCAGATCTATGTTCGGTCGGCTCCGGATCCCAGCGAGCGCATGGTGGCCGGCTGGAATGTGCGCTACACGACGGAGTTGACGCAGCCCGTATGGTTTTACGTCAGAGGTGAAGAATACTCTGCGCAGATCGATCATTTCGTTCAATGTATAAAGACCGGAACATCCGCGCTGTGTAATTTTCGCACGGCAAGCGATACATCCTTGGTGGCGTCGATGATTCGTGCGGATGCCGACAAAGCTCGCACGGCAGTCGCGCGGGATGCGCATCCGTCTGAAGAAACAGCGGCGAGCAAGCCGCGGCGACGTGGCGCGCGATCATTCATTCGGGCGCTGCTCGGCCGGCCGTGAACGTTCGACACCCGTAAATCATTCCAGCATCTGAAAATCGGCGCTCTCATGGACAGAATATTGTTTGGCGACAACCAGTTTTTCGGCGTAAATCACATGTCGGAGGAGAAGGCGCGACAACAGGGCATGCGCTTTCAGGACATCAAAGCCGTAATCCAGGTTCTCGACGATGCATATGCCGAGAATGTCAAGACGTTCATGTGCACAACCCATGAGCGCACGTCGGAAATTTGCGACCATTTCCGGGCCAATCGAGAGAAATATCCGGGCTACAAGTTCTATCCGTGCCTGCCATATGCGCACAAATATGCAAATGCGGCAGCCGAGCTCGGAATGCTGGGTGCCGTGCGCAGTTTCCTGCCGCAAGACAACGCCCTGGGCGCGTTGCTCAAAGGGGGCATGTCGCTTGCAACCAAAGACGTCGAAGGACTGGCCCAGCTTCTGATTGGAGCGGAATTGCAGATGTTCGATGGCCTCGACACTCCGGTCATTTTTCTGCAGAATGTCGCTACCGATTTTCTGCTCGGCCTCGGATTCAATGCTGCTTTCCGTATGTTTGCCGACTGCGTACGCGAGCGCTATCGAGCTGAACCGGGGTTCATCACGATGAATGCGCCGCGACTGGTGAAAAGTTTGGAAGCGGTTGGCATACAAAATCCGATTATCTGCGCAAATATCAATAAAATAGGGTTCAGGATGTGCGGTGGTATGCAGGCTTACGAGGAGCTGATAACGAGTGGCCGATGCCGCATCATCGCCATGTCGGTGTTTGCAAGCGGGGCGTTGCCGGCGCAGGAGGCCTTGGAATTTGTATGCAAGTATCCACAGATCGAGTCGATCGTGTTTGGCGCGTCGAGCCGCCGCAACATCGCGCAGACGAAGCAGTTGATCGAGCGATTGACGCTCCATTAGCAGCGGTGCGCCCTGAAGCAGGCAAGGTCAGCGCCTATCGGAAGGTAAGACTTCTGAACGTTGATGTCGACGACATCACGATGGACGAGCTGGTGGAAAACTTCCGGCAGGGGGTAATGCTGACCCTTCATGTCGATATGATCATGAAGCTGCAGAAGGACAGGGACTTCTACCAATTGTTGCCAAGCTTCGACGTCGTCACCTGCGATAGTCAGATCCTGATCGTCGCGGCAAGGCTTCTCGGTACGCCTCTTAAGGGGCGTGTCTCGGGCTCCGACTATTTCCCGCGCTTCTACGCGCGATACAAGGGTGATCCGTCCGTAACGGTCTTCATTTGCGGCGGGGCGCCGGGAGTCGCGGCGATTGCTGAACGGAATGTGAACGCCAAAGTAGGGCGTCAGATGATCGTCGGCACCAATGCGCCTTCGCGCGACTTCGAAAGCCGCCCTGATGAAATCGAACAGGTAATCGCAGACATCAACGCATCAGGGGCCACGGTGCTGCTCGTGGGTCTCGGCGGCGGGCGCCAGGAAAAATTCATTTTTCGCTATCGGGATCGCCTGCCGGGCATCAAGCTGTTTCTTCCGTTGGGTGGTACCATTGACTATGAAGCCGAGAGCCTGAAGCGGCCGCCGGCTTGGATAACGAACGTCGGTCTTGAATGGTTATATCGCTTGGTTCGCGAGCCCCGCCAGCGCTGGTATCGCTACGTCATCCATCAGCCGCCGTTTCTTTACTATATCGCGCGTCAACTGCTGGGACGCTACCGAAATCCGTTTGCTGCAGCGGATGGCCCGGCTAAATCCTCAGCCGACGAAATATAAATTCGGGAACGGACGCAACAATCCACATGATCGGTCGCCAAAACCAGGGCGTGTAGACGACCGGCGCGCCTCTATCCATGGCGTGCACGATCGATCTCGCAACAGCCTCCGGTGATGCCCATAGCACGCCCTTCTTGAAGGCGGCCGTCATTGGAGTGGCGATGAACCCCGGTTTGACAGTAACGACCCTAACTCCCTGTGGATAGAGACGCTGTCGCAGTCCACTCGTGAAGGCCGTCACTGCGGCCTTCGCGGCTCCATAAACGTAGTTGGACTGTCGGCCACGGTCGCCCGCCACCGAGGAGATGACGGCGATGACACCGTGGCGCTGGGCTTCGAAACGATTCGCCAAATGCGTGCATAGCACCATGCATGAAACAGCATTGGTGGTGAATTCCTGCCGCAGCAGGTCGGTCGAGGCCTGGCAGGCGAGCTGATCGGACAACGTACCATGGGCTATCAATGCGGCATCGATTCCGCCCATTTGGGCCATGGCGGCGTCCAGCATTGTCGGGTAGCTGTCGATCTCGCAGGCGTCGAGCAAGTATGCCTGCACCGTGTGCGCGCCGCGCAACTGTAAATCGTCGGCAACTGCCTGTAGCCGCTGCGCATTGCGGGCAACCAGAAACAGCGCGTCGCCTCGCGCCGCGAACTTGCGCGCAGTCGCCTCGGCGATCGCCGAGGTCGCTCCCATGATCAGAATTCGATTCATGTCGTGCTCGCGATAACCCGGCGCCAAAACGAAGAGGAAAAGTTGGGGTCGATGAACGGCCGCAGCTGTTGCCACTGCGGGAAGAAATGCTGGAAAGACAGTGCCGACATTCGAGCATCCTTGGCAGGATAGACAGCACCGCCGGCGGCGCGGGTTATCGTATCGAGATCCTCAAGCAGCCGCAGCGTCGTCTCGCCTCGATTCGGAAAGTCCAGCGCCAATGTCGTGCCGGGGCGCGGAAAAGAGAGCAGCCCGAGCGAAGGCATGTCGCCGAACCGCTTCAGTACCGCAAGAAACGAACCCAGCCCCGAGCCGGCAACGCGCCGTAGCATTTCCTGCAACGTTCCAACCTCATCGACCACGGCCCCCGGCAGCACACATTGGTATTGATAAAATCCGCGCCGACCGTAAATGCGGTTCCATTCCAGCAGACCGTCCAACGGGAACAGAAAGGGCTGGTAATGCCACAGGGCCGCGGGAGCTTGAGCGGCGGGACGCCGAAAATACAGTTCGTTGAACAGGCGGACCGTGAAGGCATTGATCGGCGAAACCGGAGGCGTAAATCGCAACGCCCGTGGTGGCTTAGGTCGGGGAGCCGCGGCATCATGCCGGACGTGGTTGCCGCGCATGAATACGCCGCGTCCCAGCGGCGATCGGGCGGTCGCGCAGTCCAACCATGCTACGGTGTACTCGTACTCGGCATCCGACTGTTCCGCCAGCTCGAAGAACGCCTCGAGACTGGCGAAGCGTTGACTGTCGCCGGCAATCCACACGCCTGGAACACGGCGCAGTTGCAGACGTGCCTTACGTATCAATCCCGTCAATCCAAGCCCGCCGATCGTGGCGCAAAACCATTCCCGATTGCAATCGCGGGAGCAGCGCAATACCAGTCCGTCGGAGCGCTGCAACTCGAATTCGACGACATGATGCCCGAAGCTGCCGACACGATGGTGATTCTTGCCGTGCACGTCGTTGGCAATGGCGCCTCCGACAGTTATCAGCGCGGTACCGGGAGTGACTGCTGGAAACCAGCCATTGGGCAACGTCAGCTCGATGATCTCGCTCAGCAATATGCCAGCCTCGCATTCGAGCACTCCGGAGACGGGATCGAAACTGATGAATCGATCCAGGCCACGCGTCAGCAGCAATGTGCCGCCGTCGTTCAGGCAGACGTCACCGTAACTGCGCCCATTGCCAAAAGGCAGCATGGGCGGGGAATTAGGCAGATCGTCAAAACGGTTGGTCAATGTGACCAGCCGCTGCTCGTGACGCGGCCAGCGGCCCCAGGATGATCCGGCCTGCACGAACAAGCCTCAGACAGAAACCAGTACTATCACGCCCAGCGTGACGAGGATCAACAGGCTCACACGATCGTGCAATGCAAATACCACCGGATCGTCATGCATTGCGCCACGAGTGGCAACGATCCACACACGGCTGATCCAGAACAGCATCAACGGGCAGATGAGCCATAGCGCCTTGTGATGCTGGTACAGTGCCAACGAATCGGAACTGTTGATGTACAAGGCCATGACAACGATTGCACAGTAGCCGGAAGCCGTGCCCAGGCTCATGATCAAGGGCAGGTCACTGGCGACATAGCCGCGAGCATGTCGCGTCAATGTGCCGACCTTTAGCGCATCATCGAGCTCAGCGTATCGCTTGACGAAGCCGAGACTGAGGAACATGAATACGGAGAATGCCAACAACCAGAAGGACAGTGGAACGCGCATGGCTGCTGCTCCGGCAATAATGCGCAGCGTATACAGACCCGCAAGCATCATGACGTCGAGGAGCGGCAAGCGCTTCAGACGCAGAGAATATGCCCAGGTAAGCGCGTAGTAGCCGGCAAGCACCGCGACGAATCGCGGCCCGACGCTGATGGCAATGCATGCGGCGACAATGAACAGCAGCAATGCACTCCGCAGTCCGCTGCGCGCGGAAATGAGGCCAGCGGCAAACGGCCGGTGGCGTTTTCGTGGGTGCTGGCGATCGGCGGATAGATCGAACAGGTCGTTGATTATATATACGCTCGACGCGCATAGGCTAAAGGCGACAAATGCGAGTAGGCCCGACAACAGCACGTGCGGTTTGAAAATCACGTGGGCAAGCAGGGCAGGCACAAGAATCAATCCGTTCTTGGACCACTGATGCAGCCGTATCGCCTTGATCCACGCGCGCAGTGATGCCTTCGGTGCCGGGAGCGTCACCTCGACTTCGACATTATGGTCGATGCTTCTGCCGAGACCGGCATCGCCGACGACGATCGCCCGCCGCGCTGCGTCCCAGACGATTCTGTCGGCCGCCTCGCTACCGACATAGTCGAAACGATGTTCTCCAAAACGCGCAACCAGGGCGCTTCGCCTGCGTTCGGGTGGAGTACCCTGGTAGTGCTCAGTGGTGGCGATTTCATCGAACAGGTTCAGATGTGATGCGACGTTCTCCGCACTGGCGCGATCTCCATCCACGAGCAGCACCAGAGGCCGGCCAGCACTTCGTTGAGTCCGCAGCCAATCAAGCAATTCGCGCCGGAACGGTAGCGTATCGGCATCGACTTGGGCGTCGATCGGAGCGAGCCGCCGCGATGACCCCGCGCGGCGGTAGAATGCAGCGAGCGAACCCAGAAAGGCTGCGGCAGAGTGTTTGGCGGCAATCAGGAGACGCTCATCCGAAGTCCGGACGGGGGTCAAGGTTCCGTCGAGACCGAGGCACAGCGGAATAGACGTATCGTTCATGAGGTGGAACGAATGGGCCTTAGTGCCATCTGGAATTCAACTAGTAATGAGGCCGCGACGCCTATCAGCACCGCAAACCAGAGTGTCGCGATTCTGCACAGGAGCGTGGCGACCACGGCGGTACGTAACGATGTGTGTTGCACCAATAAGAGCGAGGTCATAACGATCTCGGTCCCGCCGATTCCGGCCGGCATGAAGAAGGCAACGCAGCCGGCGAGCGAGGCCATCGCGTAGATTCCGATGGCCGTGCTTGCTGCCACGTTGACATGCAGACTCTGGCAAATCAGAAATAGTCCCAACCCTTCCGCGCCCCACGACAGCAGTGCGATCGTCAGTCCGAATGCAGCCGTACGGGGCTGCAGTAAGCGACGCGATGATCGGAGGAGATCCGCCAGGGTTGCCAATGGCATGCGGACGAGTCGATGTCTACTGGAGTCGCTGAAGCATTGGAGCCAATCCGACAGATAGGGATGGCTCGCCATGCCGAGCAGAGCAAGCGCCACAATCGATACGCCGGCAACGAGCGACCTATAGGTCACATTTTCGAAGGCCATGAAGCTCGCCAGCAGGCACATGGCGACAAGGTCGAGCACCCGCTCGCTGAACAGCGCTGCGAGACTCTCCGAGTAGGCCACGCCATGTCCACGCAGATGACTCGAACGGAATGCCTCGCCCACTTTGGCAGGGCTTGCCGTAAAGGCGAACCCGCTCAGGTAATATAGGAAATGCAATGGCGTAGGTAGTGTGCGGCCGAGCCGAGCGAGAAAGCTCTGCCAGCGATAGAAGCGCAGCACGTAGTTTAGAGCAGACAGCGCCAGCACCAGTAGGGAGCCCATCCATCCAAGCTGCAGCAGCGCCTCGCGTGTCTTGGCCGCGTCGGTGGCCAGCACGGCACCGATATACGTCAGAGCCGCGAAAAGAGCAAAGAGTATCAGTAGACGGCGCTTCGCACGGTAGGTCGGCACCTTGGCATTCTTGGTCAACGGCGAGTCCTCAGCAGAGGGTGATGTCGTATGGTCACAAGGGCGCCCGCCAGATTCGCAGCAGCCGGTGACCCCGTAGAGTGACGCGGTACGCAATTCGCGCCAGCGTGTACTGCTGCATCAATGCCGTTCGGTGACAATGTACTTGGAGCCGCGTCCAACCATTCAAGTTCGCACGCGATGGTCTGCGACGAAGCGGCGATGGCAGCACGGAGCAATTCCGCGAACGGACCGATTGTCGAACATAACGTAGACATGTATCGTGCAACAAGCTGCATCGTATGGCCAATATTGCAATAAGTGATAAGAAGCCCAGTGTGCTGGGCGTCGCCAGGCAGATGCTCTCCTTTAGCGTCGTCGGCGTGCTCGGCTTTCTGGTCGACGCGGGCGTCTTGTATATCGCGCTCTCCTGGGGTCTAGGCCTGTACGCGGGACGAGCAGTGTCGTATATGTCGGCGGTATCGGCGACCTGGCTATTGAATCGCCGCTACACCTTCGCGCGAACATTTGGCGACAACAAGCTGCACGAATGGGCGCGATTCGTTGTGTCACAGCTTTCTGGGGCGACCATCAATCTAGGCATGTACGCCCTGTTGGTGCATATGAGTCCGCTGGTGGCGCGCGAGCCTGTCATTGGGGTGGCCGCGGGCTCCTTGAGCGGACTACTTGTCAATTTTTGGGTTGCCCGCGTCTTCGTGTTCGATAAGTAGCAACCGTAGCGCGGGCCGCCCTGTCGGCTGGCCGTCGTTCAGGGTATCGCGGTAGCATGCACCACTAAGATAGAAGAACACGACAAGAACTACGCCGTCCGGACCGTTGACGCGGCATGGGCAGGCGCTGACACGGAATTGATATCGAATCGGTGCTGCAACAACGTTCGCGCCGACGCGCATACCGCCAGAGTGAACACGGTGAATATTACAGATGCGGCGCTGAACCAATGCGACTCGGACATGCTGGACCAGAATGTGTAGAAAAGAAGAACCAGATAAAGGGATCCCTGACTTCGATCGAACGCCATAATTTTCACCGACTGGCGTAGACACGTAACTAAGTATCCAAACAGGCAAATACTTCCGACGATACCCAGATCATTGAGCGCATCCAAATAGCCGTTATGAGATGAGCCCGGATAAAAATTGAGGCGAGTCCTGAACACCTGGGACGGTGAGTCGGGGGCATCAACCCAATAGGCCGAGTAGCCAGTACCGAGCAGTGGGTGCTGAGCAATGTGGGCGCCCACCAGCTGCCAGATGGGCGTGCGATTGGTAAATGTCAGGTCCTTGCCACTCAGGGAGGTGATCGGCGAAAGCAGGAATTCCAGTTGTGGTATCAGCTGCAGTATCACAAGCGAATACACGAATATGACCAGCGAAAACATCGCAATGAGGTGGGGCATGTAAGGGCGCAACCATTTCGGCCAATGACGCAGCATCAACATCATCACTACGGCGAAAGCCGTCGCGAGCACGGAGGTGGAACTGTGCGCCCAATACAGGCAGATCAACGCGGCGCCGCCGCAGACGAGCGTCCAGAAGAACTTGGTTTCCTTATCAAGCCAAGCATGAAGCCAGAATATCACGCCAAAGCCCGCCAGCGGTCCCAGTTGATTCTTGCCGTACGTCAAGCCACGAAGTACGGGCTTGATTGTTGGTACGACGCCGCGAGACGTGAAATAATTGTGCGCCGTGGATGCGTAGTCTACGAATTGCTGGACGCCGTACTGCGGTAGCACCAGCGCGAAGATGATGGAGCCTACGAGCAAAGCGCCCAATAGTGAGCGCATTACGCTCTGAAACCGGTCCGCCCTCCAGCCGTTCAAAGTAAAGGCGGTGCAGCACAGAAAGATGACGAGCAGTCTGAAGACGAACTGCTCCGTGACTGCCGGTTCGATCGACCACATGACGCTGAGACCTGCGAGTGGGATGAAGAGCAGGTAGAAAGGATTAAGCGTGCGCAGCACCGCGAGCCACAATCGTTGACGCAACGCAATGTACCAGCAACTACCGAGAAGGGCTGCTATCCAGACTACTTTGTTGGCGATGCTGTGGTCCTCTGCGGCCGCCGGGTTTTGACTTTGAACGACCAAAGAAGCGTAGTTGAGATCTGGCGGCACAATCATCACCAGCAGCAGCGCACACAGCAGAAATGTCGGCCCGGTCGACTTCTTCGGGTCGTGCACCCACGCAGGAGTTGGTGCCAGGGAGGGACTTGGCGCGGCGGCGCGGCCAACAACAGGTCTCGGACTGTTTCTCATAATTCTGATTTGACCGTCTGACTGTCTATAACCTCGGGGGTCGCGGCGCGCCAACTGAGCTTGAAGTTAAGCCAGAAGTTCCATGCGGTTACGGCTGCGATAGCCACGGCGTTCGCAAGATAGCGATTCATTCCAAGGAGGTTGAATTGCAGGTTCAGCAGCACGGTATTGAGCATCAGGCCCGCCAGGCATACGAGCTGAAACTTCGAGAACCGCTGCAGTCGATGCTTAAAGCCTCGCTGGTGCGAAGCAATATCCCCGAACGTCCAGGCGTCATTCCAGATGAAGTTGTTGATGATCGCCAATTCCGCGGCAATCAGCTTGCTTCGCGTGAGACCCCAGCCAAGCGTCGAAGGATCACTCAGCAGAAACAGCACTCCCATATCGACCACGACACCGCTCAATCCAACGATGCCGAAGCGCAAAAAGCGGTTGATCGGCAATGTCGATATGCGCAACCGCAACAGGTGCCGGAAATAGTCAACGTACACCTGGCCGGTGACCTTGCTTTCGCCACGAATACGTTCCTGAAACACGTATGGAACTTCGCCGATCCAGCGAAATCGGCCGCGTCCGAGTACCTCGATCAGAATCTTGTAGCCCAGCGGATTGAGCTCGATGCCCTGAATGGCCGTCCGTCGCAGCATGAAAAAGCCGCTCATGGGATCGCTGACCTTGCCCACCACCCCCGGCAGAATCAGGAGCCCCAGGACCTGTGCCGCGCGTGATAGGATTCGACGAAGGATGCTCCAATCGCTCACGCCGCCGCCTTCTACGTGCCGACTGGCGACTGCAATGTCCGCCCCGCGCACCATTTCGCTGGCCAGGCCCACGGTTACTTCCGGTGGATGCTGGAGGTCGGCGTCGATCACCGCCAGCAACTCGCCGCGGGAGGCCTGCCAGCCGCGTATTACCGCGGTGGATAGGCCGCGTTCCAAGTGCCGGCGCATGACCCGCAACTGCGGGTATTCGCTCGTGAGCGATTGGGCGAACTCCCAGGTGCGATCCGGGCTATTGTCGTCAACCACGATGATCTCGTAGTCGCCCGGAAACGCATCGTCGAGGATATGTGTAAGTCGGGAAATCATTTCCCGTATGTTCTTGGATTCGTTGTAGGTCGGCAGGACCAGCGAAAGATGAAGTCTCGGGGCGGCGCTCTCGTGCAACGGGCCGACCGTGTAGGGACCGGTGGGTGTGCTCAGCAGCTCAGCAGCCTCCACTGTATCAGTAGTCATGCGCCTCTCTATCTAGCGGCACGGTCGAGATCCATCACCTAAGTGCGGCAGGACAACAGTTCGCTGGCCATGCGGACGCCGGGCTTACCCAACGGTACATCAGCGCAGCGGGCAAATTGCGGCATGGTCCTCAGATAGGACACACCGCGCTCTGTTAAGGTCGCAGCAGACCAAAAGCTGCAGTCAGCGGTCGAAGGATCCTGCGGCACTTCTGTTGGCCGCAGAAGCTCTGGAGCGAGGTCTGGGCGATGAAACATCCTGGTGATGTAAAACGCGAAGATTCGGTTTGGCAGATGTTCGCTATTGTTGCGAGTTGGCACCACGTAGCAAACCTTGCTGTTGGCGGCGATCGAGTGTTCTGCAATCGAGCGAAAGTCCTGCTGGATGAACAGATACGGCGAGTAAGTCAGGGCCACGGACTGAACAAGAAACAGACACAACAATGCATACATTATCGTCGCCGTCTTGCGCGAATTGACGCGCTGTATGAACCAGACCGTGAGCAGCGCGTAGGCCGGTATCAGTCCGATCAGATTGCGTTCCGTCAGGATCGGGGTATTCAGCGAGATGAGAATCGCGCCGCCCAGCATCAGGATAAATGGCATCAGTACCGGCGCCAGCGCCGGATCGAACTGCGGCCGCTTCGGATTGCGCCACCAGAAAATCACCGCGACGGTCAGCAGAGCCAGACCCACTGGTGTGAACACCTTCAGCAACTGCAGACCCAATGATGCAGCGCTGAAGGTGATCCAGAAATTCCCGCCCGCGAGCTGGCCGGATCCGCCGTGCAGCAGCGGCACGACGACCGCCGCCGAGAGCGCCGCGGCATAGACAATCAGGCCCAGCCGCCATGTAGCACGCCGCTCCCGCCAGAACATCACCGCAAGAAAGGATACCGCCAGCATCAGGCCGAACACGTGGGCGAAGGCCAGTCCGATCAGGCTGGCGTGGAACAGAATCTGCGGCCGTCGGCTCTTCGCGACGATGATCTCGTAATAGGAGTAAAGGCAGGCCGAAGACAGCAGGAATAGCAGACTGTAGTTGCGAGCCTCCTGCGCGTACCGGATCGGCAGCGGCATCAAGCACAGGATGCAAAAGTGTAACAGTTTGTCGGATCGAGTCAAGGATGCGCGTGCCAGCCACGGCGTAAAGAGCGCAGCTAATCCAATGAGCAACGACAACGATCGAACTGCGAATTCGGAAAAGCCGAACGCTTGCGTCCAGGCGAACACCATACTGTTGTAGAGGGGTGGCTGATTGTCCGTTGCGGTATTCTGCAGCACCGTCTGCCAGTCTGCCACATCGACGGTGTTGACCGTCGCTAGCTCGTCCAACCAATAGCTGCGATTGATGGCGGCAAATCGCAATAAAATACCGACCGCCGATATCGCGACGAGCAACGCTAGCAGCCGCGACGTCGATCCGTTGTTTCTCATCAAGCTACTCCTGGATCTGGCACCGCTGCGCTGTTCGTGATGCGGCTGATCGCTCGAAACTCGAGACGAGGGACCCGCCCTGTCGTCGGGTCGATTGAGAAGCGACCGGTGATTATCCGGGCCAGTGCCGATGGGTTCAAGGGCTGGCAGGCCGTCGGGGCTGTAACGTCGTCGGAGATTGACCGGGATGTGGATTGGTTCGCATTTCTTTTGACGAGCCAGGGGGCGCGGAAGAGATTGTCGAATGGCGCTAGGATACTTCGTTGGGCGTGCGTGATAGTTGGGGCAGCGTAGTTCACCCTACGGCCACGCCGCGTGCGTGCGTGCATGTGCGCACCGGCGAAGTGGGGAATGTCCGGTTGCTTAAATAAACACTACCTAGATATATTGGGTTCAGCGTGGCGAGGAGTTTCTAATGCGCGGCGAGCAACCCAGTATTGCGGTGATATTGCCCGCCTACAATGAAGAACTGACGATTCGTCAAACGATGCGGGCGTTCCACGAGGCGCTCCCGGAAGCCGAAATCGTCGTGGTGAACAACAAGTCGACCGACGCTACTTACCAGATAGCGGTTCAGACACTCACGGACCTTCAATGTGAGGGTCGGGTGATCAATGAAATCCGGCAGGGCAAGGGCAACGCAATGCGGCGCGCCTTTGTGGATGTGGAGGCGGACATCTACGTCCTTTCGGACGCGGACATGACCTACCCGGCAGGGCAGGCACGTGAGCTGTTGCTTCCTGTCCTCGAAAACCAGGCCGACATGGTCGTCGGAGACCGTCACAGCCAGGGTCACTATCAAAAGGAAAACAGACGACCTCTGCATGGATTCGGCAATCGCCTGGTGCAGGGTTTGGTCAACAATCTATTCCGCTCCAATTTGGTTGACATCATGAGCGGCTACAGGGTCATGAGCAGGAGGCTGGTCAAGAACTATCCGATACTGGTCGAAGGGTTTCAGGTTGAAACTGACCTGACCTTGCACGCGCTGGACAAGCGCTTTCGCATCGTTGAAATACCGATTGAGTACAAGGACCGGCCGGCCGGTAGCTTCTCCAAGCTCAGCACATTCTCGGATGGGGCCAAGGTGCTGTGGTCCATCACGCAGATCCTGCGTCATTACCGACCGCTGCAGTTCTTCTTCTGGCTATCTCTGGTATTTGTTCTGGCCGGAATCGCATGTGGTGTTCCGGTCATCAGTGACTGGCTGAAGTACAGATACATCTATCACGTGCCGCTCGCGTTGCTCGCTACCGGTCTGGAGCTGATTGCCGTGATGCTGATGGCAATCGGGCTGACTCTCGATTCGATCGTGCATCAGCAGAGATTGGCCTTCGAGCGCGATATACTGAATACGCCGGTCACGAAGCTGCGAGACCCGACTAAGGCATGAAGTTGCCTTGGTCAACCTCGACGATGCCCAGCCGCATGATAGCGCCGTTGGTCGCCATGGCTCTATGTGCGACCCAGCTGACATTGATATTTCCTGGCGAACTCATAACCGACAGCCGGGAACAACTACGTGAGGCAATCAGCCATCAATATCTGGATTGGCACCCTCCGATCATGGCCTTTGTCTGGTCGTGGTTGCTCAGAATCAACGGCAACCCCGGCCTGCTGCTGGTACTGCATCAATGTTTGCACTGGCTGGGATTCGGGCTGATTGCGGATGGCTTCTTCCGCGTCCGCATGCCTTGCAGGGCATGGCTGGTTCTCGCAGCCGGTGCTTTTCCCGTGTTTCTGTTCTACGACAAGGAAATTGTAAAGGATGTCGGAATGGGTTCCGGGCTGGTAGCCGGCTTCGGAATGATCTTTTGGTTTCTGGTTCAGCGCAAATCCATCCCGTGGTGGGCGTTGCTGTTGTCCGGCATATGCATTTTCTACGGGGCATTGATCAGGACCAACGCGATATTTGCGATCGGCCCGATCCTGCTCTTGTACTTCGCGCGTGGGCGTCAATTCGGTCTGACCAAGATCGTCGGATGCTCAATGCTTACGGCCCTCGTGGCATTGCCGCTTTCGAATTGGATCAACCATGAACTGATTGGGGCCAAGCCTCAGGATCCTCTTCAATCACTTCAGATATTCGACTTGATGGGCATCGCGGTCCGATCCGGCGATGTCGGAGTATTGGGCGATCACGCGCCCCCGATGAACAAGATCGAGGGCTGTTATACCTCGTACTGGTGGGATACGTATAGTCCGTGGGGGATATGCGAGGACGTCCGCCACGACCTCGAATATATCTCCGACGACCCATATCAGATCACTCCCTACCTTGCCGAGCGCAGCGCCCTTTGGCGGCGGGCGATTCTCAAGCATCCTGTGGCGTACATGGCTCATCGTTTGAGTCACTTCAACTCGTCCATCTATTTCTTCGTTCCCTCACTCTCCTATCGCTACTCAAAAGCGTGGGAGTTAGGTCCATCCGGTCGACGCGTAATTACCCAGAGCGATATCTATTTTGACTATCTGAAAAAGAACTTTCTATTTTGGCCGGTATTTTGGCTGGCACTGGGTGTTTGCGCGCTGCCATTCCTGAAGCAATCT
>Ga0116217_10001331_pt1 | contig 24101 bp, 19 predicted proteins | sample Sb_taG_6_FD_89697 | JGI IMG/M metagenome (GOLD analysis project Ga0116217, IMG submission 89697) | Peat soil microbial communities from Weissenstadt, Germany - Sb_50d_4_PS metaG | ecosystem: Environmental > Terrestrial > Soil > Wetlands > Peat | place: Germany: Weissenstadt | collected 2010-09-21 | reverse complement strand
TGCTGCAGCGGCTGAGTCTGCCTTTCATCGATGTCACGGATTGCAGCATCGAGGAAATCGCCAGCCGCATCCTCGATCAAATGGGCCTGGTGCGGCACGCTCGCATGTAAGGGCAGCTCCGGCGCCGACGAGCATGCGCCGGGTCACAGTTTCTGCGGCATACGCTCAAGATCGCACGCGCGGCGCCGTAACGCCGCTCACGCGGCGGCCATTGTGCGATCTTCACGCCGCCCCGCGCCCTACGCACGACATAGGCTTGGCCCATCACGATGAGCGTCAAAGCGCCGGCCCCGGAAAGGGACAAGATCGTTGTCGGCAGGCCGCTGCCCTTCTCGGTATTCGGCGCCGGCGGTCAATTGCTGCTGGCGCAGGGCAGCGTCGTCGAGAGCGACCGTGCGCGGCAGATGTTGTTGCGAAACGGGGTCTATCGCGACGCCGCCCGCGGCGAAGAGCGCGCGCCCGGCACGGACGCTGCGGACGCAATCGCGCCGGCTCAGCCGCCATTGAGTGTTTTGCAGCGCGACTACGGTGCCGCCGGCGCCGGTCGTCGATTTGCGCTCAGCGTCGCTTGCTCGGATGCCGAGGAGGCGTTCAGCACCTGGGTCATCGGCGTGCACAACCAGAGCATCATTCTGACGGCGCCGAGGCGCTCCAATGGCGCGCTTGTCAGCGTGACGGTGGGGCAAAGCTGGGTTTGCCGTGCATTCCAAATGACCTCGGCCTTTCGCTTCCGCAGCTGCGTGCTCAAGGTGGTATTCGAGCCTTTTCCGCACGTGCACATTGAAGCGCCGCAGCATGTGGAGCGGCGGACGGTGCGTGGCCGCCCGCGGGCCGCGGTTTTCCTGCAGGCGAGCCTCGAGCAGCCGCTGGCTGCGCCGGCCGTGATGGTGGATTTGAGCATCAGCGGCGGTCGTCTGGCGGTCGAGCAAGGCGTCGTACTCGAACGCGGCCAGACGATTCGCGTGGCCACGAAGCTCGAACTCATCGATTCTCAGTTCGAGCTGTCGCTGCGCGGCAGTGTCATTGGCGTGTTCGGCGCGAGCGATGGCCGTCATCCGCAAGTGCTTTTCTACGGCATCAAATTTGATTCGCTGACCGAGGTCGAGCGGCTGGTGTTGCACAGCTTCGTCAGCGGACAGCTGGCGATGGAACTGAACTCGCTGTGGCAGATGCTGTCCACGGCCGTGCCGATGAACGCCGAGCTGACAAGCAAAAATACACAGTGAAATCAGCCGGGTGTGTTCGGCGCGCCCATCAAGGCCGGTGACGCTCGCGGCGAGCGGGACCTTTGGCGATAATGAACCTCCCCCGCGTCCATCGCGACGCACGCCTGAGACTGAAAGCGGCATGCACGAATCGATCGGCGTCATGCCGAGCGCCCCAGCCGATCGACCCGGACGCAATAGTCCGGTCGATCTGGCGCGCCAGCGTCAGATCGTGGCGGCGCTCAGGTGCGTGCTGCCCGAGACTTGCATACTGTTCCGCGAGGAAGACACGCGGCCGTACGAATGCGACGGTCTGACGCTCTATCGTCAGATACCGATGGCGGTCGTGCTGCCGGAGAGCGAAGCACAGGTTGCACAGATACTCAAACTCTGCCACGCCATGCAGGTACCGATCGTACCGCGCGGTGCCGGCACCGGCCTCTCAGGCAGTGCCCTGCCGCACGCAGGCGGCGTGCTGCTGTCGATGGCCAAGTTCAATCGCATTCTTGATATCGATCCGCGCTCCCGCACGGCAACGGTGCAGCCGGGCGTACGCAATCTGGCGATATCCGAAGCGGCGGCGGTGCATCGACTGTACTACGCGCCGGATCCGTCGAGTCAGATCGCCTGCACCATCGGCGGTAACGTTGCCGAAAATTCCGGCGGCGTCCACTGCCTGAAATACGGTCTGACGGTGCACAATGTCATGCGCGTGCGGGCGCTGACTGTCGAGGGCGAGGTGATCGAATTCGGTGGCCAGGCGCTCGATTCACCGGGGTTGGACCTGCTTGCCGTGGTTATCGGTTCAGAGGGAATGCTTGCGGTAAGCACTGAGGTCACCGTCCGACTCGTGCCGCTGCCGCTGCAGGCCCGCTGCATCATGGCGAGCTTCGCTCGCGTTACCGATGCTTGCCACGCGGTGGCGGCGTTGATTGCCGCCGGAATCATTCCAGCCGGACTCGAGATGCTCGATCAAGCGGCCGCGCAGCTGGTGGAGCCGTTTGCGAACGCCGGCTACGACCTGGATGCGGCCGCGGTGCTGTTGTGCGAATCGGATGGCACCGCCGAGGAAGTCAGCGACGAAATCGAACACATGAGCGCGGTATTGCGCGCCGAGCGCGCCACGCGCGTTCAAGTGTCCGCCGACGAGGCGGAGCGACTGCGCTTCTGGGCCGGACGCAAGAACGCATTTCCGGCAGCCGGTCGCGCAGCACCGGCCTATTACTGCATGGACGGCACCATTCCGCGGCGGCATCTGGCGCAGATGCTGCTGTCGATTCAATCCATGGAGCGCAAGTACGGACTGCGTTGCCCCAACGTGTTCCACGCCGGCGACGGCAATCTGCATCCGCTGATACTGTTCGATGACAACGATCCGGATTCGGTTGCGCGCGCTGAAAGCTTTGGCGTTGAAATTCTCGAGCGGACCGTGCAGCTGGGCGGCACTATCAGCGGGGAGCATGGCATCGGCGTCGAGAAGCTCGATCAGATGTGTACGCAATTCGACCGCGCGACATTGGATGCGTTCGCCGCGGTCAAACAGGCATTCGATCCGAGCGGACTGCTCAATCCCGGCAAGGTCGTGCCAACACTGCACCGTTGCGGTGAATACCATGGGCCGCGCGCGCGCGCTCTGGCCGCGCAATTTCCTGACCTGCCGCGCTTCTGATGGACGCGGCCATCGCCAACATCGCCGCGCAAATCCATGCAGCCGCGGCTGAACGCCAGCCGCTGCGGATACGTGCCGGCGGCAGCAAGGATTTTTATGGCAATACGCCCCGGGGCGCGGTGCTCGACCCGCGCGGGATCCGCGGTATCGTCAGCTATGAGCCGACGGAGCTCGCGCTCGCGGCGCGCTGCGGCACACCGCTGACGGAAATCGAGGCGGCGCTCGATGCGCACGGACAGATGCTGGCGTTCGAGCCGCCTCATTTCGGCGAGACCGCCACCATCGGTGGCTGCATTGCCAGCGGGCTCGCCGGGCCGCGGCGTGCTTGCGCCGGATACGCCTACGGCGGCGTCAGGGATTTCGTGCTCGGCGCCAAACTGCTCGATGGCCGCGCGCAGCTGCTGTCGTTCGGCGGCATGGTGATGAAAAATGTAGCCGGCTACGACGTGTCACGGCTGCTGGCCGGCTCGCTCGGCATACTGGGCGTGATCGTCGAGGTTTCGCTCAAGGTCGTGCCCAAGCTCAAGGCAGAGACCACGCTGCGATTCGAAGTGACAGAAACCGCGGCGCTGAACCAGCTCCATCAATGGGGCGCGCAGCCGCTGCCGATCTCAGCCTCGGCGTGGCGCGAGAATCTGCTGTTCTTGCGGCTGTCCGGATCCACCTCGGCAGTGGCAGCGGCCGCCGCACGGCTCGGCGGCGAGACGCTCGGTCCCCTGGATGCGCAGCGTCTGTGGCGCGCTCTGCGCGAGCACACCGATGCGTTCTTCGCCGGCGAGTTGCCGCTGTGGCGATTGTCGCTGCCCTGCTCGGCGGCACCGCTCGACGGCAGCGCTGCGCAGCTGATCGAATGGGGTGGCGCGTTGCGGTGGATTCGTTCGCTGCGCCCAGCTGCGGAAATACGCGCACGCGCGCGCGTGCTCGGCGGCCATGCCACGCTGTTTCGAGGCGGGGATCGCGCGCAAGGGGTATTCATGCCCTTGGCTTGCGGCATCGCGGCGATCCATCAACGCCTGCGCGCGCAATTCGATCCGGCGGGAATTTTCGACGCCGGCCGATTGTATGCAGACTTCGCACATGCAGATCACGCTCGCTGATTTTGTCCGCAACACCGCCGAGGGTGAGCAAGCCGAGGCCATCGTGCGCAAGTGCGTGCACTGCGGGTTTTGCACGGCGACCTGTCCGACCTACCAGCTGCTGGGCGATGAACTGGATGGACCACGGGGTCGCATTTATCTGATCAAGCAGCTGCTCGAAGGCAGCGAGCCGTCGGTGCGCACGCAGCAGCACCTCGACCGCTGCCTCACTTGCCTGAACTGCGAAACCGCCTGTCCGTCCGGCGTCCAATACGGCCGGCTGATCGATATCGGCCGTCAGCTGCTCGAGCCGCGCGTGCCGCGACCAATGCGCTCGCGCCTGTGGCGCGTACTGGTCAAAGAGCTGTGCGCAGGTCCGTGGTTCGCGCCGGCCATGCGGCTCGCTCGGGTGCTGCGCCCGCTGCTGCCGCAAGTGCTCAAGGATAAGATACTGCCGCGAAGCGCCCCTGGAGCGTGGCCCCGCCGCCATCACCCGCGCAAGATGCTGCTGCTCGCAGGCTGTGTGCAGCCGAGCATGGCTCCGAACATCAATGCCGCCACCGCCCGGGTTCTCGATACGATAGGCATTGAACTGCTGGTACCCGTCGCCGCCGGCTGCTGTGGCGCAATACGCCATCACATGAGCGATCAGGCGGGTGCCCTCAGAGACGCCAGAGGCAACATCGACGCCTGGTGGCCGCATATCGAGGCGGGGGCCGAGGCGCTGGTCATGAACGCATCGGGCTGTGGTGCGATGGTGCGCCAATATGCGCATCTGCTGCGGCACGATGCCGCTTACGCCGACAGGGCCGAGCGCATCAGCGCATTGACCTGCGATCTGGCGGAACTGCTGCCGCCGCTGTTGGCTCCGCGCTTGCCGCTTCTGGCTCGGACTGCAGCACAACGTGTCGTTTTTCATCCGCCCTGCACCTTGCAGCACGCCCAGCGTATTCGCGGCCTCGTCGAAGCGCTGCTGCGTTCGAGCGGCGCCGAAGTGTTGCCGTTCAAGGATCCGCACCTGTGCTGTGGCTCGGCCGGTACCTACGCCTTGTTGCAGCCGGAGCTGTCCAACAGCCTGCGCGATCGCAAGCTCCAAGCGCTCATGGATGCAGCCCCGGAGGTCATTCTGTCGGCCAATGTGGGCTGCATTGCGCATTTGGCTGCCAGAGCGCCGATTGCCGTGCAGCATTGGATCGAATGGCTCGATGCGCGACTCGCGAGCTCAACGAACAGCATATGACTATCTGATCATATCTTCTGGCGCGGTATGAACGTCGTTTCATGCGGCTATGGCTTGGATTTTGTTACAATTAGCCTGCCGGTAATGATTCCTCGAACGGGTGGTGATTTCTTGAGCTGTAGCAATGATCAGTCAAATACATAGCATCATCGAGCGTTTCCGCAGCGAGCCCGGCCCCCTTATTCTGGTACTGCATGCGATCCAGGCCGAGTTCGGCTATATCCCCGAGGAAGCCAAGGCGGTGGTCGCCGACGGTCTGAATCTATCGCGCGCCGAGGTGCACGGCGTAGTGAGCTTCTATCACTTCTTTCGTCACTCGCCGCCGGGCAGGCACGTCGTGCAGCTGTGCCGCGCGGAAGCGTGCCAGTCGATGCATGCCGACAAGCTCGCGACGCACGCTCAGCACAGGCTCGGAATCGGCTTTCATGAGACGACCGCCGATGGCGAATTCTCGCTCGAACCCGTGTACTGCCTCGGCAACTGCGCCTGCTCCCCTGCGATGATGGTGGATGGCCAGCTCTACGGCCGTATGAGCAATGAACGCTTCGACGAAGTGCTGGCCGAACAACAGCTCCCGCATCAACGGCCGGGATCATGAGCACCATCGTCTACATCCCCAAAGATGCCGCCGCACTATCGGTCGGCGCGGATGCGGTGGCGCAAGCGATCGCCGAGCAGGCCCGGGCGCGCTCGCTCACCGTTATCATCAAGCGCAACGGCTCTCGCGGCCTGCTGTGGCTCGAGCCGCTGATCGAGGTCGAAACCGCGACCGGCCGCGTGGCTTACGGACCGGTCTCGCTCGCGGACGTGCCCGGCCTGTTCGAGGCCAGTTTTCTGCAGGGCGGCGCGCACGCCTTGCATCAGGGGCTCACCGAACAGATTCCTTATTTCAAGAACCAGCAACGCCTGACCTTCGCGCGCGTCGGTCTCATCGAACCGACCAATCTGCAGGACTACTGCGCTCACGACGGCTATCGCGGCTTGCGGCAAACGTTGCAGATGGGCCAGGCGCAGATTGTGCAGGCCGTTACCGACTCCGGGCTGCGCGGCCGCGGCGGCGCGGCATTTCCGACCGGCATCAAATGGAAGACGGTGCTGGATGCGCCCGCAGCTCAGAAATACGTGACCTGCAATGCGGATGAAGGCGACTCGGGCACCTTTGCCGACCGCATGCTCATGGAGGGCGATCCGTTCGCGCTCATAGAAGGCATGACGATCGCGGGCATCGCCGTCGGTGCGACGCGCGGCTTCATCTATTTGCGTGCCGAATACCCGCACGCCTACCGGACGTTGAACGAGGCGATTGCGGTCGCGACCAGCCAGGGTTATCTCGGCGCGAACGTCCTCGGCAGCGGCCATCGATTCGACCTGGAAGTGCGCCTCGGCGCCGGAGCCTATATCTGCGGCGAAGAGACCTCGATGCTCGAGAGCCTCGAAGGTCGTCGCGGCGAAGTGCGCGTTCGACCGCCGTTGCCGGCCATCAAGGGCCTGTTCGGCATGCCGACCATCGTCAACAACGTGATTTCCCTCGCCAGCGTACCGATCATTCTGGACAAGGGCGCGAGCTTCTATCGCGACTTTGGCACCGGCAAGTCGCGCGGCACACTGCCCATCCAGCTCGCAGGCAACCTCAAGCGCGGCGGTCTGGTATAGCGCGCCTTCGGCGTCAGCCTGCGCGAGCTGCTGTACGACTATGCCGGAGGCTCCGCCTCCGGGCGGCCGATACGCACGGTGCAGATCGGCGGACCGCTGGGTGCTTATGTACCGGCAGCGCAGTTCGATACGCCGGTGGACTATGAAGCCCTGAGTGAAATCGGCGCGTTGCTGGGACATGGCGGCATCGTCGCATTCGATGACACCGTGGACATGGCGCACATGGCCCGCTACGCCATGGAGTTCTGCGCCATCGAGTCCTGCGGCAAATGCACACCGTGCCGCATCGGCTCGACTCGGGGCATGGAAGTCATTGATCGCATTATGGTTGGAGTCAACCCGCAACAGAATCTGACGCTTCTCGAAGAGTTATGCGACACGATGTTAAATGGATCGCTCTGCGGTCTGGGCGGCATGACGCCCTTCCCCGTGCAAAGTGCCCTGAAGCATTTCAGGCAAGACTTTCTCAAATTTCGTAACCCCTAGCAGCCACCCCTATGTACTCACTGGACCATTACGATCTTGGAACGCCCCGCAGCGAAAGCATCGAGCAAGTGAGCGTCGAAATCGACGGCCATAGCGTCACGGTGCCGGCCGGCACGTCGATCATGCGCGCTGCCGCCATGCTCGGGGAGCAAATTCCAAAGCTGTGCGCCACCGACACGTTGCGCGCGTTCGGCTCATGCCGCTTGTGCCTGGTCGAAATCGAAGGACGCAAAGGCTATCCGGCCTCCTGCACGACGCAGGTCGCCGCAGGCATGAAGATCCGGACGCAAAGTGAACGGCTGTCGGCTCTGCGCCGCGGCGTCATGGAGCTGTATGTATCGGATCACCCGCCCGAGCTGCTCAACGGCCAATCCCACGCGCGCACCGAAATCCGCGAGATGGCACAGCGCCTCGGCGTGACGCAGACGCGCTACGGCTGGGATGGGGCCCGTCACAGCGGGCTCGCCAAGGATGAGAGCAATCCATACTTCACCTTCGATCCGAACGCCTGCATCGTCTGCTCGCGTTGCGTGCGCGCCTGCGACGAGGTGCAGGGCACTCTGGCGCTGACCGTTGAGAATCGCGGCTTCCAGTCGCGAGTGGTTGCAAGTCAGGACGAACCGTTCGTGCAATCCGAATGCGTGTCCTGCGGCGCTTGCGTCGAGGCCTGTCCCACGACCGCGCTCATGGAAAAGAGCCTGATCGCCGCCACGCCGCCGGACCACGCCGTGACGACGACCTGCGCCTACTGCGGCGTCGGCTGCTCCCTGAGGGCGGAAGTCAGCGCAGGCATAGTCGCACGCATGGTCCCAACCCGCGAGGGTCACGCCAACCACGGCCACGCCTGCATCAAGGGCCGCTTCGCCTACGGCTACGCGACCCATCAGGATCGCATCCTCAAGCCCATGATCCGCAAGAAGATCACCGATCCATGGCGCGAAGTGTCGTGGCATGAGGCGATCGGCTACGCTGCCGCCGAGTTCAAGCGCATCCAGAGCAAGTACGGCCGCGATGCGGTAGGTGGCATCACCTCCTCACGCTGCACCAACGAGGAAGCGTATCTGGTGCAGAAGCTCGTGCGCGCCGCCTTCGGCAACAATAACGTCGACACCTGCGCGCGCGTGTGCCATTCCCCCACCGGCTACGGGCTCAAGAACACCATGGGCGAGTCGGCGGGTACGCAGCAGTTCGACTCGGTCATGCAAGCGGATGCGATCATCCTGATCGGGGCGAATCCGACCGAAGGGCACCCGGTGTTCGGTTCGCAGCTCAAGCGTCGCCTGCGCCAGGGGGCGAAGCTGATCGTCGTCGATCCGCGCGTAATCGCGCTGGTGCGCACGCCGCACATCCAGGCTGATTACCACCTGCAGTTGCGTCCGGGCACCAACGTCGCGTTGCTGAACGCGCTCGCGCATGTGATCGTGACGGAAGGCCTGACGAAGGGATCGTTCGTCAAGCAGCGTTGCGAGGTCGATTCCTACGAACGCTGGCAGGCGTTTGTCGCCCATCCAGACCAATCGCCCGAAGCGACCGCAAGCGTCACGGGCGTGCCGGCGCAGATGGTGCGCGGCGCAGCGCGCATGTACGCCAGCGCCAATAACGGCGCCATCTACTACGGTCTGGGTGTCACCGAGCACAGCCAGGGTACGACCACCGTTATGGCGATCGCCAATCTGGCGATGGCCACCGGCAATATTGGTCGGGAAGGCGTTGGCGTCAACCCTCTGCGAGGGCAGAACAACGTGCAGGGCTCCTGCGACATGGGCTCATTCCCGCATGAGCTCACCGCTTACCGGCACATTTCCGACCCCGCGACGCGCGCGCTGTTCGAAGACGTGTGGAAGGTGAAGCTGGATCCCGAACCCGGACTGCGCATTCCGAATATGTTCGAGGCAGCCCTGGATGGCAGTTTCAAGGGCATCTATGTCGAAGGCGAGGACATGGCGCAATCCGATCCGAACACCCAGCATGTCACCGCGGCGTTCTCCGCGATGGAATGCGTGGTGGTTCAGGATCTGTTTTTGAACGAGACGGCGAAGTACGCGCATGTGTTCCTGCCGGGCTCCTCCTTTCTCGAAAAGGACGGCACCTTCACCAACGCCGAGCGGCGCATATCGCGCGTTCGCAAGATCATCGAGCCGCGCGCGGGCTATGCGGATTGGGAAGTCACTGTGCTGCTGTCGAACGCGCTTGGGTATCCGATGCACTACCAGCACCCCTCGGAAATCATGGAAGAGATTGCCGCTCTGACCCCGACCTTCACGGGCGTCAGCTACGAGAAGCTGGATCGGCTCGGCAGCATCCAGTGGCCGTGCAATGTCGGGGCACCCGAGGGCACGCCGACCATGCACGTCGAGCATTTTGTCCGCGGCAAGGGCAAATTCTTCGTCACCGAGTACGTGCCGACCAGCGAGCGCAGCACCAGCCGCTTCCCGCTGTTGCTGACCACCGGCCGCATCCTCAGCCAGTACAACGTCGGTGCGCAGACACGCCGCACCGCCAACGTCGTATGGCACGATGAGGATCGTCTGGAGATTCATCCCCACGATGCCGAGACCCGCGGCATTGCGAGCGGCGATTGGGTTGGCGTAGCAAGCCGCGCCGGCGAGACCGTGCTGCGCGCCATCGTGACCGACCGAGTGCAGCCGGGCGTGGTCTATACGACCTTCCACTTTCCGGAGTCGGGCGCCAACGTCATCACCACCGAGAACTCTGACTGGGCGACGAATTGCCCCGAATACAAGGTTACGGCCGTGCAGGCCGTCAAGGTCAACCAGCCTTCGGAATGGCAGCGGCGGCACCACGAACTGACCGAGCGGCAGCGCAAGATTGTGCGGGAGCACAGTGTCAGTACTACTACCTGAGCCTTCAATTGCACCGCCGGCCGCGGCACCACTGTATAGCGAAGTCCAGGTCGAGCGTTGGATAGACGGCAGGACTGAGCAGATCTTCGACCGCGTGGCCGAGGAAGAGCCCGTCGCGCTGACCTATCAGCGCACGCCGTATGTGGTCATGCTGACCACACCGGCTGACCTCGAGGATCTCGGCGTCGGCTTCACGCTCAGCGAGGCGGTGGTGCAACGTCTGGACGAAATAAAATCGGTGGAACTGGTGCACGAGGCGGGCAGTTTCGAAGTCCGCATCGGTATTGCGGGCGAGCGCTTCGCCGAGCTGCTGCAGCGGCAGCGCAACTTAAGCGGCCGCACCGGCTGTGGCTTGTGCGGCGCGGAGACCATCGAGCAGGCGATTCGCCATCCGGCGCCGGTGGGTCCGGGATCCGTTATTTCGCTCGCCGAGCTGCATCAGGCGCTCCGGGAGCTGCACGCGCGCCAGCCGCTCAATGCCCAAACCGGCAGTGTGCACGCCGCTGCCTGGGCCCTTCCGGGCAAAGGCATTCAACTGGTGCGCGAGGATGTCGGCCGCCACAATGCGCTCGACAAAGTCATCGGTGCGCTGACCCGATCGGGCATCGATTGCGCTGCCGGCTATCTAGTCATTACGAGCCGCGCGAGTTATGAGATGGTGCAAAAGGCCGCCACGGTCGGCATCACGCTGTTGGCGGCGGTGTCGGCCCCGACAGCGCTGGCCATCCGACTCGCACTCGAGACCCGATTGACTCTGGTGGGTTTTGCACGCGCGCACCGTCATGTGGTCTATGCTCATCCGCAGCGCCTGCAGGCCTGACTCCCATGCACATTGAACAGCTCGTCACCATGGCGAATGACATCGCCGCCTTTTTCCACGGCGCCAGCGAGCCGGATGCAGCGCCGCGCAGCATCGCGGATCACCTGCGCCGATTTTGGGACCCGCGCATGCGCAAGCAGATCATCGAGTATTACCGTGCGGGTGGCAGCGGCCTGAGCGAACTCGCGCGCGCCGCGGTGGCGTTGCTCGCAACGGCGCCGGTTGCGCCCGCGGGTTCCAGCATGGAGTCGGGCTGACGATTGCGCGTTCAGCGACTCAAGCACCCGAACTCGCGCAGCGCCGGCAGGAAATTGTCGTTGCTGTGACCCGGGCGAGTCAGTTTGATTAGCGCATAGCGTTGCAGTGGCGCCAGCCCTTGCCATTGGGCCAGGGACAGCGGCGCCAGCCCCTGCGCGTTGAAGTAGTCGCTGACCTGCGCTGGTACATGACTCTCCTCGATCCATGCCGGATGGGGATCCACTGCCACGCCTTGGGCCTTATCCCCCGTTTGCAGCTCGATCGCACCGACCAGATAATCCCGGTAGGTCTGCGTGTGCTGCGCTGTATCTCAGGGCCGCGCCAGCAGCTGATCGCGCTGCTCACGGCTCAAGCGGGTCCATTGTTTGAGCGACACCTTGACGCCGCAGTTGTCGAGCTTGAGCCGCACCGCCATCGGAATGCAGTACAGCGAGCCGGCGAAATCGGACTCGAACGCAAAAATGGAATCGCTAGCGCTCACGCAGGGCATTTTACCCGCTATTTCTGCACCGGCATATCGATGTAGCTGCTGCTATACCAGCGGATGTTGACAGCTTCCTGGCCGTCGTCGATCGACTCTGCGCTGACATCATCCCCGCCGCCGTAGTTGATCTGCTGCTCCGGGGTCTTGTTGACACCGAGCACCACGACCAGGCGACTGCCCGCCTGGAGCCTGCGGCTTGTCAGCCGCTCGACCGTAAAGGCCAGTTGCTGGCGCTCGCCGGCCTTGAGCAGGTGACGGTGGACGCGATCCTGGGCGTAGCTGGCGCGAAATGCATACGACGGGTCGAACAAGGCGAGATATTCGCCGCTCGGCAGCAGCTCATAGACGGCGATGCTCAGATCCACGTCCTGTTTGTTGACCGTGAAGTCGAGCCGGCCCGACATCAGGCCATTCAGATCCAGGGACTGCGGCAGCGGCTCGCCGACGAAGCTGAGCGCATTGTGCAGCGGCAGGTCCTTGCCGATGAGGTTGAATGGCGGTACCCATTTGGCGTCGCTGCGGTCGGTGAGGCTCACCGTCTGGCGAACGAAGGTCGCACGGGAGGGCTCTTGCTGCCTCAGTGCACGGCCATCGGCGGACGCGGCGTCCAGGAACAGTCGTAGCTTCGTGTTAGCCATCGCCTCGAGCGAGCCGGCGTGCCGCCACTCGTTCGCGCCCATAACCTCATAATTGACCCGATCCGCCAGCAGCGCCGGCTTGGGCGCGCCTTTGAACACGAAATCGAACCATTGATAGCGCAGCTCGCGCAGGTCCACCAGCGCAATCGGATCGACCGCGTAATCGCGCAGTACCGCCAACGGGGCGCGCTGCATCGCACCGTCGTCGTACGGACCGATCAGCAGGGTCTGATCGGCTTGCGGGTTATGGAGCTGATGCTGCGTGAAATAGTACAGCGCACCGGCCAGATCACCGCCGTAATAGCCCGCCGTGGTCAACACCGGGATGTTGATGGCTGCAAATTCATCGTGCGAGGGCACCAGCTGCTGCCAGAATCGATCGTAACTCGGATGGTGCAGCCAGCGATGAAAGAATCGATCGGGTTTGTCGTCGGTGTGATCGAACTCGAAGTAGGATTTGCCGCTTTGATACCACTGCTCCTCGAGCGAGCGCCAGCGGCTGTCGTTGTAGGTATCGTCCCAGCCTTTCCTGTTGGTGACGTTGTACACCCAGCGATAGGCGGAATTGCGAAAGATGTTGCCGCGCATGGGAAAATCAATTCCCGGCGCGTTGGGACTAGAGACCGCAATGGCCTTGAGCGCCGGCGGCAGACGACGGGCCGCGGCCCACTGCGTAAAGCCGCTGTAACTGCCGCCATACATGCCGATGCGGCCGTCGCTCCAGGGTTGCCTGACAATCCAATCGATGACGGTGCGTCCATCGTCGCCGTCGTTCTGAAACGGAACGACCCGGTATGGACCGTCGTGAAATTCGCGCGTGTAGGCCACGACTCCGGCGTAACCATGCGCGGCGCACTCCTTGGCGTAGTTGGGCGAATTCACGTAGATGGTGAACTCGAGCAGTGCCGGCAGCGGCTTGGCCTCGCCCTTGGGGCGAACCAGCACAACGGCAATGCTGCCTCCTCCAGGGGTTTTGATCACGGCCCGCTCCTCAGGCGTATAGCGGCGCTGATCATCCTCGGCATCCAGCGCGCCGAGCAGCGGCCGGTAGCTGCGGGATGCATCGAAGGCCAGAAACGTGCGGATCAGTGCCACGGCATCTGCAACCGGAATGGCATTCTGCGCGCGCCGCTGATCGAAAGCAGTTTGCACCGCCTGGCGCAGCGCGGACAGCGGTGGGCCGCGCCAGGACGCAACCGCATAAGCGCTCTGATCGCTGAGCTGCGAGACGGTATCCCGAAAGGATTGCTGGAACGCCTGCGCGAAAGGCACCTTGGCCGCAGCTTCAGTCGCGCGCGCCTGAGCATAGACGTCAAACAGCACCAATCCTCCGTCCGGACGATCCGCGGCGCTGCTCGGCCGCCGTTCACGCAGCGTCTGGCGCGTGGCAGTCGCCGCCGCGTAGCTGCCCGCAACCAATTGCAGTGCGGACAGATTCTCCAGATAGCGCTCGGGGTTGTCTTCCTGGTAGACCGGTAGTATTCGCTCGGCCAGATCGCGCATGAGCGCTCCGGCCGCGGGATCGCTCGCAAGCGCCGGTGCGTGGAACTCAACGTCCTGGGCGCTGGCCCAGGCGCATGCAACGGCGAGCAATCCAGACAGGCACAATAGCCTGAGCGTTTTCATGCTTCGCCGCTGGTCGATTGCGTCTGGGGCTTGGCGCTTGGTGCAGCGTCCGGATCGACGGGCTTGCTGCGGGGACTCGCCGGCCTTGCGGGAATCTTGATCAGATGCAGCACCCGCGAGAACATCGGATCGCGCGCCTGGGCCGCTCTGCCGATATGGATCACGCTGGTGCGCGCAAGCTCATGATTGAATACGTCGATCACGCGATCCAGCGCCTCATCATCGAGCGAACCGAGCGCGTCGTCGATCAGCACCCACGGCGGGGCCTGCAGCTGGATGCGTGCGAAGGCCAGGCCCAGTTGCTCGTCCTGGCTCAGATCGCGGTCCCAGCGCCGCGTCACATCGAGCAGTGGCGCCAGGCGCCCGACGCCGAGGCGCGCGAGCGCATGGGCATAGGCCTCTTCCGGAAAACTGTTGACCTCGAGCGGGTAGGCGAGAACTTCCCGCAGCGTGCCGCGCGGCAGATAAGGCGTACCGCGCGGCAGGAAGAATACTGCTTCATCCTTCGGCCGGGTGATGCGCCCCGAGCCCCACGGCCAGAGCCCCGCCAATGCTCGGAACAGCAAAGTCTTGCTGGTACCGGGCGCACCCACGATCAGCACGCGCTCACCCGAGCGCACGACCACGCTGCGCTCCTTGAGCATATCGCCGCCGACGGCAGAGGCGACTTGGAGATCGTCGATCGTCATGGTGCCGGGGGCGGCCTCACCGTAACTGATGCTGCTGTCGAAGTCGCGCACCACCGCGGCCGTGGTCAGCGCCTGGCGGAAGCTGGCGACCCGTAGCAGGGTCGCACGCCAATCAGCGATGGTGCTGAAGTTGTCGACGAACCAGCGCAGCGAGGACTGGGCCTGGGTGAATGCCGCAGCCGCCATCATGAGGCCGCCGAAGGTGATCTTGCCCGAAAAATACAGCGGTGCCGCCACCAGGATGGGCGCCACGGTCGTGATCCAGCCGAAGCCTGCGGTAATCCAAGTCAGATTGGTCAGACCGGTCACGAGCCGGCGCGTCGCGGCAAGCACGCTTGTCAAATGCATCTCGACCCGTCGCCGCTCGTCCTCCTCGCCTCCGGCCAGAGAAATGCCGTCGAGATGCTCGTTGATGCGCACCAGCGAGAAGCGCAGATCAGCCTCGCGCGCGTAGCGCTCCGCATTGCGATTGATGAGATTACCGCCGACCCAGTAGCTCAGCAGCGAACCGGCGCCGGCATACAGTACCGCGGCCCACAGCATGAAACCCGGCATCGCATAGTCGCGATGCGCAATCCGGAAAGTGAAGCTGCTCGAAAGCACCCATAGCACGCCTGCGAAGCTCGTGAACAGGATTGCGGCCTGCAGCAGCCCGCTGCCGAGATCAGCCGAAAGTTCGCACAGCTTGCGCGCATCCTCATGGATGCGCTGATCGGGATTGACCCCCATGGGTCCGGCGTTGGCGAGCCAGAAGGCCCGGCGCGGCATCAACCAATCCTTCAATAGATCGTGGACCAGCCCCTCGCGCAACTTCACTTTCAGGGTCTCGACCAGCCAGCGCTGCACCACGTTGAGCACCATCAGCGCACCGGCAATCAAAAAGAACACGCCGAGCTGGAACAGGAAGTCGCGGACGTCACGGCGTGACAGCGCATCAAAAAACGGCTTATTCCACAGGTTGAGGCGGATCTGTGCGTAAGCCGTGGCGAGCACGATCAGGAATATCGCGCCCGCCAGCACCAGCAGCGCTCGGCCAACCGGTGAGTTGCCGAGCGCGCGCAATATCATGCGCAGTTGCGGCACCAGGCCCGCATTGGTGTACTCGTCGAGCTCGGTTTCGGCGCCCGCGTCAGCTGGAGATCGGTCTGTCATCGTATTCGGGCTTGCCTCGAATCGCAGCTCGGCGCCGCCCCGCAGGCCTGCGATATTGAACTATCCGCGTTGCAACTTCGACCCATTGCGCCCCCTAGCATGCCCGGCCCACCAGCGCGCGCCGCGCGCTGACACAGGAGATGAAACTCGCATAGCTCCAGGCAAGTTCCTTCGCCGAGGTCTGTGCACCGGTGCGCTGATCGAACTGTTCCGACATGGCACCATCCGGCGGTGTGTATCTGCGGACCGTTTGCAGAAATGCATCGCCACGCTCGAACCACTGCTGCTGGTCGCGGGCGCCGCGGGCCGCGCGGAAGCAGAATTCGGCCGCGCCCAAAGTCGAAAAGTAGTAAGCGCCGCCCGAATAGTAGACGTCTCCAGCGTAGCGTCCCATGGCCGGCCGCGTCTGCGCGGCACGCGCTCGATTGATCGGATAAGCGTCGTCGAACAGCGACTCTAGCTTGGAGAGCGTGGCGTGCATGCGCAGATCATGCACCGAGTGCGCACCGCTCTGCTCGGCATGAATGGCGGCAAGAATGACCGCAATGTCGAGCTCCTTGGTCGATGGGTCGCCGGAATCGAGCAGGCGCGAGCGGTAATAGCCCGCGTCGGGAAGCCAGAAACCATCAAGCATGAGCCGAATGAGGTTCGCCTGCGATCGGTAGGCCGCAGCTTTCTGTCCGTCCTCGCCCAGCTCGAGCCAACCGGCTCCCTCCTGCAGCGCCGCGGCAGCTACGCACAGCGTGTAATAGTGCAGCCCCTTCTCCTCTTCCCAGATGTCGAACGACGGCTCGCGCCAATATCGGGCGATGAACTCCAGATCCGCGCGGATCAGTGCCGAAAGATCGGCACGCAGTGGCGCCTCGAGCGGGGCCGAGCGCGCCCAGCGCATCAAGGTCAGCGCGCGCAACGCCGGCCCGTCGTGTTGCGGACGGGGCCAGCTGGAGATGTCGAGCGTGCCATCGGGATTGACGCGGGTTTCGGCCGTGATGGCAGCGCCGTGGACCGCTTGCAGATCGGCGTCGGTGCGCAAGAACTTGAGGAAATCCGCGGCCACCTGCGCGCGCCACGCCGTCGTGGCCGTGAGGCGGCGACCATCGAGCTGCGCCAGTGAGCCACTGAAGCGCACGAAATCCGCGACGTGCTCGAGCGCCGCGGCGCCGACTGCGCCCTCTTCGAACAGCAGGCGCAGCGCATCCATGACCACCGCAGAATCCCGGTACCAATGAAAGAAATAGTCCGGATCGGGGTCGTAACCGGCCAGGACCGGGGAGGCGACGACGGAGCCTTTGCACGGGCGCACGGTCTGGCCGAAGCCCGGACGTGTCTTAATGATCCCGACCGGCGAGATACTCCTCAGCATCGCAATGGCCGCACGACGATATTGTTTTTCGAGCCACTGCCCGAGCGTGTCCATCAATTCGTCCCATCCAGGTAGGGACTCGTGAAGCCGAGTCTGCGCAGCCCGGCCTGCACCTCCGGCACATTCATGAACAGCTTCCACAACAGCCCGGTGCGATGATTCTCCATCATCACGATGATCGGACCCTGGTCGATGGACAGGTAGCTCCGGGCGTACCAATCCCGCCCTTCACAGAAGGCGTCGAAGAATCCATAACGGCCCCAAACGCGCGTGCGGTATTCACTCAGGAAATGACGCAAGGTCTGCATGACCTCCCGTGGCGCGTAAGGCAGGCTCGACAAGGCCGCGGTGGGCGAGATGGTGCCGTTGTCGAGCGCCGGAGCGTGCGCCGCATAGCCGTCAGGGTCATCGCTCGCGGTCAAGCCCCAACAGGACGCGCCGTAGCCCTTATGGGCATTGGGGTTCGCAATGCAGTGGGCGCGATTGATTTGCACGTGCCGGACGTTCTGCTGCCAATAGTCGGCGTAGCGATCCTTCAGGCCGCGAGGATCGAGGCCGCAAAACGAGTAGTGCGCGAAGAACAGCGGCCCGCCGAAGTCCGGACCGAGCGGCAGCTCGATGTCGTAGTACCGTCTGCCATTGAGAAAGTTGCGGCCAGCCGCAAAACCGTGATGATAGACGATCGGCTCTATGGGATAGCGTCGCGAGGCTGCCGCCAGCACGTACGTGATCAGGCACTCGTTCCATCCCCTGATCTCGAGATTCATGGCCCAGCCATTGTTGGGACTCCAATGCCAGTAGAGCAGCTCGCGGCCGTCGCGCGTGTACCAACTCCACTCAACCTCTTCCCATATCCAGGTGATGCGATCACGCACGGCCTTTTCGATAACGTCGTCACGCTGAAAATATTGGCGCGCGCACAGCAAACCCATGCATAGAAAGGACGTCTCCACCAGATCGCCGCCGTCGTCCTTGCGCGTGAAGGGAATAGTCGCGCCGGTGAGGCCGTGCATGAAATGCGGGTAGGCGCCGTGGTAGCAGGTCGCGCGAATCAACGAATCGAGCATGCGTCCCAGGCGATCCAGCGCCGCTTCGCGCGTAACCCAGCCCCGCTCCGCGGCAACGATGAGTGCCATGACACCGAAACCGGACCCGCCGACGGCAACCAGATCGTCCACATGATGGTTGCGCGTCGGACTACCATCGGGCGCCAGGCCGCTGCGGGAATGTGAGTCCTCCCAGAAGAGACGAAATGTCTGCCGTTGCACGAGCTCAATGAGCTCCTCATCAGGCAGGGAGGCCAGCGACGCCGGGCTGGGGTCTGTCGCCTCGAGCTCATGTTCCTTGTCGGGTCTACGCACGGGCGAGTCCCCCGGCACACGGCTTGAGCGTCATGATCCCTCCTAGCAAGTTCCAAGCTACGCTGTGATTGGCCATGGCGGCATTTAATCCGAAGCGCGCACGGCGGAACAGGACTTGAGTTCAACTCGTAACGATTCCAGCGCACCGCGGGCCCGATTCCGGGCCGCCGCCGACCCGGCGAATTCTGCGATGGGCTCTGTCATGATGGCAGCGCATTAGCGCACGAGGACTGCAGGCGATGCGCCGAATCGAGACGCTGATTGACGCCATGACGCTCGAGGAGAAGCTCGGACAGCTGACCATGACAGCGGCCGGCTACACCGTGACCGGCCCGGTCATCGCCGGCGATTCGACCGAGGCCATCAAGGCCGGGACTATCGGCAACCTGCTCAATATGCTCGGTTCCGGTCCGGTGCATGAGATGCAGCGTCTGGCAGTCGAGCACTCTCGCCTCGGTATTCCGCTGCTGATTGCGCTCGATATTATCCACGGACATCGGACGCTGTTTCCGATTCCCCTGGCCGAGGCCGGCTTGTTCGATCACGAAGCTTGGGCACTGAGTGCGCGTGAAGCGGCCCGGGAAGCGGCCGCGGATGGGCTTGCCATGACATTCGCGCCGATGTTGGACGTCGCGCGCGATCCCCGCTGGGGACGCATCGCCGAAGGCCCGGGAGAAGACCCATGGCTGGCGATGCGCATCGCCGAAGCCAAAGTCCGCGGCTTTCAGGGCGCTGATCTTTCTGCCGCGGACTCCCTCGCGGCCGTCGCCAAACACTTCTGCGCTTATGCTCCGGTGCTGGCAGGGCGTGAATACGCCTCGGTCGACATCTCCGAGCGCACGCTGCGCGAGGTGCATCTACCGCCATTTGTCGCGGCGATCGAGGCCGGCGTGGTCGCGGTCATGCCCGCCTTCACTGACCTGGCCGGCATTCCGATGACCGCGCACGTACCGCTATTGCGCCAATGCCTGCGCCAAGAGCTGGGATTCGAGGGCGTTGTGGTGAGCGACTATAACGCCGTCGCCGAGCTGGTTCGCCACGGTGTCGCCGCCGATCTGGCCGAGGCCGCGACGCTGGCGCTCAAGGCGGGCGTGGATATCGACATGATGGCGGGTGCCTATCGCCGAGGTCTGCCGATCGCTCTGCAACGCGGCCTCGTAGCTCTGCAGGACATTAATGAGTCGGTCTGGCGCGTGCTGCGCCTCAAGCAGCGGCTCGGCCTGTTCGACGATCCGTATCGGCGAGGCTCCGCGGCCGAGACGCCGGCCGTCCTGACCGAGCGCCGGCGCTTGGCGCGCAGCATCGCCGCGCGCGCCATCGTGCTGCTGAAGAATGATCGGGATGCACTGCCGCTGCGAGCCGGCATTGGCCGCTTGGCCGTGATCGGTCCGCTGGCCGACGCCGCAGGTGAAATGCGCGGGCCCTGGTGGGCCGCCGGTGTGGCGGAGCAGCAGGTCAGCCTCGTCGCGGGTCTGCGCCAGGGTCTAACTCAGTGCGACATCCGCTATGCGCCCGGTGTGCCGATCGATGGCGAGGATGACACGGGCATGGCGCAGGCCCTGGCGCTCTGCGATGCGGCGGACGCGGTCCTGCTGTGCCTCGGCGAGGCCGCCACGATGAGCGGCGAGGCGGCCAGCCGCGCCGATCCCGATCTTCCCGGCGGCCAGCGCGCGCTGGCGCAGGCCGTGTTCGAGCGCACTCGCGGCCGCCCGGTGCCAATCATCGCCATCCTGTTCTCCGGCAGGCCGCTGACGGTCTCATGGCTGGCCGCACAGGCGGATGCGGTGCTGGCGGCCTGGTTTCTGGGCAGTGAGGCAGGCAACGCCATCACCGACGTCCTGACGGGTCGCGTATCACCGAGTGGCCGCACGGCGGTCACCTGGCCGCGCGCCGTCGGACAGGTGCCGATATTCTTCGGTCAGCGTCCAGGCGGCAGACCTTTCGACCCCAAGGATCATTTCACCAGCAAGTATCTCGACCTGCCGAACGAGCCGCTGTACCCATTCGGCCACGGACTGACGTACACGCGCTTCCACCTGGCCAATCTGCGCGTGACGCCTGCCAGCGTGGCCGAAACCGACACGATCGAGATCCGGGTCGAGGTCAGCAACGCGGGCGCTTATGCAGCGGAGGAGACCGTGTTTCTGTTCACCCATGACCTGATTGCAAGCGTTGCGCGCCCGCTGCTCGAGCTCAAATCGGTCGCCAAAATTGCGCTGCGCCCCGGCGAAACCGGCGGCGTGGCGATGGCGTTGCCGGCATCGCAGCTGCGTTTCTTGGGGCAGGACCTGCGGCCGGTGTTCGAGCCTGGGGAAGTCGAGATACTCGTGGGTCCGTGCGCCGATAGAGCACGCCTGCTGATCGAGCGAGTCCAGCTGCGCTGCTAAGGCTCGGTGAACGCTGCGCGGCTGCGCGTCGGCTTCTCTTTTGCGCCGCGGCTATCTAAGGTAGCGGCGTGGTTCCGACGATCGCTGCTCTGTCGCTGCTCATCTGGCTGTATCTGCTGCTGGCACGCGGCGGCTTCTGGCGCGTCGCGTCCGATTCGGCAGGCGCGACACCGGCGCTGAATCTGACACGCCGCGTCGTCGCGATCATCCCTGCGCGTGACGAGGCCGCGGTCATCGGCAAGGCGGTCAGCTCCCTGCTGCAGCAGTCGTATGGCGGCTTGTTGCATGTGATCGTCGTCGACGACGGTAGTACCGACGGCACGGCCAGCGCAGCGCTGGAAGCCGCCGAGCGTATCGGCGCCGCGGCGCGCCTGACGGTCGTCGCGGGTGTGCCGCTCCGGCCGGGTTGGACCGGAAAGCTTTGGGCGATGTCGCAGGGCGTGGCCGCTGCGGTCGCGCTCGAGCCTGACTTCCTGCTATTGACCGATGCGGACATTTACCACCAGGCGACCAACGTCGAGAGTCTGGTCGCCAATGCCGAAACTCACCGCCGCGATCTGGTGTCCTATATGGTGGAATTGCGCGTAGCGACGCTCGCCGAGAAGCTGCTCATTCCAGCCTTCGTCTTTTTCTTCTTTCAGCTCTATCCGCCGAAATGGATCGCATCGCCTCATGCCACGACTGCCGCGGCCGCCGGGGGCTGCATGCTGCTGCGCCGGAAGATGCTCGCTCGAATCGGTGGCTTGGAGGCCATTCGCTCGCAGCTGATCGACGATTGTGCGCTGGCGCGGGCCACCAAGGCCGCGGGCGGCTCGGTCTGGCTGCAGACGACTCGAACCGCGCGCAGCCTGCGCCCCTACGGCTCATTCGCAGAAATCGGTCGCATGATATCGCGCTCGGCCTTCAATCAGCTGCGCCATTCCTACCTGCTCCTGGCCGCCACGGTCCTGGCGCTGAGCGTCACCTACATGTTGCCGCCGCTGCTGCTGTTCGCCGACCGGCCGCTGCCCATGGCGCTCGCCGCCGCATCGTGGGCCCTCATGAGTGGCTGCTATGCGCCGATGGTGCGCTTCTACCGTCTGTCGCCGCTTTGGAGTTTGTGCCTGCCCGCGATTGCGCTCTTTTATGCGGCGGCGACCGTGCACTCGGCGCTGCAATACAGCTTGCGCCGCGGAGGCGCCTGGAAGGGCCGTATTCAGGACCTGCGCACATGAAGTGCGCCGCGCAGCCGCTGTCCGGCGCGATCCGAACGAACGAGGACTGGCAAGCTTACTTCGGCGGTATCTGACCGCTGATGCCGTTTTCCTGCTGGTTTAGTACCGCCTGCTCGCGCTTGGTGATATGGCTGCCATTCTGGCTGGCCATATCGCGCTCTTCCTGACGAATCTGATGATCGTCCTGGTGCAGCGCGTGTGCCTGACGCTTGGTTAAGGTACCGTTCTTGACGTCTTGATTGATACGCCGGTTCTGGTTGGCGAGACGATTGTTTACCTGTTCACGACGCGGATGGTTCTGCTGCCAGGTCGTGTCGGCGGACGCGACCGCCGCAGTGCCTGCGAGTGCAACGGCAATCGCGCCGACACACAGAAATTTACTTGCAGTGCTTTTCATAGGGATCCCTCCATGACGTTGGCTACGGCGCGGCATTTGAATCGCAAACCTCGGCTGTTGTCCGCTAACAGCGTCCCAACGTCGGAAGGGTTTACGCATTGAATGCGCCCGGCATTACGTCAAAGGGACTTCGAGGTCGCTGACGACGGCCTGGAAGCTTCTGTTCGCCGTCGCTGGGCGATTATGTCCAGCGCAGTCTATGCGCTTAAATCTTGACGCCGTAGCGAAGCGCCATCGCGTCGTTCATCGACCACAACACATGCAGCTTGAACTGCAGGATCTCGAGCGCGCGCTCCTGCTGTGCCCGCGTGTTGAAATAATCGAGCGTGATCTTCAAGCCCTGCATGACGTCGCGCGGCGCCTGGGTGGTGCGATTGCGAAAGTACTGCAGCCCGCCGGAGTCGATCCAGGCGTAATGCTGCGGCCAGTTGGCGAGACGCTGCTGGTGGATCTCCGGCGCAAACAACTCCGTGAGCGAGGAGCACACGGCCTCTTGCCACGGAGCGCGGCGTGCAAAGTTGACGTAGGCATCCACTGCAAAGCGCACGCCTGGAACCAGATGCCGCAGGTCGATGATCTCCTCGCGCGTAAGTCCGGTCGCCAGTCCCAGGCGGATCCACGCCTCGATGCCGCCATCGTCGTGCAAGCCGCCGATATCGAAGCCGTCGTGGTCCAGGATACGTTGGACCCAGCCGCGCCGGACTTCGCGGTCCGGGCAGTTGGCGATGATCGCCGCATCCTTCACCGGTATCGATATCTGATAGTAGAACCGGTTGGCGACCCACCCTTGTATCTGCTCGCGCGATGCGCCGCCCGTGTTCAGCAGCACGTTCATGGGGTGGCGGATGTGGTAACCGCTGCCCTTAGCGCGCAGCTGGGTTTCGAATTGCTCGCGGCTCCACGCCGATTGAGTTGCGTTACTGTCCATCTGAGGGCTCACAGTCTATCGGCATGCAACGGCAGTGTGCGCCGGCACGCCCCGGCAGCGGTACCGGACGCGGGGGGATTTAGGGTGAATGGCGCCCGCATGAGGCTGATGGCGGCCTGGCCGTCTCTTTGGGGCGTGAGGATGGCTGCGCTGGCCGATGGAGCGTGCGGGGAGACTTGCGACAAATAGGGGTAATTCGGTAGAAGTTGGCGACAGAGTCATCGTTCTGGCCCAATTATGCTGCGGTTTGCGACAAGGCTAGAGATGATTCCAAAGTTATGCGATTATAAGCGACAAAACTAGTAATTTAGGAGTACAATAGCGACAAAATGTCCCGACCCTATCCCCCTATATGCGGAGATTAGCGACATGCCTCTAATAACCGCCCCACACGACAAAACGGAGGCTCGGCGCCTACAAAGGCTCGCTAAGCAAGCGAAACTGCGCCGCATCTACCCCGGGATCTACACCGACGACCTAGTCCAGCCTTTGGAATCAATTGTGCGCCGCGAGATTCTCGCGCTGTGCTCGCTAGTCGCACCTGGCACCATCATTTCTCACCGGTCGGCGCTGGAGGGAGGAATACCAACT
>Ga0116217_10001327_pt1 | contig 24120 bp, 26 predicted proteins | sample Sb_taG_6_FD_89697 | JGI IMG/M metagenome (GOLD analysis project Ga0116217, IMG submission 89697) | Peat soil microbial communities from Weissenstadt, Germany - Sb_50d_4_PS metaG | ecosystem: Environmental > Terrestrial > Soil > Wetlands > Peat | place: Germany: Weissenstadt | collected 2010-09-21 | reverse complement strand
TGTTACCACCCCTGCGAGACCTCTTGCAACCGCGCCCAGCTCGACGACGCCGTGGGCATCCACGGGATAGAGCGCTTCCTCGGCGACGAGGCCATCCGGCAGGGCTGGCCTCTCACTGTGGACGCCCCGCCGAGCGGCAAGCGCGTCGTCATCGTCGGCGCGGGCCCCTCCGGACTGTCGGCCGCCTACCACCTCACGCGCCTCGGGCACGAGGTGACGATCCGCGAGGCCGGCCCCATGGCCGGCGGCATGATGCGCTTCGGCATCCCCCGCTATCGCCTCCCGCGCGAGGCCCTCGACGCCGAGATCCACCGCACCCTCGACCTGGGTGTGACGCTGGAGCGCAACGCCAAGGTCACGAACATCCTCGACGCCCTGCACGAAGGCTTCGACGCGGCCTTCCTCGCCGTTGGCGCCCACATCGGCCGCCGCGCCTACATCCCCGCCGGCGACAGCGCGCGCATCCTCGACGCCGTCTCCCTGCTGCGCGACATGGAGAACGACGACGAACCCCCCCTGCTCGGCCGGCGCGTGGTGGTCTACGGCGGCGGCAACACGGCCATGGACGCCGCCCGCACCGCCAAGCGCCTGGGCGCCAACGAGGCGATCGTCGTCTACCGCCGCACGCGCGAGCGCATGCCCGCGCACGACTCCGAGGTCCAGGAAGCGCTCGAAGAGGGCGTCATGATGAAGTGGCTCTCCACCGTCAGGCACGCCGGCGCGGGCCGCCTCGTGCTGGAGAAGATGGAGCTCGACGCCTCCGGCTTCCCCCAGCCCACCGGCGAACTGGCGGAGCTGGAGGCCGACTCGCTGGTGCTGGCGCTCGGCCAGGAAGCCGACCTCTCGCTGCTCCACGATGTGCCCGGCCTCTCGATCGAGGACGGCGTCGTGGGGGTCGATGCGCGCATGATGACCGGCCACCCCGGCATCTTCGCCGGCGGCGACATGGTCCCCGCCGAGCGCACCGTCACCGTCGCCGTAGGCCACGGCAAGCAGGCCGCGCGCAACATCGACGGCTGGCTGCGAGAGAGCGCATACACGCACCCGCCCCAGCCCGAACTCGCCGGCTTCGACACGCTCAACCTGTGGTACTACGCTGACGCGCCGAAGACCGTCGCGCCGCGCCTGGACGCCATCCGCCGCCAGTCCACCTTCGAGGAGGTCACCCTCGGCCTCGACGAGGGCAACGCGCTGTTCGAGGCCAGACGCTGTCTCAGCTGCGGCAACTGCTTCGGCTGCGACAACTGCTACGGCGTCTGCCCCGACAACGCGGTGCTCAAGGTGGATGAGGGCGATGGCTACGCCTTCGATCTGGACTACTGCAAGGGCTGCGGCATCTGCGTCGCCGAGTGCCCCTGCGGGGCCATCGAGATGATTCCCGAGAGCGTTTGATATCGCTGGATCCCTCAGTGCTTCATCGCGTGATGCTTCATCGAGGGATGCTTCATCGCGTGGTGCTTCATGGAGTGGTGCTTCATGGACGGGTGCTTCATGGCGTGCTTGGATGCGGCCACGGCGCTCACGGGGGTGACGGCCGCGGCGGCCAGCGCCGCAGTGACGATCAGGCTGCGTGCGGTGATCTTCATGTAGGGCTCCTTGAATCGGGGATGGACCTCGACCACCTTGCCTGAAGGGTCTTACGAGATCCTTACCTTGCGCGAGGAACGTAAGGAACGTGCAATATCTGACTTGCACAATCATCGCCATGGCCCTCCTCATCCTCTTCGCCTTCATCGCCGGCGCCGCCACCGCGGTCTCGCCCTGTGTATTGCCCGTTCTGCCCGTCGCGCTCTCCGCCGGCGTCACTGGGGGCCGGCGGCGGCCGCTCGGGGTCGTCACGGGGCTGGCTCTCTCCTTCACCTTCGCCACCGTCGCGCTGGTGTACGTCATCTCTGCCCTCGGGCTCCCCGACGAACTTCTGCGCACGCTCGCCATCGTCGTGCTCATCTGCTTCGGCGTCTCGCTGCTCGTGCCCCCGCTGGGAGACCGTCTGGAGGCGCGCCTCAGCCGCATCGGCCCGCGCCTGGGCATCAACCCCGGCGGGGGCTCCGCCGACGGGGGGTTCTGGTCGGGGATGCTCGTCGGCGGCGGCCTCGGCTTCCTCTACGCGCCCTGCGCCGGCCCGATCCTCGCCGGAGTCATCACCGTCTCCGCCTCGCAGAGCTTCACCGCGGGGCGCCTGGGCGTGGCGCTCGCCTACGGCATCGGCTCCGCCGTCGTGCTCTACGCCCTGATGCTCGGGGGGCGCCGCGTCACGGGGCGCCTCGTGCGGCGCAGCGGGCGCTTTCAGATGTCCATGGGGGCGATCATGGTCGTCATCGCGCTGCTCATGCTCGGCAACTACGACACGCGCTTTGAGACCTCCATCGCCAGCGATCTTCCCTCGTTCCTGGTCGATCCCACCAAGAGCCTCGAGACCTCGCGCGCCGCCGCCGCGCAGCTCGTGGCCCTGCGCGGACACCCCGCTCGCCGGACCGGCGGGCTCAAGGAGGCCGATGCCGGCCTGAAGCTGCCCGTGCTCGGCGTCGCGCCCGAGTTCGCCGGCACGCAGAGGTGGTTCAACACCCCCGGCGGGCGCCCGCTCAGCCTCGCCGCCCTGCGCGGGCGCGTGGTGCTCGTAGACTTCTGGACCTACAGCTGCATCAACTGCCTGCGCACCCTTCCCTATCTCAACGCCTGGAACGCGAGGTACGCCGGCAAGGGGTTGACGATCGTCGGCATCCACACGCCCGAGTTCCCCTTCGAGCACTCCGCCGCCAACGTCGCCGAAGCGATCCAGCAGAATGGCATCCACTATCCCGTCGTGCAGGACAACGACTACGCCATGTGGAACGCCTACAACAACGAATACTGGCCCGCCGAGTATCTCATCGACACGCAGGGGCGCATACGTCTGGCCGACTTCGGCGAGGGCGAATATCCGGCCAAGGAGCGCGCCATCCGCAGCCTCCTCGTGGAAGCCGGCGCGAGCGGTCTCGGCGGCCCCACGCACGCGCACGCCCAGGCGCCCTCGGAAGTGGAAACCACGCCCGAGACCTACCTCGGCTCGGAAAAGGCCCAGCGCTTTGAAAACGGGCCCATCTCCAGCGGGCTCCAGGACTTCGGCTCCTCTCTGGCCGCGCCCGCGCCGGAAAACCTGCGCTACAGCGGACGGTGGCGGATCGTCGCGTCCTCCGCCACCGCCGTGAGCGGGGCGCGGTTGCAGTTGAACTTCCTCGCCCGCCGCGTCTTCCTGGTGATGGGCTCCACGCAGGGACCCCGGCCGGTGCGCGTGCTGCTCGACGGACGTCCGATCGGTCCGGCGGACGCGGGCGGCGATGTCCATGGCGGTGTCGCCACCGTCGGCTTCCAGCGGCTCTACCGCGTGGTCGAACTGCCGCGCGTGGAACGTCACGTGCTGAGCGTCGAACCGGCCCCGGGGGTCAGCGGCTACTCCTTCACCTTCGGCTGATGCTCACCGAGGAGGACCATTCCGGCGCCCTCGTGCTCGTCGTCGACGACGAGCCCACGATCGGCGATGTCCTCGCCCGCTACCTGCGGCGGGCCGGCTTTCAGACGCGCGTGGCCCTCGATGGGCCGCAGGCCATCGCCCTCAGCGCCGAGCGCCGCCCGGACCTGGTGGTGCTCGACATCATGCTTCCCGGCATCGACGGCCTCGAGGTCATGCGGCGGCTGCACGAGCAGACACCACATCCCCGGCCCGCGGTGATCCTGCTGACGGCCAAGGGCGAGGAGTCCGACCGCATCGTCGGCCTGCGCCGGGGGGCCGACGACTACGTCGTCAAGCCCTTCTCCCCCGCCGAGCTCGTCGCGCGCGTCGAGGCGGTGCTGCGGCGAGGGGTCTCCAAGCCGGAGAGCGAAGTCCAGCCGCTGGAGCTCGCGGGCCTGCGCATCGACCCCGGCGCTCGCACGGTGGCGGTCGGCGAGAAGGAGGTCCTGCTCACCCAACGCGAGTTCGATCTGCTGCTCTTACTCGCCCGCCACCCCGGGCAGGTCTTCTCGCGCGATCAGCTCATGGAACTCGTCTGGCAGTTCTCCTTCTACAGCGACAGCTCCACCGTCACCGTGCACATCCGCCGGCTGCGGGCCAAGATCGAGCCCCAGCCGGAGAACCCGCGCTTCATCCAGACCGTATGGGGGCTCGGCTACCGCTTCTGCGCGTCATGAGACGCTCGCTGCTCGTCCTCGCCCTCGCCCTCGTCCTCGCCTGCCTGGTAATGGCGGCGATCGGCGGGTCGCACGCCGTGGTGGTCTCGATCGAGATCCTGCTGCCGCTGGGTCTCGCGGCCCTCCTCATCGCCCACGCTGCGGACGCCGGCCGGCTGGCGCCGCTGCCGCGCACCCTGCGCGACCGCTTTCAACTGGGACTGGGGCTCGCCCTCGGCCTGCCCCTCGCCGCCCTGGCGATCGGCGCGGCGATCATGTTCGTCTCCCCCCACGATCTCTGGGCCACGATCGGCATCCTCGTGTTCGCCGCCCTCATCGCGGGGCGCGCCGCCCAGCTATTGCTGCGGGGGGTCCTGGCTGACGTGCAGTCGCTCAGGGACGGCCTGCATGCAGTCGAGCAGGGGCAGCGCGACGTGCGCATAACCGCGCACTCCAGCGAGGAGCTGTCCGATCTCGCCGCCACCGCCAACCGCATGATCGGGGCCCTGCGCAGCGAGGAACGCTCGCGCGACGCCGCCGACGCCGCGCGCCGGCAGGTGATAGCGGCGGTCTCGCACGACCTGCGCACGCCATTGACCTCGCTGCGGCTGCTCACGCAGGCGCTCGACGACGATCTGGTCGACCCGGAGACGGCGCGGCGCTACGTGCAGACGATGGGCGCCAACGTGCGCGCCCTGGGCACCCTCGTAGACGACCTCTTCGAGCTCTCGCGCCTGAACGCCGGCGACTTCGCCTGGACCACCCAAGCGGTGCCGCTCGCGGAGCTCGTGCAGGAGATGATCCTGGCCATGCGCGCCGAGGCCGATGCCCAGGGCGTGGCGCTCAGCGCCGACGTCGCCGAGGACCTCGCGCCCGCGCGCGCCAACCCCGAGAAGCTCCAGCGCGCGCTCGTGAACCTGCTCCAGAACGCCATCCACCACACGCCGCCCGACGGCAGCGTCCTCATCAGCGCCCAGCAGGACAACGGCAGCGTGCAGATCGAGGTCGCCGACACGGGGGAGGGCATCGCGCCCGCCGACCGCCCGCGCGTGTTCGAGCCCTTCTACCGCGGCGGCAGCGAGGTGGCGCGCACGGGCGCCGGCAGCGGCCTGGGTCTGGCGATCTCCCGCGCCATCGTCGAGGCCCACGGCGGGCGCATCTGGCTCGCCGAGGCCGGCACGGGGACCAGCGTGCGGCTCACGCTGCCCGTGGCCGATTGAGACTGCTGTGTGTCTGTGATACTGTGCTCCACAGTGACAAACATCACCGTGTCCGTTCCCGACGATGTCTACCGCTCCGCGCGGATCCGCGCGGCGGAGCGGGGCAGCTCCGTAAGCGCACTCGTCGCCGAGTACCTGCGTTCGCTCTCGGAGCGGGAGGCCGAGTTCGCGAAGCTCGAGGCTCAGCAGCGGCGCATCCAGGACCAGATCGACCGCTTCAGCGCCCGCGAGCGCCTCGACCGCGAGGAGCTGCACGGGCGTGCGGTTCGCTGACACCAACGTCCTGCTCTACGCGATCTCGCGCGACCCCGAAGAGCAAAGGAAGGCGGCGCGAGCCAACGAGCTCCTCTCCAAGCGGGACGTGGGACTCTCGGTGCAGGTGCTCCAGGAGTTCTATGTCCAGGCGACTCGCGAGAGCCGAGCGGATCGCCTGACCCACGAGCAGGCCGCAGCGCTCGTGGACTCCTTCCGGCGCTTCCCCGTCCAGGAGACGACAGTCGGCGTGATGCTCGCCGCGATGTCCACGCGGCAGCGATTCGGGATCTCCTACTGGGATGCGGCGATCCTCGAGGCGGCCCGCGCGCTGGACTGCAAGGTCGTCCTCTCCGAGGATCTGAGCAACGGCCAGGACTACGCGGGGGTGCGAGTCGAAAACCCCTTCGGCGGCGACCGATCGGCTCGCCGATGAATACGCCAACTTGATCGAACATGCCTGCCTTGTGGGATCGGGGATTTCGTTGTATCGTCCCGGCCCGTGCCCGCCAAGGAGCTCATCAAGATCCTCTCCATCGACGGCGGGGGGATTCGGGGGATCATCCCCTCGATGGTGCTCGCCGAGATCGAGCGCCAGACCGAACGCCCGGCGTGCGAGCTCTTCGACCTGATTGCGGGGACCTCGATCGGAGGGATCATCGCGCTCGGCATCACCGTGCCCGACGGGAAGAAGAAGCAGCCGCGCTGGCGCGCGCAGGACCTCGTCGAGATGCACATCAAAGAAGGCCCGAAGATCTTCCACCGCTCGCTGCTGCGCACGATCGAGACGGTGGATGGCCTGCTGGTGCAGAAGTACTCCCCCAGCGGCCTGAAGGCGGCGCTGAAGCGCTACATGGGCGAGGCGCGCCTCCCCGAAGCCCTCGCCGACGTGCTCATCACCTCCTATGACATCCACGAACACGAGCCCTTCTTCTTCAAGAGCTTCCAGCCCCGCGCGCGGGCCGCATCGCCCTCGCCCCCGCCGCCGCCCTCCGACTATCCCATGCGGGTGGTCGCGCGCGCCACCTCGGCGGCCCCAACCTACTTCCCGCCCGAGCGCGTGCCCCTCGCTCCGCCCGCGGCCGGTGGGGGGACGCCTGGTGAAGGGCCGACCGGTGGGGGGTCGCCCGACTACGTGCTGGTGGACGGCGGCACGTTCGCCAACAACCCCGCCATGTGCGCCTACGCCGAGGCCAGGCGCAACCACCCCGAGGCGGATGTGCTCATCGTCTCGCTCGGCACCGGCCGCCTCACCGACTCGATCTCCTACGGAGAAGCCAGGCACTGGGGCCTCGTGCAGTGGGCCCGCCCGCTGCTGGGAGTCATCATGGACGGCTCCAGCGCCGCGATCGACTACCAGCTCGACGAGCTGCTCGGCGCCGACGTGAACCACTTCCGCTTCCAGGCCGAACTCAAGGGAGTCAGCGACAGCCTGGACGACGCCAGCGCCTCCAACATCAAGGGCCTGAGCGAGCTCGCGCAGCGCACGATCAAAGAAAACGCCGCGAGGCTCGCCGCTGTGTGCAAGCGGCTCTGATCCCGGCCGCCGAGGCGAGCCACCGCGCTCGCTCCCGCACCCGCTGGTTCGTCCGCCGCTCGTTCTCTTACCGGCGACTACCATTGCAAAGGCGATGCCCGAACGCTCGAAGATCGTCAGCTCCATGATGGCCCTCGTCGCCGCGGTGGCCCTTGGCCTTGGCTTGGCGCCCGCCGGCGCGATCGCCTCATCCGCGGACGTCGCCGCGACGCACGCCTACATCCAGGCGAACTATGCGCTCGCGCGGGCGGCCGAGGCGGAAGCCGGAGGCACGCAGGCGAGCGTCGTCCTGCTCAAGCAGCGCTTCGGCCGGGAGTGCCCCAACGTGGGCGCCGGCTCTCCGCAGAACGAAGAATCGCAGAAGCTCAGCTACGAGGCGGCGGGCGCGCTGTGGTCGGCCGGCTATGGGGCCAACGCCGGACCGATCCGCGCCTTCGCCCGCAAGGTGAAGCCGCTGCGCTGGAGCAACCCCAAGCTCACGCGCATCGCGCAGAGCTATGCGAGAAGCCTGCTGGAACTGGCGACGCTGGCGCTGCCCGACCTCTGCGGCGACGTGCGCGCGTGGAGCGCGAGCGGCTTTCGCACCGTCCCCGCCGCCACGCTGCGCTTCGATGAGCACGTGGAAGCGATCGTGGGGCACAGCATCCCGCCGCGGCTGCTGGCTCCCTACGAGCAGCCGGGGGACAGGAGCGCCCTGGAACGCACCACGCACCTGGAAGCCAAGCTCGAAGCAACCGAAATTACCCTCGGCTTCGAAGATTGGACAGCGCTGCTCGAAACCGTCGGGCTCAACCAGTGACCCGGCTCGCCTCCTCCCCGGTCAGGCGGTCTGACATCAGGATCCGCCGGCTTCCCCGATCGGCCTGAGGGGAGGATCGCGATGGCACACCTGGGCGGCAGCGCGAGCAGCGAGATCGATGCGCCGCTGAAGGAGGTGTGGGCGGTCGTCGAGGACGTGCTCTCGGCGCCGGAGTGGCAGGGCGGCCTGGACGCGATGAGCGCACTGGAGCACGACGCCGAGGGACGCCCGACGCTGGTGGAGACCGAGAACGACCTCAGGGTGAGGCGCATAAAGGCGCAGGTGCGCTTCCGCTACGAGGGACCGAGGCGCCTGGAGTGGACGCAGGAGCAGGGAGACATGAAGTCGGTCGAGGGCTCGTGGGAGCTGGAGGACCTCGGCGGCGGGCGCACGCGCGCGACGTACAGCCTCGATGCCGATCTGGGGCGCGTGCTGGGGATGCTCATACGCGGGCCGGTACAGGAGGCGACGCGCGCGATCTTCGTCAACGGACGCCCCGGAGAGCTGAGGCGGCGCATGGAGGGCAGCGCATAGGCGCATGGAGGGCAGCGCGTAACTACTGAGCGAAGACCCGCAACCACCACCGATGGGCCGCACGCAGGTGTTCCCTAAGGTCAAGACTGTGATTGGTCTCGCCGCTCTCTCGATACGCAGGCCCAGAGCGATGCTCGCGGCGTGCGTGGCGGTGGCCGTGGCGCTGGGGGCGATCGGCCTGGGCGTCTCCCACTCGCTGTCCCCGTCGATCGTGGTGGTGCCCGGGACGGAGAGCTCGCGCGCGCAGACGCTGGCCAACGCCCAGTTCGGCCCCACGCAGCTGGTGCCGATCCTGCTGCGGGGCCCCGCCGCGGCGCTGAACCGCCAGGGACCGCGGCTGGTGCGCGATCTGGTGAGGCGCCCCCACACGCGCGCCCTGAGCGCGTGGGACGCGGGCGTGGCCTCGCAGGGCCTGCGCCCGAGCGCGAGCGCGGGCATGATCGTGGTGTCGGTGGATCGCCCCGAAAAGGACGTGGTCAACAGCGACGGGCCCCAGATCGAAGCGCTGGTGGCGCGCGACATAAGCGCGCCGGTGCACGCAAGCGTCACCGGCCAGCCCGCGATCGATAGGGCGCTGAAGAACGAAGCGCTCGCCACGACGCGCCGCTCGGAGCTGATCGCCCTGGGCATCCTCTTCGTGCTGCTGCTGGCGGGCCTGCGCGCGCCGCTGGCCGCGGTCGTGGTGACGGCGATCGGCGCGGGCGTGGTGCTGTCGGCCTTCGGCCTGATGGCGCTGCTGGGCCGCCTCATCGACACGGACCCGATCGCGGTGGCGCTGGCCTCGATGACCGGCCTGGCCCTGGCCGTGGGCTATTCGCTCTTGATCCTGGATCGCTTCCACCAGGAGGAGGAGGAGGAGGAGGAGGAGGAGGAGGCTACGCCCCGGGGGGGCTCCGCCGTGGTGGCCGCGCAGTCGCCATCGAGCGCGTCCACCGGCCCCGGCTCGGCGCCTGCCCAGGGAGCGGGTTGGCCCGTGCCGGCCGCGCGGTTCGCCACCGAGGCCGTCGCCGGAACCGGGCGCGCGGTGCTGTTCGCGGGCACGGGCCTGATCCTGGCGCTGCTGCTGGCGAGCGCGATCGCCCCCACCAAGATCCTCACCTCGCTGGGCATCGGGGTGCTGCTGTGCAGCGCGCTCGCGGTGGGCGCGGCGGTTGTCGTGATGCCCGCCGCGTTGGTGCTCTTCGACAGGCGCATCGCCGGCGGCCGGATGGCCCCCCGGGGACTGCAGCGCGATTGGGACCGCCTGGTGGGCGCCGGCGCGTGGGTGCGCAGGCGCGCGGTGCTGGCAGGCGCGCTGGCCACGGCCGTGCTGCTGGCGCTGACGGTGCCGATCTTCTCCTTGCAGACGGGTCCCCCCGACGTGAGCCAGCTGCCGCGGGGCAACGCGGCGCGGCAGTCCTTCGAAGAGGTGGCGAGGGTGATGGGCCCGGGCTGGCCGACGCCGTACAACGTGATCGTCGTAAACGCCGGCGGCCCGATCACGACGGCGGCCACATTGGCCAAGCTGGACGCGCTGCAGGAACAGATCGCGCGCGATCCCGCGGTGGCCTCGGTGGCGGGACCGGGGGCGTTGAGCGGCCAGACGCAGGCGCTGGGCAAGCTGCCGAAGTCGCTGAACGAATCGGGCAAGCTGGTGAAGGGCGGCAAGAGCGATCTGGGCAAGCTGGTGAACGGATTGGGCCTGGCGGGCAGCGGCGCGGCACAGCTGCAGAGCGGCCTGAAGTCCGCGACCTCCGGCGCGAGCCGGCTGCACAGCGGCTCGGGCGAAGCGCAGGCGGGCTCGGCGAAGCTGCACGCGGGCCTGGCCGCCGCGCGGACGGGCTCGGCGAAGCTGTCCGGCGGATTGGGTCAGGCGCTGGCGGGCGCCAGGGCGCTGAAGACGGGCGCCAGCCAGGCGCTGGCGGGCTCGGTGGACATCGCCAACGGCCTCGGCTCGGTGAATGTGCCGGTGGCTTCGGGGGTACCTTCGGAGAAGCAGCTGGCGGCCTTGACGGCGAGCACGAGCGATTCGATCGGGAGCCTCCAGGCCCAGTCCCAGAGCGCATCGAGCGAGCTGGCGAGCGCGGTGGCGGCGTTGCAGAGCATGACAAGCGGCAGAGAAGACCCCAGGTACAACGCAGCGCTGGCGGCGCTCAATCGCGCGGGCGAAGCGGTGGGCGGCGTGAGCGGCAGCCTGGCCTCGACCGCCCCCGGCGCCAAGACGGCCGCGGGCATCGCCGCGACGGTGGCCACGCAGGGAGCGTTCCTGGCGAGCGCGCTGGGCGAACTGCACACGGGCGCGAGCAGGCTCCAGGCGGGGCTGCTGAAGCTGCAGCGCGGCAACGCGCAGCTGGCGGCGGGCGTATCCAAGCTCTCGGGCGGCGGCGGCGAATTGACCGGCGGCCTGACGCAGCTGCGCGACGGCGCGGGCACTCTGGAAGCGGGCCTCGGCCAGCTCACGAGCGGCGCGGGCCAGCTGGAAAGCGGCCTCGCCGGCGGCGTGTCGCCCACGGGCCAGCTGGTGAACGGCCTGGGCGTGATGCAGGCGAGCGTGGCGAAGTTCCGCGGCCAGCTGCCCTCCCCCAGGGACCTCGAAGAATTGAACGCGCAGTCGCCGGGGCTGTTCAACTCCGGCTACTTCCTGCTGGCGGCGGTGGCGGGAGCGCAGCCTGCCTCCAGCAATGCGGCGAGCTTCGCCGTGAACGTCACCCGCGGCGGCAGCGCGGGGCAGATCGTGGTGGTATCGCGCTACCCCGCGAACGCCGCGCGGACGGCCGCGCTGGGCGAACGCCTCGACCGCACGGCGAGGAGCTTCGCGGCGAGCAGCCACCTGGAGGTGGCCGTGGGCGGCCCCGCGGGCAACCTGGCGGACTTCACGAGCGCCACCAACTCGCGCCTGCCGTGGGTGATCCTGGCGCTGGCGCTCGCCGTGGCGCTGGCCCTGGGCCTGGCGTTGCGCGCGGTGGCGCTGCCGGTCGTGGCGGTGCTCTTCAACCTGCTCACCGCGGCGGCGACGTTCGGCGTGATGAGCCTCCTCTTCAGCGGTCCCAACCCGCCGCTGGGCGGCCCGGGCTACATCGACCCGATGTCGATTGTGGGCATCTTTACGATCGTCTTCGGCGTATCGCTGATCTTCCTGGTGGTGCTGCTGGAGCGCACGCGCGAGGAGCTGCTGGCCGGCGCGACGGTGGACGGCGCCCTGGATGTCGCCCTGCGCAGGACCGCCGCCGCGAGCACGGGCGCGGGCGTGCTGATGATCGCCGCGCTGATCCCCTTCGCCACCACCGACCTCCTGACCGTGCGCGAGCTGGGCGTGGGCCTGGCGGTGGCGGTGGCGATCGACGTCTTCATCGTGCGACCGGTGCTGTTGCCGGCCGCGGTCGAGCTGCTGGGCCGCTGGAGCTGGTGGCCCACGCAGACCGGCGAAACGAGGGCCCCAAAGCCCCCGAGGCAGCACAGGAAGCACAGGAAGTGGCACCTGCCGCAGTTCCCACAGACGTGGCGTCACCCCCGGTCGCGTCCGACACACTGAGGAGAAGAGACATGAGACGGTTCAAAATCGCAGCACTGATCACGACGGCCCTGGCGATGCTGGCCCTGGCGGCCGTGGCCCTCGCCAGCAGCCAGTTCAAGCAGACCGCGAAGGTCACGCTGACGGCCACCAAGGCCGGGAAGTCCACGGGCTTCAAGGCCGCGTTGCAATCCAGCGACCCGGGCGAACCGGGCGGCAAGCCGCAGGCGCTGAAGACGCTCACGATCGTGCTTCCCAGTGCGACGAAGTTCAACTTCAAGAGCAAGGCGCTGAAGCTGTGCACCGCGAGCGACACCGAAATCAAGGGCACGGGCGGAGCGGTGTGCCCGAGCAAGAGCAGGATCGGCAGCGGCAGCGCGGCGGCCAACGGCTTCCCGGCGATACCGCTGATCCCGGAGAACGCCAGCGCCTACGCGGGCAGCGGAGACATCATCTTCCTGCTGGCCCCCAAGGGCCCCGCGGGCTCGGTGCTGGTGCTCCACGGCGTGGTGTCGGGAAATAAGGTGACGACGACCCTGCCCGTGATCTCGGCCGGCGGCGTGACGATCGTGATCACCGAACTGAACCTGACCGTGAATGCGGTCGGCAGCGGCAAGACGGCGTTCATCACCGCGGGCAAGTGCAGCGGCGGGAAGTTCACCGTCAAGTCGAGCTTCCTCTACCAGACGGGCGCGTCGCTGGCGCTGTCGAGCTCGTCGAAGTGCAGTAAGTAGCGATGCGCCCGATGGCTCAAGGCACGGAAGGCGAGATGCGCCCGCCGGCCGAGCGCCATCCAAGCGAGCGCACCGCGAGGGTGCGCCCCGTGGCCGAGCGCATCACCGGGGCCACCACACTGGGCCGCCTGGTCTCCTCCGCGCAGGAGCGCGGGGGGGACGTGGCCCTGCGCTATCCCGCGCCGCGAGGCGAGGAGGCCCGCAACGGGGCGGCGCAGGACCGCGCGGCGCAGAGCGAGGAGACGATCACCTACGCGCAGCTGGGCGAGCGCAGCCGCGAGCTGGCGCGGGGCCTGATCGCCCTGGGCATCGAGCGCGGGGATGTCGTCTCGATCCTCTCCTCCACGCGGGCGGAGTGGACGCTGTGCGAACTGGGCGCGGTGTGCGCGGGCGCGGTGGTGGCGCCGATCTACCACACGAACTCCCCCGAGGAGTGCAGGCACGTGCTGGAGCACTCGCAGGCGAGACTGGTGTTCTGCGAGAACGCCGAGCAGGTGGGGAAGATCGCGCAGATCGAGGATGGCCTGCCGCGGCTGGAGCACGTGATCGTGATGGAAGGCCACGCGGCGGGGGCCAACCCGATCGAGGCGCTGGCGCGGCGCGCGCGGGACGTCGAGCCGCGGGCCGTGGACGAGCGCGTGGCGGCGGTGAAACCCGAGGATGTGGCGACGCTGGTGTACACCTCGGGCACCACCGGCCCGCCCAAGGGGTGCATGCTGACGCACGCCAACCTGCTGGCGGCCACGGCGATGTATCGGGGCCAGCTGGAGCTGGACGATGTGCAGCCGGTGATCTACATGTTCCTGCCGCTGGCGCACGTGCTGGCGCGCCTGGCGCAGATCGTGGTGCTGGATGTGGGCGGCACGCTGGTGTACTGGTCGGGCGACCCCCGGAAGATCGCCGAGGAGGTGGTGGCGAGCGCGCCGACGCACTTCGTGGCGGTGCCGCGCATCTACGAGAAGCTGCACACGGGCGTGGTGAGCGCGATCGACGGCGCCGGCCCGCACGCGAAGCTGCTGTTCGCGTGGGCGCTCGAGGTGGGCCGCAGAGCGCGCACCTCCGAGCGCGCGGGCAGGCCGCTGGGCCGGATCGGCAGGGCGCGCCTGCGCGTGGCCGAGCGCGTGGCGCTGGGGAAGGTGAGGGCGCTGTTCGGCGAGCGCCTGCAGATGGCGCTGGTGGGCGCGGCGCCGATCGACCACGAGCTGCTGGAGTTCTTCGACGCCTGCGGCGTGACGGTCCTGGAGGGATACGGCATGACCGAGAGCTGCGCGGCGGCCACGCTGAACCCCATGCGTGCGCCCCGCTTCGGGACGGTGGGCAGGGCGCTGCCCGACAGCGAAGTGATGGTGAGCGAGGAGGGCGAGATCTTGATGCGCGGCCCGCACGTGTTCGCCGGCTACCACCGCGACGCGGGGGCCACGCGGGCGACGTTCGCCGACGGCTGGCTCTACAGCGGCGACCTGGGCACGCTCTCCGACGATGGCTACCTGACGGTGACGGGCCGCAAGAAGGACCTGATCATCACCAGCAGCGGCAAGAACATCGCGCCGGCGAACATCGAGAACGCGCTGCGCGAGACGCGCTGGATCGCAGAGGCGGTGGTGTACGGCGACCGGCGGCCCTATCTGGTGTGCATGCTCACGCTGGACCCCGACGAGGCCCCGAAGCTGGCCGCCCAGTTGGGCGTGAGCGAGGAGGTGGCGGCGATGGCCCGCGAGGAGCGCGTGCGCGAGGTGATTCAGGCCGACATCGACGCCGCCAATGCGCGCTTCGCGCGCATCGAGCAGATCAAGCGCTTCGCGATCCTCGACCACGACCTGACGCAGGCGGAGGGCGAGCTGACGCCCACGCTGAAGGTGAAGCGGGCGTTCGTGTACGAGCGCTATGGCGATCTCTTCGCGGGCCTCTACGACGGGGAGTCCCGGTGATGCGAGGGGTCCCGTGATGCGAGGGGTCCCAGTGATCTCGCCGCGGAGACGGCGCCGGCGCGGCGCCGTGGCCCCACCGCCCCAACACGACCGGGAGGCGGGCGAGGGCGATGGCGACTGAGGCCCCCGGGCACCACCGCCTGCCGAACGCCGACGCGGCGTGGCTGCACATGGATCGCCCCACCAACCTGATGGTGATCAACAGCGTGATGCTCTTCGACGAGCGCATGGAGGAGGAGCGCCTGCGCGAGACCATACGCAGGCGCCTGGTGGAGCCCTACCCGCGCTTTCGCGAGCGCGTGGTGGAGAGCCGGCTGCCGCTGCGTGGACCATCCTTCGAGGCGGACCCCCTCTTCGACCTCGATCGCCACATGCACCGCCTGGGCCTGCCCGAGCCGGGCGACGAGACGGCGCTGCGCGAGCTGGTGGGCGATCTGATCTCCACCCCCCTTGACCACAGCAAGCCGCTGTGGGACATGTACCTACTCGAGCGCCCGGGCGGGGGCCACGCGCTGGTGGTGCGCATGCACCACTGCATCGCCGACGGGATCGCGCTGGCGCGGGTGATGCTCTCGCTGACCGACGCCGCGCCCGAGGAGGACGGATTCGCGCCGGCCGTGGTGGTCGCGGCGGAGCCCGCGGGGGCCGCGGGGGCCGCGATCGAGGCAACGCGGCGGCTGGTGTCGGGGATGGTGCACGAGGGCATGGAGGTGCTGGCGCATCCGGGCCACGCGCGCGAGCTCGTGGATCGGGCGGCGGCCGACGCGCAGGCGCTGGCGAAGCTGCTGTTCACGGGAGCCGACGCCGACACCGCTCTGCGCGGCGAGCTGGGGGTGAGCAGAAGGGTGGCGTGGACGAGGCAGCTGGACCTGGCGCGAGTGAAGGCGACCGCGCACGCGCAGGGCGCGACCGTGAACGACGTGCTGCTCGCCTCGGTGAGCGGAGCGCTGCGCCGCCATCTGCGCGAGTGCGGCGAGGAGCCGCGCGAGATCAGGACCTTCGTGCCCTTCAACCTGCGCCCGCTGGACGCCCCCCTCCCGCGCGAGCTGGGCAACCGCTTCGGATTGGTGTTCCTGGCGCTGCCCGTGGACATCGCCGGCCGGCGCGAGCGCCTGGAGGAGCTCAAGCGCAGGATGGACGCGATCAAGCGCTCGCCCGAGGGTCCGATCTCCTACGCGATCCTCGAGGCCGTCGGCCTGACTCCGCCGCAGATCGAGAGCCGCATCGTGGACATCTTCACCGCCAAGGCGAGCGCGGTGATGACGAATGTGCCGGGCCCGCGCGAGGTGGTCTACCTGGCCGGCACGCCCGTGCGCGCGGTGCTCGTGTGGGCGCCCACGTCGGGCAGCGTGGGCATGAGCGTGAGCATCTTCAGCTACCGCGATGAGGTCACGATCGGGCTGCTGGTGGACCCGGGCCTGGTGCCCGACCCGCAGACGATCATGCGCCACTCAGAGCAGGAGCTGGCGGCGCTGTCGAGGCTGAAGCCGCGAGGCTGAGAGCGCAGCATGGGGCTCCAGCGCTCCACGGTGCGCGCGGCGTGAGCGAGACTCATGCGGCACCCAGCCGCCGCGGCCGGCCATGTGCGTGCGTCGCGGCGACGTGGCCCAGGCGAGCGAGCACGTCGGTGGTGGGGGCGACCTTCGCGTTCTCGTAGTCGGACAGCCGCGATGCCGAGGTGCCGGCCTCCCGTGCGAACTGACGCAGCGTCATCCCGGTCTGCGTACGCCAGGAACGGATCTGCGCGGCGTACTCGGCCCGTCCTCGCAGGGCCACGTCCTCGCGGGCGCTTCGAATGACGTCGGAGATGAGCGCATCGACGCCATAGTGCTCACCCCAGCCGACAACGGTCTCGGCCGTGCGCGCGGCGGGACCCCAGGGGTGCTGCGCAATCGCATCGGCGAGACGATGCCAATCCGAGAGCGAGCCGCGGTCGATGAGTGTCTCGATCGCCTCGGCCGGCCACCGATCCAGCGGTGCGCTGGGATCGAAGTCGAGGTTGCGAAAGCGCATCGTCAAGACCTCCTCCAGCGAAGGCTCCATATCGTGGATGTTATCAGATCAGAGAACACAGGCCCGCGGGGCACCGGTGCCGATGCCGCGAGGTCAGCGCTGCGGCTTACCCTCGGCGAAGCGCTCGAGCCCGTCGTCGGGGATCGGCTCCCAGTCCACCGCGTAGGCCACCCACGCGCGCCAGCTGGGCCGCACGCCGGGGTCGCCGTCGAAGGCGCCCAGGCGCACGCTCATCTGCCGGTGGTTCTCCGGGTTGCGGCTGAAGAGATGCCCGCCGCACTCGCGGCAGAAGAGCTTCTCGAAGCCGCCCTCGGGATGGCGCCAGGCCTTCACCAGATCCTTTCCCCGCAGCAGCCGCAGCGTGCGCCCGTCGATGCGCGCCTGCACCGAGGACGCCGTGCCGGTTCGGCGCTGGCAGCGGGTGCAGTGGCAGTAGCCGGCCGCCGGCGCCGGCTCGGTCAGCTCGAAGCGCACGCCCCCGCAGAGGCAGCCTCCGGTCATCGAGGGCTCGCTCACGGGCCACAGTCTGGCACGCCGCGAGACCGCCTGACCACGGATAATAGGTCCGACCATGACTCGCGCGACCTTCTACTTCGACCTCGGATCGCCCTTCGCCTATCTGGCGGCGGAGCGCATCGCCGAGGTCCTGGGGAAGCCCGTGGAGTGGCAGCCGCTGTCGCTGGGGGCGCTCTTCAAGCTCAACGGGCGATCGTCGTGGGCGCTTGCGGACCCCGAGCGACGGCGGGCGGGGATCGCCGAGGTCGAGCGCCGCGCGCGACTCTACGGATTGCCGGTGCTGCGCTGGCCGGACCCCTGGCCGACCAACTACCTCTTCGCCATGCGCGCCGCCACATTCGCGTCGCGGATGGGCCGGGGAGAGGAGTTCGCCGTTCGCGCCTTTCGCCAAGCCTTCCAGCACGGCCGCGACCTGGAGAGCCACGAGCACGTGCTGGCGGCCGCCGAGGAGGCGGGCCTGGATCGCCGGGCGCTCGCGCATGCCACAGCCGACCCTCAGATCAAGCGTGCGCTGCGAGAAGCGACTGATGCCGCCCGCGAGCTGGGCGTCTTCGGAGTGCCCACGATCGCCATCGGAGAGGAGCTCTTCTGGGGTGAGGATCGTCTCGCGGAGGCAGCCGCGGCACTGGCGCACCCAGGCGGCCGCTAGGGCACCGCCCATCGGCTCGTCAGGTCAAGCTGCCACGGCGATCGCCCTCGGCTGCGTTGCCGCGAGCAGCGCATCGATGGTCTCCTGCAGCTGCTCGCGAAGGCTCTCGTCCGCCAGACGGCCCAGCTCGTCGAAGCGCTCGGCCGCGTGCCCCACGGCGAGCTCGACGTCGAGCACGCGCGCCCCCGCGGCGGCGAGTACCTTGCGCAGCTCGGCCTGGGACCAGACCGCTCCGAACGCGCCCGTGCTGGCGCCGATGACGGCCACGGGCTTGTTGCGCAGCACGCTCGTGGCTAGCGGGCGCGAGGCCCAGTCGAGCGCGTTCTTGAGCTGGCCGGGGATCGAGGAGTTGTACTCGGGCGTCGCCACGAGGAGCGCATCGGCACCGGCGATCGCGGTGCGCAACCGCGCGACGGCCGCCGGCGCGGGCACGAGGTCGTCGTCCTCGTCGTAGGGAGGCACCGCCTTGAGATCCGCGAAGAGCTCGAAGTCGGCGCCCGGTGGGAGCAGCTCGGCGGCGGCGAGCAGGAGCCTGCGGTTGTGGGACTCGCGGCGCAGGCTGCCGGCGATTGCGAGGATCCTCATCGCTCAGGCCCTCGTGAGGAAGAGCTCGGCGGTGATGCTCACCTCGTCGGCGAGCGCCGGCTCGCCGTTGGGGAGGGGGTTGTTCCAGAGCAGGCCGAAGGCGGTGCGGTCGATGGCGGCTCGCAGCTCCAGCCCGAAGTAGGGCCGATCCATGTACGTCCTCTGCTCGCCGACCCGTCCGGTGGCGGTGACCGGGAGGGTGGTGCCCTTGATCGTGAGCTCGCCCGCGATCTCCAGCTCATCGCCCGAGGGGCGAATGGCGGTCGAGGCGAAGGCGATCTCGGGCGTGCGCTCGGCGTCGAAGAAGTCGGGCGCCTGGAGGTGCGCGGCGAGGTTCTCGTCCTGGACCTTCACGCCGCTCACCGAGGCGGAGCCGCTCAGCTTGGCCTCGCCGTCGGCGCCGACCTCGAGGCGGGCCGCGACGGGGGCGAAGCTGCCGCGGAAGGTGCCGACGTGGTAAGCGATGGCGAAGGCGACCTGCGAGTGGACGGGATCGACGGTCCACGTGCCGGCCGGCAGCAGGGGGGTGTCAATGGTGGTGTCAACGGTGGTGCTCATCTTGGGCCTCCTGAAGGGGGATATACTTGAGTGGTCAACAACCTTAGCAGGAGATCCGTGAGTAGTCAACTATTGCGTGCGCAAGGGTCTCGGGCGGTGGACGCCTGGGTGGGGCTGCTGCGCGGCCACGCGGGCATGCGCCGGGCGGTGAGCGCGCAGCTGGGGAGCGAGCACGGATTGACGGTCAACGAGTACGAGGCCCTTCTGCTGCTCTCGCGCGCGCAGGAGAGGCAGATGCGCAGGATCGACCTCGCCGAGAGCCTGCAGCTCACACCCTCGGGCGTAACGCGCCTGCTCGATGGCCTGCGCGAGAGGGGCTTCGTCGAGAAGGCCCCCTGCCCCGGCGACGCGCGCGTGAGCTACGCCGTGCTCGCCGATGCGGGCGAGGAGAAGCTGAGGGAGGCGTCCTGCTCCCACGTGGCCGCCATACGAGCGCTGTTCGAGGAGCGCTACAGCCCGCGCGAGATCGAGACGCTGAGCGAGCTGCTCGGGCGGCTTCCCGGCGGCGGCGGGTGCGAGACGAGCTGCGCCGGGTAGCCCAAGGTCCCTCTCCCGCCTGACGTCCCTCTCCGCCTGACGTCCCTCTCGCGCCTGCGATATCTGTCCACCTCGGCTCGCCTCCAGCCAAACCCCTCCTGAGAGGAGCCCCCGCTGCCGATACCTTCACATGGCCCTTCGCCGCATCGTCGCCGCGCTCGCCTGCGCCGCCACCCTCATCGCGCCCGCCGGCGCCTTCGCGGCCAACTCCGCCGGCACCCCCGAACAGATCGCCTGGGTGCGCCGCGCCGCCTCCAACTTCGTCGCCGCCGAGCTCAGCGCAAACGGCGCCGGAGCCTGCGCGATCCTCAACGCGCCACTGCGAGCCACACAACACCACCGCACGTGCGCGCAACGATGGAACGCCAAGCTCTCGAAGCTCCTACGCGAACCCCGCGGCCGAGCACACCTGCGCACGCTGCGGCGCGCAATCCCCTCCGCCACCGTCGTCGTCCACGGCCACATCGCCTGGATCAGCCTGCCCACCCCACTGATGCACGGACCGAACCGCTTCCTCTGGACCGAAAACTGCTGGATGCTCGAGGGCTGAGCAGCCCCGACTTCGTAAGCGTTTCGATATAGGATTCGCGACGAAAAGATGGGTGAGAGATCAGCAGCGGTTGCTCCGCCCCCCACACCCAGCGAGGTGAAGGGATGAGCGCCGACACCAAGGCGGTGCTCCTGGCGGACGCCGCGATGTTCCTCGTGGCGCTGCTCTTGGGGGTGTGGAAGTACAACCAGATCGCGACCACCAAGGATCACATCTCACACATCTATGTCGACATCGCCCACCGCGCGGCACTGCTCTACAGCTTCGCCCTGCTGCTGATCGCGACGTTCGTGCAGCTGAGCGGCTTCGGCGAACTCGTGAACCTGCTCGCGGCAGGAGATCGGCGGATGGCTGGTCCTGGTCGCCGGATTCCTCGACAAGCAGATCTTCTGAGCGGCGGCCCGCGCCGTAATACACCTAGCGCTCTTGATCTGTCGGGCGAATCAGGATCTCGTTGATCGCGACGTGACGCGGACGGGTCACCATGTAGAGGATCGCATCGGAGATGTCGCGCGCCTGCATCGGCGATCCAAGTCCAGGCCGGGAAGCCAGGTCCTCGAGGATCTCGGGCCGGTTGTGGCCCACCAACTCCGTCTCAACGGCGCCGGGCTCGATCAGGCCGACGCGCACGTGTCGGCGGGTGATCTCCTGACGCAGCGACTCGCTGAACGCGCCGACACCGTGCTTGGTCAGGTTGTAGACACCGGAGCCGTTGTTGATCTTGCGCCCGGCAACCGAGGAGACATTGACCAGATCCGCCACGTTGCGTGGCCCTTGCTCGGCGGCCGCGAGCAGGTGCGGCAGCGCAGCGTGCGCGCAGTGCAGGAGGGCGCGAACGTTGACGTCGATCATCCGCTCCCACTCCTCCAGCGGAGCGCCCACGATCGGGCCGAGCAGCATCACGCCGGCGTTGTTGACGAGCACATCGATCCTGCCCGCCTTGGCCACCACCTCGCTCATCACCCGCGGTGGTTGGGCCGCATCGGTCAAGTCGGCGGCGATCGCAAGCGGCGTGGGCCCTACTGAGGCGATCCGCTCCGCGAGGCGCTCCAGCCGCTGCGCGCGGCGAGCGACGAGAGCGACGGTTGCGCCCTGTTCGGCAAGCGCGAGCGCGGTCGCCTCACCGATGCCACTGGAGGCACCCGTGACGACGGCGACGGTTGAGGCAAGCACGAGCGAGTCAGGCATCGGCGCTCAGTATCCCAACACCGCCGCCAGATTGCTGAAGCTGGACGCGAGCCATGACGCTGTGACGATCCGTGCCTCCGTCGCCCCGCTATTTAGGAGAGGTCTCGCCAAAACACGACGCGAGGTTGACCCGGGCCGGAGTAGTCGGCGACTTCCGTGGCCAACATGCCGAGCGCGCGGTGAAAGGCAATCGAACCGTGGTTGGTAGGGATGGAGATCGCCTTGAGGGCCGTGGCGCCACGACGGCGGGCGAGCGTCTCAAACTCGCCGTACAGTCTTCGCCCGAGGCCGGCTCGCCGCGAATCGGCACGCACGCCAACGAGGTGCACGTAGCCGACTTGAGTTGGCGCGACGAACCCCAAGAGATACGCCGCTACGCCTCCGCTCCCGTCACGCGCGACGAGGGCCGTATCCCCGAACTCGTGAATGAACATCGGATGATGCCGCGCACGCATATCGCGCTCGCCCCAGTAATCGGCGAGCGTGTCGATGATCGCGTCGTAGTCGGCGGTCGTAGCACGCTCGGGCAGCATCGAAGACGCTGAATACCACATATCTCGTCGACGCGCCCAGCACCCGCGCTCGCGGAAACGATGCCTTCAACTCGACGCTGAGCCGGTCAGGCTCACTCGGGAAGAACCAGCAGCCGTTCTTCCTGCCGACGCTCACGCTCGCGCCACCAACGCTCGACCAAGAACGCCAGCGTCGCGCAGCGCGCCTCGCTGGAGGAGGTCGCGGGCGGCATCCTTGAATGGACCAAGCAGAACCACCCGGGCACCCTGGAGCAGACGACCGCCGAGATAGACGCCTTCTTCGCTGCTCTGCCGCCACCGACCGCGACACCAGCCGACGAGTTCGTTGCCGAGCTCCGCGCGGCGCTGCCGCCGCGATGGGCGAACAAGGCCGAGGATATCTGGCGCGCTCACGCCGGCAGCGTGTATTAGTCGCCGCGATAGCCCTCGCGCCCGCGACCGCGCTTGAATATAAGCGCGGGGCTTTCCAGTCGCCGCCCGGCGCTCAGACGGATGCGAGCCCGCGATGAGCCCGCATACCCGATGATGCCGGCCACGGCGAGGGCCGCCAGGTGCATCGGCGCGGAGGGGTGGAGGGGTGGAGGGGGTGGATCAGGCGCCCCACGGCCTCTACCCGGCGACACATGCGCTGATGAAGATGGCGGCCACACCGCTAGCCCACGTCAGTCCGGCACCCGACCGGTCCTCGCAGTGATGGGGCGTGGTAGGCCGGGCTACAATCAAGCGCGTGACACGTACATCGACACCTGCTGTGCTGGATGGAACCGCAGCCAAGGAGCAGCGACGATGAAGGCGGTCGCCGCAGAGGCGATGATCGAGCGCGCGGGCCGCGCTTTGATTGACGCTGCGCCAGCGCCGGCCAAGGTGATCTTGTTCGGCTCACACGCCCGTGGCGATGCTAGCGAGGACAGCGACTTCGACTTCCTGGTCATTGAGGAGATAGTCCCGAATCGCCTCGCCGAGGCGGTCAGGCTCCGTGATGCTCTCGGAGACTTCAACGCGCCTGTCGATGTGATCGTCATGGACGCCCGGCTCGCCGAACGGCGGGCCAAGGTGCGAGGCACGATGGTGCACCGAGCCCTACGCGAGGGTCGTGTTCTCGCCGAGTCCTGAGCAGATCGAGTACGCCGAGCTGCTGCTGCGCCGAGCCAACGGCGACCTCCAAGCCTGCCGCGTACTCTCCCGCGACACCGACATCGACGACAACATCGTCGGATTTCATGCTCAGCAGGCCGTCGAGAAGGCCATGAAGGTCGTGCTCGCGCTCGCTGACGCAGACCTCCCGCTCACTCACGATCTCAAGTTCCTGCTGCGGCAGCTACGCGAGACTGGCACAGAGCCTCCAGACGACATCTCGGAAACCTCGTGGCTGACGCCCTGGGCAGCCGAACTCCGCTATGACGAGCCGATCGCGTTGGATCGCGCCGCCGCGCTCGGAGTGGCCGAGAGCGCGACTGGCTGGGCGGCCTCGCTGCTCGCCGACGTGAAGTGCCCACAACTCGATCCCGACCCTGAGAGAGAAGCTCGGAAGGAAGCTCCACCAGCCGGCGAGTCCTAGAACCAGCTGGGCGGCGCCAGGATAGCCGTACTGCTCGATTCTGCGGCGCATGGCCTCATATGCTCAGCATCTCCAGGGTGCTCAAATACCGAGTGCAAAGTGAGGCCAGCCCTCGGCCATCGATCTCCTCCAGCAGCACCAGTGTCCTGCGGAAGCGCTCGAAGGGCTCCGTGAACCACTCGGGATGTTCGGCAACTGGTCTGACAACTTAGCCTGCATGGAAACTTATTGTCTGCAATACTTATTGGCATGACTTTGATCGTTGGCGAAGCGCTGAACCGCCGCGCCGACCTGCAGAAGCGGATCGCGCAGCTGCAGGAGCGCCTTTCCGCGTGCGTTCTGGCACAGGAGGGCGAGGAGCCACCGGAGAGCCCCGCTGAGCTGTTGGCTGAGCTCGATGAGCTCTGCGACGAGTTGCAGGCACTGATCGCGCAGATCAACCACACGAACGCCAATGCACGGCTCCCAAGCGGAGAGACGGTGACCGAGGGAATCGCGCGGCGCGACGTCATCGCGCTGCGCCAAGGCGCGCTGCGCAGCGCCATCAAGGCGGCCACCGGCGGCTCGCTGGGCGGCGGCTTCGGGCTGACCCGCTACAGCCGCTCGGAGATCCGCATGGTGCGCCACGTGCAGGTGGCTGAGCTCCAGAGCCGGCTCGACGCGCTCGCGCAACAGCGGCGTGAGCTGGACAACCGGCTGCAGGAGCACAACTGGCAGGCCGCGCTGTTGGAGTGAATGCAGTTGAAAACAGTTGGTAGCCGACAGGAGCGAGCGTCGAGGCCCGCGACCCGGC
>Ga0116217_10001324_pt1 | contig 24138 bp, 17 predicted proteins | sample Sb_taG_6_FD_89697 | JGI IMG/M metagenome (GOLD analysis project Ga0116217, IMG submission 89697) | Peat soil microbial communities from Weissenstadt, Germany - Sb_50d_4_PS metaG | ecosystem: Environmental > Terrestrial > Soil > Wetlands > Peat | place: Germany: Weissenstadt | collected 2010-09-21 | reverse complement strand
TTTATCGCGACTGATTCAGGGAATAGGCCAACCGCCCCATTGGCGTCTGGCCGGTCATTTAATGTAAGGGGGTTTACCAATAACCGACCGCGCCGAGAACGTACCTGCTAAAACTTGAAAGATTGCCCGCCCCTTGCAATTCCGTCTTATGCGGCAGCCTGCTTTTCGCAGGTGTCTGGAATCATGGCGCATTTGAGGCTCGCTTCGATTTGGACGTGTGTGCAGGGAAATGGGGCATTCGCCTGCGTCCTAGACTCAAGCTCATAGACCCGAGTTGTGACGTGGATCACGGATAGGGTACGAGAACTCGCCCATACTCACATTCGACGCTATGAAACGGGCTACTCAAATCGTCGTTTGGGCCGCTGCGGTACTCCTCACGGTCCAGCCTGCGTTCGCGGGATCCTCATGCAGTCAACAGCTTCGCTCAGGTGATCGGGCAGCCGATGCTTGCTGCATTCATGCAGCTAACACTGCTATGCATGCGGCGGATGCCGACTGCAATACTGCGATGCTGTCCATGGTCGCACTATTTGGGTGCAACCACGGTGAATGCTGCCTTGCTTCCTTTCGGCCAATTCCAGAGATTGCTGCGGCTTCAAATCCAAAGCGAACGGAACCGCATCCTTAATCCCGATTGCACGGCTCTCCGGCACCCCAAACTCTGGAACAGTCGTAAAGTTATTCCGCATCCCGGTGTCTCCGGGACCCGCCAGGTACTTGCTCATCCAAGTCTTCCGAATCTAGGACTCTCCTTGCGTTTGCGCAAATGAACCAGCCACTGGGCCTGAATCGGCCTTGTGGCCCGCATTGCCTCAAACCCAGGAAATCGACAAGGAGACTTCCATGAAGCGCACAATTACCATTCTTTCTCTCGTACTTGCCCTCACCGCCGCCGCATTTGCACAGGCAGCGCCATCGCAACAAGTCAAGCCGGAACATATCAGCAAACAGCAGCTCAACACTTTGATCGCTACAGCCCAAACACCGGCGGATCATCAACGCATCGCCCAGTATTTTCAGGCGAAGGCACAGGACTATCTGGCCCAAGCTCAGGAACACGAGCAGATGATTGCGGCGTATAAGGCGAATGCGGCCCTTTCCAACGATAAGAATCTGGCAAGCACCATCGGTCACTGTGAGTATTTCGTTCAGACTTTCAAGGAAATGGCTGCGAAAAGCCAGGAACTTGCTCAGTTGCACGAACAGATGGCCAGGGAAGCAGCCCCGAAACCGGCTCCAGCCGGAAAGTAACGGCTCGCCCGAGGAGAAGTTGGCAACGTTGATGCCCAACTTTCCCGCGGCTGCCGCATCTAAATGCTGGGCCGGAAGTGGAATCACCTCAGGCCCAGCAGCCGTTTTCCCTTCCGCCCACACCATGAAGAGAAAGATGGAGAACAACATGATCGATGAACTTCAAAATCTTACAGTGCGACCTATTGAAGAACACGATCCCGTTTGCGGGATGAAGGTCAATCCATCAAGAACGGCGGCGAGTTTGGAATATCAGGGCGCCACAGTCTACTTCTGCAGCGCGGGCTGCGCCGCGAAATTCCGCGCCGCACCGGAAAAGTATATTGAGGCCAATCCGTTAACGATTGATTCCCGACCGCCGGCGAAGGCGGCATCAAATGGTGAATACACCTGTCCCATGCACCCCGAGATCAAACATCTGGGACCAGGCAGCTGTCCAAGGTGTGGCATGGCTCTTGAACCCGCGATGCCGTCGCCTCCGGCCACGGGCATTGAATACACCTGCCCGATGCATCCGCAGATCGTGCGCAATGCACCTGGGACGTGCCCAATCTGCGGCATGACGCTCGAACCAAGGGGGTCTCCACCGAAGAAACCAATCCTGAGCTGGCCGTTATGACGAGGCGGCTATGGGTCAGCGTCGCGCTCTCCTTGCCGATGCTTGCCCTGATGGTCTCCGGGTTTCTCCCCTCCATGCCCCTGCAACACCTGCTCCCGGCAAAAGCCTGGAACTGGATCGAGTTCGCGCTCGCAACCCCGGTGGTTCTGTGGTGCGGATTGCCTTTCTTCGTCAGGGGCTGGCAATCGGTGGTGCATCGTAGCCTCAACATGTTTACCCTGATCGCCCTTGGAACCGGCTCGGCCTATCTCTACAGTGTCTTCGCTACCGTCGTTCCCCAGATATTCCCCGCTTCGGCTCGTGGGGACGGTGGACAGGTCGATGTGTATTTCGAGTCGGCAGCGGTCATCGTGGCTCTGGTTCTTCTAGGTCAAGTGATGGAGTTGCGTGCCCGCAGCCAAACCAGCAGTTCCATTCGTGCACTGCTTGGCCTGGCTCCGAAAACGGCGAAGCGGCTCGACAACCAGGGCGGCGAAGCAGATGTGCCACTTGATCAGGTGGAGGTTGGCGACAGGCTCCGCGTGCGCCCCGGCGAGAAGGTGCCCGTCGATGGAATCGTGCTGGAAGGGCACAGTTTCGTCGATGAATCGATGATCAGCGGAGAGCCCATGCCGGTTGAGAAAAACACGGGCGCGAAAGTCACAGCGGGGACGGTTAATGGAACCGGCGGATTCGTGATGCGTGCGGAGCGCGTCGGCGCCGACACGCTGCTGTCGCAAATCGTAAAGATGGTCAGCGAGGCGCAACGGTCACGGGCGCCGATTCAGCGCCTGGCGGATCGAGTGTCTTCGTACTTTGTACCTGCTGTGATCGTTGCGGCCATTGTCACTTTTGTCGTCTGGTACTTTGTTGGTCCGCAGCCGCGCTTCGCTCACGCGGTCATCAATGCCGTGGCTGTCCTGATCGTGGCTTGTCCGTGTGCTCTCGGGCTCGCCACTCCCATGGCGATTATGGTGGGCATCGGTCGGGGGGCACGCGCAGGCATCCTCATCCGCAATGCGGAGGCGCTGGAAGCATTCGAAAAGGTTGACACACTTATCATCGACAAGACGGGAACCCTTACGGAGGGCAAGCCGACGCTGAGCGCCGTTATTTCTCAGCCCAGCATCAACGAAAACGAGCTGTTGCAACTCGTCGCCAGCCTTGAGCGTTCGAGCGAACATCCCTTGGCAGCAGCCATCGTGAAGGGAGCGGAAGCGGCGAAGCTTTCGCTGGGTGATGTCGTTGGATTCAACTCTGTAACCGGCCAGGGCGTGACGGGAACTGTTTCGGGCAAACAGATCGCGGTCGGGAATGCGGAGTTGCTCCGGGAATTGTCCGTTGATCCGGCCCCGTTGCTCGATCAGGCTGAAGTTCTGCGCAGGGAGGGCCATACTGTGATGCTCGTTGCCGTCGAGAGCAAAGCAGCGGGCTTGGTGGGGGTTGCCGATCCAATCAAAGAATCCACACCCGATGCGATCCGCGAACTGCGTGCGGCCGGCCTGAAAATCATCATGGTCACAGGAGACAACGCGACAACCGCCAAGGCAGTTGCGGACAAGCTCGGCATCGAATTTGAGGCCGACGTATTGCCGCAAAAGAAGGCGGAGGTCGTCAAAGGGCGGCAACAAAATGGCTCCGTGGTAGCCATGGCGGGAGATGGAGTAAATGATGCGCCCGCGCTCGCGCAAGCAGACGTTGGCATTGCCATGGGGACGGGCACCGATGTGGCGATGGAAGCTGGCGGCATCACCTTATTGAAAGGCGACTTGCGCGGAATTCTCCGCGCCCGTCACCTCAGCCAAGCGACGATGGGCAATATCCGGGAGAACCTGTTCTTCGCTTTCATCTACAACGCCATCGGGGTACCGGTCGCGGCAGGAGTGCTCTACCCTGTATTCGGTTTGCTCCTGAACCCCATGATCGCAGCGGCCGCCATGAGCTTCAGCTCGGTCTCGGTGATTCTGAATGCATTGAGGCTGCGCACAACGGAGCTATGAACCTCTCGAGGAAGGCCAAAATGCCAACATGGACCGCTCGAATTGTTTGACTTGGACCAAATCGCTCGATGCAATGTGTTGCTGAGTTCGATGCAGTTTGATCGGCGAAGCGGCTGTTCTTTGAGGACAGGCTTCCCGTTTGCTACCCAGGCCGTGCGCGCATTTCGTCTTTGACATGACCAAGCAAGTGGCGTATCAAAGTGATATAGATCACTGTCGCCCGGATCGGCGGCGGGTTATTCTTACAGTTAAGACTTGGAATCTGAACATCATGAATTGGAGCAGAAAAGGCGCGTTAACGATGTTGGCGGTTGTGGCCCTATGGTCCACGATGCCGGCGTCCGCCTGTTTGCTCACAGTGCGCTCAATGGGAATGCCCGCGTGTTGCCGCGGGATAGCGCAGGACTGCCCGATGCGCGGCACGGACATGAACAGCTCGTGCTGCCAGATGCGCAGCGAGAATGTTGCCGTGGTTCCAGAAATTCTGTTTTCTCCTGAGCATGGGCAAAAACCGGCGTTTGCTCCGGACCAAGCCAGTTTCGAGTTGCCGGCTGTTTTGGGCTTCGTGAGCCGGTTTGCTCGTGAGGCACCGCCGCCTGATACCTCGCCTGGCGCAATCTCCATTCTCCGTATCTAAAACTCCTTCCTACACAGGCTGAACCTGTGCCTTCGTGCGTCCTCGCGTGCCTTTGCGCGATGCGGACCAGCGATCAGGCCGCGAGTTGTGCACCCGTTGGAGGGAGTAATGAAATCCATTGTATGTTTCCTTAGCGCCCTGGCGGTCGTTGCGCCCGGAGTCCTTTTCGCGCAATCGTCAGGCAAGACCGATGGCTTGGCAATTGTTGCGGCTCTGTTCGAAGAGCATCACGAGCCAGAGGCCTCAGGACCAGCCCTGACGCTTGAAGATGTCGAGCGGATCGCCTTGGCCGCGAATCCTGAGATTGCGGTTGCTGCCCGGCGAGTCGCCATCGCTCAGGCGCATGTTCCCACCGCAGGCGCGCTCGACGATCCCATGGCAATGTTTCGCGGATGGGGAGTTCCGCTCAATCAGCCGTGGAACTACAACCAGGCCCAGAACATGTTCAGCATCAGTCAGACGTTTCCCGGGGGCGGCAAGCGGGCGCTACGCGCCAGCGTTGCGGAGTCTGACGTCGACGTGGCGAAGGCTGAGCTTGAGCAGGTGCGCCTGGAAGTTCGGGTGCGCGTGCATAAAGCGTTCGATGATTTGTTGCGATCGGAAGACGAATTGAGGATTCACGATGAGCATGTGGACATAGCGCGCCAGGCCATTGAAGCGGCGCGTATCAAGTACACCACCGGGAAGGTGCCGCAACAGGACATCCTGAAAGCGCAGGTTGCGCTTACGGCGCTAGCGGAGCACATGATCCGGTTCGATCAGGATGCCGACCTTGCGCGGGCCCACTTGAACACGCTGATGGGGCGAAATCCCAACACGCCGCTCAAGGTGCGTGGGGAGTACGCGGTTCTGGCCCCGCTGCCCCAGGCGCAGACACTCGAAGACCTGGCTCTTCAATCACGTCCTGACCTGATTGCCGCGCGCGAAGCCGCCGAACGCAGCCACAAAGAGCAGGCGCTGACGAAAAAGGTTTACGTACCGGACTTCACGGTTTCGGCGGGTTACATGATCATGCCGTCCAGCCAAAACTTCCGCAACGCCTATATGGTCGAGGGCACGATGAACCTTCCCTGGCTAAATCACCGCAAGCACGATGCGGAGATTGCGGAGGCCACGGTGCAGGCCACCGAACAAGATGCTGAGTTGACAGCGCTTCGCAATGAGGCGTTCGGGCAGATTCAGGAAGCGCTCGTGGAGGCTGAGGCAGCGCAAAAGCTGGCGCGCATGTATCACGACGAACTCCGTCCACAGGCCGAAGCCACGCTCCAGTCAAGCGTGATTGCATATGAGAACGACAAAACGGACCTTTTGGATCTGCTCGACAGCCAGATGACGGTCATCAACATCGACCTTGCCTGGCTTCAGGCAGTCGCCGATTTCGACACACGCCTGGCGGACCTCGAACTCGCCACAGGCGCTCCTCTCAATCAGTCCGATTCTCCCGCAATGGAGGTAAAACCGTGAAGACACGCAGTTATCAGTTTGCATTGGCGGCGGCTGTGGCCGTTTGCATTTTGCTCGCGTCCGCTCTTGGGTATGTGCTCATGCCCCGCTATCGCACCGCTACGCAGGCGGCTTCGCAGGACCCGGTTGTGGCGCGCGGGCCTGAGATGACTGCCCAGCCTGCACCGCCGACGGGCGCTTCACCAAATTCCGATCCTAGCCTGGCGCCATTGCAGTTGTCACCTCAGCGAATGCAGGAAATCGGCGTTACGACTGCGCTGGTTGAACTGAAGAATGTAAGTGACGATCTGAATGTTCCAGGCAATGTCGACATCGACGAAGAGCGGCTCTCCTATGTGCAGACCCGCTTTCCCGGCTGGATTCAGGATGTCTCAGCGAATGCAACCTACCAGTACGTGCGCAAAGGCCAGAGGCTCTTCACCGTGTATAGCCCGGATCTTGTGAGCAGCGAGCAGGAGTATTTGCTGGCACGCCAGAACAAGAGCGCCTTTTCGCAGGATGCGCATGGCATGGGCGCGCAGGAAGGCGGCTGGCTGCTGAAAGCTGCTGAAGAACGCCTGCAGCAATTCGGTGTATCGGCGCAGACGATCACTGACCTGGAGCAGAGCGGCAAGGTGGAGCGCAACATCCCCGTAGAATCGCCGGCCTCTGGGTACGTCATCGAACGCAATGCATTGCCGAACGCTTATGTGCAGCCGGATACGAAGCTCTATACAATCGCCGATCTTTCTACGGTGTGGGTGTACGCCAACGTGTTTCAAGACGACGTGGGCCGGCTGAAACCGGGTGACCCAGCGCAGGTAACAGTGGACGCCTATCCCGGTCGCCACTTCAACGGCCGCATCGATCAAATTCTGCCGCAGGTGGATATGACAACGCGAACAGTGCGCGTGCGCCTTGTCTTCAGTAATCCAAGTGTGATTCTCAAGCCGGGCATGTATGTGAATGTTGCAATTTCGGTTCGGCTGGGACGGCAGATGGTGATACCGTCATCGGCGGTTCTGCAGACAGGCACGCGGGCCATCGCGTTTGTCGATCATGGGAACGGCAACCTCGAACCACGCACCATTGAAACCGGGCCACAGCTCGACGATTCCGTGGTCGTCCTCACTGGATTGAAGCCCGGAGAGAAAGTCGTCAGTTCGGCCAATTTTCTTGTTGACTCAGAGGCTCAGCTACAGGCGGCCGCGGGAGCATTTGCACCTGCCGCGCCGCAACCTGCAGCCAGCACCGCAGCGGCTGCCAACATACACATCGATTTCAGCACAGAGCCGTCTCCTCCACGCAACGGTGGAAACACGGTACACGTCAAGCTCACCGGCTCTGACGGAAGGCCGCTGCCCGGCGCGCAGGTGACTGCAGTCTTCTTTATGCCGGCGATGCCCGCCATGGGAATGGCGGCCGCGCACGCCACAGCCACGTTGAGCGACAAAGGCAACGGGCTCTATGAAGGCCCGCTGCAACTTCCTTCCGGTGGCACATGGCAGGTGACCGTTACCGTCCAGCGCGGCGGCCAGACGGTTGCCACAAAACATCTGAGCGTCACCGCAACGGGAGGCATGTGATGATTTCACGCATCATCGCGTGGTGCGCACGCAATCCCTTCCTGGTATTCACAGGAGCCATTCTCCTGGTAGTCGCGGGCATCTGGTGCCTTCAGCGCGTGCCGCTGGACGCGCTGCCCGACATCAGCGACGTGCAAGTGATCATTCACACCCAGTGGGCGGGCGAGCCTCCGAACGTGATTGAAGACCAGGTCACCTACCCGATCGTGACCGCACTCCTCGCAGCTCCGCAAGTCAAGAACGTGCGCGCTCAAACCATGTTCGGCGACTCCTATGTATTTGTCGTCTTTCAGGATGACACTGACCTCTACTGGGCACGGTCGCGCGTGACTGAGTATCTTCAGCAAATCGCCGGCCGGTTGCCAGCGGACGTGCATCCTGTCATCGGTCCCGATGCAACCGGCGCGGGCTGGGTCTACGAGTACGCCGTCGTGGATCGGAGCCACACCAAGAGTCTGGCCGACCTGCGCACGTTGCAGGATTGGTTTCTGCGCTATCAGCTTGAAACCGTGCCTGGCGTGGCTGAAGTGGCCAGCATTGGCGGCTTTGTGCGTCAGTACCAGGTGAACCTCAACCCCAACAAGCTCTTCTCCTACGGCATCTCTGCCGCGACCGTCATCGACAAGGTCCGGCAGAGCACGAATGAAGTGGGCGGGGACGTGCTGGAGATGAGCGGAGCCGAATATATGATCCGCGGCCTCGGTTATTTTCGTTCGCTCTCCGATCTCGAAAATGTCCCAGTTGCAACGAAAAATGGCACGCCCGTGCTGGTGCGGGATCTGGGCACGGTCTCGTTTGGGCCTGACGAAAGGCGCGGCGCGGTCGACTGGCAGGGCCAGGGGGAGACCGTGGGTGGCATCGTCGTCATGCGCTACGGTCTGAATGCCCTCAAAGTAATCGACGGCGTAAAAGCAAAGCTTAAGGAGATTGCGCCCTCTTTGCCCGCCGGTGTCGAGATCGTGACCGGATACGACCGTTCCTGGCTAATCAACGAATCAATCCACACCTTGAAGCGGGACCTCACCGCCGAAGCCATCATCGTCAGCTTCGTCAGCATTGTCTTCCTCCTCCACTTCCGTTCCGCTCTCGTCCCCATCCTGACGCTGCCCATTGCTGTGTTAGCCGCGTTCATTCCCATGTACTACCTGCACGTTAGCTCCAACATCATGTCACTCGGTGGACTGGCGCTGGCCATCGGTGTGCTCATCGATGCTGCGATTGTGATGGTGGAGAATGGATATCGCCATCTGGCCGAACGCCCGGATGTGCCGGACGAACCGGAGCGGCGTCGTATTCTCGTCGGCGCGGCACAGCAGGTAGGGCCGGCGCTCTTCTACTCGCTCATCATCATCGTGGTATCGTTTCTGCCGGTGTTTCTGCTGGAAGCGCAGGAAGGCCGGATGTTCCGGCCACTGGCCTGGACCAAGACTCTTTCTCTCATCTTTTCGTCGCTGCTTTCCATTACTCTGGTTCCGGCGCTCATGCTTCTTTGCCTACGCGGCAAGCTGCGCCCTGAGTCGAAGAACCCCGTCGCCCGTGCCACGCAGGCCATTTACCTTCCCGTACTGCGTTGGTGCTTAAAGCACTGGAAGGTGGTCATCGTGCTTAACCTGGCCTTCCTGGGTGCGACCATTCCTCTCTACTTCCGTCTCGGAAGCCAGTTCATGCCCGCGCTGTATGAAGGCTCCGCTCTCTACATGCCCAGTGCGCTCCCGGGTATCTCGATTACGCAGGCGGTCTCGCTCATGCAGGAGCAGGACCGCATCATCCGCTCATTTCCTGAAGTTGCGACAGTGTTCGGCACAGTGGGCCGCTCCGACACTGCCACAGACAACGCGCCTCTCGATATGTACGACACCACCATCATGCTCAAACCGCGCGAACAGTGGCGTCCCGGCATGACTTACGAGAGGCTGATCCACGACATGGACGAGAAGCTCCAGTTTCCGGGCCTCACCAATACGTGGACCATGCCGGTAGAGAACCGGCTCGACATGGAACTGACCGGCATCAAGACTGCGGTTGGCATCAAGATTCAGGGCACCGATCTGGCGCACATCGAAGATATCGGCGCGCGTATGCAGCAGATACTTTCCGGCATGCCGGAGACCAATTCCGTCTTTGCTGAGCGCGTTGCACAGGGATTCTATCTGAATGTAGAGGTCAACCGACCCGCAGCCGCGCGCTACGGCCTCACCGTGGCTGACGTGCAGCAGGTCATTACATCGGAGATCGGCGGAGCGGACATCGCGCAGAATGTGGAAGGCCGCGAGCGCTTCCCCATCGCCGTTCGCTATCAGCGCGGCTTCCGCGACCATCCCGAGGCTTTATCGCAGGCGCTTATCCCAACTTCGTCGGGTGAACAGATTCCAATCAGCGAAGTGGCTCGCGTGTACTATTCGCGCGGACCCGCCATGATTCGCGACGAAGACGGCGCTCTGACCGGCTATGTCTACCTCAATCTGAACACGCACGATTACGGAGGATTTGTAAATCGCGCGGAAAAGTTAATCAACCAGAAGCTTGCGCTCCCGGCGGGCTACACCTGGCGCTGGTCCGGAGAATATGAGTTTGAAATGCGCGCCAAGCAACGGCTCAAAATGATCCTGCCTATTGTCTTCTTCGTGATCTTTATGCTGCTCTATCTCGTCTTCAAATCTGCCGCTGAAGCCGCCGTTCTCATCTTTCCCACGTTCTATGCAATGTCGGGCGGTCTGCTGCTGCAATGGGCTCTTGGCTTCAACTTCAGCGTCGCTGTGTGGGTGGGCTATATTGCGCTCTTCGGCATTGCGGTCGAGACCGGCGTGGTGATGGTGGTCTATCTGCACGAAGCCTTTCAGCACCGCCTTGCGCAGGACGCGCCGATGACCGAGGCCAGCCTTGAACAGGCCGTCATCGAAGGCGCCGTCCAGCGGCTACGTCCGAAGTTGATGACCGTGACGGCCGTTATCCTTAGCCTCGCGCCAATCCTATGGGAAACCGGCATCGGCTCCGACGTGATGAAACCCATTGCAGCGCCAATCGTTGGTGGAATGATTACCTCGACAATTAACGTCCTGATCCTCGTCCCGGTATTCTTCCTGCTCATCAAGCGCAGGGCGCTGCGCCGAAGCCCCCAACGTATCGAAACGCGATGAACAGTCAATGCCGTCCCGTCGATCAGACTCGGGACTTTGGCGATCCTTCGGCGCAATGTTCGGCAGGCTGGAGAGACCGCCAGCGATGCCCGGTACCTATTCGGGATTCGGATCTGATATTTACACGTCACCCTCGCTCAACATGCTTCTTTTCAAAATGACTCAAAGGAGAACCGACATGCTCAAGTTTCTTCTCGGATTCGCAGTTGCTGTTCTCGTTGTTCTAACAGCCGGCTTCTGCTATGTGCGCTTTGGATTCGTCGATCCGCGCGCGGACTTACCGGTTGGATGGCTCGAAGGCCAAGTCGCCATGCCTGCGCTCGATGCCGCAGTTGATCGGCGGGCCGCGGAAACGCCCAACCCGATTCAGTCCACGGATGCCAACCTCATGGCTGGAATGAGGACATATCAGTCAAACTGTGCTGGCTGCCACGGCGATATTCAGCACTCCCACGCGGCGCTCGGCGATGCGTTCTATCCACGCGCGCCTCAATTCGTCGAGGACGTGCCGGACATGCCGGAAAATGAGAACTTCTACATCATTCAGCACGGCATTCGCCTCAGCGGAATGCCCGCATGGAAGCAGGCCCTTAATGAGCAGGAGATCTGGCAGGTGACCACATTCCTGAGCCACATGGATAAACTGCCGCCGCAGGTCTCAGCGGAATGGAAGAAGTCGGCGAGCACCCCCCAGAGCGAAAGTTCCTCGCCCGATGCCTCTCAACCGGATTCAAGAGACAAAAAGAGCATGAGCATGCCAATGCATTGAGAATTCTCGAAAACGCTCTCGGACAAGAAGTACAAAGTGGCGGAGGACTTCCAGTTGTTTGATCGTTGGGGATAATAGATTCACGTTTCCAGCCCTACCACTGGCCTGCCCGAGAATCAGATGCGCTTGAAAAGGCTGAATTGAAAGGACTGCGGTTTGCCCCACGGAGTTATGTGCATTTCTGGCTCGCTCTTCAGGAGAATGAATTGCGGACCGAGTTCCTCAGCGAGCATTGGACCATCATAACGCCGAACTTCGAGGCCGCTGCATTTTTCCGGTCCATCGAGGGCAAACGAACCGATCACCGCATGCCCACCAACCGGAACCGATTGCAGCAGGAGCCTTCTATACGCTGCCCGTTCATTTGAAGCGGCGAGAAAGTGGAAGACGGCCCGGTCATGCCACACATCGAAGACCTCCAGACCCGGCTCTGCCGTGACATCGGCGGCAATCCATTGGATCTGGCTCGCCTTGGCCCCAAGCCGTTTCCGGCTACGCTCAATCGCCGCTTCGGAGATATCCAGGACGGTGACGCGGTAGCCTCGATCCGAGAGCCTCTCGGCGAGAACGGATGTCCCGCCGCCAACATCAATCACCCGGCCCGAAGAGCACACTTCGCCAATGAGCCTTAAGCAAATGACGGGCTCATCCTGCGTCCAGCTCATTTCCTGATCGCGTTTGGACTGATAAATCGAGTCCCAATGTCCCTTGCTATTCATCTCGGAATCGCCGCCAGTTCGAACCACTTAAAGCCAGTATCGAGGGAGGGTGAGGATGCTTGCAAGCGTGTCTCTCTAGATCGGAACCTGGGTCAGATGCTCTTGCAAGTGTCCTTTACCATGAACGAAGCCTCCCTGGTGCTGCGGATAGAGTGACCCCAATCGTTCGAGTTGCGGTCAACGGGCAACGCGGACACGGTCCCACCTGGCACGATAGCCAGCCGTGCTCTCGTACGGCGGTGAGGCCGGAGTTTCATTTACGCAGCCTGTGCCGGATTACTTCTGGGAAGGTCGGCCAGCATTCATCGATCTTCCTACACAACAGTCTCCGTTGGCGCCAACAGACCTTACCACTCGGTCAGACGTCAAGGCCGATCCGTGACCCATCGGTCAATGCCTGAATCGTCAGCTACCCGGAACTGAGCCACTATTCAGGTGAGGAAAGTTTCGCTAACTATGGTTCGATTGTCATCACGTCCGCTCGAATTCGAACCATTTTCAAGTGTCGGGCCGCTGCGAGGCGTCAAGGCCGCTGCGCGCCGCTGACGCGATGGCCTACGGCCAGCCTTGACCCCTCTACGTTCCTGCCACGATAATGATGCTCCTGTTTTTCTCTGTTTTCATGGTTTCGATTTATGCCGGAATCCATTTCAATGATGCCACCGCAAACAGCTTGCGACGTTTTCTCAGGAGCCTACGGCACGTACCAGCCAGAGACAAAACCGTCGCTGGCAGGATGCACAATGCACAGCTTATGCTTTCCATCCTGGCTCCGCTGCACGGTCCAACCATCACGGTCACATCGAATCAAAGACCTCAAATCCCCGTCCTGATCCAGCCTGTAAGCAGCTTGCCCTTCACTTGACGCGGCCCAGGCAGACACCGCTCTTACATCGAGCGAACGGGCATATCCATTTGCATTCCCGATGGCGTATCCCCAATGGAAAGTTCCACCAATCAAAAGCATTCCTGCGACCGCCGCGCCACCGAGCCACTGAAACCAGGATTTACGGGCCGTGATTTGTGCAACAGTTTGTGCAGCCCGCGCAATCTCCCTTTGCGCCGACGTTACGACGGCTTGGCCCACAGTTTCTTCTATCCGCGCCTTCGTTGCCGCAAGATCCGTTTCGGCAAGCCTGCGAGCACTGTCTAGCGAAGATGTGTACCTCGCGAGCGATTGTGAAATCAATTTGTCGATTTGCTCCGGCATCTGTTTCGCCAAATCAAGATGATGGCCAAGTAAAAAGGCGATGGCCCATATCGCATCGTTGTCGCGAATATCCAGTTCTTTGCCGATGCGATTGAACCGGTTCGTTTCATCAGGGCTCGGATCGCGCCCATAGACGGAGCGAAAGGCCGTATCGAGGTTCATGCAACGACCCCATCGAAAACCGATGCACACTCCTTTACCCAGCGGTTTACCTCTGCGCGATTTCCGATGGGAGCGACTTCGATTACCTTTTGAATCGTCAGACGCTCGCTGTGCAACAAATCGGAGATGCGGTCTGCCACCTCCGGGAAATTGAAAGTCTTCCCTTGAGTCTCTACCGTTGCCCTGATCTTTGAATTGTTGTACAGCTCGAACTTGCGTTCCGGCCCGTGATAAAGATTGCGAAGAACATGGGTCGTATGACCACTAACAATGTCCAGATAGTCCTTCAAAAGTTGAAGACTATCTCGCTGTGAATTGATTACCCACAGCGTTACCAACTCGCGTCCTAGTTCTTGCATGGACTCCGTGAGCAGCGTCCCGTAGAGTTTTACGCCTTCTCCACTGCGAGCGGGCGTGTTGACGACCACGGTCTCGTCGGGTTGCACGGCCAGACGATTCACAAGGTCCATCCATCCGTCTTTTTCGTCCAGGTTGATGTAGACGGTTTCAACCGTCTTTCCATAAGCCTTGCCGACATCCGGATTTGCCGTATCCGCGTCAATCAGCAACAGCTTCTCGTCGCGCTTCGACAGGTAATGAATCAGAGACATCGAAACGATGCTCTTGCCTACTCCACCCTTTGAACCGCTGACCATGTACACGGGCTTTCCCATACTTCCTCCTCATATGTCCTTGTCGTCTTCGATTACCGTGAATGTTCCCCTCTTCCCCGCAGCTGTGTTTGTCGGAGCAGCATTGGCCTTTACTGGCGCAGCCGGTGTAGTCTTCCCAGGCGGCTTCTCTTGAGATTCCAGTCGAAGACCACCGCGCCCCTTGCTTGTTCTTCTTCCGGGTTTCAGGTATTGCCGTGCGGTCGAGATTGTCATCCCGAGGCCAACACCCTTGAGATCATCAAGCACCGTTTCGAGAGTGTGCCCGGCAGCGAGTGCTTCCTTTGCCTTTCCGCGCAGCTTTGCAAATGCTTCTCTGCGCGAATACTTTCTCTCGGCGGCCACAGGAGGCGTTGCAATTCGTTTATCCAAGGCCGCAAGGGCAGCTTGGAACATTGCCTCAGTGATTACTTCTCTTTGTGTCATTAAGTTCCTCCCGGAGTCTCCTACAACGAGGAATATACGCACAGTAGCACGAGATGAAGTCTGAAGAAAAATGCCAAAACGCCAGTATTTATAGGGTGATGCGTAGTTAGTAGTATGTGGGCGTTCTCGAGCGCAATTGTGCGTATCAAAATATTTCTTGCGACAAATCCTGTTCGTGAGGTGGTCTTGCGTGAAAGCAGTTTCTCGGATAAGTTGTGAGTTGTAACGCACTATGTGTTGGCGGAGCGGTACAGGATGCGGGTTGTCCGTACACATGGCTTCGCCATGTGTCGTCCAACCCGTCGCCTACGATGCTCCGCGCTGCGCTTGTCTCATCGAGGCTCATCCCGGAAGTAACCGTGCACGCTTCGCGTAGGGAAAAGCAATGCCGTTTACATCACGAGCAAATGATCGCGCCGCCTCACGATTTGAAATGCGGTTAACGGCGTCAGAGCGCGTGCAGCTCCGCGAAGAGGCCGACCTTGCCGGGATGAGCATTAGCGAGTTCGTTCGCAGGCGCGTGTTTGGCAAAACTATCCACGCCGCGACAGACCTGATGATGATTCGCGAACTGCGCCGTTTGGGCGGCCTTCAGAAATATGCGATGAACAAGCTTGCCCTGCACGGCGAAGTTGTGGACGAGTGCGTCGCGACTATTCGCGCATTACGCGCAGCTATAGAACGAGTCGCCAAAAGTGATCGTTAAGTACATCGCCAATCCAAAAACGCAATCGAGCAAGGCCGCGCGCGTTGGTAGCTTACTCGACTACATCATGGCCGATGGACACGCAGACCCACAGAAGGCCGAGTACATTGGTGCAAACGGAGACTTCTATTCTGACTCGCAGCAGGGGCAGCGCGCCGAAATGGTTGCTCTTGCAATGGAAGCGACCCGCAGTAAGGACCCTGTTGATCATTGGCTGCTGAGTTGGAAGGAAGGCGAGCAGCCGACGCAGGCGCAATGCAATGAAGCCGTCGCTATCTTGAAACGGCATCTCGGTATGAGCAGCGATCAGCTTGCCGTCTTTGCATTGCACCGCAACACCGAGAACTACCATCTTCATGTCGTTCTCAATCGCGTACATCCCGACACGTTACGCGTAGAAGACAAAGGATGGTGTATAGACAAAGCGCACAAGGCCATCGCAGAGATTATCCATGCGCAGGGTTGGGAGGCGGAGAAGAATGCCCGCTATCTTGCAGGCCGAAGTGGTGAAGTGATACGAACCAGCAGTGTGCGCGAGCCTCAGCCCCGCTCGAAAGCACGGGACCATGAGAATGCGACGGGCGAGAAATCCTGCGAACGAATCGCGCAAGAAAGGGCAGCGCCAATTCTGCGCAATGCGAAAACGTGGGCGCAGGTGCATGAAGAGTTGGCTCGCGTGGACATGCGCTATGAACGCAAGGGCAGCGGTGCAATGCTTTGGGTAGGAAACCAGCCACTCAAGGCCTCCTGCATCGGTCGCGAATTTAGTAGGACTCGAATGGAGGCGCGGCTGGGTGAATTTCAACCTGATAGCCACGACAATACAATGCCGCAGCAGCAGCGCGAGGCGGAGCCCCTTCGCCAGGATATGCCAGCGAACTGGGCTGAGTATCGAAAGGTACTCGAAGCGAACCGCAAACAAAAGGACGCTGCTCAGGTCCGGCAACGCACCGATCATCACGCAGCGCGCGAGATGCAATCCGCTGATTTCCGAAAAGAGCGGTCCACGCTTTATCAGGGCGGCAAGTGGTCCGGCAACGCCCTGAATGTTGCCAGGAGCCTATTGGCCGCCGACCACGCTAAGCGCAGAGCCGAGCTGATGGAACGGCAAAAGCGCGAGCGTGACAGTCTCAGAATGAGGTTCGGCCGGCGGAAGACCTTCGAGCAGTTTCTTATAGAGCAGGGAGAGCCACAGCTTGCGGAGCAATGGAGGTATCGGGAAACGGAGACGCCCGGTACCGCGATTCTTGGAGACGGTGACGAAATACCACGCAAGCGTGACATCCGCGACTTCATCGCGCATGTGCGTCAGTCCTCTCACTCGCAGTTGGATGAAATTCACTATTCGTCACGCTCCGATCCAAGCCACGTCAGCTTTACAGATCGAGGAAAGCGCATCGACGTCTGGCAAGCGCAGGATGAGGCTGCCGTTTTAGCCGCGCTCCAGTTGGGCGTACAGAAGTGGGGAACACTGACCATCACCGGCCCCGACGAGTTCAAGCAACTGTGCGCGGAGCTTGCCGCGCAACATGGATTCAAGATCAGCAATCCGGAGTTGCGCGGGAAAATCGTTCGCGGTTCCAGCGAGGGCCAGTCAGTTCCAGTAATTCCGGCTGGAATGCCGTCGCCGAGCAGGTCGTATCAGCTGCACAAAGCCGACATTCTCAATCGAATCGAGGTGCGGAATGCCTCAAGGCTTGATTGGATGATTGCGGTAAGAATGCGCGTAACGGGCCACGATCAACAGGCCGTTGTGCAAGCAATGAAGGAAAACGCCAGCCAGGGGCGCGAAGCAGAGAACCGCGATTGGACCAACTACGCGGAGCGCACCGCCGAGGCCGTCTTTGGCCCACGCGGTAATCGAGAGTGCGACAGGATCAAACCACGCGCCGAGGCATGGGCGCGAGTCGAAGGCAGAGACCTTGCGCACGAACGCCTTGTGCATCACAGCCAGCGCCGCGAAGGTCGAAAGCGGGGCCGAGGGGACTTTGGGATCGGATGAATGTGAGCATGCCTGCCGCCTGCTGCGCTGCCCCCGAAAAGAAGCAGCGGAATTGGATGCCTAATACCGTGCGATATATAACATGAAATGAAGAAGATGCACGACGTAGGCTTCTCCGGCACCCAGGCTCCTTCAATGGGAAGATGATTTTTACGTAAACCTAGAACTTTCCCGACGACATCGGCGTTTGCGAGGACCGATCCTAATTGGGCTGAACCGTTTTGCGCCCGTTGAGGTCAGTGGACCCAGGGTGCGTGAAGCAGTGTTAGCGATTTGGAAATAGGCTGTCTACAAACCGATAAAATCAGAATATGGACCCTGAGGATCTAACGTTCTCAGATTTTCTGCCGACAATCGCCAAGCTTGGGAAAGGCGAATGGACGACAGTCTATTCTTCCCGAGACAGTCTCGATGGCGTGGCGATCTACTCTGCGCTCATAAAGAACACGCTCGTCAAACGAGCACTACAACGCCCCTCTTGGGATTTAACTATCGGAGACGGAGCCCCTGGCCTGGAGTCCAGCTTTGGGGCCGGGGAGGAAAAGACGCGCTATGTTCGCTCTTCGGATAGTGGAATTGAGCCCCTTGTTTTGAAGCGCAGCTTTCACGAAATCAGACCCGGCTACTGGGAAGTCTCCGAAGACTTCCGGCTATATTTCAATCTCTACGATGACAAGTTGGGCCGCAAGCTTTTGCGGATCGATGATAACGGTGACGAGCACGAAGCGGTCCTGATGAAGGATGGCGAGATCAAAATCAAGACCTTTTTGATTCGCCAGTACCTCACCATTCGCAAGATGAAATTAGCTATCTTTTTCGAATACAACCGGCTATCGAAGAAAACGATCGAAGAATTTGGCGTAAAGGAGCATTCGAGAGAGGAAAAGGGGGCAGACTTCATATATTCCGTTGGCGTCGGTAAATGGATGGGGTTCTCCGATAACACAAAGAAGTCTCACGGGCGGATCCTGGGGAAGAAGTTGGTGTCTGGCGATCCTTCGTTCAAACCGGATATTTTCGGGCGCCAGAAAAAGCAGTACATCGATTTCATCGTCGGTGCTGATGATGACGGGAAGGAAATTCTCTTTACCTGCAACGAAGCGGAGCTTGCCAACAACTTTGGCGCCAATGAAGGAGCTCCGAATTACCTAACGCCGGTGTGCTTCCGAAAAGAGGTTTTGAATAAGTACTACTCGCAGCCGGAGAAGTACACCGTGAGCGATGGGTATTTATCATGTGGAGCGTTGTGGAGCCTTTACATCGACAACAATCATCCCGAGGCGGTGATGGTGTTTCTTGGTGATCTCGGGCACCTCTCGCACACGGAGCAGATGTACTGGCGCGGATTTAATCTCCCGTCCGGGACGATGAGCAGGGTTGCGTTCAAGCGAAGCATTCTCGGGCAATTCGCAGACCCTCAGACCGCCGATCTCTACTTCAAGCAAAGATTCACTATCTTCAACGAATACTGGAAAAAGAAATTTGGCTGGGAGTTGTTTAGACCTCTGACCGGCAAGGATGAATACGCCTTTAGGATCCTGCGCGTGCCACTGACAAACGATATTCGAGAATTTGACGAGCAGATCGCTACGCTAACAAAGGTCTTTGTCGACTCCCTGAATGAGAAGCAACTTGCAAAGGGAATTACCAATAAGGAAAATGCAAAGGGCCTCGATAAATTTGAGACCTGGCTCGGGGCTCAGAACTTTTGCAGCGATAAGATGATGGAGTTCTTGCGGAAGCTTCAGGCATTACGCTCGGCCGGCACTGCGCACCTGAAGGGAGACAATTACGAAAAAATAAAGCCGTTCTTTCAGATGGATAAGAAAGAACTGGCCGAGGTTCTCGAAGACATTTTCATCAAGTGCGTTTGGACTCTAAGGACGCTCGAAAAGTTTTTCCTGCCAGATATACCCAAAGAAGAAGACGTCGAGTATGGCAATTGAGTTTTGGCAGCTGGCCCGGTCTAAGTCAACCTTCCTAGCCACAAATGATGGTGCTCCTGTTCCTCGCACTCGGGGACCGGGGAGGCCAGGGAACCCAACAAGCCGATAGACCGGTCATGATCGGCCCGATCAATCCTACGAAGTCGGCCAGCGTCCGGGATTCCAGCGGGCGGAGTCCGCCAAATCATTACTTGCCGAAGCGTTCTCGCACAGCATCGCAGCGCTCACGCATCTGGGCGGCCAGGGCTTCGGCGACTGGGTGTTCGATTCCGGTCTTGTCCAGGTTCAAGAGGATCGCTTCAGCCAATTCCGGGACACGACGGCGCACAAGCGGCTTGGCTAGCCCGGCGTCTTCCGCAAGTTGCTCGAAGTTTGTTTTCGACACTCTGTCGGAGGAATACTCGCCGCCGATCTTCATCGCCATCTCGCGGGTTAGCTCAGGGTAGTAGTAGGTGCTGACGACATCGTAGAGAGGCGCAAGCCGAATCTCCTGATTTGCTTCGCCCGCGCCGCTATAGAGCAGCGAGAAGTTCTTGCCGTGCGCATCATTGTTGCCGATGAGGAAGTTGAAAACCACTGCGTCCAACAGATGACCCAAATCGAGTACCGGCGCACTTGAGACTTCGCGCAGCAGAGCAAAGCACCGCTTGAGCGAAGGCCCGCCTTCTTTTTGATATTTGTTTTCAGAGACGATGCCCAATGCCTGACAAAAATCCTCTTGGTGCAGCCGTTCGAGCAGAGTCACGCCCTCTGGACTCTGGCGGTGCGTCCTGTCGTAGCGCTCGACCAGCAGGTAATCAACATCTTCCACGCGCCTGATCTCAGCCTTGGCCGCGGGCAGGCCCACCGCCGCGGCAAGTCTCATGCAGAAAGCTTCATTGAAGACGACCCCGGCGAATCGCTCCACCGCCGGTTTCAAGATGTGCGTACTCGGCGCGCCACCGAGGGGGAGCGAGATTGCATCGCCCTCCATACGAACGGCGATTTTGTCCTGTGCACCGGCAAGCGAAAGTCGGATTCCAGTCTCGCCGGCCAGAAGCGGACGGCGCGGCAGTTCCCTGAGAATCCCTGCGAGTTCGTGGGAGGTAAGCGCTCGGTAGTGGTCGTCGCGGGCAGGCAGGTTTTCTCCAGCGGGAATGAACGTAACGGCGCCCGCGCATTCCCCGCCGATCCGTTCCAGCATGGCGTAATCGTTGCGCTCACTGATGCCAAGGTTGCGGGCTATGATTTCGCGCTTGCTTTCCTCGGGCAGAATACCGGCAAAATAGCCCCGGCATTCGTTGCGCTTGAAACGTTCCCGTCGCAAGGGTAGTGAATGGGACAAGGGCGTGGCGTCGGGCTTTTGCAGCCAGCTTTCCGCGTAGTCAAAGACCATCTGGCCGCCGTCATCCTGAATCAGGTGACCGACCAGTTCGCGGTGCAGGTAGACATCAAGGGTTCTCGCCATGCTCTACTCCTTGCTCTCCGAGACCGCTGGCGGCGTCAGCGCGATCCGGATTCCCAGTGTATTCAGGACGGTCAGGACCTTGCCGATCTGGCAGGTTTCCTTGCCCTTTTCGAGGTCGATGACAAAGCGCAGACCCGTGCCGGAGGTCAGCGCTAAATCTCGTTGCGTGACGCCCAACTGCTTCCGGCTCGCCCGGACGATTTGGCCGATCTCTTGCGCTGTGTATCTCATCGGATCACCACGATTATTCCCGTACGGGAATAATTATACTTTCTCGGAGCAAAGTCAAGGGAAAATTCCCGTACGGGAATAAATCACGCTCTCGACGCGGCTTTATGCGAGAGAATCCCGTTCGGGAACTTCTAATTGCACTCTTTGTAATGAATATTGAGTTTTTGCGGAAACTGGCGTAAAGGAACAGCCAACCCACTGAAAGCAAAGGTATAGCAAGACAAACCGCCCGCACGGAAGGAAAATGCGCCACTGCTGATTCTGTTGGATTTAGCAGAGCCCGATTGAGCCTGTACGTCGCAATTCACGTCACGGCAGACCGAGCATGCTCCAGCCCCTATGCGCGACAATTAAATTACCCGCGGTAAAGCTAGGATCCTGCGAGGGGTGTCGAAAGAGGGTTGCGATTCTCCGGCTATTCGGCGTGCGGGTGAGGTGTGGCATGAGCAGTCCTGAGATTGCCCAAGTTCAGATCGACGACTGGCTGAAACAAAAGCTCTCCGAATGGAAAATCGTCACTCTCACGGACATCCAAAAGAAAGCACTAGCGGCTGGTGCTGCCGATGGCGAAAGCCTTATCGTTAGCGCCCCCACCTCCTCTGGCAAGACTTTGGTTGCTGAAATTGCTGCTGCCTCGGCTCTCCGTAAAGGGATGCCAGTGCTCTATTTGGTGTCGCACCGTGCACTGGCAGACCAAAAGTACCTCGACTTCGAAGCGAGATTCGGCGAAACATCTAACGACCCAATCGCAACTGTTGGTCTAAGCACGGGCGACCGCTCTGAGGGAAGTGTCGATGCGCAGCTAAGAGTCGCGACTTATGAAAAGGCTATTGGCTTGCTCATCGGTGGACAGATACGACCGGAGAACACACTGGTCATCGCCGACGAACTGCAAATCCTCTCTGATCCCGCCAGAGGGCCAGACATTGAAGCGCTCTGTGCAATTTTCAGGCAGCGTCAGGTTAAACAGTTCATCGCGCTGACCGCGACGGTTGAGAACCCATCCGACTTGGCGGGTTGGATGAACTGTACTCTCGTACAGAGCTTTGAACGAAGTGTGCCGCTACACCAGGAAATATGGGCGAACGGGCGAGTCTACTGCGTCACGTTTGGGCAAGAGGTTGGACAGGAGAGACCATCCCCGATTTCTGGGGATGACCTCGATGCAGTTGTTTCTCACCTCGTTCAGCAAGGTCGTGGCCCCGTGCTTGTCTTCACAGAGACCAAGAAGGAAGCGTCTCGTTACGCTGCGGATTTTATGAGGACCCGGCCTCGAACGACTTCGGGACTGGAAATTGCGGAGCAGTTAGACCTCTTTTCAGAGCCAACGGATTCTTCAGATAAGCTCAAAAGCTCGGTTGAGAGACGTGTTGCGTTTCACACTGCCGACCTATCCGCCCAGGAACGTCAGGTGTTGGAGGCGGGCTTCGCCAAATCTCAATTCGAGGTTTGTTTTGCAACATCGACACTAGCGGCTGGAGTGAACTTCCCATTCAAGACGATTCTCTTTCCCAAACTCACGTTTCAATATCGCGGGTCGAACGACTCCAGGCTGAGCTTGACTGACTACCGCAACATGTCCGGGCGTGCTGGGCGGCTCGGATTACATGAGGAAGGGTTTGCGGTACTCCTTCCGAAGAACAATGTGGAGACTGCGTACGCACAAAAGCTCATTGGACCGGCGAATGAGAGGCTTGAGTCCGTCTTGCTCAAAATGAGTCTGCGAAAGACCGTGCTTTCGCTTATTGCATCGCAGATTGCCAACAGCCGCTCGTCCCTCCATGATTTCTTTGAGAACACGCTTTATCACTTCCAAACTCTCGAAAAGAACCCGAAAAAGCTGGCCCAACTCAAGGAGCTTAGCGGAAATGCTGTCGATTGGCTAATAAAGAACGAGCTGGTTCTTGAGGAGGAGGGCGAGCTGCGGGCTAACGCACTAGGCAAGGCCAGTGCGATTTCTGGTCTCCTTCCACAAACGTCTGTCAAATTCGCGGAAATGCTCAGGACTTCGATTGCGAATCTTAGCAGTTCATTCGATGCGTATGCAGATGGGATCATATACGCTGGTGTTTTGTCTGACGAGTTCTGCACAGATCAACCCTCGCGATTCCTGCCGTTTCCTTCGAACGACGCCATCGGTACATTAAGCTTCTGGCGCGGTAAGACACTTCCAGTGCGTTTTGATGAAACTGACACAAAAGTGGCGAAATGTGCGCAGGCCGTGGCGCTATATGCGGCGGGAGAATCGGAACGCAAGATCGCCTATGCCACTGGCATTTCGGCAGGATCGATTCAGCGGCTTGCCTTAGATGTCGCGTGGGTCCTCGAAGGGCTACATCGCATCTCGATGGTCCCGGACCTTAATTGCCTTCAGCGTGTGAGCAATCAAATCAGTCAACTTTCTCGCAGAGTGCGATGGGGTGTGCCAAGTGAGGCGTTAGACATTCTGCGAGTTGCAGAACGCCAAAAGGTGCCAGGCGTGGGACGTCAGCGAGCAATGGATTTGGTCCGAAGCGGGCTCTCGACTCTCCAGGATGTTCTTTACGCGGGGCAGAAAAAACTGATGGGGGTCTTAAAGCACGCGCTTCGAGTGGACGGGTTATTGAAGGGCGTAGCTGCGATGACAGGTCACAGCGACGATCACATGGAGACGGCTCACATCCGAGTTGCCAAGGACCTCGGTATCGATTCGATTGTCTCGCGCTGCTATAAGGACAACGGAATCGAATATGAGCGGGCAATCCTTGATCTGCTCTTGGCGGCTAAGTCGATCTGCGCAAAAGCCGTCGATGATGGTGCGCGGCAGAACGTTCCTGATTTACTCGTGCAGGTCGGCAAAACTGAGGCACTTGTAGAATGCAAGGCTTCTACCAAGTCGCCCGGCATCATTGGCAAAGAGGAGGCGTGGGCTGTGGTCCAGAAGTCATCCGACTTCGATCCCGGTATTCGGCGGGTGACGCTTGGCAAACCGGCATTCGACGAGACCTCAAAAAAGAAGGCGACGGCGTCCGATGAGCTTACTTTAGTGGAGAACGCGCTCTTTGTGGAAGCCGTCTTGCGCGTGACAAAAGCGGAAGTTACCGCCGAAGAATTCATGGCGTGGCTGACGACGCCCGGCGTGGCAGAACTGGGTAGAATGCCAGGGAAAGCAACTTGGTCGGCGTGACGCTGCGATTCTCTTGCAATCTGTACGG
>Ga0116217_10001320_pt1 | contig 24153 bp, 22 predicted proteins | sample Sb_taG_6_FD_89697 | JGI IMG/M metagenome (GOLD analysis project Ga0116217, IMG submission 89697) | Peat soil microbial communities from Weissenstadt, Germany - Sb_50d_4_PS metaG | ecosystem: Environmental > Terrestrial > Soil > Wetlands > Peat | place: Germany: Weissenstadt | collected 2010-09-21 | reverse complement strand
GCTTGGGACTACGCCAGCCATGAAAGCCGGACTCACCGATCATGTTTGGAGCATGGAAGAGCTTGCCGGACTGCTCGAATCAGCTTCCGAACGGCAAGTGGCCTGAAAATGAGTCACTACCGAATAAGTTCACCAAAGATGGCTTCGACAAAGGTATCCGCTATCTCAACCAGGCCATCGCCTTGGATCCAAACTATGCTCTGGCTTATAGCGCCCTTGCCTACAACTACATCAACCAGGACGATTGGTTTATGGCCCCCAAGGAAGCGGGGCCCAAAGCCCGAGAAGCGGCCAAGAAGGCACTAACTCTGGACGAGAGCGACGCGGAAGCTCACGTTGCTCTTGCCATTGAATCCCAATGGTACGAGTGGGATTGGGGTGCTGCGGAACGAGAATTCAAACGGGCCATTGAACTGAACCCAGACTCTGGCGATGCTTACGGATACTATTCCTGGTTCTTGGCGCCGATGGGGCGAGGGGACCAGGCTGTCGAAGAAGCCAAGCAACCTTTGCAAATCGATCCACTTTCGACGGGACTTAATGGAAACCTGGGATCGGTTCTGGTCTTTACGCACCAATGGGACAAGGCGATCGAGCAACTGCGTTATTCCATCGACCTGGATCCGAATTACTGGTTTGACTACTGCTTCCTGGGTCGAGCGTATGAGCAAAAAGGAAGATTGCCCGAAGCTATTGAAGCGTTCCAGCGCGGCCTTGCGCTGGAGGGCAACACTGAGCTTTGGTCGGGTCTTGGACATTCCTATGCAGTATCGGGAAGGCGGGACGAAGCACAAAAGGTCTTGGACCATTTGAAAGAACTATCGGCGCACAGCTATGTTGCGCCATACAATGTCGCAATCATCTATGCGGGCCTTGGGGAAAACGACGAGGCATTCGCTTGGCTAAATCGTGCCTACGAGGACCGCTCGTACACTCTGGTGGAGTATCTTACGACGGACGCACGTTTGGACAGCCTCCACTCTGACCCGCGCTTTGACGAACTTCGGCGTCGAATCGGACTGCCCGCGCCGAATTGAAGGTGATAGGAGAACTCCTGCCAAGGTCTTCTGGTCTTGTAATCACAAAAAATGCGCGCAACGGTGTGATTCATTGCAACCCGAGCTTATCAGGCGGGATTTCGGTGTTGTGGGAACTTGACTCTCGAAATCCGAGTTCCGGATGGTTTGTCGGCAATACGGAAGTAATTAAAATTTGGCTGGCCGGCGGCGCGAAAGGCAACCGCAGATCCTTCACTGCGCTCCGCTCCTGTCAGGATGACAAGCGTGTGGAAGAGATGGCAGTGCAATTCATCCGAGACGATTGGTAGATGATCGGCAATACGGAAGTAATCAAAACTGGGCCGGGATCAGATCTTGACGGAGGTTGCGGCGACCGGCTTGAGAAAGTCGAAATCACAGCCTTCATTGGCCTGCGAGACATGTTCCTTATAAAGAGCCAAATAGCCTCGCTTATCCTTCTCTTCGGGGCGCTGCCAGGCGGCTCGCCGTTTGGCCATTTCCTCTTCCGATACCAGCAGATCGAGCCTTCGATTGGGAATGTCGAGCGTGATGAGATCGCCGTCGTGCACAAGCGCGAGCGGCCCGCCGACGTAGCTCTCCGGCGCGACGTGCAGGACGCAGGTTCCGTAGGCCGTGCCGCTCATGCGCGAATCGGAGATGCGGACCATGTCGCGAATGCCGCGCTTGAGAATCTTGTTCGGGATGGGAAGCAGGCCCCACTCGGGCATGCCCGGTGCGCCCAAGGGCCCTGCGTTCTGAAGGACGAGCACGGAGTTTTCGTCGACGTTGAGATCGTCGCGGTTGACGCGCGCTTCCATGTCGTCGAATCCGTGAAAGACGACTGCTGGCCCGGTATGCTGCCATAGCTTGCGGTCGGCGGCGACCGACTTGATGACCGCGCCGTCGGGGGCAAGTGAACCGAAGAGGACGACGGTGCCGCCGGATTCCTGGAGCGGTTTGGATCGCTCGCGAATCACATTGCGATTCAGTACGGTCGCACCTTCGAGATTTTCGCCAATGGTCTTTCCATTGACGGTGAGGCAATTGAGGTCGAGGAGGTCGCGAATCTCGGCCATCAAAGCGCGCAGGCCGCCGGCGTAATAGAAATCTTCCATCAGGTATTCGCCTGACGGCCGGATATTGGCGAGCACGGGAACGTGGGCCGAGATTTCATCAAAGCGCGTGAGTGGCAGGTCGAATCCCAGGCGGCGAGCGAGCGCAACCAGGTGAATGATGGCGTTGGTCGACCCGCCGATGGCCATGTCGACGGTGATGGCGTTGCGCAGGGCGGATGGAGTAAGGATGTCTGTCGGCTTCAGCTCTTCCCATGCCATTTCGACGGCGCGGCGGCCGGTGTCCATGGCCAGGCGCACGTGATTGGAGTCAGCGGCGGGGATGGAGGAAGCGCCGGGCAGCGTCATGCCGAGCGCTTCGCTTAACGCCGTCATCGTGGAGGCGGTGCCCATGGTCATGCAGAAGCCGGGCGAACGCGCAATGCCGATTTCGACCCCCTTCCATTCCTCGTCAGTCACGACGCCCGCGCAGCGATCGGCCCAGTACTTCCAGACGTCGGTGCCGCTGCCGAGGATTTTGCCGTCCCAATTGCCGCGCAACATGGGACCGGCAGGAAGATAGATGGCCGGAACATCGGCGCTGATAGCGCCCATGAGCATGGCGGGCGTGGTTTTGTCGCAGCCACCCATGAGGACCGCGGCGTCGACCGGAAGGCTGCGAATGGCTTCCTCGGTATCCATCGCGAGCAGGTTGCGATAGAGCATGGGGCTGGGCTTCATGTAGGTTTCGGTGATGGTGATGGCCGGAACCTCAACAGGAAAGCCGCCCGCCTGCCACACGCCGCGCTTGACAGCCTCGGCGCGCTCGCGCAGGTGCGCATGGCAAGGATTGATTTCGCTCCATGTATTAATGATGGCGATCACCGGCTTGCCAATGAAGTCTTCGCGCTGGAAGCCCAACTGCAACATGCGCGAACGATGGCTGAAACCGCGCAGCGTGTCGGGGCCGAACCAGGCGAAACTGCGGAGTTCTTCGGGTTTCTTTTTCGGTGTCATTGCGCAACCTCTTTCGAAAGATCATTCACGCGAATCTGAGTGGCGAGTGCGCCGGCCAGGAGCATGAACCCCGCCATGACCCACAACCCAGTATCGTAGTTTCCGGTGGTGGTTCTCAAATAGCCAAACAGCCAGGGGCCGGCGACACCGCCGAGATTTCCCAGACAAATGAGTCCGACGGCGGTTGCTGCGGCGGATTTGCCGAGGAGTTTTGTGGGAAGCGTCCAGAATGCAGGCATGTAGGCCTGCGCCGTGAATCCGGTGAGGCAGAACAGTCCCGTCATCAGCCAGACGTGATTGCGCGCCAGCACCGCAAGGGCAAGGGATGTGCCGGTAGCGAGGATGGGCAGCGCGGTGTGCGCCGTGAGCTTGCCCGTGCGCTGCGCCCAGATGCCGTTGAGCAGGATGCCGAGAGCGCTGAAGGCGTAAGGTAGCGCTGCTGCGAGCGTGCGAATCGCAATAGGCATGCTCTTCATTGTGTCGGTGATGGAAGGAAGAAAGAAGATGAGCGCCTGATTGCCGGTGACAACCAGAAAGAGCGTGATGGTCAGCAAAAAAGTTTGGGGATAGCGCAAGGCGTCGAGGATGCTGACGCGGTGATGGGAGATTTTAAGCGCCTCATCGGCTTTGAGCTGGGCAAGGAGCCACTGTTTTTCGTCGGCGGGGAGCCAGTTGGCTTGGGCGGGGCGGTCCGTTAAATACGCAAGTGTGACAATGCCCATGAAAACCGGAAGGATACCCTCGAGAAGGAAGATCCAACGCCAGCTTGCAAGGCTGGCCCAGTGGATGTTGTCGAGGATCCAACGGGAGAGCGGGACCCCGGTGGCGACTGCGATCGATTGCGAGACCATGAAGTAGCCTTTGGCGCGCGGGCGATCCTCAGGCCGATACCAGTGCGAGAGATAAATGATGACGCCGGGGAAAAGCCCGGCCTCGGCAACTCCCAACAATAGGCGGAGCAAATAAAACTGCGTGGTGAGGCGCAGCGATCCGAAGAGGGGAAAGCCGAGGAAGCCCATGGCCGAGGCGACGAGGCCCCAGGTGATCATGATTTGCGCGATGAGCTTGCGGGCGCTCCAGCGCTCGACGATGAGGGTGGCGGGAATGTTGAGGAGAAGATATCCGAGGAAGAAGACGCCGGCGCCAAAGCCGATGATGGCGTCGTTGAAGCCCAGGTCCGCACGCATGCCCAGCTTGGCCACACTGATGTTGGCACGATCGAGGTAGGCAAGCGCGTAGATGAACATCAGGTAGGGAACGAGACGGCGGGTGACCCTCGCCCGCGTGCGGATCGCGACGTCCCTGGCAGGATGGATGCTGGTGTTCACTTGGTGATTACGATTTTCCGGGGCGTTGAAGAAGCGTTGTTCGACGATCGTCAACTAACATCGTACAGCCCTGCGCATGTGGCTGGGGAAGTGTGACCTAGAACCGTGAGGGGCGTCACAACGCCTCACAACGAATTTGGAGAAGCTAGAGGCAGCGGTAGCGTTTTGCCGCGCGGAGGGGGAGCGGATTGACCACGGTGGCTTACATAGCGATCTACGCCGGCCTGATCATTTTCTGCGCCGGCTGCCTGTGGCGCATCCGGCAATACGCTCGGACGCCGCAACATTTGCGCTGGGAGCTGTATCCTGTGCCGCACGAGGGACCGTATCGCGCCGCTTATGGCGGGTCGTATTTTGAGGCGCAGGAATGGTGGCGCGGACCCCAGATTGCGAACCGGCGTCACGAGTGGCGGGTGATGGCCGAGGAGATCTTGCTCCTGAAGAGTCTGCGCGAGTTCAATCGCCGGCTTTGGCTTCCTTCGTTCTTTTTTCACTTCGGGCTTTATCTTGCGATCGCTGCGGCGGCGCTGGCAACGCTGGCGGGGGTGACGGCGGGCATGGTTGTCGGCAAAGCAAATGCCGGAATCGCCGGGTTGATGGGAGCGTTGATCGCGGTGGTTGGTCTGGCCGCGGCGGTTCTCGTTATCTCCGGTGCGTGCTGGCTGATGGTGCGGCGCATCGCCGATCCAGCGGTGAGGAACTCGACCAGACCGGCAGACCTGTTCAACCTGATGTTGTTTACGGCGACATGTTCCCTTCTTGCCGGCGGTTCTTTAATACGTGGGCCAGGCAGTGCTTCTCTTGTCGATTTCGTGCGCGGAGCATTTCACTTCGATCGCGGAGTGCGGATTGGCGCAGTATTCGGCGCCGGAGTCATCCTGGCGTCGGCACTTGCTGCCTATATTCCGTTTACGCATATGGCACACTTTATCGCCAAGTACTTCGCATGGCACTCGGTGCGGTGGGACGACCGGCGCAACGAGCGCGGCAGCCGGATTGAAGCGAAGATTGCGGCGAACCTGGGCTTTAAGCCGACATGGTCCGCGGAACACGTTGGCGCCGATGGTAAGCGCACCTGGGCCGAGGTTGCCAGCACCAATCCAGCACAGGAGACGCGCAAATGAGCGGGACTGTCAAGCTGCGCGATATGTCTCGCAACGATCGCGAGCCTCTGATTCATCTTGAGAATGAAGATTTGATGCCGTTGCCCGCTCCGCTGGATGTTGCGGAGAAGGATCGTGCGTGGGCTGTGCTTTCAGAACAAAGCAAGCACAGGTACGAATGCCGGCTGGACGATACGTGCGCGGTGAATTTGCCTCAGCCAAAGAGCGCGCAAGATGAGAAAAAGCTTGTGGCGAAGTTTTTGTCGGGTCTGGACAAGCTCTTCGAAAAGGAAAACAACTGGACCTTTCTGCAGCCGCTGCTTCTGACCATGGAGCACTGCACTGGATGCCAGACCTGCGCGGAGTCGTGCCACATTTTTGAAGCGAGCGGGCGCAACGAGTTGTACCGCCCGACATTCCGTTCAGAGATTCTGCGGCGCCTGTACTTCAAGCATGTGAAGCGCGGTGGACTATTGTCGGCGTGGCAGCACGGGGGCACTGAGTTGAATTGGCCGATGGTGGCGCGGCTAATCGAGTTGGCGTACCGCTGCAATTTGTGCCGGCGCTGCGCGCAGGCCTGCCCCATCGGCTGCGATAACGGCTTGGTGGCGCACGAGCTGCGCAAGCTATTCAGCCAAGAGATGGGCATCGCGCCGAAAGAGATTCACGAGAACGGGGCAATGTTACAGCTGAAGGCGGGCTCGTCCACGGGAATGACGGCGGAGATTGTGAAGGATAACGTTGCGTTCGTGGATGAAGACATCAGCGAGCGGACTGGGATTGAAGTGCACACGCCATGGGATGTGAAGGGCGCCGACGTGATGCTGATTCACAATGCCGGCGAGATCATGGCCTGGCCGGAGAATCCGGGAGCATTTGGGCTGATTTTGACGCTGGCTGGCGTGAGCTGGACGATGAGCTCAGAGCTGGCGGCTTACGACGCGATCAATTACGGCCTGTGGTATGACGATGCGCAGTTTGCGCGCGTTGCGCTAAAGCATGTGGAGGCGGCGAAGAAGCTGGGCGTGAAGCGGATTGTTGTAGGCGAATGTGGCCACGCGAGCAAGGCGCTTTGCGTGATTGCCGACCGCCTGCTGGCCGGCGACTTGAACATTCCGCGGGAAAGCTATCTGCCATTGCTGCGCGACATCGTTCTGAACGGAAAGATCAAGTTTGACCCGGAGCGCAACGATTTTCCGGTGACGCTGCACGACCCGTGCAACATGGTGCGGCTAATGGGCATCGTGGAGCCGCAGCGCGAGATTGTGCGCGCGCTTTGCCCTCAGTTCCGCGAGATGGAGCCGCATGGAGTGAAAAACTACTGCTGCGGCGGCGGAAGCGGATTCGCCATCATGAGCGGCAACAATTTTCCGGACTGGCGGTTTCACGTGTCGGGGAGAAGGAAGCTGGAGCAGGTGCTGAATGCTTTTGGCGATTGCCTGGGGCCGGAGACTCCGAAGTATCTTTGTGCGCCTTGCAGCAACTGTAAGGGACAATTCAGAGACATGATCAGCTACTACAACCTCTGGGAGAAGAACCGGCTTCTCTATGGCGGGCTGGTTGAACTGGTTGTGAATGCCATGGCTGACGTTAAGCGTGGCTTCATCGAGTGGGAGTGGCGCTGATCAGGTGGATCGCCTGGTCTTATTCCTTGCCGGTTTGCGGGCACCGAGCAGCGAGTTGTGGAGCGCCTGTGCGGTCACCATTTGCTTGAGGTGACGGCGGCGGGCGACTGCGGGCATGGGGCGCTCAAGCAACCCCTTGCGAAGCCGCCCGAGTTCCTCCACCCGGGCGGCCCACTCGGGGCCGAACTGGCGTTCCAGCTCCCGGCGCAGCCGGGCGGCGAGTGCTGGACTGCGACCACCGGTCGAGATGGCGATTTGCAGCGGCCCGCGCCGGACCACTGCCGGATAAATGAAATCGCAGTGCTCGGGATCGTCGACGGAATTGCACAAAACGCCGCGCGGCTTACAGGCGCGAAACACCGCGGAATTGGCGTTGCGAGAGTTTGTGGCGGCGACGGCCAGGAACGCGCCGTCGAGATCGCGGGCCCGAAATGCCCTTCGACGCCAGACGAGCGCTTTTTCGCGCGCAAGGCGTTGGATCGCCGGCGCAGCGCGAGGGCTGACAACCGTGACCGAGGCTCCGCAGGCGAGAAGGCCTTCGATCCTTGCCGTGGCAATTTTGCCCGCGCCAACCACTACACACTTCCGGCCCGCGAGACTGAGAAGCATCGGGAAGAAGGCGCGGTCACGGTTGGAGGTGGCGGGTTTCATCTCAGTTTCTGTCGACAAGATTCAAATTCCCACACTGGGCGTCCGGTGGTTGTGACATGCATCACGGCGAAATAAGCTCTTTGACGCGTTCAATCTATGGTGATTGATTCCTGGCGAGAAGAGCGGTACGGGGCGAGCGTCACTCGGTTCGCGCCAGGGCAATTTCATAGATGGTGTGCCTATCGAGCGACGAAAGGCAACCGCAGATTCTTCGACTCCATCACGCGTTCCGTCGTTTCGAAATAAGAAGCGCTCGGTCGCTCATGATGACAAGTTGAAGGTTGGACTTTGGGTACAGCAGATTTGGAATCGTTGTTGCCGAACAGGACTCGATTCGTTTTTTAAGCGATGCGCGTGAATTGAGAATGGGCAAATTGTGGCGAAAGGAGCACGGCCATGGCGGATGGTGACGACGGGAAATCGCTGAAGGGCTGCGAGCGGGAGACTCCCCTGCTCGACGAGTTGGAGAAGGGGCCGTGGCCGAGCTTTGTCACGGAGATCAAGTCCGCATCCGCGACGAGCGAAAGCGCCGGTGATCTGCTGGGCCAACTTGAGCTTTCATATGAAGACAAGGTGAGCCACTGGAAGCACGGCGGGCTGGTAGGCGTGCTGGGCTATGGCGGAGGCGTTATTGGCCGCTACAGCGACGTTGGTGACAAGTTCCCGAAGGTCGCACATTTTCACACTTTGCGCGTGAACCAGCCGGCGGCGTGGTTTTATTCGAGCGAGGCTCTGCGTACCATCTGCGACATTTGGGAACGGCACGGCTCGGGTCTGACGAACATGCATGGATCGACGGGCGACATGATCCTGCTGGGCACGACCACTGACCACCTTGAGCCGGCATTCCAGGAACTGACGCGCGCCGGGTTCGACCTGGGCGGTTCGGGCTCGGCGGTGCGGACGCCTTCTTGCTGCGTGGGCATGGCGCGGTGCGAGTGGGCCTGCTTCGACGCCATGAAGTTGTGCTACGACCTGACCATGGCGTACCAGGACGAGATTCACCGGCCGGCGTTTCCGTACAAGTTCAAAATCAAATGCTCGGCCTGCCCCAACGACTGCGTCGCCGCCATTGCGCGCGCCGACCTCTCGGTGATTGGCACATGGAAAGACGAGATCCGCATTGACCAGGCCGAAGTGGCCAACTACGCCGCGGCGGGCATGGATATCCAAAGAGATGTTTGCGGCAACTGCCCCGGCAAGTGCATGGACTGGGACGGCAAGCAGCTCAGCATCAACAATCGCGACTGCGTGCGCTGCATGCACTGCATCAACGCCATGCCCAAGGCGCTGCGGCCCGGCAACGAGAAGGGCGCGGTGATTCTGGTCGGGGCGAAGGCGCCGATTCTGCAGGGCGCGCTGCTTTCGTCGGTGCTGATTCCTTTTGTTGCGGCGGAGGAACTGTTGGAAACGCTGAAGGAACTGATCCAGCGCATCTGGGACTTCTGGGATGAGTACGGCACCAACCGCGAGCGCATTGGGGAGCTGATCCAGCGCGTCGGGCTCGCAGCATTTCTCGATGGCATCGGGCTCGATCCCGTTCCGGAGATGGTGTCGGCGCCGCGCGACAATCCGTACATCTACTACCAACCCGCGAAGGAGGACGAGGCATGACGACCACTCCGCTGCAGCCACGAATTACGGATATTGGTCCTCCAGCGTATGACAAATATCTGCCCCCGGTGATTCGCAAGAATTACGGCGCGTGGAAGTACCACGAGAAGCTGGCCCCGGGCGTCCTTTGCCATGTCGCCGAATCCGGCGATCGTCTTTACACGGTTCGGGCGGGCACGCCGCGCCTGTTGAGCATTCAAACGCTGCGCAGGTTTGCCGACCTGGCCGACAAGTATTGCGACGGCTACTTGCGCTTTACCAGCCGCAACAATATCGAGTTCTTGTTGGAAGATGCGACGCAGATTGAGCCGCTGAAGCGGGAACTGGTGACGCTGGGCATTCCTGTGGGCGGGATGAACAACGCGATCAGCAATATTGTGCACACGCAGGGCTGGGTGCACTGCCACGCTGCGGCGACCGACGCTTCGGGATTAGTCAAGAGCGTGATGGATGCGCTGATTGATCACTTTACGCAAGAAGATCTGCCTGCCAAGCTGCGCATCGCCGTGGCTTGCTGTCTGAATATGTGCGGCGCGGTGCATTGCTCAGATATTGCCATCCTCGGCGTGCATCGCCGGCCGCCGAAGGTGCAGAGCGAGATGCTGAAGAAGGCTTGCGAGGTGCCGACGCTGATTGCTTCGTGCCCGACGGGAGCGATCCGCCCCGTGCCTGGCGTGGGAGGCAAGCAATCGGTTGAGGTGATTGAAGAGCAGTGCATGTACTGCGGCAACTGCTTTAGCGTTTGCCCGGCGATGCGCATGGCAGATGCGGAGAATGATGGACTTTCGATCTGGGTTGGCGGCAAGGTGAGTAATGCGCGCACGGCTCCGCGATTCTCCCGGTTGGCGATTCCGTATTTGCCGAACCATCCGCCGCGCTGGCCTGAGGTGGTCGACGCCGTGGTGAAGATTGTGGATGTCTATCGCGGCGAGGCGCGGAAGTACGAGCGTGTGGGCGAGTGGATCGACCGTATTGGCTGGCCGCGGTTCTTTGAGCTGACCGGATTTGAGTTCACACGCTACCACATTGACGATTTCAAGCACGCGGGCATGAATTTTGCGCGGTCGGCGCATGTTCGGCATTGATGCCGGACGCGGGCAAAGCATAGAGGCGGCGATGGGGCTGTTCAAGGAAGTAAAAAAGCCGGTGATTCGAACCGCGGCGGCAGGCGGCGCGGACGTGAGTTCGTTGCGGCCTGCTTACATCGCCAAGACTGCGCCGTGCATCTATAGCTGCCCTAGCGGAACGGATGTGCGCGGCTGGCTTGTTGCTCTGACCCAACACGAGGCGTATGGCTGCACGCCTGCACAAGCGTTCGAGCTAGCCTGGCGCACGATCCTGGAACAGAATCCGTTTCCCGCCATCTGCGGGCGCGTGTGCCAGCATCCGTGCGAACTGAATTGCAATCGCAAGGCCAAGGATGGGCCGGTTGCAGTGAATCACCTGGAGCGGTTCATCGGAGACTTTGCAATTGCGCAGGGGCTGCGGGCAGCGTTGCCAGCGCCACGCAGAGAAGATGCAGCGCGGGTCGCGGTTGTGGGCGCGGGGCCGGCGGGTCTCACCGCTGCCTACCATTTGGCGCGCAAAGGTTATGCAGTCACGGTCGTTGATGCCGCGCCACTCGCCGGCGGCATGATGCGCTATCGCATTCCGCGCGCCGTGATTCCGGGTGAAGTGCTCGACTCTGAGATTGAAAACATACTTGGGTTGGGGATCGAACTGCGTGCAGGATGCGTTGTGGGCCGTGATCTTTCACTGGAAGATCTGTGGCGGGATTATCGTGCCGTGTTTTTTGCCGTGGGCCTGCAGAAGGCAGCGCAACTGGAACTGCATGCGGGCGCGAACGGCGGGGCGGCATTCGTTGGGGAGCTGCCGTCGGAGTTGCCGGAGATTCCAAGCGAAGAAGCCACCGAAGCCGTCCCTCGTGTTTTGAATACCGTGAGCGTGGCGATCGCGCAGGGGCGAGCGGTGGCCGGGGCGATTGCGGCGTACCTGGAAGGCAACGGCACGGCGGGAGTTGACTCGCCAGCAGTGATTCGTTCCGACAAACTGAAGCTCGATTGGTATCCGGCCGCGCAACGCATCGAAGAAGCTGCGCCGATGGGTGATGCCGAGGCGCTCGCCGAAGCTGCGCGCTGCATGTCCTGCGGCATGTGCATGGACTGTGAAACCTGCTGGATGTATTGCAGCAAGAACTGCTTTGTGAAGCTGCCCAAGGGCGAGCACTACAAGATCAAAATCGATCTCTGTAACGGATGCGGAAAGTGCGTGGAGTCGTGTCCATGCGGATATATCGAAATGAAGTGAACGCGAGGTGAAATGTGCCGACGTTTGAAGTGGAAGGAAAGAAATACGAGGTCGACGAGGACGGATTTCTGCAGGAGCCGGACCGCTGGAGCGAAGAAGTTGCCGAGGACTTTGCCGGGTCCGAGTCGATCAGCGAGCTCACCGAAGGCCATTGGAAGGTGATTCGCTACATCCGCAATTATTATGTGCAATTTGGAATTGCGCCGATGGTGCGCAAGGTTTGCAAAGAGACCGGCTACAAACTGAGCGACATTTATCAGCTCTTTCCTTCAGGGCCGGCGAAGGGCGCGTGCAAGCTCGCGGGGCTGCCTAAGCCCACCGGCTGCGTGTAGGTTGCTATGAGTGTGAGCGGGGCGGTCAGCGAGATTGTCGCGGAGCGGTGGGTCGAGCGGACCCTTGCGGCCTACCCCGCAGAGATTCTCCCGTTCCTAAGCGGCGAGCACGATCGCTTTCGCAATCCGGTAGGCCAAGTAATCCAGGAGAGCCTGACCACGCTGGCGCGCGAGTTGCTGGGAGCGATGGATAATCGCGCCACTGCGCCGGCCATCGACGCGCTGGTTCGCATGCGCGCGGTGCAGGACTTCAGTCCATCGGCTGCGCTTCGGTTCATCTTCGACCTGCGGCCAGTGATCGCCGAAGTGTGCGGAGAGGTTACGCCGCAGCTCGAAAGCCGGATCGATGAGCTGGCCCTGATGGCCTTTGACCGCTACCTGGCTTGCCGCGAGCAGATCGCCAGTCTGCGCGAGAAAGAGCTCCGCGTTCGCGCGCTGAGTCCGGCGCGGTGATTCCCATGAACGAAATCTATGCCTTGCTCGTAGTGCTGGCCATCGCCGCCGCCGGCCTTGCTGGAGGGCAAATGTCATTTGGCAGGATCGCTCTCGCGGAAGTGATTCCGTACGCCGCAGCGATTCTGTTCCTTGCCGGATTCTGCTGGCGCATTATGCGCTGGGCGTGGGCACCGGTTCCATTTCACATTCCTGTCACCTGCGGCCAGCAGAAATCGTTCCGCTGGATTCGTGCCGCAAAGATCGACAACCCCTCGACGCAATGGGGCGTGCTGGCGCGCATGGCCGCTGAAATCCTGCTCTTCCGCTCGCTCTTTCGCAACAGCCGCGCGCAAATTGGCGGCGGGCGGTTGATTCTTAGCGAGAGCGGGGCTCTCTGGCTGAGCGCTCTGGCGTTCCACTGGGCTCTGCTCTTGATTTTGCTGCGGCACCTGCGTTTGTTCCTTGAACCGGTACCCGCGTTTGTGAACGCGCTCGAGCGACTCGACAGCTTTTTCCAACTAGGCGCGCCGCCGCTTTATCTTTCTGACGTCGTGGTGATCGCCGCGCTTGGGTATCTGCTGATCCGGCGTTTTCGTGATCCGGCAGTGCGATTTATTTCGCTTTTCACCGATTATTTTGGTCTGTTTCTTTTGCTGGCTATCTCTGTCACCGGCGTGCTGATGCGCTACTTCACGCGAATCGACGTCCTCAATGTGAAGGAGCTCGCACTCGGCCTTGCTGCAATGAGACCGCAGGCTCCGCAGGGGCTCGGACCGATCTTCTTTGCGCACCTGCTGCTGGTTTGTGCGCTCGCTTCGTATCTGCCGTTCAGCAAGCTGATGCACATGGGCGGAATCTTCTTGAGCCCAACGCGAAATCTGGCCAACAACAGCCGCAGCCGGCGGCACATCAATCCCTGGAATCATCCCGTAAAGACGCACACCTACCCGGAGTGGGAGAAAGAGTTCCGCGAAAAACTCCAGTCAGCAGGAATTCCAGTCGAAATCGCGGAGGGAGCCGGAGATGCCGGAAACGCTCGTACAAATTGAGCAGAAGGCTCCGCGCGGCGACTGGCGCGACCCGCATGTCGAGTTCCGTAAAGGATCGATCTGCTATAGCGCCGCGGCCAAGAATCTCGGCGCTCTCAGCCTCCCCAATCCACGCGCCTGGCAGCCGATGGACGCGGACTGGAAGCTTCCGCCGGATTGGAAACGGATCGTTCTCGATGGGATGAAGGAACGGCTGAAGAAGTACCGGTCGTTCCGGCTCTTCATGGATATCTGCGTGCGATGCGGCGCCTGCGCGGACAAGTGTCATTTCTATCTCGGCTCTGCCGATCCGAAGAATATGCCCGTGGTTCGCGCGGAGCTGATGCGCTCGATTTATCGCCGCTACTTCACCTTGACTGGCCGGCTGTTTGGCTCGCTTGCCGGCGGGCGCGAGCTTACTGAGGACGTGATCAAGGAGTGGTTTTACTACTTTTACCAGTGCACGGAATGTCGCCGCTGCTCAGTCTTTTGTCCATACGGAATTGACACCGCGGAAATCACCATGATGGGCCGCGAGTTGCTGAACCTAATCGGCTGCAATACCAACTGGGTGCTTGAGCCCGCGGCGAATTGCTTCCGAACCGGCAATCATCTGGGTATTCAGCCGCACGGGTTCAAAGACAGCATTGATTTCGCGGCTGAAGAGGCCTCGGAGATCACCGGCCTCGATATCGAAGTGCCGATCAACCGCAAAGGCGCTGAGGTCCTGTTCGTGATGCCTTCAGCCGACTACTTCGGCACGCCGCACTACTACACGCTGCTCGGCTACCTGATGCTGTTCCGCGAGATTGGCCTCGACTATACCGTGAGCGCTTATGCGTCCGAGGGCGGGAATTTCGGCCTCTTCTCTTCGCACGAGATGATGAAGCGACTGAACGCGAAGATCTATGATGAGGCGCGGCGGCTGCGCGTGAAGTGGATCCTGGGGGGCGAATGTGGCCATATGTGGCGCGTGCTGCACCAATATATGGATACGATGAACGGCCCCGCCGATTTTCTTGAGGTACCCGTTTCGCCAATCACAGGAACCGTTTTTGAAAATGCGCGCTCGACCCGTGCGGTGCACATCTGCGAGTTCACTGCCGACCTGATCCATCACGGAACGCTCAAGCTCGATCCGAGGCGCAACGATCATTGGATCGCGACATATCACGACAGCTGCAATCCTGCGCGGGCCATGGGGCTGCTCGAAGAGCCGCGAACCATCCTGAAGAGCGTGTGCCGCAATTTCCACGAGATGCCGGAGAACACCATCCGCGAGCAGACGTTCTGCTGTGGCAGCGGGGCGGGGCTGGGGACCGACGAGAACCTTGAGATGCGCCTGCGTGGCGGCTTTCCGCGGGCCAATGCCGTGAAGTATGTGAAGGAAAAGCACGGTGTGAATTTGCTGACGTGCATTTGCGCGATCGATAAGGCGACGCTGCCGACGCTGCTGGAGTATTGGGTTCCCGGCGTTGAGGTGGCAGGTGTGCATGAGTTGCTGGGAAACGCGCTGGTGATGACGGGCGAAAAGGAGCGGGTCGCCGATCTGCGCGGCGAACTCTTTGCGCCGGAAGCGCATAGCGTAGGTTCTGCGAGCGAGGCCAGCCATGCGTGACCGGGTGTGGATCTTCATCGGCCTCGCCGTTTTCGTTGCGGCATTCACCGCTCCATTTTGGCATGTGCATGCGAAGACATCGGCCAGGCAACCGGACCTCGTACTTCCGGCGAACCAGAAGGAATGCGTGGCGCCCGCCAGCACCATGCGCGATGCGCATATGCAAATGCTGCTCAACTGGCGGGAAGATGTTGTGCGGCGCGGCGACCGGCGCTATGTCGCATTCGACGGAAAGGTTTACGAGAAGAGCCTGACGCACACTTGCCTTGGCTGCCACAGCAAAGCTGCTTTCTGTGACCGCTGCCACGAATATTCCGGCGTTTCGGGTCCATACTGCTGGAATTGCCACAGCGATCCGCAGGCTACGGTGACGAGGAGCCGGCCATGAAGATCACGCGCAAGGAATTTTTGCGGTTGACCGGCTTGTCGTTGCTGGCGGGCGGAGCTATGCAAGTGGTGCGCGCGATTGGCCAGGGTGGAACTGCGGCGCGGGCTGCAGCATCGCAACCGGTGCGGTTGGGAATGGTGATTGATCTGAGCAAGTGCCGCGAGAAAGACGGATGCAACGAGTGCATTCACGCCTGTAATACGACGCATAATATTCCGCAGATCGCCAACCGCGCACACGAGGTGAAGTGGATCTGGACCGAGCCGTTTGGCACGGTGTTTCCGTCGGCGCAAACCGGCTATGCGGAGCAGAGCTACACGAAAGTGCAGGTCCCGCTGATGTGCAATCACTGCGCCGAGCCGCCCTGCACGCGCGTGTGCCCGACGCGGGCTACGTGGAAACGGGACGACGGCATCGTGATGATGGACTGGCACCGCTGCATCGGATGCCGCTATTGCATTGCCGCCTGCCCGTATGGCTCGCGCAGCTTCAACTGGCAGGATCCGCGGCCAGCGATCGCCAGCATCAATCCCGATTTTCCGACGCGCACGAAAGGCATTGTGGAGAAGTGCAACTTTTGCGAGGAGCGGCTGGCGCGCGGGATGAAGCCGGCTTGCGTTGAGGCCTGCCCGCAGGGTGTTTTCACCTTTGGCAATCTCGCAGACCCGGAATCAGAACCGCGCGATTTGCTGCGCTCACGTTTTGCCTTGCAGCGCGAGCCGGAACTCGGAACCGGCCCGTCGGTCTATTACCTGATGTGACGCCATGTTCATGATGGAAAAAGCGCTCAAGGGAAGCCGCCGGTACTGGATATGGCTGAGCTGTGTCACCTGCTTCATTGCCGTGGGACTTTGCTTCTACTTGCGACAACTGGATCAGGGATTGGGGATAACCGGTCTCAGCCGGGATGTGAGCTGGGGGCTTTACATCGCGCAGTTCACTTTTTTTGTCGGCGTGGCCGCATCTGCGGTGATGCTGGTGCTGCCTTACTATCTGCACGACGACATGCATTTTGCCCGGATCACGATCCTCGGCGAGTTTCTTGCCATCGCCGCGGTTGTCATGTGCATTCTCTTCATCTTTGTCGACCTCGGCCAGCCTGCGCGCGTGTTGAACATCATTCGTTACCCCTCGCCGCGATCGCTCATGTTCTGGGACATGATCTCGCTCGGCGGCTATCTGCTATTGAACGTGATCATCGCATTCGCAACGCTCCGTGCCGAGCGCGAGGAGACGCGTCCTCCGCAATGGATGAAGGCGCTGGCTTTGATCTCGATTCCGTGGGCCATCAGCATTCATACGGTCACTGCGTTTCTCTATAGCGGGCTTGCCGGACGTTCGTTCTGGTTGACGGCGATTCTGGCGCCGCGATTTCTCGCCTCCGCATTCTCGTCAGGGCCAGCGCTGCTCATTTTGCTTTGTCTTGCGTTGCGCAGGTTGGCGAGATACGACGCCGGCGAGGAAGCCATCCGCAAGCTTGCGGTCATCATGACGTATGCGATGGCGATCAATGTGTTCTTCGTGCTGGTCGAAGTCTTCACAGTCTTTTACGCCGCGATTCCGGAACACGCAGTTCATTTTGAGTATCTCTACCTGCTCGGGGGCGCTCACACTCTTGCTCCCTGGATGTGGATCTCGGCACTGTGCGCGATTGCGGCGCTGGCGATCCTGCTTACGCCTGCGTGGCGGAGCCGATGGCTGCCGCTGGGTTGTGTACTTGTGTTCGGCTCACTGTGGCTTGAAAAGGGCCTGGGCCTGATCGTCGGCGGTTTTGAACCCTCACCACTCGGCGAGGTCACGCCTTATGTGCCCACGCTGCCGGAGTGGAGCATTGTCGCGGGGATCTGGGCCGTTGGGGTTTTTCTGATCACGATGTTCTTCAAGATTACGGTGTCTGTGCGTAAGGAAGCGGAAGGTTAGCGGGCCGGAAGTTGCCGCGGGAAAGTTGGAATGGATCTTGCATTGAAATCTGCCGATACAAATCGGGATGCGCAGCCGATCCGCGGGAAGGTGGTTCTGGTTGGCGCGGGGCCGGGAGATCCGGATCTTCTGACAACCCGCGCGGTCCAGCGGATTCGCAGCGCAGACGTTCTCGTCTACGACCGCCTTATTCACCCGGGAGTGCTTGCGCTTGCGAATCCCATGGCAGAGAAGATTTACATGGGCAAGCCGCAGGGCCATCACGCGCTCCAGGACGAGATTCACGTTCTCCTCGTCGAAAAGGCGCGGGAAGGCAAGATCGTGGTGCGTCTGAAGGGAGGCGACCCTTTCCTGTTTGGTCGTGGTGGAGAAGAGGTCGAATATCTTGCGGAGCACGGGATTCCATACGAGGTGGTACCGGGCGTCTCGTCGTGCTTATCAGCTCCGCTGAGCGCCGATATCGCTGTGACTCACCGCGAGGCGTCATCTTCCGTCGTCATTGTGACTGGGCACAGCTCCGACGGTCATGAGGACCGGGTGAATTGGGAGGCCGTGGCAAGGATCGACACTGCGATCTTTCTGATGGGTGTGCACAATATCGAGACCATTGCGAGCAAGCTGATTGCCGCCGGCCGGTCTCCAAATACTCCGGCGGCCATGATCCAGATGGCTTACTGGGACGGCGAGCACGTTGTGACCGGGACGCTCAACAACATTGCACCCGAAGTGCGGCGGACCGGGATGGAACCACCCGCGACGCTGGTTGTGGGCGAGGTGGTCCGGCTTCGCGAGAGGCTGCAAGAACTCATGGCATCGTATGAAACACAGAGAGAGGTAGAGGCATGACAGAGACAGCCGCAGTTTCCGTTGAGACATTAGCGGAAGAGATGTACCAGCTCGTGGCGGAATGTGCGGGAAAGAAAAACCTGAAGGCGGTCGATCTGACCAAAGAGATGATCGCGAGGCACGGTGATGCGGCTTGCGGCAAAGATGACTGCAAGAAAGCGATCCGGATTTTGATCGACTCAGGGCGGTGCATTTACAGCTATCTGGGGGGCTCGTATATTCAGCTTCCCTCGAAGGAAGGAACGGAGTAGGCCGCCTTACAACAGCAGCCTGTGATCGTGAACGCCAACTGTGCCATGCCGCGCCTGCTCATTGCAGGCCTCTCTGGTGGATCTGGAAAGACCCTTGTGACGATGGGGCTCTTGCTGCTTCTGCGTCGCGCCGGGGTCGATGTGCGGGCCTTCAAAAAGGGGCCGGACTACATCGATGCGTCGTGGCTGGCGTGGGCTTCGGGCCATACCGCGCGCAATCTCGATGCATGGCTCATGGGTCAGGAAACTGCACGGAATTTGTTTCAGAAATATGCCATTTCTGATGGCGTCAATCTGATCGAAGGAAACCGCGGGCTGTTCGATGGAGTTGACGCAGCCGGCAGGTATTCGAGCGCTGCGCTTGCCGCAACCCTTAACGCGCCGATTGTGCTCGTGATCGACGCGACCAAGATGACGCGCACTGCCGCCGCGCTGGTACTGGGCTGCCAGAAGCTCGAACCCGGCGGGCTGATTCAAGGGGTTCTGCTGAACAATGTCAATGGCGATCGGCATGAGCGCATTTTGCGCGAGGCGATTGAATCAGAGTGCTCGGTACCTGTGATCGGCGCGCTTCCCCGGATGAAGCGGAATCCACTTCCCGAGCGGCATCTAGGTCTGGTACCTCCTGAGGAGCATGAGGAGATGGACCGCTTGGAGCAGAGCCTGCTCGCGTGGATGGAGAAGCGAATCGATCTCGATGCAATGCTCGCGATTGCACGCGGAGCTGCTGCTCTCGAACATGACACCGGCGGCAGCGAGCCTCTGGCCGACGCACGCGGACTCAGAATTGGCTATTTGCGGGACGCGGCATTCAGTTTTTATTACCCCGAGAACCTTGAGGAACTGGAGCGCGCGGGAGCCGAACTCGTTCGCATCTCGGCGCTTGATGCGCTCACACTCCCTGCTGGCCTGCACGCCCTATATATCGGAGGCGGCTTCCCCGAGACCCATGCGCGGGCGCTTTCTGCGAACTCAGGTTTTCTTGAGTCGCTGCGCGAGGCGTGTGCAGCAGGCCTGCCTGTTTATGCTGAGTGCGGCGGTCTGATGCTGTTGGCGCGGAGTTTGAGCTGGAAGGGAGTCCGTTTTCCGATGGCCGCTGTCTTGCCCGCCGATGTTGAGGCATTCGCCAAGCCACAGGGGCATGGCTACAGCGAACTTGTTGTGGACGCACCGAATCCTTTCTTCCCGCATGGCACTCATTTGCGCGGACACGAATTCCATTACTCGCGGATTGTCAGCGGTTCAGAAGGTGTCGCTTCGGCGTGTGCCGTGATCCGCGGGACGGGCTGCTTCGCGGGACGTGACGGCCTGGTTGTCTACAACACGATGGCGATGTACACGCACTTGCACGCCACGGCCACGCCTGAGTGGGGCGTGGGCATGATCGCCGCAGCGAGCGAATTTGCGGCCAGGACGAAGCTGCTCTCAGTGGCGTCGTGACAAATCTTCGACGGCATTCAAACGGCCCGAATCACCAGAGACCTTCGACGCCTGCCAGATAAGAAAAGCGAGCACTATCGCGAGGGCCCGGCGGATGTCTTTCTCCGGGGTGGGCCGCTTCTGTTTGGCGGCGGCTTTCACGACTCGATTGACATAGGAATCACAAAAGACCATCGACCATTCGGCGGGTAAGAGGACAACTTGCCCGAGACCGTCGAGGTGCACGAGGGAAGACGCGGGAAGATTGTCGGCGAAGCGGATCCGGCGCGCAATTTGAGAGAACGCGAACTGATCTGGTACGGGGGACTTGAGCTGTTTGAGAAGCTTCGCTGCCGCCAATGCGAAACGCTCGGGAACTGCTTCGAGAAGGATGACATCGGTACTGTCTATGCTGAATTGCTGCCCGATCGAGGTGTCCTGCGAGTTTCGCGCCCTCGCGTAAGCAATGCTCAAAGCGCGGGCCAGATCACGATCTACGTCATCGAGGCGTGGCAAGCTGGGAGTCATGCGAGCGTAGTATCGATACCTTGCCAAATAGGAAAGCTCCGCCTCCGTTCCCTGAAAATGTTCATATTGATACATGAGATCTTCTTCAAGCGAGGAGAGTCCACGCGCCCGCGCGAGTGTGGCATACCACTTGAATGCTTTGTGCAGATACCAGCCGTGTGTCTTATAGAGGCGGTCTTTACCCGAATTCTCACCAAAGATATTGAAGCTCAGCTGGTTGAACATTGCGATATAGTCTTCCCGCTGCTGAGTAATCAAGTCGGACCACAGGAGTTTGGCTGATTCCATGTATTCATCCAGAGAGTCCTCAGGGAAAAAGGCGAAGTGGGGTGAGTACCCGCCATCAAGATGAATGTTTCCTCGGACAAACCCAGGCTTCATCGCAATCAGAAAGAAATGAAACCCGTGGACCTCCTCGGTCCGCTTGTCGCGTAGTTGTACCTGGGGCATCCCCTCTGCATCCTTTCCAAACAACACGGGATAAAGTTCGTACTTGTGAAGCTCTTGCGTCAGGATCCGTTCGAGTTCCGACTTGAAACCTGAAACATGGCCAATCTCGGGAGGCAAAAAGATTCGCAAATCGAGATCGCGTATGTAATCCCAATCTACGTAGCCCCAGCGGCTGACACTCAACCCCAGGCTTCCATAGGGAGAGATTGGCGTCTTCCCCACGTATTCCAAGAGATGCGGGCTCGTTGTTGCGAAAGCGCGCATAGTTTCATCGACAACATTGCGGATGAAAGGAAGGAGCGCGATATCTTGAGAGCCTCCCAATCGCGCTTTCGGCAACAGAAAAGGTTCCGCGCTGACAAGGTTGCGATGTTCTGCGACAAGAGGCTGAATCCGTAGATTCTGAAAGGACGGATTGTCTGCTGCATTTGGGAAAAGAAACTCGAGCGCATGGAGAAGGCTGGAGTTTTTAGTGAGAATGGGGCGTAGAGTTTCCTTCAAGATCGACTTGTTGCTTTTCCCGAAAGGTTGGTGCTTCACCATAGCTTTCTTGTCGATCGGCTCTTCAATTGTAGCTTCGTATGGGGCATTCGCTCCGGCCGGTTCCAACTCGAATCTTGTAAGAGCGGCGCCGCAATGATCACGGTGGTTAGTTCTTTCATGATAGTAGGATAGGAGAGATGTGGGCCTGTAGCTCAACGGTTAGAGCAGGGGACTCATAATCCCTTGGTTGGGGGTTCAAATCCCTCCGGGCCCACCAAATTACTATAATCTAATAAAAACAAACTAAACATGTTATTGAACTAAATCAAAATCTAGGGCGAGGTTCCCTTGGTAATCTTGCGCTCGATTATGGGCTTCGGGTACAGTTCTGGGTACAGTACTGGAGCGCGAGCACTGAGCTGGGAGCACCATGGCGACAATCATCAAAAGGTCTTCGGGAACTTGGAAGGCGATTATCCGCAAGGCTGGTTGGCCCCTCAAAGCAAAGACATTCAGGGTCAAGCGGGACGCTGAAGACTGGGCGCGACGCACCGAAGATGAGATGGTGCGCGGCGTCTATATCAAACGCGCCACCGCGGACCGCATGACCGTGGAAAGCGCGGTGGACCGTTACATCAAGGAGGTCACGCCGACCAAAAGGCCATCCTCCCAAGATGCCGAGCAGCGTCGCGCAGAGATTCTCAAAAAGCATCTTGGCAAGTATTCCTTGGCAGCGCTAACGCCGGAGATCATCGCCAAGTTCCGCGATGAGCGGCTTGCGGGAACCGACCGGAAAAATGACAAGGGCGAGCCCATTCCCCGCGCCAACAACACGGTCCGCCTGGAGTTGGCGTTACTCGGACATCTGTTCACCATCGCTATAAAGGAGTGGCGCATCGGCCTGCCGTGGAATCCAGTATTGAACATCCGCCGGCCGGCTCCAGGTCCGGGTCGCAATCGCCGGTTGACTGAGGAGGAGGAGAAACGACTCTTGACCGCCGTGGACCAGCACTCAAACCCGATGCTGCGATGGATCGTGCGCGTTGCGCTCACAACCGGAATGCGCGCATCAGAGATCCTGACGCTGCGCAGGCCGCAAGTGGACCTCCAGCGCCGCGTCGTTCGTCTTCTCGAAACCAAAAACACGTCGCCGCGCACTGTGCCGTTGAGTGCGGCGGCCACGGCGATATTCAGCGAGGCCTTGAATCATCCGGTGCGCCCCATCGACACAGACCTGATCTTCTTTGGCGAACCAGGGCGGGACGGCAAGCGCCGTCCTTACCAGTTCAACCCCGTTTGGCTGAATATCAAACGCGACCTGAAGCTGGCAGACGTACACTTCCACGATCTTCGTCACGAAGCCGTCAGCCGCTTCGTTGAAGCTGGCTTCTCCGACCAGGAAGTCTCCGCTATCAGCGGGCACAAGTCGATGCAGATGCTCAAACGCTATACGCACCTCCGCGCTGAAGACCTGGTTGAAAAGCTCGATCACCTTTCGAGCAACAAAGGCCGATGAAGTAAAAGGCGATAAGAAAGGGATTTCAATGGGAAATCGTAAAGGTGAAGAAAAACTCGCGATTCCGGCATGGTTTAGATTGGGAGCCTATGACGGCCTACGGAATTTCAATGCGCCTCTTGACTGGCTAAAGCAGCTTGCTTTTCGTATTGACCTGAAACGTTTTTGGCAAGAAATCGCGGATGGACACGTAGCGCGCTCTTCAGAAAGGCGCGTTTTATTTGAAGGCGATCTCAGCTTCGACCAGATCATTAGGCAAATCCAGCAAGACCCAATTCTTGCAGTTGACGAACTCGTAAAGAAGTATAGTCGGTGCATTGACTTTGCGACGGTAGACCTAGTTAAAAGAGGGCGTGATCCAGTTCGACCAATGACAGTCACAGACGTTCTCTCAATATATGCCTTGATGGATTCCGAAAAAAGAGAATTCATGGACTATGCTCTTGGCCGCATCAAACAGGATGCCCCATATCCGGTCAACGCGATAATGCTTGCGAGAATCGAAGATGCGGAAGGATACAAATCCAAATCGAAACCTCCCCGTATCTCGTACGAGCACCGAGCGATTGCAAGATATTTGGGAAAACTCAAAGGACTTTTATCGCTCTTGAGGGCAAGGAATTCTAAAATCTGGGTGCTGAATTCTGTGCTCGGCGACGATGCGGTAGAAGCCAACAGAGACTTCATGAGCGATCCAATTGGAAATCACATTCCAGAAGGATTTGCTTCATTCTTCACAATGGATGCCAGCGTTCCTTATTCGGAAGCAGAGCGTTATTTCAAGAAGTGTTACAGGATGTGCCAGGAAAACACGAACGGCGTAAGGATCGAGCCGGGCCTCTTTGCTTTGTGGCGGACAAATGGAGTTCTCCCATATATCGACCTACAACTTCATCTAGGCATCAAAGCTGCCGTCGACCGTAATCCGAAAATGAAGATCAAGGATGACGAAATGGCGCGGGCCATTTATCCGGAGGGAAGAATGAGAGATGATCCAGACCGAGTCTCACGCACAACAAAACCCGAAGCGGATAAGCTGATGAACCCGGCGAGCGTTCGTTTTCGTCAATTGCTTTCTGCGGCGCACTACGGCCAGATGAGTGTCGCTCTATCGATACATAAATGACAGATATTATATATTAAGTAGCGGCAAGAACGGAGACATCATTTGCCTAAATTCTCTGACCATAAATTTGCCCTGTAATTAATTCCACACGAGCGTT
>Ga0116217_10001319_pt1 | contig 24158 bp, 27 predicted proteins | sample Sb_taG_6_FD_89697 | JGI IMG/M metagenome (GOLD analysis project Ga0116217, IMG submission 89697) | Peat soil microbial communities from Weissenstadt, Germany - Sb_50d_4_PS metaG | ecosystem: Environmental > Terrestrial > Soil > Wetlands > Peat | place: Germany: Weissenstadt | collected 2010-09-21 | reverse complement strand
TCGCTCGACCTCCTCCGAGAGAGTCTGGTCGAGGAAGGGGTTCTCGAGTCGATCAGCCGCGAGCGGCTGCGGCAGATCCTCATCGAGGAGTCGGTGACCTTCCAGTCCGTGAAGACTTGGAAGAGTTCCAAGGACCCGAAGTTCGCCGAGAAGCTCCGTCGGTTGGAGGAGCTCACCAACCGTCAGCACAACCCGCCCATCGTCGTGTCGGTTGACGAGATGGGGCCGATCTCGCTCCAGCCCTACGGGGGTCACACGTGGGCTCGGTCGGGGCATCCCGACCGAGTGCCGGCGACCTACAAGCGGCTCGGGGGAGTTCGCTATCTGATGGGGGCCTACGACTACTACCACAAGCGCCTCCGAGGGTTTCTCTCACGGAGGAAGACCGGGGCCGAGTGGGTGCGATTCCTCCGCTGGGTCCGCTCGAAGTATCCGTCCGGCGGTCGGATCTACCTGATCCAGGACAATCTCTCCACGCACACCACCCCAGCGGCCGTGGCGGAGGCCCGAAGGTTGAGGATCACCTTCGTCCCGACCCCCACCAACGCGAGCCACCTCAACCCGATCGAGACCCACTTCCGCACGATCCGTCGATGGGCGTTCACTCGGACGAACTACACCGACTGGAGTGAGGTCGATCGGGTTGTCCGGGCATCGATCCGTCGACTCAATCACGCCCATTGCGTGACCAATTCACGACCCGCACTCCGCTGGTGGACGCGGCACTAGGCGTCAGCCAGCGGGACGGTGTCCACGGACCCTCTCTAGACAAGAAAGGTCACCTTCCTAAGCCTCCGGGCTCGGGGCGACGCCCCGATAATGCCCTAGGCTGCGGGCCGAACCACCTACGTTGATACTAGGCCGAGATTCGGGCTGACTGGTTCCCCCTCCGATGGGTCTCGGCCCGGGCTGCGTGGAGCGCTTCATTGGTGCCGAGCCTCGTGGGACAGAAGCAGCAGCCAGTCGGACGCGCGCTCCACGAAGCTCGATGCTGCCAGAAAATCTGGAGCGGCTAGGATGAGGTCGCGGGTGGGCGACTCAGGAGGGAGGTGCAGCGACGCGGCCCGTTTGATGCCCCTCAGGTCAAAGATTACGACTAAACCCGAAGGATGGTCGGGGTACTGCGTTGCCACGACCCAGTCAAGGGGCCGAAAAGGAAAGTGGGGTCTGACCTCTAAGGCTCGTGCCGCCTAGCACGCCTAGCAACAACTCGGCTAAGCGCGTCCCGAGCGGCTATCCAGCGCCTTCTTAGCCCGGCTTCCGAGCCATGCCCAGAGGACCGGGTCGGCCAGGAAGGCCTCGACAGCTTTCGCATAGCCAGCCCCCCCGGCCGCGCCCCGCACCGCTTCGAGGTAGAGGTCGGTCGCATGCTTAACAGACCGCTCCCATTCAATGCGGCTCAACTCGTCCTTGACTCTCCAGACCTCGGTGTCGGACGCGACCTCCGTGACCGGGCGGCCAATGGCCTGGCGCTCGTACCACGCCTCGATCATCACGACCATCCGCGAAACGGCCTCGATGTAATCGGTCTCGAATTCTAACCGTAGGGCAAAGAAGCTGACGAGGTCGAGAACGGCATCCCGAACGGACGCCGTCGCGACCTTCTGCCGTCCTTCGCTCAACGCAGTAAGTCTCTGTGCGATCAAGCCGTAGCCTAGGATCGGGGGTTCCATCCGTTTCAACGAGCCGAATCCGCGCTTGCGGGTAGGGATCCTGGTCTGGCCGGCCGCGCGGAGCGCTTCGAGGAGAATCGCCTCGAGTCCTGCCTGACCGGCCTCGGCCTGTTCACATTGGGAGAGAAACTCCTCCTGTCGGGCCAAGAGTCCTGCTTTGACGACCTTCGCGAGGCATTCCCAAGGCTCTGAGGAGTGTTTCTGGGCCTCGTCTCGCTGGGCACCTGCGGTGGCCCTTCTCATCGCTGCCAGACCCTTTCCAATAGACTTCTGGACCGACGCATCGTGCGGAAGGAGCCCGTCAACGAGCGCCTGACCGTTACCTCCGAATGTCGCTTCGATGATCTCCCCTCCGTCGAGACGGTTCAAGTTGCCGAGCCTTCCTTGGCGGAGTCGCTCGTGGTAGTCGGCTTCTGACCTCGCGAAGATGTGCGGGGCAAGGAGGCCCGAATTGTCCGCTCGACCCGTGGCCCCAGGTCGAAGAAGTACCAGGGCGCTCATATTCGTGAGCTTCCCCAGCGCGCGGGCCGTGTCTGGGACCTCGATGGGTATCTCAAACGCCCGCTCGACTGCCTTGACCCAACTGGGATCCGTGAGAGATCGGCAGTCGTGGGGGTCTCGCAACAGCTACCCTCCCTAGCTCGGAGGGCTAAGCACTAGGGTGTCGGGGCCTGCGGCAGTGACGACGCGCCATCCTTCGAGCAAGAGGGGCTTTGCATCCTCGACAGACGTAATCCTTTGTGCTGAGGGCCCTCTGGAGCTCGCAACCTTCTCCCGGATTATTGCCCCTAAGTCGACCTTCGGGTCTCTGAGGAGCTTTTCGGCGTCGGCTTCCGAGTACCCGGCTGCCTTCAGAATCTCAGTCTTGACGATGTGCGCCGCCTCCTCCCGATCGTCGATCGTTGGTTCCGAACTCCGAAGGCTCGGTTCGCACTTCCGGTACGCGGCCCGCATCTCTTCGATTACGTTTTCAGGGAGGGTTCCACGGTTCTGGGCGTACCGAGCCGTCATGTCGCCCCGGTGGCCCATCCAAAATGCGGCGTAAGCGTGAGGCAGCTTCCCCTCAGCCTCGAGGCTGAGCGCCCGCGTCGCAAACGTCGTCCGCAGACAGTACGGCCGAACACTGAGTTTCGCGCCGCGGATTGCATGACGTACGAGGTCACCGATGTTAGTCGACCAGATGAACTTCCGCTCAGCCCGGTCTGGGACGATCACCGGAGACTCCGTGTCAATCTTCTCCCCGCTCCTGACTCGGGCCTCGATGTAGTCTCTGACGTAATTCGCTCCCTCGCTTCCGAGGAAGGTGAGATACTGGTGGTTGCCCTTCGAGAGTTCGCGGCGGACGACGACCCGGAGCGGGAGTGCGTCGAACGAAACCTTTCCCTTCCGGAGCTTGAGGTCTGGAAGATCTCGCAACCGAAGGCCATCGGCCCCGCGGTAGTTTCCCAAGACCATCGGCCGGACTTCGCTCATTGCCATGAGTGCGACGGCCACCTTCTCCCGTGGCGTCGCCGCGTTCAGGATGGCACGCAGGCTAGACCGGGAAAGGGCAGTCTCTTCCTTGACCACGTCCGCGTCCCGTACCTTGACGGCCCCTCGCGGGACGTCCACACCATTGTACCGGAGCCAGCTCCGGACGACCTTGACTGTGAACGCGACGTACGACCCTGAGTGACCCTTCGTCCGTTCAGCCTCCTCAAACGAGTCGAGAAGGTCCACGAGGCGGCGTAGGTCCAAGGCAAGGAGCCCGGCCGGCGTCTGCCTGACTTGGACACAGAAAGAGCCAAGCCGTCGGGGCCAAACGTCGGCGGTGGAGGGGGCTGACTTCCTGAGCCGCGTCCTCCATCGCTCGACTTCGGGGTCCCGCTCGAGAGCAAGCCTGGCCTCCCGGGCCCTTCCGGTAGTTGCTGGCACGATCCACCTCGATCACGAACAGTCCGGATTGGATATATCCCTTTTCTATAGATAATGGGATAGCCCCGAGCGGATTCGAACCGCTGTCGCCGGCTCCAAAGGCCAGCATGCTTGGCCACTACACCACGGGGCTGCGCCCGGGGGACCGACAGGCGGTACAAAAGTCACGCGCGCCTGAGCCCCCGGTGATAAGAGCCCCCCCTCTCTCCCTCGGACGTGCGCCGAACGAAGATACTGGCCACGGTGGGTCCCGCCTCCGGTTCCCCCGGCCGGCTCGTCGGGCTCATCGAGGCTGGGGTGGACGGATTCCGTCTCAACCTCTCGCACGGAACGCCGTCCGAGCATCGGTCGATGCTTCGCCGCATCCACGCCGCGGCGGGCCGGGCGGGTCAGGAGGTCTCGGTCGTCGCGGACGTTCCCGGACCCAAGATCCGCATCGGCGATCTTGCAGTCTCCCCCATCACGCTGCGCACGGGACAGCGCTGGGTCCTCGACCACGACCCCAGGCCGGGCGACGGGACCCGGGTTCGGGCCGAGCTGCCTTCGTTCTCCCGAGCAGCGCGCCGCGGCGATCCGGTGCTCCTCGGCGATGGCAACGTCGCGCTCGTCGTCCGGAGCGCCGGAGTCAGTTCGATCGAGACCGTAGTGACCAACGGTGGGACGGTAGGCTCGCGAGCAGGCCTGTTTCTTCCACACGGCAAGCTCAGGGTGAACGCGTTCGGCTCGGCCGACCGGCAGAAGGCAGAGGTCGCGCTCGCCGAGGGCGTGGATTTTCTCGCGCTCTCGTTCGTTCGAGGCGCCCGCGACGTGATCCAGGCCCGGCGCTGGCTCGACGGACGGAGCTCGGGACGGTCGGTTGGGCTCATCTCGAAGATCGAACGTGCCGAGGCGCTCGACGCGATTGACGAGATCCTCCGCGTCTCGGACGGCATCATGGTCGCGCGCGGAGACCTCGGAATCGAGGTCCCGCTCGAACGCCTCGCCCTCGAGCAGAAACGGATGGTCCGGCGCGCGAACGTCGCGGGCCGGTTCGCGATCGTCGCGACCCAGATGCTCCTCAGCATGCTCGACTCCCCCCGCCCGACCCGGGCCGAGTCGACCGATGTCGCCAACGCCGTCCTCGACGGCGCGGACGCCGTGATGTTGAGCGAGGAGAGCGCCGTCGGAAAGTATCCCATCGAAGCCGTCCAATGGCTCGCCCGCATCGCCGAGGCGACCGAGCCCGTCTACGATCCCCGGCCCCTGCGGGAGGAACGCGAACGGTCCGCGGACGGCGAGGCGGAGCGCTCGGTCGCCGCCGCCGCCGTGCAGCTGGCCGAGAACGTCGGGGCGCTCGCTATCGTCACTCCAACGCATTCCGGGCGCACGGCGCGGTCGGTCGCGGCGCTTCGACCCTCTTGTCCGGTACTCGCCCTCTCCGGCTCTGCCGCCGTCCGCCACCAGCTGACCCTGGTCCGCGGGGTCACCTCCCGCGCGGCGCCCGAGCACAGCGACCTTGCGGGGCTGAGCCGCGCCGCTTCCCGTTTGGTCGGTGCCTTGGGTCTCCGGGGGTCCGGACCCGTGGTCCTCACCGCGGGCTACCCGGTGGAAGGGCGTCCGACGAACCTCGTCACCCTGGTCGAACCAGCTCCGCCTGCTTCAGCCCGGGGGCAGAGGCGCTTGCGGCGGGAGCGGCCCGGCCCGCCGCCGAGACCCCTCCCACGAGGATGACGACCGGCAGCACGAACACCGCGAGCACCCCCGCGAAGACCCACGCAGCATCGTAGCCGAACGCCGCCGCGACGAACCCGAAGGCGATCGCTATCCCGCTGCCCGCGAAGATCTGGATCGAGTTGAGAACGGCGAGCCCGAACACGAACCTCCCTCCCTGGAGCTCGGGGAGGTAGCTCGGGATCAGGTAGAGGACCGCGAAGATGACCCCGTCCGCGAACCCGAGAAACACGAAGGCGGGCCACACCTCCGCGAAGCCGAGCCACGGGACTAGGGCGATGAGGATCCCCGACGCGAGCCCCCAATAGATGAGGATCCGTCGCATGTCGACGTGGCGCTCTCCCAGCCACCCGCCGACCGGGCCTCCGAAGATCTCCGCGAAGATCATCGTCGTGGGCACCGCGGCTGCGAGGGCCAGGGACCACGAGGGGTGAGCCACCTTCGCGAAAGCGACGAAGTACTGGGCCGCGACGTAGAAAGCGCCCCACGTCCCCGTGGTACCGAGGGCTAGCGCCCAGAGCCGGCGGGAGCGCAGCACCGGAACCACGGACCGCCAGAGTTCCTTCGTAGCGCGAATCGGGAGAGACTCCCGAACGCGAGGCAGAGACGCGGCCGCGAACCCTGCCGTCGCCAGGAGAGCGATCCCGCCCACGGCGAGAGCCCAGGGCCAGCCGAACCGCTCGCCCACGATCGCTCCGACGATGATGCCGATGCCGGATCCGAGGCTGAATCCTGAGTTGTAGAGGCCGATGATCGGACCGCGCGTGCCTTCGGGGAAGTACGACGCGACCAGGCCCAGTGCGGGTGCGAAGAACAGGGCCGCCCCGGCCCCTGCGCCGAAGCGCAGTCCGGCGAGGACGATCCAATTCGGCGAGAACGCAGAGGCGAGCGTGAATCCTCCCATCACGACGAGGGCGACGATCGAGGTGGTCCGGTTCCCCCACCGTATCGCCGCGAAACCCGCCGGGACCTGGAAGATCCCTGCTCCAAGGAGGAACATGCCGAGCACGATCCCGAACTCGGCGGTCCCGATACCGAACGCCGGCTCGAGGAGAGTCGCGAGCGCTCCGATGTTGTACCAGTTGAACGCGTAGACCGTTCGGGCGAGGAAGAGGATCCCCACCGCCGGCAACCGGCCGGAGGCGGGTTCCCTCACGGGGGAGCCCCGACCAGCAGCCCGTGCGTCTCGAAGTAGCGGAGGAATCCCTGGGCGGCGAGGTCATACCCCGAGACGAGGAGAGACCGGTCCTCCGGCTCGGGAGTTCCCTCGGACCGGTCGTTTTCCGCCAGTCTCGTCGCGACGAACTCCACTTCGGGGCGCTCGCGGGCGGCCGCGAGCGCGACATCCCTCCACCGCTCCACGATCCCGCGGTAGCGCGCGAGGTCGGCCGGCCCGTCCGGGCTCGGTCCGAAGTGGCTGAAGAGGACGAGCCGGGGCTCCGTCCTCCGCATCGCCTCGACGCTCTCGAACAGCAGGTCGAGGTCGAGGTCCGGGGGCGGGACGGCGGGGCGGAGCCGGGACGACCGCTCGAGCCGCACCCCGGCGCTGTCGCCAGTGAAGATCCCGCCCAGACCCGAGTCGTAGAAGGAGAGGTGGTGCCGCGCATGCCCCGGGGTCGCGAGCACCGAGAGCTCCCCACCCCGGAGGGGAAATCGCTCGCCACCGCGAAGACCGTGCAGCCTCTCTGCGGGGACGGGCAGTATCGGTCCCCAGAGCGGATCGGACGCAGCTCCCCAGGTCCGGCGCGCGCTGGCGATGAGTCGGGTCGGGTCGGCGAGGTGCGGGACGCCGAGCTCGTGGGCGTAGAACGTGGCCCGGGGGAGGGCCTCGGCGAGCGCGCCCATCCCGCCGGCATGGTCGAGATGAATGTGGGTAACGAACACCCGACGGATGTCGCGGCGCTCTACGCCCGAGGCGTCGATCCCTCGGAGCAGTGGGTCGCGGCAGGTCGATGGTCCGGTCTCGATCAGGCTCCAGCCGTCCTCCTGGGGGAGCAGGTACGCCGCGACCAGACCCTCCGTGTCGCGAAAATCGAGGTCGAGGAGCTGCCGCTCCCGACCCAGTTCGAGCACACGCACCGCGGTCATGGCCACGACCCTCCTACAGCTGCTGGAAGAACGTCGGGGTCCCGTAGACAAAGAACGCGAGGTAGCTCACGACGGCGAAGGTTCCCAGGACCACGATCGATGCCGCCCAGATCCCTGTGCTCCAGCGCATCACCTTGGCCCCGTCGAGGGCTCCGAACGGGATCAGGTTGAACGTCCCGAACCAGCCGTTGATGTAGGCAAGCAGGAGGAACGAGCCGAAGAGCGTCGAGCCGAGCAGGTACGTCCCGAGGGCGGCCGCGTAGAAGATCACACCGAATCCGAAGTTCGCGAGGGGACCCGCGAGACTCGTTTGACCCCAGCTCTTTCGGTCCGCGGGGTGGATCCCTCCCACCATCGTCGCCCCGGGGGCGGCGAACAGCAGCCCGAGCACCGCCGTGAAGAGGGCGATGATCAGTCCCATCGGGGAGAGCCGGAACTCAGCCCAGAACCCACGCCGCTGCGCCGCGATCTTGTGGGCCATCTCGTGGGCAACGAACCCCGTGAGAGCTGCCGTAGCGGCCACGACCACGACGGTCGGCGTGACCGTCAGTAGGCCCGATCCCCCCGTGCCGAACAGGGCGCTGCTTCCCGACAGTAGGATGAGCAGGCAGAACGAGAGCACGGCGTACGCGATCCCGATCTGGAGGAGCTCCGTACGGGACGTCGTCACCCGCCCAACCTGCCGAGGGGGCGTCGTCGAGGTCCAAGTGGAGAACAGAGGGGTGCCGCCGCTCATTCGGCCGTACCTACCGCGGGCGAAGGGGCCCGCCAGACTTCCATCGGATGGGGACCCGTCGAACGTGCGAGGAGGGAGCGAACGAGCTCGACGCCGTCGGCGAGACGAGGGCCGGGCCGGCTGAAGTACGCTTCGTCGGCGACGAACGTACCGTACGAGGCCCGAACGCCGTCCACGAGAGACGCCAAGGGCCGGGCTTCGAGCTCGCCTCGGGAGCGGTCCACCGAGAAGCTGCACGGGCTGAGTAGCAGGAGGTCGACGTCGCTCGCCACGATCGCGGGCCAGGTGGTCCGAGCGGCGGGATCGCCGGCGTCAGGACCGATGGGCTGACCTCCCGCGCCCTCCACGATGTCGGGGGTCCAGAGACCCGCAAGGATTGGAGGGTCGAGCCATTCGATCACCGCCACGCGGGGTCGTGTCGGGGACGGCTGACGTTGTGATCGGGTTCGGAGGGTTCTCGAAAGCCGAGCCCCCGCCGCCGGGTCTCCGAGGGCCCGGCCCACGGCATCGACCGACCGCCAGACCTCCTCCAGGGTCCTCGGGGTGAGGGAGACTACCTCCGGACGGATGCCCGCCCGTTGGCAGGCCTCCCCGACCTCCCGCTCGGTGACCGAGCATACACCGCAGAGGTCCTGGGTCAGCAGCAGGTCCGGCCGAAGCTCCCGGAGTCGTTCCACGTCGAGCTCGTAGAGGCTCTCTCCGCTGGAACGCGCCCTCCGGACCCGTTCGTCGATGACGCTCGAGGGGGCGTCGTAGTCCCAAGCCCGGGGATGCATGACGACGGGCAGCGCTCGGGCCGCGTCAGGGAAGTCGCAGTCGACGCTCCGGCCGACCAGCTCGGACCCGTGCCCTAGGGCGAAGACGATCTCCGTCACGCTCGGCAGCAGGGAGACCACACGCATCGCCGGTGCCTCTGGCTCGGCCGAGTCGGGACGGGCCTACTTACGTTTGCGGGTTGCGGAGCGGCGGGGGGCTGATTTCGAACCCGCCTTGGTCCGGGGCCGACGCGGGGCGGCGGCCGTGTGCGTCTCCTCCGCCGCCTCCGCGGCCCTAGCGGTTACAGCGACCGGTTCGGAGCGGGCCGCCGAAACGACATCGGTCGGTTTCGGACGGGGAGGCACGGGAAGGCCGAGATGCTGACAGAGAGCGACCTCCCGCTCGTAGGGCAGACCGAGACGCCGCGCTTCCTGCCGTTCTGCCTCGCCCTGGGAGGACTGGCCGGTGTGGCTGAGCGATACGGCGTGCAGGAATCGAAGCTGGGAGTCCTCCGGAGTGTGCGAGAGCATCGCCTCGATCTCGACCCGCGCGCTCCGCCAATCGCCCATTTCTACGAGCGCCGCGACGAGGTGAGCCCGGACCTCGGTCCGCGCGTCGTCCTCCGCGAGCAGGATGCGATACATCTCGACCTCGCCCTTGGGTTGAGCCTTCGCCCCGAGCACAGCCGCTTTGCCGAGCCGGGCCTCGACATCATCGGGGTGGGTCGCGAGGACCTCGTCGAACAGCCGGTCGGCGTCGTCCGACAGGCCGAGGGCCAAGAGCGAGCGTCCCAGCCCGACCTTGGCGGGGACGTACTCCGGCTTCATCTGGGAGGCTTGGCGGAAGAACCTCAGGGCCAACGCTGGAACGCCCCAGTCCAGCCACGTCCGGGCCCGCTGCATCGTCTGGTCGAGCTGCTGCGCGCTCGGGAGGAGTCGACGTTGGCTCGCCGGCTGGGCCCGCGGCTCCTCGCCCAGCATCGTCTCCAGGCCGAGCTGCCGGGCGAGCTCCGCGAACCGGGGCCCTTCAACGACCGTCCCCCCGGCCCGGACCACCTCGGAGGTGATCAGGAGCGGGAGATGGCCCGGCGTGAGGACCACGAGCCTCTCGGGCGCGCTCGCCTCCTCGGTCGCCAGCTTCTGGACCATCCCGAGGGAGACCGTCAGCGGATTCTCGAGGAAAGCGAAGAGGAAGCCGTCGCTCGTTCGCACTACGAGGCCGTACTCCATGGGCTTCGCGGAGTCCAACCGCTGGCCCATCGCCTCGACCAGCCCTCCGGCCAACTGCACGAACGCCGCGCTCGCCATCGGCGCCGCCAAGCTCCGGTGCGTTAAATACGATAGTCGTCCAAAGGCAACCGCCGTGGACCTAGCGGGTCTCTATCGGTACTTGCCGGCGGTCGAGGGACGCCTGCGCGCCTCGTACGCCACCGAACGCAGAGCGGCACCGCCCGCCGTTCGGCCCTATCTCGACGTGAACCAGGAGTTCTCGCTGCGGGGAGGCAAGCGGTTCCGTGCCATCCTGGTCCTGGGCGGCTACTATGTCGCCACGGGACGGGATCCCCGACCGGCCGTCGGTGCCGCGGCGGCGCTCGAGCACTTCCAGAGCTGGATGCTGATCCACGACGACATCATCGACCACGCCAACGAACGCCGGGGTGGGCCGACCGTCCACCGCGAGCTCGAGAAGAGCCACCGGGACGACGGGGGGACCGGTTCGAGCGAGGAGTATGGCCAGGGGATGGGCATAGCCCTCGGGGACCTCGAGGAACCGTTCACGGTCGAGGCGATCCTCTCCTGTCCCGCCCGACCGGCCGCCCGTATCGCCGCGCTCGAAGAGTACATCGGGATGACGCGCCAGACCGCCTACGGGCAGCTCCTGGACATCCGGAACGGCACGCTCCCTCCGGGCACGGTCACCGAGCGGGACGTGCTGGACGTACACCGATTGAAGTCCGCGGTGTACACCGTCTCGTCGCCGCTCAAGATCGGCGCCTTGCTCGGCGGCTCGGCCCCGGCGCGGCTCCGCGACCTCGAGGCGGTCGCGATCGACCTGGGGATCGCCTTCCAGCTCCGGGACGATGTCCTGGGGGCGGGGTTCGGTTCGGACGACCTGGGGAAGAGCGCGAACGACCTGGTCGAGGGGAAGAGGACCCTGCTCGTCGTGCGCGCCTGGAGCGACGGGTCTGCCGGCGACCGGGCTGCGCTGGAGGTGGTGCTGGGTAATCCGAGCGCGAGCGACCAGGATGTCGAGAACGCCCGGAGCGCGATCCGGTCGACAGGGAGCCTGGCGTACTCGGAGAAGAGGATCGAGGGGCTGACCCGCCGCGCGATGCGGCGTCTCTCGAGGAGCAGGTCGATTCGGGCGAGCGCGAAGCCGTTGCTGACCGAGGTCGCGGACCGGTTGACGCGAAGAACGGCCTGACGCGAGCCTAGCTCTCGGGCTCGCTCGAGCCGTCCGTGGTGACCCCGGCGGCCTGGAGCTGCTGCGTGAGCTCCTGCTGCATGGTCGTGTACCGTTCCTTGAGGTGGTTCTCCTGGCGCTCCACGCCCTTCTGCCGGACCTCCAGGGTCTCCTTCTCCTCGGAGAGCAGGTCTTCCACCTCTTTGCGCGCTTTGGCGCGGACAAGCAGGCCGCCGATGGGGCGGTAGATCACGGCGTCCTCGGGGACCGACTTGAGTTCGTCCAGCGTATGACCGATCTCGCGGAGGCGTAGGTCGAGCTGCATCCGCTGCTGCTGCATGCTGCCCAGCTCCTGCTGGAGCCGCTGGAACTGCTTCAGGTCGTTCTGGAGCTTTGCCGGGAGTGCCACGACCCGTCTCACCGGGGACCCGAGATAACTGCTTCGGGCGGGCCGCCCGCCGGCCCGACGGGCCGGTCGGTCGCTGCGGCGAGCGCGGTCGCCAGGGAAAGATGGACCCACCCGAGGTAGGTGTTGAGCGCGGCCCTCATCGAGCCGGCGTCGGCCGCGCGGACCGCGATCGTGAGGGTGTGGCGTCCCGACGCGCGAACCGTGGCCTCCGCCCGCGGGAGCTCTCTCGCGGCCTCGGGCGACAGGGCTCTGGCCACCCAGCGGGCGAGCTCGGGCCGACCCGCGGTCGTCACCGTGAGGGTGGCGCTCCAGCAGGGGGTCCCGGGCCTCATGAGGCGAGCGCCCGGTCGATCCGCGCGAGGATGCGGTCCGTCTTGACGGCCGCCGCGCGGACGTAGCTCGCCGGGTCGAGGAGACTCGAGACCTCCTCCGGCGTGAGAAGGCGACGGACGGTCGGGTCAACCTTCGCGCGCGCGAGCAGCGGAGGGGGTTCCGCAGAGTTGCGGGTGAGCCCCCGCAACAGTTCGTGGGCATCGGACCGTGCGAGACCCTTCGCGGTGAGGGCGAGCATCAGGCTCTCGGCCATGCTCGTGCCACCGGAGCGGTCGATCGCTTCCTGCATGCGGGCCTCGTCGACCTCGAGCCCCCGGAAGACGTCCGAGAGCTTCGTCAGGAGGTCGTCGGCCAGCAGGATCGAGTGGGGGATCACGATCCGCTCGTTCGCGGAGTTGGCGAGGTCCCGCTCGTGCCACTGGACCATGTTCTCGAGAGGCGGGAGCGCGAACGCTCGGACGAGGCGGGCGAGGCTCGTCACGTTCTCCGAGGTCATGGGGTTGCGCTTCTGGGCCATCGTGGAGCTACCCACCTGGTGTGCCTCGTCGAACGGCTCCGCGACCTCCGCGATCTCGGTGCGCTGGAGGTTCCGGACCTCGGTCGCCAGCCGCTCGGCCGTGCCCGCGACCAGCGCTAGGAAGTTGGTGAACTCCGCGATCCGGTCACGGCCCACGATCTGGGTCGGAGCCTCGTCCGCCGTGATGCCGAGGCGGTGCATGACCCCCTGCTCGATCGCTTCGGCGTGCTCCCCGAACCCGGCTCCCGTACCGACGGCGCCGGCCATCTTCCCGACGATCAGACGGCGGGATAGCTCGTCGAGCCGCTCGCGGTGCCGGACGACCTCGGCAGCCGCCACGGCGATCTTGTAGCCGAACGAGAATGGCACGCCGTGCTGCCCGTGGGTCCGGCCGATCGCGGGGGTCGCGCGGTGGCGTCGGGCAAGATCGGCGAGCGTGCGGGCGAGCGTCGTGAGGTCCGCGCGCAGCAGTGCGACCGAGTCCTTGAGCTCCAGCGCGAGCGCGGTGTCGGTGATGTCGGCGCTCGTGGCGCCGTAGTGGACCCACCGGCCCGAGGGGCCGGCGGCTTCCGCGAGGGCTCGGGTGATCGCCATCACGTCGTGCCGGGTGGACCGCTCGATCTCGTCGACCCGCTCCAGGGTCACGGAGCGAAGGCTGGCCGCCCGCGCGATCGCGGTCGCGTCGGCCTTGGGGATGATCCCCAGCTCGGCTTCCGTCTCCGCGAGGGCCACCTCCACCCTCAGCGCCCGCGCCAAGCGAGCGCTCCGGCCGAAGATATCGCGGACCTCCGGCCTGCCGTAGCGGAACTCGAGCGGGCAGAAAAACGACGAGGAATCTCCCGTCACAGTAGGACACCGGGTGGCGGCTATTTATCGGTGCTGACGAGGGCGGCCGGAACGTGCGTCGAGGGCGGTCCACGCGGTGATCTCGGTCGTCCTCCGCGCGGGACGGGCCGCCGGCCCGCCCCGACGCGCTCTTGAGGTCGCGGCGGGATTGACATCGTCGAGGCCATGCCGGGAATCCTGGTCGCGCTCGGTGGGAACGCGCTCCAGCGCGCCGGTGGAGACGACTCCTGGGACTCCGCCCGGCTTCGACTGCGGTCCACCGCACGGGTTCTGGCAGACGTCGCCCGGGCAGGTCACGAACTCGTACTCACGCACGGCAACGGACCGCAGGTGGGGGCGTTGCTCCGCCAGACCGAGCTCGCCGCGGCCGAGGTGCCGCCCCGCCCGATGGACGTTCTGGGCGCGGAGACCCAGGGGCAGATCGGCTATCTCATCCAGACCGAACTCACGCCGGCGCTCCGGAAGGTCAGGGTCGATCGTTCGGTCCTCACCGTCATCAGCCGAACCGAGGTCTCGGCCCGTGACCCGGCGTTCCGCCGGCCTTCGAAGCCCGTCGGCCGGTACTACACGGAGGAGGAGGCCCGGACGTTCCGGAAGAGGTTCGGATGGGCGATGACGTTCGACGGTGCCCGTGGAGGCTGGCGCCGCCTCGTGCCGTCCCCCCACCCGGTCCGCTGGCTCGAGGGTCATGCCGTCCGCCGCCTCCTGGAGGCGGGCCTCGGGACGAGCTGGATCCCCGTCGTCTCGGGGGGCGGGGGGATCCCCGTCGTCCGGCGTGCGAACGGGGTCTTCGAGGGAGTGGAAGCGGTCGTGGACAAGGACCGCGCCGCGGCCCTCGTGGCTCGAGAGCTCGACCTCGACACGCTCGCGATCGTCACCGACGTTCCCGGGGCGGCTGTCTCGTTCGGGAAACGGGGGGAGCGATGGTTGACGGAGGTCTCCCGGGACGAGCTTCAGGAGCTGGCCCGCCGGGGTGAGTTCGGAGAGGGGAGCATGGCGCCCAAGATCGAGGCCGGGCTGGAGTTCCTCCGGACGGGGGGCCGTCATTTCGTCATCACGGACATGCCCTCCCTGCCGCGGGCGCTTCGAGGCGAGGCCGGGACCCGGGTCCGCTAGTCCGGCGGCTTGGGCCCTCGGCGGACCCAGCGGTCGACGCCGCTTCCGTACTGCAGGGCACGCTTGGGACGCCCCGCGATCTCTTCCGGTACCCCGCGACGCCGCGCGAACCCCCGCCAGTACGCCTTCGGAACCGGCTGCGGCATCCGTTGGTCGACCGGTACGGCCAAGGCGGCGGCGACCAACCTCGGGTCGAGGAACGGGGCGTGGACCCGGCGCCCGAGAAGCTTCGCGATCCGCTGAGTGCGGGGCCAGTCATCCTCGAGAAGCCGGTCAAGGTCCTCTAGAGACCGGCTCTCGGCCTGGGACGGATCGAGGCCCGCGAAATGGGCGTATCCGAGGAACAGCTCGTCGGCACCCTGTCCGCAGAGAAGTTCGCCGGGAGGGGCATGCAGGAAGGCGATCGCGAGCGAGAGCTGGACGCTCCGAGCCGTCGGGGAGAGCGTGACGGTCTCCCGAGAGACCTCGGCTTCGACCGCGTCCAGGTCGGGGAGCTGCACCTCGCGGCCGTTCCAAGGAAGTCCGATCAGGGGAGCCGTGGCCCCGGCGGCCGTGAGGTCCGGGGAACCGGACCGGCCGACGGTGAACAGCCGTGTCCCCGGTCGTCCTCGAAGTTCCCACGCAATGACCCCCGAGTCGACTCCCCCCGAGTAGAGGATGCAGACGAGCCCTCTCCCCGAGCGCCACGGCTCGAAGGCGGCCTCGAACGCCGCTTCGAACGGGTCGGGCAGTCGTTCGCGCATCGTTCGATGGTCTCCCGGCTTCGGCTGGGCCGAACCGTTATGGCCGCCGAAGCGTCGGCCGGCGGATGGTGGTTGCGCCCGGCCCCTCCCAACGCACGCTGGGCCTCCGGCGCGCGCTGTTCGTCGACCGGGACGGCACCCTCGACCCGGATCTCCATTACCTTCGCGAGGCGGAACGCCTCGAACTGTTCCGGGGCGTGGGCGCTGCCCTGCGCCTCGTCCACGACCACGGCGAGCTGGTCGTCTGCGTCACCAACCAGTCCGGCGTGGAGCGGGGGTTCTACACGGTCGAGGACGTCGGTCGGATCCACGCTCGCCTGAACGAGTTCCTCGCGGCCGAGGGGACCCGCGTGGATGCGTTCTACTTCTGCCCGCACGAGCCCGAGCGCGGGTGCGGCTGCCGAAAGCCGGGAGTGGGATTGTTCGAGCAGGCGGCGCGAGAGCTCGGGCTGGACCTGGCGTCCTGCGCCATGGTCGGGGACCGTGCGACCGATATCGAGCCCGGTCGCAAGCTCGGAATGCTCACGGCGCTCGTCCGTTCGCGCGGCCACGAGACCGAGGTCGACGCCGAACTGGCCGCCCGAGGGGTCGTCCCGGAAATCCGGTCCGACACGTTCCTGGGCGCGGTTCTGCGCGTCCTCGCTCGCGGTTAGACGCCTCCGCCCCTTCGGAAGCCGTTAAACGCCGTGCCCGTTCGCAGCGCGAGCGTCCCTATGCTCTCGCTTCTGCTCTCTGTCATCGGCGTGCTCGCCACCCTGGGGCTCGCGGGCCTCGCGGTCGTGGGCAAGGCCCTCACCCGGGCGGCCGGGGCGGTGGCCGCCGCGTTCGGGATAGTGATCGTAATCGAGGCCGGCTTCCCGTACCTCGCGCTTCTCGTCCTGTTCGTCGGGGCCAGCTCGATCGCGACGCATTACCACTTCGAGGAGAAGCGCGGGCGCAACGTCCAAGAGGGAACCGCGGGCGAACGCGGCGTCTCGAACGTGGTGTCGCACATCGTGATCCCGACCGGTCTCGCTCTGGCGGGCGGCGTCGGCTTCGGCAGCCCGGCCCTCATCGCGCTCCTCTTCGCGAGCGCGCTGGCCTTCGGTGCGGCGGACACGTTCGCGAGCGAGTTCGGCGTGCTCGCAGGCAAGGCGAGGAGCATCCTCACGTTCCGGCCGGTGCTGCCAGGGACGAACGGCGGCGTCTCGGGTCCGGGCCAGGTGTTCGCGGTCGCGGGTGCGGTGGGCACCGCGGTCGTCGCACTGGTGCTGTTCGTGCTGTTCCGGAGCCCGGTCGGCTCGGTCCCTCTGTTCCTGTTCATCGTGGGGGCGGCAGGGTTTTTGGGGTGCCAGGTCGATTCGGTGTTGGGCGAGACGCTCGAGAACCGCGGCTACTTGACGAAGGGGTCCACGAACCTGCTCGGCATGCTGTCCAGCGTCACCATCGCGATGCTGTTCGTGCTCGCCTTCCGGGGAACGCTGTGAACCGACCCAAGCGCCCTCGCGGAAGTGTCGTCCTCCTATCGGGCGGGATGGACTCGGCGACGTGCCTGGCGCTCGCCGCGAAGAGGTCATGGCCCGTTCATGCGCTCACGATCCTCTACGGCCAACGGCACAACCGCGAGGTTCGGTCGGCCCGCGCACTGGCCGCGTGGTATCGGGTCCCCCGCCACGTCGTCCTCCGGCTTCCCGTCGGTCCGCTCCTGGATTCCACGCTGACAAGAGCCTCTCGGGCGCTTCCCTCAGGAAGAGGACACCGCGAGCCGATTCCTTCGACCTACGTACCGGCACGGAACACGATCTTCCTCGCGATCGCGCTGGGATACGCCGAAAGCCACGGGCTCGCGGCGATCCACATCGGGGCCAACGCGATCGACTACTCGGGCTACCCGGACTGCCGTCCGGAGTTCCTGAACGCGTTTTCGCGCGTCGCCCGACTGGGGACGAAGCAGGGGGTTTCAGGCGGTCCCTCGATCCGGGTGGTCGCTCCTCTTCTGCGCTCCTCCAAGGCGCAGATCGTGCGGATCGGAGACCGCCTGGGGGTCCCTTGGGAGCTTACGTGGAGCTGCTATGCCGGCGGGGCCCGTCCGTGCGGCCGTTGCGACGCATGCCGACTCCGGGCCCTCGGGTTCCGGGAGGCGGGTTCGGTCGACCCGCTCCTCGCGCGGGGCCGTACGATCAGGCGCTCGGCGCCGGCGTGAGCGTCGAAGTGCAGAACGCGCACCGCCGGGCATTGATGTCGATCGTCGACTGACATTCAGGGCACTTCTTCGTCGTAGGTGGCGCCTTGGCGGCCCGTGCGTCGCGCCGCTCCTGCATCTTCGCCATCGGGTAGACGAGGGCGAGGAAGATCACCATCAGCACCACGAGGAAGTTGATGAGGGCCGACAGGAAGGCGCCGAAGAAGAACTGGCTGCCATGCACCGTGACCTTCCCGACGTTGCTGAAGTTCGCGTGGAACGCCACGCCGATGAGCGGGTTGACCAGGTCGGCCACGAGCGCGGCCACAAGGGCGCCGATCGCGACGCCGATCACGATCCCGACGGCCATGTTTACGAACCCGGCCTGCGTGGCGAATTTCTTGAAGTCGTTCCAAAGGCCCATGGGGCGCTCCGCCCCCCGAGGGAGGCAGCGGAAGAGGAGCCACCCGACTATTTCTCGCTCGCGGCCCCGCTCGGGTGGGCCCTCACATCGTCTCAAGAGGAGCCACGCCCAGAAGGTCGAGGGCGTTACGCAGCGTCTGCCGGGTCGCCGCGACCAGCGCGATCCGGCTGGTCCGTTCCGCTCCCGAGCGGAGCACCGGAACGGCGTGGTAGAATCGGTTGAACTGGTCCGCGAGGTCGTGGGCGTATCCCGCCACCGTGTGGACGTGGGCCGTGCGGGCCGAGTACGCGACCGTTCGCGGGAACCGGGAGATCACGCGAACCAGCGCGAGCTCCTCGGGATTGGCGAGGTGGGTCGCCTCGAACGGGTACGGTGGCTTCTCGGCCTCTCCCTTTCGAAGCACGCTCGACGCGCGGGCGTGGGAATACTGGACGAACGGGCCGCTGCGGCCCTCGAAGGATAGCGCGTCCTCCCAACGGAACCGGACCGACTTGTCGGGAGCGACCCGGGCGATGTGGTACCGGACGGCCCCCGTCGCGACGGCCTCCGCGACGTGGTTCGCCTCCTCGGCCGAGAGATCCGGCCGCCGAGAGAGGACCTCGCCGCGGGCGCGTTCGACCGCCTCCTCGAGCAGCTGGTCGAGCCACACGGCCGACCCGCCCCGGGTCGACATCCGACCGCCTTCGGGGACCGTGATGTCCTGGTAGATCACGAACGTGGGTCTCTGTTCCTCGCCGATCGCGGCGAGAAGGGCGTCCAGCGTCCGCGCATGGAGCTGGTGGTCCTGGCCCAGAACGTCGATCGCCCGCGCGAAGCGGCCGAACTTCGATAGGTGGTAGGCCACGTCCCGCGCGACATAGAGGCTGGTCCCGTCCCCTCTCTGGAAGACTACCCGCGTCGACTCCTTCGGAAGGGAGAAGCCACTCGCGTCGATCGCCCACGCCCCGTTCTCCTCCTGCACGGCGAGGGGTGCGCGGCGCATCCGTTCGAGCGCTCGCCCCACCGACCCGTCCTTGAGGAGATCGGACTCCCAGACGAACTCGTCGAAGCCTATCGAGAGTCGTGCCAGCGACGCGAGCATCCCTTTGAGGATCTCTTCCGCGATGGTCCGGTGCTGGGCGGGAGGGGTGCCCGATTCGATCTGCCGGACGACCTCCGCTACCTCGGCCGCGGCGTCCGCGTGCTCCTTGAGATAGGCACTGGTCGCCGGGTACGGGCGCCCCCAGTGCAGGTCGGGCTTATCGCCGGGGCTCTCCTTGCCTTCGACCGCGGCCCGTATCGGCTCCGGCCACGAGTCGCGGGGCTTCGACCAGATCCAGGTCACCATCGCCGCTTGGCGGCCCATGTCGTCGACGTAGTACTGGGTCGTAACCGGGACGCCGGACGCCCGGAGGATCCGCGCGAGGGTGTCGCCGATGATCGCGTTGCGGACCCGGCCGACGTGGAACGGTCCGGTCGGGTTCGCGCTGGTATGCTCGACGCATGCGGGGACTCGCTGAGGAGGTCCGTGGCCGTAGGCGTTCCCCCGTGCGAGGACCAGGGAAAGGGTGGCGTCGACCAGCGCGGCCGAGTCGACCGAGAAGTTGACGTAGGCGCCCTTTGCGACCGGGCGGCTCAACCCGGGGGTCGGAGGGAAACGCTACGCCAACCGTCGGGCGAGCTCGTCCGCGGGAAGACCGGTTCCCGCCGCGAAACGATGGAGAGGGAGGGAGATGTCGCCCTCCGGACTCCCCTCGACGTCGAGGTGGTCGCGGAGCAGATCCGCGGTAAGCGGCACCCCGGCCCCGGCCGCCGACGCGAGGAGGCCCGCCGTGGCAGACTCGATCCAGGTCGCCCACGGGTCGGTGGCGTCCGGCGTTTCGGCGCCCGTGGTCGTCACGCCCCGCTGCCCCTTCGCGAAGCCGCTTTACGGGTGCGTCCGTCTTAACGGTTCTCGATGTCGTCGCTCTTTCTGGTTCGCTACGGCGAACTTGCGCTGAAATCGCCCCCGGTGCGCCGCGAGTTCGAGCGATCGCTGCGCCGGAACATCGTCGAGCAGTTCGTCCGCGAGGGGCTCGCGGTCCGTCTCCGATCGGACCGAGGGCACCTGTACGCCGAGGCTGACGACCCCGACGCCGCCGTCCGCGTCCTTCGGCGGGTCTTCGGGGTGACGTCCGTCAGCCGGGTCTTCGAGGTCGCAACGGACCGGGATATGATCCGCGACCGGCTCCTCGAGTCGGCCAACCCCCGCCTCCTCCCGAATTCCTCGTTCGCCGTCCGTGCCCGCCGGACGGGCAGTCACCCCTTCACTAGCCAGGAGCTCGCCCGCGACCTCGGGGCCGACGTGATGGCCCGGTTCGGCGATCGGGGCCTCCGCGTGGACCTCGGTCACCCGGACGTCGAGCTTTTCGTGGAGGTCCGCGGCCCGAGGACCTACCTGTACTTCGACCGCGCTTCCGGACCCGGGGGGCTACCGCTCGGGGTCGCGGGACGGTTGGTCGCCCTCATCGATGGTCCCCGGGGCGCCCTCGGCGCCTACCTGATGATGAAGCGCGGCTGCCGGGTCGGTCTCGTGACCGTCCTCAGCGGAGAGCCGCTCGCTCGAGAGGTTCTCGTCCGGTTCGACCCCACGGTCCGGATCTCGCCCTCCGACCCGGACCCCTCGGCCGTGACGAAGGCGTTGGGCGGGCTCGCCGACACCCTTCAGGCCGACGGGGTCGTCCTTCCGATCGGCGTCGACGACTATCCCTCCGCTCGGGAGGCGTGGGGAGATCGCGTCCTCTTCTCCCCCACTATCGGGCTGAGCGACGAGGAGGTGGCGACTCGATGGAAGAACGTGACGACCCTCGCGAGCTAGAAACACCGCCCGAGGACGCGTCGGAGACCGCCCCGACGGACGGGGAAGAGGTACTCGAGCGTCCCCCCGCACCGCCACCCCGGCGTGCCTCCGGAGGCCGGACCCCGCCGCCCCCCACCGACGATTCGGGCGCCGGGCTGCGAGAACGGCAGCTGGCCTGGAACCGGGAGCGCGTGCGCATCGAAGCGGGCCAGGTTCGGGCGCGGGCCCCGAGCCAAGAACCGGTCCCCCCGGGTGTCGTCCGCGACAAGCCGAAGAGTGCTCCGGATTCCAGCCCCTAGGCCGGCACGGAGTCACGTTTAAGAAGCCCGCCCGGGTGGGCTCGCCGGGTTGACGGAAGAAATGCCGAACTTTACCGTGAACGGGTCGTTCTATGCCCGGCGCGGCTACTGGCAACCGTTCGCCAAACACCACGACGCGGACTCGGCCGACATCGCCCGGGAATGGGCCCTCTCCGAGATCGGCGGGTGCCATTCGGTGAAGCGGTCGGCGATCCGGATCGAGTCTATCACGGAAACCTCGAGCCCATGATCGCCGCTCGACCGCAGGCGGCCGACCGCGAGGTCCAGGAGGACCTGATGCGCCTCGACGCGTACCGCGGCCAGCTGAACACGCTCCTCCAGCAACACCAGATCCTCACGGCCTCCCGCCAGGACCACGCCCGTGCGCGCGAGAGCCTCGAGGGGATCGACCGCGCGGCTTCGGGCACGGAGTTCCTACTGCCTCTGGGCGGAGAGGCGTTCGTCCGTGGGTCGGTCGCTCGGGAAGCGCCGGTGCTCATCGGGATCGGGTCGGGGATTGTCGTAGAGATGGTCCGGCCGAAGGTGGTCGAGCTCCTCGCGCAACGTCTCGGTCGCATCGACCAGGCGGTCCGGGACCTCGAAGGAAAGATGAACTCGGTCGACGAGCGGATCCAGCAGATCTCGGCGCGGCTCGAAGCCACGGAGCGCTCTTCGGGAGCCTCGGCCGATGTGGGCGGCTCTTAAGGCTCGGCTCCGACGGGGCTCGAACGAGCCCGAGCCGGGAACCCCGACCGCTCCGACCGCCAGACCGGCGACCGCGCCGCCGGCTTCCGCTCGCCCTCCGCGGGCGGACCCTCGGCCTTCGGGGCCCGCCTCCCCGGTCTCGGTCGACGCGTCGGGCGCCTCGATCTTCTCCGACGGGTTCTTCGGGCAGAAGCTGAAGGATTCGACCATCGAGGACGTCCTGGATGACCTCGAGATCGCGATGCTCCAGTCGGACGTCGCGCTTCCCGTGGTCGACCGGCTCCGCCGAGACCTGAAGAAGGAGCTCTCCGGTCGCAAGCTCCGCTCCGGTCTCGAAGCGGAAGAGGCGATCCGGGGTTGCCTCGAGCGTTCGGTCCGTGCGATCCTCGCGCTCCCTCCGATCGACCTGGCGGCGCGGATCCGAGCCCACGTCCCGAAGCCGTACATCATCCTGTTCGTCGGGGTGAACGGGAGCGGGAAGACCACCACGGTCGCCAAGTTCGCGGGATGGCTGGGCGCCCAAGGGTTCCGTGCGGTCATTGCGGCGGGAGACACTTTCCGAGCCGGGGCGATCGAGCAACTGCTGGTCCATGGCGAGCGCCTGGGAGTTCGGGTCATCCGGCAGCAGGAAGGGAGCGACCCCGCCGCGGTCGCCTTCGACGCGGTCGAGCACGCCCGGGCGAAGGGCGTGGACGTCGTCCTGGTCGACACGGCTGGCCGCCAGCACACCAACGAGAACCTCATCGAGGAAGCGAAGAAGATCCGCCGGGTCGTCTCCCCCACGCTCACGCTGTTCGTGGGGGACGCGCTCAGCGGGAACGACGTCACGGAGCAGGCGCGCCTGTTCGAGAAATCGATCGGACTCGACGGCCTCGTGCTGACGAAGCTCGACGCCGACGTAAAGGGCGGGGCGGCGCTGAGCGCCGCGTACGTCGTGAAGAAACCGATCGTGTTCGTGGGCGTCGGCCAGGGGTACCAGGACCTCGTCCCGTTCGACCCCGACTGGATGGTCCATCGCCTGTTCGCGGAGGGAACCGCCGGGTGAGCGCTCGGGTCGACGTTGTCCTCGTCCGTCCGAAGGAGGACGGGAACGTGGGGGCGGTCGCGCGCGCCGCACGGAACTTCGGCGCCACTCGGCTCGTCCTCGTCGCTCCTCGCGCACCCCTCCGGGCCGAGGCCCGGCGGCGGGCGATGGGCGGACTCGCCATCCTGCGCGCGGCCGTGAAGTTCTCTACGCTCGACCGCGCGGTCGCGGACGCGGACCTCGTGGTCGGCACGACCGACCTCTCGACGGGCCGCTCCACCGCCTACCTCCGCCGGTCGGTAAGCCCGGAGCGGGTCGGGGAGATCCTTCGGGTGGTCGAGGGACGGGTGGCGCTCGTCTTCGGTCCCGAGGACAACGGCCTCAGCCGCACCGAGCTCGAGCGATGCGACCTCCTCGTTCACATTCCCGCCCGCCGCGAGTTCCCGACATTGAACCTCTCCCACGCGGTCGGGATCGTCCTGTACGCCGTCCACCGGGCCCGTGGCCCCACCGACCCCGAGACGACGCCCGCGCCGGACGTTCTGGAGCTGAACGGCAAGGAAAAGGAGCTGTTCCTCGACCGGTTGGAGCACCTCGTCGCGCGTACCCAGTACGCCGCGCACAAACGACGGGGTTTAATCCTCCTGTTCCGTCGAGTGCTCGGTCGGGCGACGCCTACTGAGGCGGAATACCGGATGATGCTCGGGCTCTGGAAGAGCCTCGAGCGTGCGCTGAAGACGGAGGGTCGTAAATGACGGTGGGTAACGGCGATTGGCTTAGGGTCCGCGGTATCGGGCGTGAGCGATTCGCCGGCTATCTCTCGGACTACCTCGCCACCCTCGGCTACACGGTCGACCGCGAGGACTCGTCCGAGCCGTCGGAGAGCCGTGTTCGCGGCCGTCTCGAGCGGCAGAATCCTGCCGTGCCCCCCTCCGCAGCCGTCCTGTCGTTCCGATTCTATCCAACTAGCGGGGGAGCCGCCCTCGTCTGGGAGGGACCCACCGAGATCCCAGCAGGGGAGCTCGCGCGGATGGACCGGCTCGTGCGGGAGCTTTCGAGCCACCTCGAGCGGGCGATCGCCACGGAGAGCCACGCCACGGCGAAGGTCGTTCGACCGACCGACCCCCACCTGCCATGGTCGCGACCCCCGGACGGGCCAGCCCGCCCCGCCTGACGGCGGCGATCGGGTGGACCTCGGACCGCGAGAAGCCCGGACCGGGACTACCCCGTTCCGGGGGAATGCACGGAATCCCCCCGTCGGCGAGGGCGGTCCTGCGTTCGTCGGCTTTGGGATTTTATTGGGACGGGCCGCCCGGAGGGCTGGTGCCCACGGGTTTCCCGTTCCCCCCTCGTCCCTCCCTCTCCCTCCGCTCCACCTGTGCGAATCGGTCGTTACCCGACCCGTAGAGGGGTCTCACCGCATCCTCGGAAAGGGCGTCGGGGTCAAGTCGAAGACCCCCAAGTCCCGCAGTCTTCCGCAGGA
>Ga0116217_10001318_pt1 | contig 24159 bp, 23 predicted proteins | sample Sb_taG_6_FD_89697 | JGI IMG/M metagenome (GOLD analysis project Ga0116217, IMG submission 89697) | Peat soil microbial communities from Weissenstadt, Germany - Sb_50d_4_PS metaG | ecosystem: Environmental > Terrestrial > Soil > Wetlands > Peat | place: Germany: Weissenstadt | collected 2010-09-21 | reverse complement strand
GCCGGCCGCCACATCACAACGTCCGGCACAAGTTCCCGGGTTTCTTCTTTTCCGTCCGTCCATTGCTGCACCATCGTGTCGTTCAGAAAAATTGCCAGGCGCAGGTTGTGGCTGTGGGGCGCGGCGTACTCGCCGGGCTTCATTTTTTCGGCAAACACGGTGAAATCTTTCCCGTCGTACAAGATCTTGTTGCCCGGAGGGGGCGGTGTTCCAGCTCCTTGCGGCATCACTTTGGGATGCGCCGGTTTGATTGCCACTTCGAGATAGTCCCCACTTTTGGGGGGAGAATAGCGTTCACCTGCCTCGAACACTTTGATGTCGCCTCGCTCCATCTTCTGACCGTTCACTTCGACAGAGCCGAGGGCCACGACGACGCGCTCTCCGCAGGGAGCCGCAGCCGCCGCGCACGGCGCGCTATTCTTGAACACTCGAACGAAATCATTTTCGAGAAGTGGACTCGTCTGAACGGCTTGAAGGAAAAGCAACGCTACAAGCATCATGTTCATATTCGTTGCGCCTTTCCGTCTCGTTGCTGTGATACCGCGCGTAGTGTACAGCATTGTGCTCTAACTTTGTGGCATGGAATTGCTTGTGAATCTTTCCGAGAGGGCCGGACGGGCGAGAACCACTGACGGATAGTGCGCTAATCGGTCACTTGAAATTCCCCGGATGCACAGGAATCCGATTGCGGGAAGTCTGGGGATATTTCAATCGTTGAGGAGTTTCGCGACCACGTCCGCAGCGTGGTAAGTTAGCCCGTTAGGTGGCAGAAAGCGGTCCAGCGTCGTTAGGTCGTTGCCCGAGGTAACCACACCCATCTCGGTTAAATCCCCGTTTCGCACCTGGGGATGGCCGATCGTTGCAAGCAGCGCGTTGCAGAGGCATCTCTTTCCCGCTGTATCTTCCAATTTCCCGCCCTTACTGACATACACCGTCAGTGGCTCCGCGGAACAGCGATAGCCAATCGTGCCTTCGGGCGTCCGGTAAGCTTCGCGCAAATATCCGAGGTCGCAGACGCGAGGCCTTGCCAAATAGACTTCCATTTCTGACAAGGTGCCTTCCAGCTGAACGACCTTGAAAGGGAAATTTGTGGGAGAAGCCGATGAATCGGTCGCTACTCGTGCTTGCGAGGAGGCGACTTTTTCGAGGATCGCCTGCTTGTAATCCCTTCTCAAGCCTGACTCATCACAAAATGCGAATGCAGTTCCTACTTGGATGCCAGCAGCGCCAACACTCTTTGCTTCGCGCAATTTGTCCGGCGAACCATAACCGCCGGCAAGCCAGAATGGCCGACCCAATTGGCGAATCTTATCGATATCGACCCGGTCGCGCTCTCCATAGATCACTTCGCCGGTGTCGTCCACCTGCAATTTCCCGCGAGGTGGTGCGTTGTGGCCCCCAGCGGTGTGCCCCTCGATGATGAATCCCTCCACGCTGCCATTGGCTTTCTTGAGCATCGCCGCAGCGAGCACATTTGAGGAAATGATTGCAAGGAACCGAGGACGGGCAAGCGGCGGAAGATTTCCCGCCATGAACTCTGCGGGATCGAACTCCAATTTCGCTTCCTCGCCCTCTTGCCCTCCTGCCACATGCAATGGATAGGTTGCGGGCTGGTGATGGACAAAGCAGTCAAGTACGCCAGGGATCTTCACGGGGATGCCCGCGCCCATCAGGACGTAACCCACTCCAGCGAGCATTGCTCCGTACAAGGAAGGGAGGTGCGGGATCTGGATCTTTTCCAGGTAATTGATGCCTACCGGATTCTCATGGCCTTCACGCGCAAGAAACACTTCGACAAAGTTCGCTACGATGCATAGCTCTTCCCGCTCCCGCGGGCCGTCTTTCTCATGCAAGGGCAAAGTCCTATATGGCGCTCTCTCGTGCTTGCCGCCCGGAATATAATATTCCCGCTGGACGCGTTCCGCCATTTCGAGGAAGGGGAAATGAGCAAGACCGCGGCGCATGTGTCCGCCGGGATCGCCATCCTGCAAGCGCCTAACTAGGATCTGGTCCAGCGCGGTACCCGAAACAACTCCCAGATGGCCGAGTTGGGAGACGGCTCGCGCAAGCCGCCAATTCGAGACGCCCGCGCCCATGCCGCCCTGAATGATCGTCGGATAATTACTCATGCCCCGAATTTTGTCACAGCGCGTGGAATCCGACTGTAAGACTTTTGTAATTCTATTGGACGGGATTCCTTGTGGAACGTTGTCAATTCACCATGCGGCGAACGCTTTCGAGCGCCTGGCGCGCGAGCGTGTAACGCGGCTCGATGGCCAGCGATTTCTGAAAAAGTTCGCGCGCGCGGTTGATCATGCCTTTGGCGAGATAGATGCGTCCCAAGTTGAAATAGGGAAAGTGCCGCGGTTCATAGCGCGTTGCCGTCATGGCCTGCTCGAGCCACGGTATGGCTTCGTCATAGCGGTTGAGGTCGATCAGGTAGGCGCCGATATCGTTGTACGGATTGCCGAAGTCAGGGTCGATCTCGATGGCGCGCTTGCATTCCGCGATCGCTTCAGAAATTTTTCCCTGGAAATGATACGTCCAGCCGAGAAACGTGTAAGCCTCGGCGGTGGGATGCAGCGCCAGCGATCCGAGGTAAAGCTCGACGGCGCGGTCGTAGTCGCCCTCCATCTGCGCCGCAAACGCTTCCTGGAAGCGCTGCTTTGCTTCCGTCTCGTGATCCGATGGCATGGCCCATTTAGAGCACAGCGCTGGAAGCGTGTCAAACTTCCAAACCAGTTGAAGAGAAAATGGACTGGGTTCCCGAAATCGGAAGTCCCGGAGGGACGGCAGATTGTAGCCCACCACGGCAGTGGTGGGAAAATATGCGAAACGTGAAAAACAAGCCCCGGCAGGGGCGACACGCGTCACGAAGATGCCAGACTTCGCCCCGCCGGAAATTACTTCGAGATTCCGAACCCGTCGATCTGCACGTCGAGCTGGTGATTGATCCGGATACCGTAGATGCCGTCGGTCTTCGCGGCGGCTCCCGTTTTGGGCAGCGTCGTGACTACCATGCCGTTGATGACGAATTCGATTTTGTCGCCCTTCACGCGCACTTCAAGAGCGTTGGTGGCCGTACCGCTGGCGTCGGGCTTTTTCACCGCGGCGCTCGCCGTCTTGGGCGACACTCCTTGCGTCGAGGAGCCATCGCGTCGCTTGATGAGATACGTCCCGTCGTCCGTCACCATAAAATAAAGGTAGCTTTGCGTTGCCCCTTCGAGACCGCTTCCGCCAAAGATGAGCCCGTAGTATTCGTCGTAGCCGGTGGATTTGATCAGCTTGAATGTGCCTTTGAGCGTGTAGTCGCCAGTGGCTGTATTCGCAGGGTTCCAGTAGACAGCAGCCATCGGATTGATGGCGTGGAAGCCCGATCCGCTGACCGTGAACTTGTTAGCGCCGGGGGCATCCGGGTCGGATGCGTCCGCGCTGTGGTCCGACCGCAACTTCCAGCCCTTTGGCGATTGCGCGAATGCCGGCGCCGTGGCGAGCAATGCGGCCAACAGGAATCCAATGAAGTGCTTCATCTCGATGCCTCCTCAGGAAATGGCTTCTCCGAATCATACTCCCGTTCCGAGCTTGTTTGTCTCGGATTTGTGTAGCGCCCGCCTTCAGGCGGGCATCCGGCCACGCCTAAGATGCCCGCCTGAAGGCGGGCGCTACAGGCGAGTTTCTCCGCATGCTAGAATTCTATCGTGTCCAAACAAATCATTCGCCCCGCCCGCACGATCAGCGGCTCGCTCGAAGTTCCTGGCGACAAATCCATTTCCCATCGTTACGCCATGCTCGCGGCGCTTGCCGAGGGCCAGAGCGAAATTACGCACTTTTCCGCGGCGGCCGATTGCCGCAGCACCCTGGATTGTTTCTCGCAACTCGGCGTGAAAATCGAAATTCAGGGTGACCGCATCCGCATCGCCGGCCTGGGCCTCGACGGCCTGCGCCGACCGCGCCACACCCTCAATGCCGGAAATTCAGGTACGACGATGCGCTTGCTCGCCGGGATTCTGGCCGGACAGGAATTCCGCTCGACCCTTGAGGGAGACGCTTCCTTGCGGAGCCGGCCGATGCGCCGTGTGATGGACCCGCTGACGCAGATGGGCGCCCGGATTCACGCGCGCGAAGGAGGTTTCGCCCCGCTGAAGATTGAGGGCACGCGTCTCTCTCCCATCGATTACACGCTTCCCGTTCCAAGCGCGCAAGTGAAGTCCGCCGTACTTCTCGCCGGATTGTTCGCGGATGGCGTGTCTTCCGTGACGGAACCTGTCCGGACGCGCGACCACACGGAATTGGCTCTCGCGGAATTTGGCGCGCGCCTCGAGCACGAGGGCCGCACGATCCGCATTCACGGACGCCCGCGCCTAAAAGGGTGCGCGCTCGCGGTTCCGGGCGATCTTTCGTCCGCTGTTTTTTTTCTGGCGGCGGCGATGGTGCTTCCGGAATCGAACCTTGTGATTCACAACGTCGGCCTGAATCCCACGCGTTCCGCCGTGCTCGATATTTTGGGCTCGATGGGAGCGCCGGTCAGTTTGGTTTCGATTCGCAGCGAACACGGAGAACTTGTCGGCGACGTTTCTGTTCGCCACGAACAGCTCAAAGGAGGCTCGATCGAAGGCGACGCCATCGCCCAGTTGATCGATGAGCTCCCGGCGATCGCCGTGCTGGGACCGTACACCGAGCAGGGAATCGAGATCCGCAACGCGGCCGAGCTGCGCGTGAAGGAAAGCGATCGTATCGCGGTTCTGGCGGAAAACCTTCGCCGGATGGGCGCGAAAGTGGAGGAACTTCCCGACGGCTTGCGCGTGGCGGGCCGCTCCGCGGGCCGCTTGCACGGCGCGGAGATCGAGCCGCACGGCGATCATCGCATGGCCATGGCCTTCGCCATCGCCGCGCTTGGAGCCGAAGGGGAAACGGTGATTCGCGACGCCGAATGCGCTGCGGTATCCTACCCGGAATTTTTCTCCACGCTGGAGCGGCTGGTCGAGCGATAGCGGCTCCAGAAGGAAGGCGCGGCATCGAAATTTGTATGAATACTCTGTAACAAGACTTCAATACGTCATTAGGGAATCCGCACCATTTAGAACACAATCGCACCTCCTTTCTTGACACCCCGTTGCCGCAGCGGTTAACCTCGCGTGCGAATGCGTGGAAGACTTCGTCGGATACTAATCGCTCTGCTGATTTTGGCGGGCGTGGTGGCGCTCGCCTATCACTCGCGCCATAAGATTCATTTGGCCGACTTTACGTGGAAGAAATTCATCTCCAGCGTCGGCCAGGCGAATATTCTTCTTCTCTTGCTTTGCCTGATTGGGATTTACGCGTGTTATGCGATCCGCGCGGTCCGGTGGCAGCGATTCTGCAAATATGTGGGTCCCACGGATTTCATGAACACATACGCGGGGACGCTGATGGGCTTCGCGTCGATCTTTATTTTGGGACGAGCCGGCGAGCCCGTCCGGCCCTTGATCCTTGCGCGCAAAGAACGTCTCCCTGTGTCCAGCATGTTCGGGATTTTCTTTTTGGAACGGTTCTGTGACTTCTCCGCGGCCGCGGTCCTCGCTTGCCTTGCCTTGCTTGTATTTCCCAACCGCTTGTCCGATGCCGGTGCGGATATGAATTGGGTGGACAGCGCGCGAGGCGGGGGCTGGCTTTTGCTCGCCGCGATGTCTGGCCTGATTGCAGTTCTGGTCGTTTACCGTTTGCATGGAGCGGCGATCCTGGACCGCGGCCTCGAGCGTTGGCGCACCGCGGGCGGTTTCCGGAGCCGCTTCGCTTCGGCGATCACGGGAATCAGCGAAGGTCTGCAGGCCATCCGGACAACTTCCGACTTGCTGGCGGCCATTTTCTATACTGCGTTGCACTGGATTCTTGCGACGCTGATCTACCTAGGGGTCGCCAAGGGATTCGGAGAAGCCTTCCTACACTCCGATATGAATTTCTCGGGCGCGATGCTGCTCCTCGCTGTGACTCTGGTCGGATCGGTGCTGCAACTTCCCGGGGTGGGCGGCGGAGCGCAAATCGCGAGTTTCATCGCCTTGACGAAAATTTTCGGTGTTGAGCAGGAACCCGCGGCCGCGATCGCGATGGTCCTCTGGATCACTACATTTGCCGGATCCACGTTAGCCGGAATTCCCCTGTTGATCCACGAAGGCCTGTCGATGGGCGAATTGCGCCAACTGGCGCGCGCTGAAGCCGAGGCGGAAGAGTCCGGCAAGCACATTTCGGTTCCGGGGGCGAATGGCATTAAGCCTTCGGGCGCGGCAAAGCGAAATTTGCGAGGAGATTCGGCGCAGTGAAGTGCCCATTTTGTTCGGCCATGGAAGACAAAGTCATTGACTCGCGCGAAGGCCGCGCCGGGGATCTGATCCGCCGCCGCCGCGAATGCCTGAAGTGCGGCCGTCGCTACACGACCTACGAGCGCATCGACGAAATCCCCTACATGGTGATCAAGAAGGACGGCCGCCGCGAGCGTTTCGACCGGCAGAAAATTCTCCAAGGCCTGCTGAAATCGTGCGAGAAACGGCCTGTGGCCACGGCCAAGCTCGAAGCGTTGGTGGACGAAGTGGAACGTTTCGTCCACGAAGCGCCCGAGCGCGAGCGCAAGACCAGTGAAATCGGCGAGCTCCTGATGAACCGGATCAAGAAGCTCGACAAAGTTGCGTACGTCCGCTTCGCTTCGGTCTATTTGGATTTCAAGGACGTGAAAGAATTCATGTCCGAATTAAAAGGTCTGTTGAAAGACCGCTCGAAAAAGTAGCTCCGCCCGCACCAAAATTAGTCGCAGAGAAAAGGCCAGGTTTGGTGGCGCAGGCTTCTAGCCTGTGGGTTTTAGTTGCGCCGAGGCTCGATCTTCTCGCAACCAACCCCCACAGGCTGGAAGCCTGCGCCACTAAGACCCCGGATTGCCGCGTATTTCTGGGACTCCGAGGATCCGCACTCCTTGCGCGGGGTTCTCCACGGCATAGGCTAGTGCGCCGACCATCTGCTCGATCGTGACGAGCCCGAGACGCCGCGCAGATTCCCGCGTTGCCGGAATCTGCTCCATCAGCCAGTACATCGGCTTTAAGAATAGCGGCCATCGCCGCCCGGGTCCCAGCACGTACCAAGGACGCAGGATCGTGGCGTTCAAACCGCTTTCGCGAATCGTCTGTTCGACTTCGGCGCGCACCGCGACGTAAAACTTCATCACCGGAGCGGGTTGCGCCACGCTGACATACACAAAATGCTTGACGCCGGCCAGGCGCGCGGCTTCGATGGCGGCGCGCGCCGAACCCAGATCGACGGCTCGAAATTCATCTTTCTTTGACGGATTCGGATGCGTCACGCCAACCAGTTGTACGAACGTCTCCGCGGGTGGAATTTGCGAGGTGAACGAATTCTTATCGAGCGCGTCGCCGTGAACCACTTGGCAGCCTTGCGGCAGTTTGTGTTCGGAACCGTGACGCACGAGCGCTTTGACCACGCGTCCCCGGCGCACAAGCTCCACGAGCAAGCTGCGGCCCATGAAACCTGTGCCACCAGTAACAAATACGGTTGGCATGCCACACTCCTCCCCTCCGCGGGAAGCATGAAAATACGACTGACATGGGTACGGAAGGCTGCAAGAATCTAGTCTTGCTGAGAGTGTGCCGTCAAGCGCCGCGATATAAGCGCTCGCACGATCGATTGAAGAAACTTTCGTTGCTCAGGGACGCAGTGGGCCCGGAACAATCCGGGCCCATTGGATCAAGCGAGAGGGAAGATGCGTTACCCGATTCGCAAGTTGTTTTCCACCGAGAAGACTCCAGGAACCGTATTCGCGACGATCCCCGCAATATTCTTGTCCATCTGATTCATGACCACGCCTTCGAGAGTCACGTGCCCATTTTTCACGATGATATGCACTTGCGGGATTGCGCCCATCGTGTACCGTCCGAGGTCCGCGTGGGAAAAGACGGCGCGAAATTCGGCGCGTCGAATGCGATTATCCATAAGCGAAGGTGGCAGCACCTCGATGTTGTTCACCACATTGGTAACGCCAGGGATCGATTTTACAAATTTTCCGGCATCATCCTTGGTGACGGCATGCTCGCTGGTCACCTGGCCGCTCAAAATCACTTCTGCGCCATTCACCTGATAATCCAGGCTGTCGAAGACTCCGTACCAGGGAAGCATCGCCAACTCGTGATGCACCTGGTCGTTGAGCGTCAAGGCGTTAGTGTGCGTGGTAGTGCCTGCCTTTGCGCCGGCTGCCGCGAAAGTTAAGCCCATCGCCCCCACCAAAGCCATTGTGAATAAATACTTTAGAAGACTTGCACGGATTCCCATGAAAGTCCCCCTTTCCGCGGCCATGTTTGGTCCGCGCTCGCTGGAACCCTACACATGCTTAGATGCGACATTGGCGCGAAAAGCAACCTGGGCACAAAGCTCGCCGAACATTTCCAGCCGTAGCGGCCGGGTCTGGTAGGATGTCGCAAGGCGTCGGGTCATTTTCAGTCTGCCAAGGGCGAATTCGAAATGGGAACGAAGACTATCTGGACGATCGCGCATCGCGGCGCCTCCGGGCACGCGCCTGAAAATACGATGGCGGCGTTTCGCCGCGCGGTGGAATTGGGCGCTCGCTTTATTGAAACCGATTTGCAGATTACTCGGGATGCGCAGGTCATAGCCATCCACGACTTCACGCTGGACCGCACGACGAGCGGCAAAGGCCAGGTGCATTTGCTGACGCTCGAGCAAATCCGCGCCCTTGATGCCGGGTCGTGGTTTGGCGACCACGGAGCTGTTGCCTTTCCCGGGGAACGCGTGCCGACGCTCGCCGAAATACTCGATTTTGCGAAAGAGCATGACCTCATTTTTTATCTCGAAATTAAATCCGGGCCGGCATGGGGAGTCGAGCACGCTGTCGTCGCGGCGTTGCGCGACCAGAACGCGTCGGCGCGGGTCGTGATTCTGTCGTTTGATCCGTCCGCGCTCGATTCGGTTCACCGGCTCGATTCCACGATGATGACCGGCCTCTTGTGCGAGCACCCGTCCAACGATTTGGTCGAGCGCACGGTTCGCGCGGGAGCCAGGCAGCTTGTCGCGGGCGGCGACCTCATCACGTCCGCCGTGGTCGAGAAGGCCCATCATGCGGGTTTGCAGGTGGTGGCCTGGACCATTAACGAACCGGTACAAATGCGGCGCCTGATCGCGGTGGGCATCGATGGAATCATCACGGACTATCCCGACCGGCTTCTCAGCGTCCTGCGCGAACCACTTGGATAATCTCGCTTCCTGTCACTCTGTATTCCTCTGTGTTTACTGCGCGCTCTGTGGTAAAGCATCTTCCGTCCGCGCCGAACGGCTTCAACACAGAGGACACAGAGAACACAGAGAAGGCGAGGCAACCGAATCGCGGCTCTCAGCGGATTAATTTGAATAGCGCGGCAAACTGGGGAACGGTGAGCTGTTCCGCGCGTGCGTCGGGTCGTAGATTCGCTTCCCGCAATACTTCCTCTGTCCGGTCGCCCAGCCGCGCGCGCAGATTGTTGCGCAATGTTTTTCTTTTCTGCGCGAAGCATTCCTTCACGAAATCAAGAAATGCAGTTTCATCCTCGACGGAATTCTTGGCGCGCGCTCCGGGCATGCGGAAACCTACGAGCGCGGAGGCTACTTTGGGCGGCGGCCGGAACGCCCCCGGAGGAATCCGGAAGGCGATCTCCGGACGGCTGAACCACTGTGAAAGCACGGAGAGATACCCGTAATCGCGGCGTCCCGGCTGCGCGACAATTCTCACTGCGACTTCAAACTGAATCACGACATGAATCGCCGCAATCCGGTCCGAGTGCTCGAACAATCGGTGCAAGATGGGCGAGGTAATGTAATAAGGCAAATTTCCGTAAACCGAAAAACGCTCTCCACGCGTCAGTTTCTCAAAATCGACGGCCATCACATCGCTTTCGACAACCTCCACATTCCTGCACGGCGCAGTGACTTCTCGCAACCGTCTGGCTAGGCGCGAGTCGAGTTCTATGGCGAATACTTTGCTCGCGCGTTGCGCGAGGCGCGCGGTCATTTCTCCGTGCCCCGCGCCGATTTCTACCCACACTCCCTCGTCGATCCGAACGGAGCGGGCAATCCGTTCCTGCCAACTGGCGTCCGTGAGGAAATGTTGCCCTAGCTTCTCGGGTGACATGCCAGGGAAGTGTACCAAGAGGAGGGCAGCTGTAGGGGCATCCGCCGGGGCGGACCGCGCCCCTTCTGCCACTTTATTCGGTTACGAGCCTGCCGTCTGGCTCATCGCCGCCGTCATGCGCTTGCGCATTTCCTCGGGCGAAACGTCCTCCACATGGGTCGCAACGGACCACATGTGACCGAACGGATCGAGCAATGACCCGGATCGATCGCCGTAAAATTGATTTTTTATCGGCCGCAGCAGTTTGGCTCCGTTTTCAATGGCTTTCTGTATCACGGCGTCCACATTTTCAACGTAGAGGTGCAATCCCACGGAAAAGCCTCCAACCGTTTGCGGGCTCATCACTCCCGTGGGCGGATTCTCGTCGGCTAGCATCACGATCGAGTCGCCGATCATCAACTCCGCGTGCATGATCCTGCCGTTCGATCCCGCCATGCGCATGACCTCCGTTGCTCCGAAGACGTTTCTGTAGAAATCAATCGCGCTGGCCGCGCTCCTGACGAACAGATAGGGAGTCAAACTGTGATATCCCTCTGGTATTGGTTTTACGCTGCCCATGAGTTCACCTCGCTTGGATGAGAATGAATTAGCGGACGGGATTCCGCGATCCTAAGCAAATCCTCTAGGCACAGAAACCTTGATTCTACATCCAAAGGACATTGGTGCGTACTTCGGGATGCTGGTTTCGGTGCACGCAAGACCTATGGAGGCCGAAGCCCGCGCCACTAAACGCTGTCTCGGGTGCGCTATGGCACTGAGCGTCCTTGACGGCGGCAGAGGGTTTCAGTACGTTGGAAGCTTCGAATTCACTATGAAAATACTCTTTGTCGCATCGGAAGGACTCCCGTTCTCGAAGACAGGCGGGCTGGCAGACGTGGTCGAGGCGCTGCCCAGATCGCTGGTCGCGCTCGGCCACGAAGTGACCGTGCTGCTTCCGCGGTACCGCAATACGCGGGCGGTCGCCGTCGCCGTGCCGAGCCTTACGATTCCGACGGGCGACGGCCTGCGCTTCCCGGGAATTGTGGAGGGGGGAACGCTGCACGGTGTCTACTATTACTTCGTGGATGACCCGGAATACTTCGACCGCGAACAACTGTACGGTGTGGCAGGGAAGGATTATCCGGACAACGCCGAGCGTTTTGCGGAGTTTTCCGGCGCGGCCATCGAATTCTGCAAGCGCGTTTGGATGCCCGAGGTGATCCACTGCCACGACTGGCAAGCGGGACTGGTGCCCGTACTGCTGCGAACGCGGTACGCGAAAGATGACGCTCTTCAGGAATTGCCTGTCGTCTTCACGATCCACAACATGGGCTATCACGGGGCGTTTCCGCGCGACACGATGAAGAAAATCGGTTTGCCGGAAAGCTTGTTCGGCATTGATGGGATGGAGTTCTACGGGCGGGTCAATTTCCTGAAGGGCGCCCTGATTTATTCCGACTTTTTGACGACGGTGAGCCCGAAATATGCGGAAGAAATAAAAACGGTGGAGTACGGCCACGGCCTCGACGGCGTCATCCGGAATCGCGCGGACAGCCTCACCGGAATCCTGAACGGAGCGGACTACGCGGCGTGGAGCCCGGAGCGCGACAAAGTGATTGCCGCGCGCTATTCGCCGAAGGATTTGTCGGGCAAACTCGCGTGCAAAAAGAATCTGCTTGAAGTGTTCGGCCTGCCTCCGGAAACCGCGGACAAGCCGGTGATCGGGATCGTCTCGCGTTTTGCCGGGCAAAAGGGTTTCGACCTGATCGAGCAAGTTGCGGCCGATTTGCTGAACGAAGATGTGGCAATTACCGCCCTCGGAGCGGGTGAAGCGAAATACGAAAAACTGTTCCGCGAACTGATGAGGGCATATCCCGCAAAATTCAGCGCAAGGGTAGCGTATGACAATATCCTCGCGCACAAAGTCGAAGCCGGCGCGGATATTTTCCTGATGCCTTCGCGGTACGAGCCCTGCGGCTTGAATCAGATCTACAGCTTGAAGTACGGTACGGTGCCCGTGGTGCGGGCCACGGGAGGCCTGGACGACACGATCGATGCGTTCGATCCTGGAACAGGACGCGGCACGGGGTTCAAGTTTCAGGCGTATGATGGTCCTGCGCTGCTCGCTGCGATCGAGCAAGGTCTTTCTATTTTCCGGAATGAGCCGGCCATGTGGCGCCGCATTCAGTTGAATGGCATGGCCAAGGATTTCTCGTGGCAGGTTTCCGCGATTGAATATGCCAAGCTGTACGAAAGGGCCTGGAATTCCAGAAACCAAAAAGCTGTAAGTTCATCTAATCACGGCAGGGCAAAATCGGCTAAGATGTCGCCGGTAGTTCCCATCGGAAAGGGTTCTCATGGCAGATAATGTTAGCAATGTAACGGACAGCACGTTTCAGGCGGAAGTCATCGAGGCGAGTAAGACGCAGCCCGTGATGGTCGATTTCTGGGCGGAGTGGTGCAGGCCTTGCCTGATGCTGGCGCCGACCGTGGCGGAAGTCGCCACCGCCTACGCGGGGAAAATTAAAGTCGTGAAATTGAATGTCGACGAGAACACCAACTCCGCCGGCCAGTTCAATATCCGCGGTATCCCGACCCTCCTCATCTTCAAGGGCGGGCAGGTCGCCGAGCAAGTCGTCGGCGCGGTCCCTCGCGATCAGATCGAGAAAGCCGTTCAGCGCCACCTCTCGTAAACTCACCATGCCAGATCGAACTCGCGCCGGGACGCAGCAGACGCCCCGGCGCAGGTGCCATTGGGCGCAAAGCGACGTCATGGCCCGCTACCATGATGATGAGTGGGGCGTGCCCGTGCACGACGACCGCTGCCTATTCGAATTCCTGATCCTCGAAGGCGCGCAAGCGGGATTGAGCTGGGAAACGGTCCTGCGGAAGCGGGAGCGCTACCGCGAGGTCTTCGACGGATTTGACGCTTGCAAAATCGCGCAATACGACACTCGAAAAGTGCGCGCGCTGCTCGCCGATCCCGGAATCATCCGTAACCGCCTGAAAATTTCTTCCACTATTTCCAATGCGCAGGCGTTTCTCGAAGTGCAGCGCGAATTCGGAAGTTTCGATGCCTACATCTGGCAATTCACCGATGGGAAGATGCTGCGACAGGCGCGGCGAGGTCCAAGAGAGGTGCCCGCGCGAACCGCGGAATCCGACGCCATGAGCAAGGCGCTGAAGAAACGCGGCTTCCGCTTCGTCGGTTCCACCATTTGCTACGCGTTCATGCAGGCTACCGGAATGGTGAACGATCATCTCCGCACGTGCTTCCGGTGGGCAGAACTATCTTGAGCGAACCCAGTGGCGCAGGCTTCCAGCCTGTCGGTTTTGTTGCGAGGACATCGAGCTTTGGCGCAACTAAAACCCACAGGCTGGAAGCCTGCGCCACTGTTCTGACACTCGGGCGAAATCTTAATTATTTCGCGAGGAGGCGCAGCGTGCTTGCGGGGTAGAGAGCGAGCAAACGTCCCTGAGGCGGCGAGACACGCTCCAATTCCAAAAGCGCGAGGCCGGCCTTCTTGAGTTCCGTGATTTTCGCGCTGGTGTGGAGGATGTGGCCGATGACGAGGTGCAGATGCGGTTCGTGGCCGAAACATAGAACGACTTTGGCCTTCATCGATTGCAGTTCGCGCAGCAAATCGGAGGGAGCGCTGGTGCCCTTCAAAGCGTCCGCGCGCAGAATTTTCTTGGGCGAATATCCGAGTGTTTCGCAAAAGATTTCCGCGGTTTGCACGGCACGCAGCCACGGGCTGGTCAGCACAGCGTTCGGTTTTACATCCAGAGCACGCAAGCCGAGCGCCGCGGCGTGAGAGCGCTTCATTCCTTTGGGGGTGAGGGGGCGCTCGGTGTCGGGCGGGCAATTGGGGTCTTCGCGGTCCACGGCGATGCCATGGCGGATCAGATAAAGATGCATCATTAAGCGACCCTCTCCTTCTCAACCATCAGGACGCGCTGGAACGACAAACGTAAATTCATCTCCCGTTCGAGTAGCCGGGCTTTTCTTTCGATGCCCGCGAGGTTCAGCCGCGAAGCATCTCGCAACTCCACATGGATGCGGACGTCGCGCGGTCCGCCCTCGACGGTGAGCTTGGAGATGCCCTGCCGGTGGTCGCTTTCGAGGCGCTCGGCCAGGCGCAGCATTCCGGCCAGAAGCCGCGCTTTCTTTCTTTGTTCGCGATTGAGCGTGGCGAATGCGGCGTGGGTCGTGCTGGGTTCGGATTTTCTGTTGTGATAGCGGACGAGGCAGGCGGTCATGTTTTTCGCCCAGCCGCGCAATCCCGGAATTTTCGCGTTGTGGATGAGATATTCGCCGTGACGGTGATGCGCTTTCCGGTTGATCAGCACGCCGCAATCGTGAAGCATCGCGGCGGATGCCAGAATGGTTCGCGCTTCAAAATCCAGATGATGGTACGGCCACAACTGGTCAAAGAGCTGGAGCGCGAGCACCCGGACTTGCTCCGCATGCTTCAAATCGCACCGCACGCGGCTGGCAAAGGACTCCGCGCCGGCGAGCATAACCTGCGAACGATTCCGCTGCTCGTCGGTAAGTTCGGGCGGACCCATCTGCGCGGAGGCAAGTTCGTACAGCAAACCCTCGCGAACTCCTACGCGTGGCGTGATCATTTGGCGAAGGCGCAGCCACCATGCGACGGTGACAAGAACGATAGCCGCAACTCCCATCACCTCGGCGCGGTCCCTCCGCACGGAAAAGGATTTCATACGCTCTTCCACATTGAGCTGCAGAATGTGCCAGAGCCGGTCGCGCAGCAAGCGGGGATTCAGGGTAGTGAAGCCGCCCGCTCTCGGGCCCGAAGCCAGCCCGGCGAGGGTTTCCGCATTGCCCCCGCACGCAACGGTATAAGCCACGGAGGGGCGCGGACGGCAGGGCAGCGCGCTTTGCAGGACGGATAACACGTGCAGCCGGATATCGTAAGCGGTGTGTTCGTGAATTACGCCCTGCGCGCGAAACGCTTCCATCAAACGGACGGTTCCGAGAGGCAGGCCGACGCTTTCCTGCAAGACGCCGCGCCGCAATTCGTTGAGTTCGAGGCTGCCGCCGCCCAGATCGAGAATGAAACGGGGCGGGTCGACATCGCGAAGCGCGCGGAGAACCGCGACGCGCACGAGCCGCGCTTCTTCCTCGCCGGAAATGACTTCCAATTCGATTTTGGCTTGGGTGCGAATGCGTTCAATTAAAGCGCGGCCGTTGCGGGCTTCGCGCGCGGCGCTCGTCGTCACGGCGCGATACGCGGTGACGCCGTGCGCATCCATGATGTTCCGAAATTGGCGGAACGCGGCGGCGGCGTCTCGCAACGTTCTACGATCGAATTCCCCGGAAGTAAATACCGAATGACCGAGCCGCACCGGCGCGCGTACCGACTCCACAATTTCCCAGTCGTCGGTGGAACGGATGCGCGCGATCATCAGGCGAAACGCGTTGGACCCGGCGTCGATCGCCGCGAGTTGGATGGGTTTGCGGAGTCTTAACGCCACAGGGGAGCCAGCGCAACGGATGGCCGGTAGTGCGTGTGTTGAATGCCGAGATGGGCGGCAATGCGCTTCCGCAAATCCGTATTGACGGAGACGACGCTCGCTTCGCCGTCCATCGCCAGGAAGCCGTGGCGCTCGGAAAGCAATTCAAATTCTTTTTTGATTTTGGCCTGATACAGGATGAAGGACTGAAACAAATCGTCCGAAAGCGAAAGGTCCCGCCCGGACTCCCAATAGCTGATCGCATGCGACTTGCGAAACTCGCGCTCGAACGCCACTTCCGGGCGAACGTTGAGCCAGAACGTGAGATCGGGTCGAACCGCCATTTCGTAAAGGCCGTTCAAGTAGTCGCGTTCGATGCCGCGGGCTACCGCGCGGGCGATCAAAGTATAAAAGTATCGGTCCGCGAGGACAACAAAATCGGAACGGAGCGCCGGGATGATGCGGTGCTCGAGCTGGTCGTAGAAATCGGTGGCATACATCAGCGTGAGCGTCATGCGGGTAATCGTGTTTTCGGCCAGCAGCGCGTCGATATCTTTCGCGACGAGGCCCGAGCGGCGCAGGCCCATCGTCTCCACCGCGAAGCCTTCGGACTCGAGCCATTCCGTCAGCAGGGAAATCTGAGTCGAGCGGCCCGATCCGTCCATGCCTTCAATGACGATGAGCGAGCCGCCGAATTCCTCGTCGTTCACGCCAGGGAGAGGCAAGCCATAATTGCGCGGGGAAGCGCCCGAGGGAGTGAGCCCTTTTTTCGAGGAGCTATTTTTCCGGCCCGTTTTCGGGGGTGTCACAGGGCCCTCCGCGCGGACTTTTTGGGCGCGAATCGCGCCAAATCGATTCGCGCTTTCACCATCTGACGCATCTGCTTTTGCAGCGAATTCACCGGCAGCGTCCCGTCCATCACCACGAACTTGTCGGATTCAATCATTTCATCATATTGAGCCAGGATGCGTCCCTGGAAAATTCGGAAACTTTCCGCGCGGTCCAGGGAAAGATTCAAGTCCATGCCCGCCTCGTAATACTTCAGCTTCGGGCGGCCGCTCATGATTCGCTTGACGGCTACGTCGAGAGGCGCGCGGAAGTAAAACGTAATGTCCGGAACCGGGGCAAAGCGGTAGAGATTGCGAAGCCAGCGCGGAGAACAGTTTCGCGCCACGTCGCGCGCAAATGCAGTGTAGATGTAGCGATCCGCAAGGACCAGGTATCCGCTATGGAGCAGCGGCAGAATTTGCCGTTCGCAGCGGTCGGCAAAATCCGCTGCATGAAGGAGGGAAAACGTGGTGGGCGTCAGTAGCCGGCGTTGCTTTCCCCGCCGCGTGGCGGACTTGACGAGCGGTGAGGAGTTCCACTCCGTGAAATGAAGGCGGTAGCCGCCGATTTCCAGCCAGCGTTTCAATAAGTAGAGTTGCGTGCTCTTCCCGGAGCCGTCGATGCCTTCCACGACGATCAGGGCCCCCGGGTACTTCCGGGAGGGCTCAAGACGCAGGGAGGGGTCTTCCGGGATTTCCACAGGACTTGCGGGCGACTGCTCAACCGCTGACAATGGGCGCGAAGTCACAAGGGGGTCTCCCGACCGTCCATTATACGCACACTATGTAAAAGTTTGGTGACAACAAGATGAGTAGAGGATGAATGCGCGGGGCCAGCGAATGTTTTGGTAGCACAGCCAAGAGTGGCTGAGCTACTGTCCCCAGATTTTCTCGCGCGAATCCTCGAACGGGTAGACATGCACCATCCAGCCGAAAATCACAGGATAGAACGTGCCGCCGGCCTCGGTGCAGGCTTCCTTGGTGAGGATCGAGCCCTGCAAGCCGAATTTGGTCCAGTCCGTGCCCGCTCGCTGGTCCTTCGGCGGGACGCAGAGTTTCGTGTGCAGGTGCCACTGCGCGACGCTGAGCGGCACGCGCTCGTTCAATTGCTCTTCCGACACGCGCTTGGGCATGGTGTACATCGCGCCGATCAGGTCGTAGCCCGTTTTCGTTTTTTTGTAGAGCAGGGAAGTGGGCCGCGTGGGATCGAAGCTGAACGATTCCAGGAATCCGTTGTAATAGTTCGTGAAGTGATACTCGGACTGCGGAAGATTTGGCATGAAAATGCGGAAACCGTCGGCGAGCGCAACGTGGTAGTCCTTGTACTTCTCGATGGACTCGCGCAATTCGCCGGCGATCTCGTCGGCCTTGGCCCAATCCTGCGGCGTCGAGGTGCGCAGATTGGTCATGTACATGTGCGGGCCCATCTGGTGATGGTGCATGTGGCTCATCGCGTCCATGGCGCCATGCTCGGTCTGCTGGTCTTTTTCGTCGGCGCCCTGGCCCATCTTCATCCCGGGCATTTCGTGGTCCATGTCCATGCCGGGCATGCTGTTGTCCATCCCCGGCATATTCTGATTCTGGCCGGAATCGTTGCCGGTCTTCTGCTGCTGATTCTGCTGCGCCGTCTGCCGCGCAACGAGCTTCGTTGCAGCCCCGGCAAGCGCGAGCGACACGATTGCGATAAGAGCGACAGAAAAGATCTTCCGAGTGTTCATAGTCGTGTTCTTCTCCACACTATTCTACGCACCAGTGCATGGGAAATATCAAGCGGCAGGCGATTTGTTCCACCCATGCAAACGGAAATGGCCAGTGGCGGGCTAGCCCAAGAGTCGATTCGCGAAGCACCAGGACGCGGATTGCGGGTGGGCGTTTTCTAGGGTTTCTTCAGCATTTCGTCAGTCTGCTGCTGGAGTCGTCGGGTCATCACGTCCATATGCTGGCGCATGATCGGCATCAGAGCCGTCATGGCTTCTGCCGTAATGGCAGGCATTTCTCGCAGTAATTTTTGTCCCGTCGGCGAGTTATAAAAAGCGAGAAGGCCGTCCATATCGCCCTTCGTGAAATGCTTCTGGTACGTCGGCACCATGGCCTGAATCATCTCGTCGAATGGCATATTCTTCATCATGTCGTCCATCATCTTGTTCGTCCGCGCTTCAAAATCCGCGGGAAGCTTGTCTTTGTCCTTCAGATACCGGTCGTGGGTCATCTGCTGCATGGATTTGACCATGGCGTCCATCATTTTCCGCATCATGTCCTGGGAATGAACCGCCTGGAGGTATCTCTCGACATCCTCTTTTGAGGCCGGAGCGTTGGCGCCGGTATCTTGGGCCAGGCCACTGCAGGCAAAGGAGAGACAGAGAATAACCCCAATTAGGACGTGCTTCATGAACGACCTCCAATGATCCATGGAAAGTATAACTGCTTCATTATATTTATCCAGAAGTTCACGAAAGGCTTGTTGGCAATCTGCAAAGTCTACTGCGATGAATTTTGGCTCATCCCAACAATCGTGGACTTTCGGAACTGCGCGGGGAGGTGCTACTTTTCGAAATCCGCTGCCATAGGAACTCTCAGGGAATGGGGCCTGCAGCGCTATTTCGATTCCGCTTTGTCTTTCGGTCCGATCCCGGCGGTCGCCAGAAGATCCCGCAGGGCCTCTTCTCCTGCCGCTCCGCGCTGCGTTGCAGCGATGTTTCCGTCCTTGTCGATCACGACGTAGATCGGATACTCAACGGCCTCATACATTGCGGCGAGATTTGTGTCGTCGGTGAGGATGATGCGTGTCTTGCGCGGATGCTGGTCGAGATATTTTTTGACCGTCTTTTTGGATTCGCCCACATTGATCGTCAGAACGAGCAGGCCTTTGTCGCCGTATTCCTGATTGATCTTGTCCACAAACGGCGCTTCCGTAAAGCAGTACGGGCACCACGTCGTCCAGAATTCCAGCAAGATGACTTTGCCCTTGGTAGTTTCGTTCGTGAACTTCTCGCCGTCCATCGTCTTGGCATTAAATCGGGGAGCACGCTCCTTTGCCTGTGGGCCGGCATACGCGCACATGGCTGCAAGAAGCAGCGCGCAGGGAAGTGCTACCCGGAAGCCCATCTTTCGCGAGGTCATGGCCGAACTTTATATCGAATATCTTCGTGTGTCAATTACTCTGTGGGTATAGTTGTTGGCTTAGAATTAGGAGCGGCTCTACGCGTTTTGGGTTTGGACGTGCGTCGACAACACCGCATTCCATCTTGCTGTCCGACGCTGCGACGATATCGCCGAGCAACTGCCGGTCTGAATTAAGGGTGAACACCGGACCCGGAATTGACCGGGGGCCGGGGCCAAGATCTTACGAAGCCATTGCGCGTCAATTGCCAAAGGATCGTGTAGCCATTCGGCAGGGTGAGCTTCAGCATCGTCAATTTATGGTCTTGGTCATATCCGCTTTCATAGAGCAACTTCTCGCCGTCCGCCAAAGTCTGCGACAGAATTTCTCCCAAGTAGCCGTATGTGTTCACGAGCAGCGGCCGATGGTGCGCGTCTCGGACGGCGGTCAGGCGATTGGCGGGATCGTATTCGTAAAACTCTTCGGCATTTTGGGAGTCACGCATGTGCACCAGCCGGCCAGCCGCATCGTAATCGTACTGAATCGAATGCCCCGAGCTTTCCTTTCCAGAGGTGATCCGATGGGCTGAGTCATAGGTGAATTCGATGGATTCTCCATCCGGCGCGCGCACTTCTTGCAGATCGCTTGCTTGGTTCCGCTGAATCGAAAAGGTTTGACCGGAGGCCGAACGTATGTCGCTCAGGGCGCCCTGCTGCCATGTCCTGTCAGGTCCGCTCGACGGAAACTTGTAGGTCCAGCCGTCTCTCGTCGCGAGGTCCCACCCGTTGCCATTCCATGCCAGAGAGGAGAGGCTGAACTGGCCCCCCAGGGAGCTGGCCGCGCGATATTCAGCGTTCGCAAAGCCTGTGCCAATAGAAGTTCTGGCAAAATGGACTCTTTCTCCGCCCGCCAGAATTAGTTCGATCCAGGAAAACGTCTGTGAATCACCCACCGGGAAAATATCAAAAGAGTCTGTCGCGCCAATCCCAAAGGGGCGGGAACGGTCATCCTGCGGCCGATACTTGCGCAGGAATGGAAAAGAAGGCTGCCCCTTGAATGAGAAATCCGCGCGCGACATCACAAACAGCGGAACCCCCGTATACGTTTCGAATCTTTCGAACCGACCATCCCCTTGTGCATCGTTTATGCAACGCAGCCGCCAGGCTTGCTTTCCATTCGGGCCCTGGAGGATCGTCACACAGGGCGCTCCAGCGGACTCAAAGGCGGCATTGCCATCCTGGCCGCCGAACGACTCGCCCATCCTATCCACGTCTGAAGCTGTGTACGCTTCAATGGACAATGCGCTCGTGACGTCCGAACTGCGGTCGAGCGGAAAGTGCAGTAGAGCCAGATTCCTGGTTATCATCTTGCGCGTTCGAATGGCCAATACCTCCGGATTGGCGCCCGCGTACCAAGGCATTTCGTGGAATCGCGCCGTGGAGACGATGCTAAAGCGGCCGCTGTAAAAATTAGTCCCATATCTAAAATTAAGGGATTGGTAATTCATGTCCCGGCTGGTCACCCCTAACATCACGGAATCCATGTCCTCGGCCATTTCTGGCTGATTCTCCGCCATGGACATGAGAGCTTTCTCGGCAATCACTTGTTTCGCCTCGGAGTCCATGTCTTCGGGTCCCAATTGTTGGGTTGGGAGCAACTCCACATCCATGCCGAGTCGTGCCATGTAGTACGCAGGAAGGTTCTTTAAATCAGACGCGGCAGCATCGTCCAGCGGCAAAAGGTAGACGCGGCCTGTGGCCGTGTAGCGAAAATTATCGCGTTGCGTGGGTGGTGTTAAATCGAACTTTCTCGACTCGACGCCGGTTTGCAATACTTCGCGTTCGATGTCCCAATCGCTACCGAGACGATTGGCCACCACGTAGAACGTGCCCTTTCCTTTTGGGCCACTGACAGCTGCCGCCAGAATCGCAAACCCCGACGCGAGAGAATCGTGAAGCGTGCCCCGGACTCCTAGCCCAACTCTTATCGGTTCCCCGAGCGCCGCTTTGGCCTCCGCCGATTGGGACACCAGTTTCATCGCCGTCGCGAAAGCAGGGCTCGCACGCAGTCGATGGTCATACGTATAGAGCAAAGCAAATCCTGCAAGAACCACGACGACGGCGATCGCGGGGCCGACGCGATTGCGCGAGAGTTCTCCCCCAGGAAATGCCGGCTGCGCGCGCAGCTGTGATTCTGGATCGGCAGCCGGTGCTGTCATGATCTCAGCGTTGAATACGGCTTCGGAAAGAAGCGGCATCACTTTGAGTGCTTCAAAAAAGAAGCCGCCGAGGCTCAGTGCCAGGCCGAAGATAGCCATCCCTATGGGAAAAAAGGATCGTGCAATGTTCATATCGGCCACTCTGGACTCGATGAGTACAAGAAACCCGAACCAGACCAACATGAAGGCTAGAGAAAAGGGGTGCATATACATGAATACATTCACGCGCGACCCCGTCGGCGTGGGATTGATCTTTCCTCGGATCATGGGGAGGAACGAATTGCGGTATTGAATATTCCTGCGGATTCGGAAAGTGAGATTCTCAACTGAACCGAGAAAAGGAGAACTCGAAGCCTGCGGACGTTTCCAGGAGGATGCCAAAGTTCCCCAAAAATTCGGCGCAGGGCTTACGACGTGGTGAATTCGCTCCGCCACCACGTCTGGCTGCGCGGGTACACTTAGCTGGAAGGAGTAAAAGGCCATAATGCTTCTCTATTCTAGCGTTACCCTCGCACGTGATATATTCCATTTGTTCAATGGTGATCAATCAACAAAGACCAAAAACAGCATTGGGGCGGCGAGTTCGAGGCTGGTGAACCCTATATTGAGCAAAATCACCGTATCCGGAAATGCCGGAATAGCGTCTAACCAGTAGAGGCCATGAATACGTCCAACAACGATGGCGGGACGCGCTCGCCGAACTGGATAAGGATTGCCGCGGTTGTGATCGTCACCAGCGTATTTTTCGCGCCGGGAGTACAGGGTCAAACTCCACAGCCCGCGCGTGTTCCCGATGCTTTGCATCAACTGAATGATTCCGTCGAAGCCCTGGTTCAGCGCGTCTCGCCAAGCGTCGTTCAAATCCTTGTTTCCGGATACAGCTCCACCGAGGACACGGGCCAGGGACAGATGAGCGTGGTGATCGGCAAGCAGCGGACGATTGGCTCGGGAGTGATTGTGGATCCCGAAGGCTACATCGTGACCAACGCGCACGTCGTGAAAGGCGCGGAGAAGATCGAAGTGGTCGTGCCTCCGCCTGCGGTTGCTGAGAACGCGCCTGACACGCTTCCGGCAAACCGCGAACAGACCTACGACGCGCGGATTGTCGGTGTTGCGCGGCAGCTCGATCTCGCCGTGATCAAAATTGAGGCGCACAAATTGTCCGCGATCCCCATCCGCAAAGCTGTCCTGCCAAAACAGGGTGAAATGGTCTTCGCGTTTGGAAGCCCGGAGGGGCTGCGGAACAGCGTGACGATGGGCGTCGTGAGCGCCGTTGCACGGCAGCCTGATCCCGATAGCCCTCTTGTGTACGTTCAAACAGATACGCCCATCAATCCGGGCAACAGCGGTGGCCCGCTGGTGGACGCGGATGGCGAACTTGTCGGAATTAACACCTTCATTTTGTCCAGCTCGGGCGGCAATCAAGGTCTAGGCTTTGCCATTCCGGCGGGCGTTGTGGCCTATGCCTATCCCCAACTCGTGAAGTATGGCCACATCCACGAACCCGAAATCGGAGCCATCCTTCAAACCATCACACCAGAGTTGGCAGCGGGACTGCACTTGCCACGAGATTACGGCGTAATTGTCTCCGATGTCGTCCCCGGAGGACCTGCGGAGCAAGCGGGCCTGAAAATTCAGGACATCATTGTCAGAGTTGACGGGATACGAACTGGAAGTCTTCCCCTGTTCAGTCAGAGCCTGTATATGCACGGGAGCGGCGAGCATGCCAAGCTCGAAGTCCTTCGGGGCCCGGACCGCCTGCAATTGGACGTTTCCCTCGCCGAGCGGCCCCACAAAGTGGACAGTCTGGCGGATTCGGTTGACCCGGTAAAAAATCTGGTTTCGCATCTCGGCATTCTTGGCATTGAACTCAATCCTGATCTGGCCCACTCGTTGCCCGACCTGCGAATTCCCAGCGGAATCATCGTCGCGGCCAAGACGTCGGGTGCGGGGATAGGAGAGGTTCCTCTGCAAACCGGGGACGTGATCCACGGGTTGAACGGTACTACTGTTACGAGTTTGGCCGATTTGCGCGAAGGTTTGGCAAAGTTGGCGCCGGGTGACGCGGTTGTCCTCCTGATTGAACGATACGGACAACTCATCTACGTCTCATTTGTGATGTAGAAAATAAGCCTGTTATGCAGGAAATTCGCCACGGCCTCGGACAGCACGCCAACTCCTTGCTTCTCTTCACCGATCTGATGACAACCTGACAAAGAACCGGGCCCGCTTGTGGAGCGGGACCGGAGATAATGCAACCTCAAACGACGTTGATTCAGGATCTAGAACGCGCCTTCAGGCGCCTGTCGTATTACCCTAGCTCCTCGCCTCTTTGTGCTTGCCGATTGCTTCTCGACCTGCGGCCACAGCCTCGCTGACCTGAAGCTGACCCCGGTCCATG
>Ga0116217_10001314_pt1 | contig 24205 bp, 17 predicted proteins | sample Sb_taG_6_FD_89697 | JGI IMG/M metagenome (GOLD analysis project Ga0116217, IMG submission 89697) | Peat soil microbial communities from Weissenstadt, Germany - Sb_50d_4_PS metaG | ecosystem: Environmental > Terrestrial > Soil > Wetlands > Peat | place: Germany: Weissenstadt | collected 2010-09-21 | reverse complement strand
GCCGATGCGCTCGAGGCGCTCGATCACGACGCGGAACTTCTCGCCAGCGAGCAGACCGCCGTGACGGTGTCGGGCGAAAATCTGGCCTTGACTCGCGACAGCTACAGCGCTGGCAACACCGGGGTGCTGCAAGTGCTTGAAGCGCAGCGGCAGAGCCAGCAGGCGCGCCTCGGGTTGGTTCGCGCGCAGGCACAGCGCAATGAAGACACTGTGGAGTTGCTGCTGGCCTTGGGCGGCCAGATGCCCGCGCCCGCCTATTGATCGGCGATGCGCCGTGCGCCGATGCGCCGTGCTTACCGCGATGCGCTATCCTGTCGGCACGATTCCACTGCACCGGGGGGTGCCATGAATACGAAGCTACGAAGCGGATTCGCGTTTGCGCTGTGCGCCGCGGCCGCGATCCTCGTCACCGCAGCGGCAGCCGATGTTCCGGCCTATATCACGGCGGCCGTCGCGAGCAGCTCTCGTCCCGAGCGCGACCGCGAGCGCGATGTCAATCGCAAACCGGAACTGGTCATCGCCTTCGCCGGCATCAAGCCCGGACAAAAGGTTGCAGAGCTCATGCCGGGAGGCGGGTACTTCACGCACATCTTTTGCCAGATCGTCGGCCCCAGGGGACACCTCTACACGATCGCCCTCAAGCCGGTCGTCAAACGCGAGCCACCACCGCCCGACACCGGCTCGGCCGCAGCGGCACCGGACCCCTGCAACAATGTGACCGCGGACAGTCAGGAGGTCGCGGAATTCAAATTACCGAGCGGGTTGGACGTGGTCTGGACATCGGAGAACTACCACGATCTGCATAACGCATATTTCGGCAAGCCTGATATGCAGGCGTTCGATCGCACGATTTTCGATGCCCTCAAGCCGGGTGGGGTGTTCATTGTCGAGGATCACGTGGCGGCCGCGGGCTCTGGCGGCCGCGACACCGACACCCTGCATCGCATCGATCCGGAGCTTGTAAAACAAGAAGTTATCAGCGTCGGATTTGTATTTGCGGGTGCCAGCGACGTGCTGCACAACGCCGATGACCCACACGAGGCAAAGGTCTTCGAGCTCAAAGGGCGCAGCGATAAGTTCCTGTACAGATTCCGCAAGCCCAAGCGTTAGCCGGATCGCCGGGCGGCGTGGCTTCAGCGGGGCTTGCGGATGATCCCCAGGCGTTGCATCGAGGCCGCGGCGGCGGCGGATGTCACCAGATTGGCGGGCTGCTGTGGGCCGGACGTCGCCGGGCCCGCCGGTGCCTGACCGCTCGAACTGGGCGCGGCCACGGCGGGCTTGGGCGCGGCCGCTACAGGCGGCGGCTTGAGGGGTGCCTGCGCCTTGACGGCCGCCGGCGCCCGCACGGGCATGATCTCCACCGAGACGTTCAGCCGCCGCCTTTCCCCGCTTTGAAGGACTCCCACACCGACCACCTGTCGCGTCACCTGTTCGCCGCGGTCATTGCGCACGTCCAGCACCACGCAATACTCACTCGGCTCGCTCGCCTTCGTATGCGCGATGGTGCCGTCGACGCTCAGAGCGCAGTAGCTTTCGACGGGCTCGAGTGCATGGCCAGTGCCGCTGAAGCGCAGATGGTGCCGGCACCCCGGGCAGACCGCCGCGCTTTCCAGCACCGTCGCCTTACAGTGCGGGCAGACCCGCGTTGCACCCGACGAGCCTGAGCGCAGCGTGCTCATACCGAGCGCGGCGTCCCCTTGAGTTCTACCGCCGCGGCGTGCTTGTCTTCCCAGCCGAATTCAACGTGGCCGCGCATGCGCGAGCCCGCCGCGACCGTGATGGATGCGGCTTTGACGTCACCCACGATGACCCCGGTGGCCAATACGTCGACCTGCTTGGCCGCATCGATATTGCCCTGCAGCTCGCCCGCGACCACCACCACGCCAGCGCGAACCTGGCCTTCGAGTCGTGCGCCCTGATCGATGCGGAAATTGCCGTCGACTTGTACGTCGCCCTTGAAGCGGCCGGCGATGCGTACATCACCGCCGCCGACAATCTTGCCTTCGATGGCCAGTTCAGCTGCGATCACGGATTCCACGGCCGGGGTGCGGGCCGGCGCGCGCCGTGCCGCCTCTGTCGAGACAGTGGGCTCTGACGGCGGCCGATCCGGGCCCTTGCCGTGCAGCTCAGTGACGATAGTAGAGCTGCTGGCGGGAGCAGTGCCGCTCGCAGCCGGGCTCGGATTCGAACCGGTTTCCTTCCAAAGCGCCATGAGCGGATCCTCCAGTTAAAGCAAAGGTGCGTAATAGAGCACGGTAGCGCCAACCCCCCATAGAAGACCACTGTCTCGCTCTAGAGACAAGCGCCATCGTACCGCATTGTGTGCGCCCCCTCCCAGTATCATTCACCATGGCCGAGATAAGAGACCGACCCAAGGCCAAGTCGCTGCGCCCGCTGCGCGCGCTGCTGCCCTTTCTGCTCCCGCACCGCTGGATTCTGGCCGGCGCCCTGGCGGCTCTGTTGATCGCCGCGGCAGCCATGCTGGCTGTGCCGATCGCACTTCGCCAGCTCATCGACCATGGACTCGCGGCCAACAACATCGGGGTCATCAACCGCTACTTCGTGGGCTTTCTAGCCGCTGCCGTGGCCTTCGGTCTGTTCGCTGCGCTGCGCTTCTATCTGGTGACCTGGCTTGGCGAGCGGGTGGTGGCGGATCTGCGCGAGGCGGTGTACCGGCGTGTCGTGCGCATGGACCCGACTTTCTTCGAAATCACGCGCACCGGCGAGGTGCTGTCGCGTCTGACCGCCGACACGACGCTCGTGCAGGCGATTTCCGGGGTCAATCTGTCGATCACGCTGCGCTCGCTACTCAATCTGATCGGCGCGCTCGTGCTGCTGGCGCTGACGAGCGCCAGGCTCATGGCCGTGATCCTGGTGCTGATTCCCTTGGTGATCGTGCCGATCCTGATCGTCGGGCGGCGAGTGCGTGGGCTCTCGCGCGCGGCGCAGGATCGGATCGCAGACACCAGCAGTCTGGTCGATGAAACCCTCAACGCGATTCAGACGGTGCAGGCCTTTACGCTCGAGCCGCTGCTGACGCGCCGCTATGCAGAGGCGGTGGAGCGCAGTTTTAGTGCCGCGATCCGGCGCAGCCGCATGCGGGCGGCGCTGACGGCGCTCGGTACCATGATGGTCTTCGGCGGCATCACCTACGTGCTCTGGCTCGGTGCGCAGGCAGTGCTGGCACACCGTATGACTTCCGGGCAGCTCAGCCAATTCCTGGTGTACGCCGCGATCGTAGCCACCTCGGCCGCAGCACTGACCGAAATGTGGGGCGAGCTGCAGCGCGCAGCCGGCGCCATGGAGCGACTCGCCGAGCTGCTCGCCGCGCGCCCCGGCATTGTGACGCCCGCACAACCCTCCAGCCTGCCGGCGCGGGTGCGCGGGGATGTGAGCTTCGAGCGGGTCTTTTTTCGCTATCCCTCGCGCGCCGACTCCTGGGCGCTCGAGGATTACACGCTCGCGGTGCGCAGCGGCGAGACGGTGGCGATCGTCGGACCGTCCGGAGCTGGCAAGAGCACCAGCTTCCAACTATTGCTGCGATTCTACGATCCGGCCAGCGGTCGGATCTGCATCGACGGATGCAACATCGCTCACCTGCGGCCCGAGGAGCTCAGAGGGCAGATCGGCTTTGTGCCGCAGGATACCGTGCTGTTCGGAGCCAGCGCTCGCGAGAACATCGGCTACGGCCGCCCTGGGGCCAGCGATGCGCAGATCGAATCCGCGGCGCGCGCGGCCGCGGCCGATGAATTTTTGCGCGCTCTACCGGCCGGCTACGACACGTTTCTCGGCGAACGGGGCACGCGCCTGTCGGGTGGGCAGCGGCAGCGCGTCGCGATTGCCCGTGCAATCCTCAAAGATCCGCCGATCCTGTTGCTCGATGAGGCCACGAGCTCGCTCGATGCCGAATCCGAACGCCTGGTACAGACCGCGCTGGCGCAGCTCATGCGCGGACGCACGACACTCGTCATCGCGCATCGGCTGGCAACGGTGCTCAAGGCGGATCGCATCGCGGTGCTGGAGGCGGGGCGTCTGGTGGCCGTGGGCAGCCATGCGCAGCTGCTGCGTGACAGTTCGCTGTATGCGCGGCTCGCGGCGCTGCAGTTCAATGCAGCCGACGAGCTGCGATCACGCTGAGCTAGGGGGAGACCAGCACTGCCACCGGCAAGTGCGAGAACAGCGCTCGGGGCTCGAGCCTGCTCGCGGCCGCCAGGGTCAGCCCGCTCAGCAGCTCGCGCCAGGGGCCGCCGGCGAGGGCATCGGGTATCGGCACGTGTGTTTGCTCATCGAAGCCGTCCGCTTCGCGGCGGTGCGTGTAGCGGGCCAGGGCCACGATGAGGCGTCGATCGCCGCGCGTTCGCAGGTAGGCGCCGATTTCCTCGGCGCGCGGGCCCGAAGCCGGCAACGGCTGATAGTCCCCACTCGCATAGAGATCAGGCTGCTCGGCACGATGGCGCAATAAGATCGCGATGACGGCGAGCTTGATGCGGCCATCGCGCCAATCGAGCATGAGCTGCCGCACCGCGGCGCTGCGGTCCGTGCGTAGTGCCGTATCGATCTCGCGCAATTGCCGTTCTCGCAGCGCGTAGTCGACCGGACGGCGATTGTCGGGGTCGACCATGCACAGATCCCACAGTTCGCCACCGTTGTACAGATCCGGGACGCCTGGGGCCGTGAGCTTGACGACCGTCTGAATCAGACTGTTGTGCATGCCGGCGTTCGCCACCTGGCGCGCGAACGGCAGAAACGCCGTCATGAAAGCGCTCGCACGGCTGCCCGTCAGACCACTCTCGATCAGCGCTTTCATGGCCTCCTCGTAAGGGGCATTCGGGAATGCCCAGCTGGTGTGCACCCGCGCCTCGCGCATCGACTTGAGCATCGTCTGCTGCACGCGTTCGGCATAAGCGCCCAGCGCCGCGCTCTCACACTGCTGCTCATCGAGCAGCTCGCTCGGCCAGCTGCCGAGCAGCAGCTGATAGAGAAAGTACTCATCGTTGCGATCGGGCTGCAATGCCGCATCGCCGGCGCCGAGCTGAGCGTTCGGACCGCGCAGGATGCGCGCCCAGACGCTCACGTGACGCGCCCACTCTTCCGGGAATTCCGATAGCGCCGCGAGGCGCGCGCGCGCATCCTCGCCGCGCTTGGTGTCGTGCGTGGCGGTGGCGAGCATGGAGTGCGGCCAGCGCTGGGCGCGCTGCTGATTGGCCCGATGGAAGGCCGCGAGCGTGCTGCCGAAGCGGCTCGGATCGCCCCCGACTTCGTTGAGCGCAATGAAGCGGTTGTAGCGGTAGAACGCGGTATCCTCGAGGCCCTTGGCGGCAACGGGGCCGCTGTACTGCTGCAGGCGCGTGGCACAATGCAGCAGCGATACGTGCGAGAAGCCGCTATGCGGGCGTTGAATGAGGCGCGCGGTCAGCACCTGCTCAAGAAAACTGAACACGCTCGGGTCGATCGCGGTCTCGTTGCGCCGCGCCTGCGCCAGTGCCCAGTCGAGATCGCGCTGATCGGCACCGTCCAGCATCGCGCTGCTGTCCATGTAGGTGCGGTACACCGGAAAACAGGCGATGAGCTCCTTGATCGCGCGGCGCAGCAGGGTCTGTGTGAAATCGGCGGTGCGCGGGTTTTGACGCGCGAGCCGGGCCATATCGCGCGCCAGCACGTTGAGCTCACCCGACATTTCATTGTCCATGATGTGCAGCTTGCACACGCGTCCGATCTGCGCGTATGAGCGCTGCTCGCCGGTGAAATGCCGATAACAATCGGTGAAGGCGGCCTCGGCGCTAGGGTCGATCAGCAGGGCGGTGAGCTGGTTGAGGAAATCGTAGCCGGTGGTGCCGTCGACCTGCCAGTCCTCGCGCAGCGTTTCGTGCGCGGCGAGAATTTTTTCGGCCACCAGATAGAAATGGCCGGAACCGCGTCGCGCTGCGATCCGCCGCTGCAGCCGGCTCAAGTACGCTTTCGGATCGAGCAGACCATCGATGTGATCGATGCGCAGGCCGTCGATCGTGCCGTCCTTGATCAGACGCAGCACCCGCTGATGCGCATGATCGAACACCTCGGGCAGCTCGATGCGCAGTCCCGCGAGATCGTTGATGTTGAAGAAGCGGCGATAATTGATGTCATCGGCCGCCACTCGAAAATAGGCGACGCGCCAGTGCTGGCGCTGAATCAGCGCATCGAGCTCGCGCCAGCCGGCGCCTTCTCCGGCGCGCCCCTGAAAGCGCGTGAGTCTGCTGTAGAGTGCCTCACGCGCATCCGCTTGCGCGTCCACGAGAGCCGCGAGCTGCGTCTTGAATTCCGCTGCACGCCGCGCCATCTGCAGCCGCCAGTTGGGCAGCCACGCAAACGTGTCGGCCAAGCGTTCAAGCTCGGCGTGCTCGCTGCCGAGTATGCGCGCGTAATGCGGCGGGGTGATCGGCAGCTTGTGGGTGCCGTACGCCCAGACCGCAAAGCTGCCATCGGTCGGGTCGAATTTGAGCTCGAGCGCGCCGCGCTCGAGCTCGATGCCGTACTGATCGCCGAGCAGCGGCACCAGCACCTTGTTATGCAGGTAACGGCGCTGGGTATCCCACTCGATGTCGAACCAGCCGGCATGCGCCGCATCCGCGCCCCACTCCAGCACGTCGAGCCACAGCGGATTGTCGGCACCACCGACGCCCATGTGGTTGGGCACGAAATCGAGAATGTGTCCGAGCGCATGGGACTTCATCGACTCGCTCATGCGCCGGAAGGCCGCTTCGTCGCCGAGCTCGGGGTTGAGCTGAGCATGATCGACGATGTCGTAACCGTGCGCGCTGCCCGGACGCGCCTTCAGATAGGGCGAGAGGTAGCCATGGCTGACACCGAGCGCCGCAAGATAGGGTGCGCAAGCCGCCAGGGCGTCGAATCCAAAATCCTTGTGCAGCTGCAGGCGGTAGGTAGCGCGCGGGATCATGGGTACGCTCAGCGGCGCAGGCTCCAGCGCACCGCCCAGGGCCCCAATCCGCCCGTGGAATCGGCGTCACCTTGCAGCCAGAGGAGGCTGCCGGCGGCGGGCGGAAACCCGGCGGCGGCATCGTTCTTGAGGTTCGCCATCAGGGTTAATTCGGCGCCGCCCGCAGCCTGCCAGCGGACGACGACGGCCGAGGCGCCGAGCACTTGAAACTCGCCGGCGCGGCGCAGCGCCGGCAGTAGTGGCACCAGATGTCGGCGCCGCACCGCGAGCAGCTGCCGATACCAATCGAGCACGAGTGCGGACCCGGGCTGCGACAGCTGCTGCCAGTCGAGTTTGCTGTCACGGAAGCTCTGCGCGGCCTGCGGATCAGGGATCCTGGCGCGCGCCGACTCCTCGCGGAAGGCCGCGAATCGGGCGAACTGCTGGCGGCGGTCTTTAACCACCTCCGCGCCGAGCTCGCCGGCAAAATCGCAAAAGAATAGAAAGGGTTGCCGGCTGTGCCATTCCTCGCCCATGAACAGCAGCGGGATCTGCGGCAGCAGCAGGTACAGGGCCGTGATCGCGCGCACCGCGTTGCCCGGCGCGAGCGCGCTGATGCGCTCGCCCAACGCGCGATTGCCGATCTGATCGTGATTTTGAATGAAGGCCACGAACGCCGAGGGTGGCAGATGCGCGCACGCTTCCCCGCGCGCGCTGCCGCTCTGGGCCACCAGTTCGCCCTGAAAGGCGAAACCCTCGGCCAGCGCACGCCCGAGTCGTTCGGTGTGACCGGCATACTCGCGGTAGTAGCCCTCGGTATCGCCGCTGGCGGCGACATGCAGCACGTGGTGCACATCGTCGTTCCACTGCGCATCGAAGCGATGTGGCTCGCGCTCGAGCCAGCGCGCCTGATTGTGTTCATTCTCCAGTATCAGGTGCACATGGCGGCCCGTTAGGCTTGCGCGCACCCGCTGCGCCAACTCTGTCAGGAAGTGCACCGGGGAGTCATCGACGATGGCGTGCACGGCATCGAGCCGCAGTCCGTCAAAATGAAACTCAGTGAGCCAGTACAGCGCGTTTTCAATAAAAAACTCCCGCACCAGGCGGCTGTCCTCGCCGTCGAAATTGATCGCGGCTCCCCAGGGTGTCTGATGCCGCGTGCTGAAGAACTGCGGCGCATAGAGCCACAGGTAATTGCCATCGGGACCGAAGTGGTTGTACACAACGTCGAGCAGCAGCATTAGCCCCAGGCTGTGCGCTGTATCAATGAACGCCTTGAGCTGCTGCGGCTCACCATAGCTCGAATCGGGTGCAAACGGCAGCACACCGTCGTAGCCCCAATTGCGGCGGCCGGGAAAATCCGCCAACGGCATGATCTCGATCGCCGTGACACCGAGTTCGAGCAGATGCCGCAGCCGCTCGCGGGCGCCTGAGTAGGTGCCGGGCGCCGTAAAGCAGCCCACGTGCAGCTCGTACAGCACGGCCTCGTTCCAGGGCCGACCTCGCCATTCCAGATCCTGCCAGCGGTAAGAGTGCGGATCGATCACTTCGCTCGGACCATGCACGTCCTCGGGTTGGAAGCGCGAAGCGGGATCGGGCACGGCAGTGCCATCCGGCAGAATGAACTGGTAGCGCGAGCCGGCAGTGGCGCGGTCGGTCCGCAGCGAATGCCAGCCGCCGGTCTCGCGCTGCAGCGCGAGGCGGCCGTCGTGCCCCTGGAGTCGCAATTCAACGCGCTCGTGGCTGGGTGCCCAGAGCCGGAAGCGCACAGCACCGTCGGCCTGAAGCTCGGCACCAAAGGGCATCGAGTGCGCTCGTGCGCCCGTGCGGCGCGTGGCGCTCGTCATATGGTGTCCGGCAGCATTTCGAACAGCAGCAGCGAGCGCTCGCTGAGGTCATAGTGCTCACCGACGCGGTACGCGCGCGTCCCGACCACGCGATCGACGATGGTATCGATCAGCAACGCCCAGGCGTGCGCACCGTTGCAGCTCGGCAGGGTGAAGTCCACCGGCTCATGATGCGAATTAAAGACCATTAAGAGCGTGGCGTCGGTGCCGCGCTCGCGCAGTCCCTGGGCCTGAGAACGGCCGTCCATGAGCATGCCCAAGCACTTGGTGCCGCTGTCCCAGTCCTGCTGCTGCATTTCCTGACCGGCGGCGTTGATCCAGGTGACGTCCTTGACGCCGTATTCCTCGTCATAGTGGCCGGTCAGGAAGCGTCGGCGCCGCAGGATCGCAAACTTCTGGCGCAGGGCCGTGAGCTGGCAAACGAATTGCCGCAGCGATGCGCTGTGCTCGGCTTGCGCCCAATCGAGCCAGCTGATCTCGTTATCCTGGCAGTAGGCATTGTTGTTGCCGTGCTGCGTGCGAGCGAACTCATCGCCCGCGAGCAGCATTGGCGCGCCCTGGGACAACAGCAACGTCGCCAGAAAATTTCGCGCCTGCCGGGTACGCAACGCCAGCACGCCGGCATCCTCGGTGGGGCCCTCGGCGCCGCAATTCCACGATCGGTTATCGCTGGTGCCGTCCCGATTCTCCTCGCCGTTGGCCTCGTTGTGCTTGTGGTTGTAGCTCAGCAGATCGGTCAGCGTGAAGCCATCGTGCGCGGTCACAAAATTGACGCTCGACCACGACAGTCGTCCCAGATGATTGAAGATGTCGCCTGAGGCGCACAGACGCGGTGCGAGTGCGGCCGCGGGTGTATCACCGTTCCAGTAGCCGCGAACGGTGTCGCGGAAGTGATCGTTCCACTCCGCCCAGCCCGGTGGGAAGCCGCCAACCTGGTAGCCGCCGGGCCCGCAGTCCCACGGCTCGGCGATCAATTTCATCGCGCCCAGGGTCGGATCCTGCATGACCGCCTTGAGAAACCCGCTTTGGTTGTCGAAGCCATTGGGCTCGCGCGCCAGTATCGTGCCGAGATCGAAACGGAATCCATCGACGTGCATTTCCTGTGCCCAGTAGCGCAGCGAGTCAGTCACCATCTGCAGCACGCGGGCGTGGCTCACGTTGACGGTGTTGCCGGTGCCGGTGTCGTTGATGTAATAGCGCGGCTTATCGGGCAGCAGTCGATAGTAGCTCGCATTGTCGATGCCCTTGAAGGATAGAGTCGGACCCTTCTCGTTGCCCTCGGCGGTATGGTTGTAGACCACGTCGAGAATCACTTCGAGGCCGGCGTCGTGATAGCGCGCCACCATTTCCTTGAATTCGCGCAGCGTATTGAGGTGATCCGCAGCGTAGCGCGGATCGGGCGCGAAGAAGCCGATGCTGTTGTAGCCCCAGTAATTGCTCAGTCCCTTCTCCAACAGCAGCTGATCGTCGATGAAAGTGTGTATCGGCAATAGCTCCATGGAAGTGACGCCCAGGGAGCGGATGTAGTCGATGACTGGCTGGCAGGCAAGTCCGGCATACGTGCCGCGCAGATGCGGATCGATGTCGTTGCGCAGACGCGTGAATCCGCGCACGTGCGCCTCGTAAATGATTGTTTGAGCCCAGTGGACATGGTGTTTGACGACCTCGCCCTTCCAGTCGAAATTCGGATCGACCACCACGCACTTGGGCATGAACGGGGCGCTGTCGCGCTCGTCGAAGGTCAGATCGTCGCCGCTCTCCATCTGGTAGCCAAAGCATGCCGGATCCCAATGCAAGGAGCCGGCATGCGCTACCGCGTACGGGTCAAGCAGCAGCTTGTGCGGGTTGAAGCGGTGGCCGGCCTCCGGTTCGTAGGGCCCGTGCACGCGGTAGCCGTAGAAGGTGCCCGGACCGACGCCCTCCAGGCGGCCATGGAAGATCTGATTGGTGTATTCGGGCAGCGTGATGCGCTCGTACTCGCGTCCATGCGGGGCGTCGAACAGGCACAATTCGACCTGCGTCGCGTGGGCGGAGAAGAGCGCGAAATTCGTGCCGCGCCCATTCCAGGATGCGCCACAGGGATAGGGCAATCCCTCCCGCAGTCGGATCGGCACCGGGCGTAATCTGAAGCCGGCTGACTATTGCTTGCGGCCGTTGGCCGCAAACTCGGGCGCGATGGCCTGAGAGGCCGCGGGATATTTCTTGAGCTGCTCGTGAATCGCGAACAGCTCACGTTCGACCGTGATGCGAATTCCGCCGGGCTGACGCATCGCCCGCCTGATTTCACCCTGCCGCTGCAGCAATCGATGCAGTTCGGACTGAACTTCCATGGTGCACATACCTCGCCTAGCCGGACTGTTAAAGAATCGGACGCTCGCGCGTGACGCAGCAGCGGCCCAGCACCCACACTGCTGTCGGCGCTTTCCGATGGCCCCACAATCTACCCTGACAATGTACCGTTGCGACATCGCCGACGGATGCTAGAATCGCCCGCCTCGTGGGGCGGTAGCTCAGCTGGGAGAGCGTCGCGTTCGCAATGCGAAGGTCGAGGGTTCGATCCCCTTCCGCTCCAGATCCCTCCTTCAGTACACAGAAAGCCTTGCTGCATCAAGGTCTTATCGATGCCGCGGGCTAGCAACCACAGAACCATCACAACGACCGCCAGTCAATCTTAAGCTTTTGATCTTCGAGATCTTGCCATCTTCGAGTCAAGAGTCGCCCCTCAAGCCTTGCGCGGCAAGCACCCATCCGAGCATCGGCCGTCCGCTGCGGCTGCGAATTGCAACGACCGTTGATACCGGTGCCCGGCGTTGATCGCTCCCTGAGTACGCCAGCGCACCGACTCTACTCCCCGTGTCGGGGGACACTCGCTTCGCGATCGAGGCGCCGCTCATACCGATGGGCTCCGATCTGCCTCTTAAGGAGAATCGATGATGACCCGGATATTTATTAAGCCCGATCGCCTGCCTAAAGCGTTGGGGGCCCTGTTGGGCATTGGCAGTGTGCTGCTGCTCGCTGCTTGTGCCTCCACCCCGCCGCCGCCGACTCTCGCGTTGAGTTCGGCCAAGCAGGCCATCGCCGTTGCCGATCAGACACGGGTCGCCGATGCAGCCTCCCCGGTACTGAGTGAAGCCCGTGACAAGCTCGCGGCTGCCCAGAGCGCCGTGCAGGACAAGCGCATGATTGACGCCGAGCGCTTGGCGCAGGAATCGCGCACCGACGCGGAACTCGCAACCGCACAATTTCGGGCGTCCAAAGACCAGGCCGTCAATAACGAGATGATTCGGAGCACCGCGGTGCTGTCCGAGGAAATGCAGCGCAATGCAGGAGTCCAGCAATGAACGCTTCCTTTTCGAGCCCCCGCACCCTGATCGCTGCCGCCGTGGCCGCGGTGCTGCTGACCGCCTGCGCCAGCGTCCCTGTCGAGCCTGAGGGTGCGAGTAGTTTGCGCACTCGGTTAACTCAATTGCAGTCCGACCCGCAATTAGGTGGCCGGGCGCCCCTCGCCATGGAGCAGGCCAATCTTGCGGTCACGGCCGCCGAAAAACCTCAGACCGACCAGGCTCTCTCCACCCATCTTGAGTTCATCGCTGATCGAAAGATCTCCATTGCTCGTGCCGAGGCGGAAAGCCAACTAGCGGTCGATCAGCGCACGGGGCTTGGCGAGCAGCGGGAAGCCATGCGGTTGCAGGCCCGCACCCAGGAAGCTGACGCCGCCAACCGCCGCGCCGCCTACGCGCAGGCCAACGCCATTGATCAGGCGCAGGCGGCTGACGCCGCCAATAGCCGCGCCGCCTATGCGCAGGCCAACGCCACCGATCAGGTGCAGGCGGCTGATGCGGCCAATAGCCGCGCGGCCGTGGCTGAAGCCAATGCCAGCGATCAAGAGCGGCAGGCCGAGGCAGCGCGCAGCGCCACCGCGGATGCAAGACACGACGCCGATGAATTGCAAAAGCAGATCGAGGATTTGCAGGCCCGCGTCACGGACCGTGGTCTGGTGCTCACGCTCGGTGACGTTCTGTTTGCCAGCGGGGAGGCGAATCTGAACTCCGGTGGCAGTCATCATCTGGGCAAATTGGCTATTTTCCTCAACAAATATACGGACCGGACCGCGCTGATTGAGGGCTATACCGACAACGTCGGGGGCGAAAACTACAATCTCGGGCTTTCGCAGCGACGCGCCGATTCGGTAAAGATTTATTTGATGGAGCAGGGCGTCGGCTCGACCCGATTGATGGCTTCGGGAAAGGGTATGGACTCGCCGGTGGCAAGCAACAGCTCCGCAACTGGCCGCCAGCAAAACCGACGCGTCGAGGTGATCATCGAGAACAGTCGGGTGACTGCACGATAAAGGGGAGAGTGGGGCTGCTGGCGTCAGATGCGCCGTCGCATCGCCGCCAGGGACCAGCCCCGCCGGAGCAGAGTCGCACCGGCGTCGGCCTAGCGCGTTAGCTGCAATGGTTGCCTATGTGCGAATGTGCATACAGACGCCCGCCGTGCCTGTAAAGTACTGCATGGCCATCGGCAGGGGTACCCAGGCTAATGTTAAAGAGAATGCGGCGTCGCCGATAGCGGATCGATCTCGTAGCACCACCGCAACGCAGCACACTCCGCGGCAAAACCATCTGCTCGATGCCTTGCCGGCTCACGACTACGAGCGCATTGCTGCACACCTGGAACTCGTACCGCTTGACCTCGCCGACGTCCTGTATGAACCGGGCAGCAAGCTGCGATATGTGTATTTCCCGACGACGGCCATCGTTTCGCTGCTGTACGTCATGGAAAACGGCGCCTCGGCTGAAATTGCGATCGTGGGTAACGAGGGTATCCTCGGCATCTCCCTGTTTATGGGCGGTGAGACCACTCCCAGTCGCGCTGTCGTGCAGAGCGCCGGCTATGGCTATCGCTTGCGGGCCCAATTGCTGAAAGATGAATTTGGGCGATTCGGCCCCTTTCTGCACCTGTTGCTGCGTTATACGCAAGCACTGATCACCCAGATGGCGCAAACAGCTGTTTGCAATCGGCATCACTCGGTCGACCAACAATTGTGTCGATGGCTGCTATTGAGCCTGGACCGCTTGTCGTCGAGCGAACTGTCCATGACGCAGGAATTGATCGCCAACATGTTAGGCGTACGCCGCGAAGGCGTGACCGAGGCCGCTGGTAAACTCCAGCAGGCCGGTTTAATTCATTACCGCCGCGGCAGGATCACCGTGCTCGATCGCCCGCGCCTGGAGGCGCGCTGCTGTGAGTGCTACCAGGTGGTCAAGACGGAGTTCGATCGCCTCCTGCCTTACGCTGCTCCTTAGCTCCGAGCACTCGATCTGTTGTGCCGTGATCGGCCCGCGGGAAAATGCTATGTGCGCTAGCGCGCAGACCCCGGCATGCAATGCCCTTAAGGTTGTACAAAGCGGGGTTCATGGAGCTCCGTTTTTTGTCTTTCGGTTGCGCGAACCCTGATGTACCCGTGGGTCCGCCAAGGTGCCAGCGACACCTCTGGAGCTCAATAGTGATGGCGACGCTACACGGTGCTGCAGACAATCGCTTGCTCGCAGCGCTGCCAAATTCCGACCGGCGGCGCATTTTGGCCGACTGCGAAACGGTTGAGCTCACTCTTGCGCAGGTGCTGTGTGCACCCTGGGTGCCTCGCAACTGCATCTATTTTCCCACCAGCAGTAGCATCTCGCTCACCATGCCGACTGACGATTCGGCCGCATTCGAAGTGGGCCTGATCGGCAACGAGGGTATGTTAGGGATTGCTCTCGTGCTCGACGCCGAGCTATCGCCAGAACGTGCGGTGGTGCAGGGCGCCGGATCGGCGCTCAGAATGGATGCCGCACCCTTGCGCCGCGAACTCAGGCGCAGCAAAGCTTTGCGAGGCGCGGTCGATCGCTACGTTCACATTCGTATGAGCCAGCTCGCGCAGGCGGCGATCTGCGCTCATTTTCATCTGCTCGAATCCCGTCTGGCTCGTCGCTTGCTGATGAGCCAGGATCGCGCGCACGCAAATACCTTTAATGTCACTCAGGAAGTCCTGGCCTTGAAGCTCGGCGTGCGTCGTGTGGGTGTCACCAAGGCGGCGAGCTCACTGCAGCGGCGCCGCCTAATTCGTTACAGCCGCGGCGATATCACGGTGTTGGACCGAAGTGGGCTGATGGTCGCCTCCTGCGGATGCTACCAGGCGGATCGCGAATCCTACGAGCGCATTCGTTGCCAGTGACGCTGCCGGATCCGCCCAACGATTTGCAAATCCAACGCGTGGTGAAGATCCGTAACGTGGGTCGCTCGCTGCGCTATGCAGCGCACTGTTCGCCAGCGCACCGACCGATCCACGGGATAGGAACATGCTGTGCCTTCAGAGCAAAGGACACGGATCATGCCTAACAATGCGGTTGAAGACGGATGGCAGCGCTTCCTGGAAAGGCTCAGGCGGCTGTGGGGAAAGCAACGTGACGGTCAGTTCCCCAAGCCGTTCGTCACTGCGGCAGCGGCTTGCCTCACGGCCGCGCCCGGGCGGGACCGGTCATAGCTTCCCGTCCAATCACACAAGCGCGAGTGTGATGGCGCTTAACCGTGTCGCGTTCATCGGAAATTCGCTGCCACGCCGCTGCGGGATCGCCACCTTCACGACTGACTTGCAGCAGGCGGTCGCGAGCTTGCCCACTCCCGTGGACACCTGCATCGTGGCTATGACCGACTATGATAGTGCCTACGATTATCCAGCGGCAGTCCGTCTTGAGATCAACGACCGCAAACTGCAGGAGTATGAGCGTGCGGCCGATGTGCTGAACGCGGGTCAGTACTCTGTCGTTTCGCTGCAGCACGAGTTCGGCATTTTCGGGGGCGAGGCGGGCTGCCACATCATGGCATTGCTGTCGCGGCTGAACATGCCGATCGTCACGACGCTGCACACCGTGCTCTCGCAGCCGACACCGATGCAGCGCAGCGTCCTCGATCGGATCGCCGGCGCTTCCGCGCGGGTCATCGTCATGGCCGAGAAAGGCGCAGAAATGCTGCGCACTGTCTATCGGTTACCGAACGAAAAAATTGTGGTCATCCCGCACGGTACCCCTGACGTCGCGTTCGTCGAGCCCGACGATGTCAAGGCCGCATATGCCTTCGAGGGCCGATCCGTCATTCTGACCTTCGGCCTTCTGTCTCCCAGCAAGGGCATCGAAGTCATGATCGATGCCATGCCCGCGATCCTGAAGCGCCGGCCGAATGCCGTCTATGTCGTGCTCGGAGCGACCCATCCCAATCTGGTCCGTGATCAGGGCGAGGCCTATCGTGCAGGCCTCATGGCGCGCGTGCGTGCGCTCGGAATCGTCGACCACGTGGTCTTTCTCGATCAATTCGTCGATCAGGCGACACTGCTCGGATTTATTTCGATGTGTGATGTCTACGTCACGCCTTATCTCAATGAGGCGCAAATGACCTCAGGAACGCTGGCTTACAGCTTCGGCTTGGGAAAAGCTATCGTCTCGACACCCTATTGGCACGCGAGTGAACTGCTCGCCGATGGCCGCGGCATTCTGGTGCCCTTCGGCGATGCCAGGGCGATCGGCGGCGAGATCGCGGCATTGCTCACCGACGATGCGCGGCGATTTGCCATGCGCAAGAGCGCCTATACGAGTAGCCGGCCGATGATATGGCCGCGAATAGCAGAGCGCTATCTCGAGGTCTTTGAAAGCGCGCGGCGGACCCATCGACTGCGGATGTTGGCGCGACCAAGTACCAAGGGGCCCTCTCGCGACAGTCAGACTCAGCCGGCGATGCAGATCGGGCATTTTCTGTCGCTGTGCGATGATACCGGCCTGTTTCAACACGCCATCCACTGTGTGCCGGATCGGTCCCATGGCTATTGCACTGACGATAATGCCAGGGCGCTGCTGCTAGCCTGTGCTCTCGGCAAGCCGGGCGAGCAATGCCTGTCCGAACCCCTGGCGAGTCGGTTCGCCGCTTTCGTTCAACACGCCTGGAATCGCGACACGAAGCGGTTCCGCAACTTCCTGAGCTTCGATCGACGCTGGCTCGAGAATCTGGGTTCGGAGGACAGCCACGGGCGCGCGCTCTGGGCTCTGGGCGAGTGCGCGCACAGCGGTCACAATCCCACGCGGCGGCACTGGGCGGCGGACTTGTTCGCCGAGGCGCTGCCGACCGTGGAGAGCTTTCGCTCGCCACGGGCCTGGGGTTTCACGTTACTGGGGTTGGACGTCTATTGCGCTGCGGTTGCAGAGGACGCAGACGCTCGGCGCCTGCGAATGCTCCTCGCCGACAGGCTGATCGCCCTCATGGCCGCGGTCGAGACCGAGGATTGGCAATGGTTCGAGGACGGGCTTGCCTATGACAACGCGCGTCTGTCGCAAGCCTTGATCGTAACGGGACGCTCAACCGCAACGCCTGCCTACCTCAACGCCGGATTGCGATCCCTGCGCTGGCTCATGTCGCTGCAGACGACGCCGGCAGGATACTTCAGACCTGTCGGCTCGCAGAGCTTCGGTGCCACGAGGATGCAGCCTCTGGCCTTCGACCAACAGCCCTTGGAAGCGGCCGCGGCGATCTCGGCCTGCCTGGCGGCGTGGCGTGCCGACGGCGATCTCACGTGGAGAGCGCAGGCCGCGCGGGCGTTCGCATGGTTCTTCGGCAGCAACGATCTCTCCTTGCCATTGGTCGATCTGGAAACAGGGAGCTGCCGCGATGGGCTGCATCCCGATCGCGCCAATGAGAACCGGGGTGGCGAGTCGGTCGTCTCCTATCTGCTCAGTGTGGCGGAGATGCGCCAGCTTGCGCGCCTGAGCGGCGAGCGCACGCGGCTGGCGCCGAATCAGACCGTCAGCGCCTGACCGGTTTCGCATGATCTGCAACCGAGCAAAGGACCCTGTGTCACACGCCACGTTCCTGAACCGCCAAGCCCTGTACCTGCGTCCCGATCCCGCAAGAGTGGTGGTGCGCCCATTCAAGCCCGCCACCGAACCACGGGAAATCAATCCTACGGACAGGACGAGAGCGAATCACATCGTCGATCGGGTACTGGCGCTCGATGCCGAGACCGCGGACCACCAGTTGGCGGATGTGCTGGAGAATTTCCAGGGCCGCCATCGCAACCTCTTGGCAACGTTCGAGGCGCGCGCCGATGGCATGGACGAAGCATTCTTTGCTCACACCGCTTTCACCAAGACGCAGCGCCGACTTATCGGCGCGTACTTCCTGCACGAGTATTCTTTTGAAGCGGCCGCCTTGTTCAATCCAAGCATCGTCGCCCATCCCGATCAATCCGGCGTGCCGGGCGGCGCGCGCCGTTTCATACTGAGTCTGCGGGCGGTCGGTGAAGGGCATGTGTCCTCGCTGACGTTCCGATCGGGATTCGTCGCGGCCGATGGTAGCGTGACCGTCGACCCGACTGCGCGACTCGCCTGCGTTCCGCGGCTGCAGCAGCCCCGGCTACCCGGCGGGGCCGCGGATAGTATCGAGGTGGTGTTCAATTCCGATGAGGATATCAGCGAGCGGGTGATCTTCCCGATCACGGCAGCGCAATCGAACGGCATCGAAGATGCTCGCTTCGTTGAGTTCAAGCACGACGGTCGCACGACCTTCTACGCGACGTACACGGCTTACAGCGGCAAAGCGATCAGGTCAGAGTTGATCGAAACCACGGACTTCGTATCGTTCCGGATGACACCCCTGAAGGGCGCTGCTGCGCGTAACAAAGGCATGGCCCTCTTTCCCAGGAAGATCAACGGCAACTACGCCATGATCGGGCGGCAGGACAATGAGAATCTCTACCTCATCTACTCGCAGGATCTGTACTCCTGGGGTGATGGCGTGGTCTTTCTGAAGCCTCAATTTCCCTGGGAATTCGTGCAGATCGGCAATTGCGGGTCGCCGATCGAGCTCGATGAGGGCTGGTTGCTGCTGACTCACGGCGTCGGGCCGGTCAGGAGATATTCCATTGGAGCGGCTCTTCTCGATAAGACAGACCCCTCAAGGGTGCTCGCTCGCTCGCCTGAACCGCTGCTGCGGCCAGAAGAGCGCGTGGGCTACGTGCCGAATGTCGTCTACACCTGCGGAGCAATGCGCCACAACGACCGGATTATCCTGCCCTACGCGGTCTCCGACACCTATTCCAATTTCGCAACGATCGAGACTTCTGCATTGATCAGTGCGATGTAGCTGAGGTCCGCAGACTCAGCGGCTATCGACGCCAGGCCTTCGACCTTCAGTACATCGGCCGAGCCGCCTCGCTGAAAGCGGCACTCGGTAGTACGATTCTCCGGTATGAAATTCATCACTTTCCGTCACCACGATCAGGTCGCCTCCGGGCTCGTGCTCGCCGATGGCGTTCTGCCCCTGGCCTCGGCCGCCGCCGCCGCCGGGGAAACCGTGGATCTGTCATCCGTGCTCGCGATCGTTCGCGCCGGCGAGCCTGCCATTGGCGCCTGCCGGCGGCTGGCGCAGCGCGCGACCGGAAGCGGCAGCCAATTGCTGCCGCTGTCCGCGGTCACGCTGCTGGCACCGCTGCCGCGGTTGACGCGCAACGCCTTTTGCGTCGGCCGCAACTACATCGATCACGTCAAGGAAGGTGCCGCCGCCATGAATCGGGACCTCAAGCTCCCCGAGGCGCCGCAGTTTTTCAGCAAGGCGACCAATACATTGATCGGTCCGAACGCCGACGTGCGTCTGGATACGAAGGTGACGCGACGGTTGGATTATGAAGTCGAGTTGGCCGTCGTAATCGGTCGCGGCGGGCGGGACATTACGCGCGAGGCTTCGTTTGAACACATCTTCGGCTATACGATCGCCAATGATGTGACCGCGCGCGACCTGCAACGGCGGCATGACCAGTGGTTCAAGGGCAAGTCGCTCGATACCTATCTGCCATTAGGACCTTGGATCGTGGATCGGGACGAGATCGGCGATCCGACATCGCTGGAATTGTCAATGACAGTCAACGGCCAGGAGCGGCAGCGCGCCCACGTGGCGCAAATGATTTTCGATATTCCGCTGATCATTGCATCGCTGTCGGCCGGTCTTACGTTGGAGCCCGGCGATGTGATCGCCACGGGAACGCCGTCGGGGGTCGGGTTTGCCATGACGCCGCCGCAATATCTGCGCGGTGGCGATGAAATGGTCGCAAGCATCGATCGCATCGGCGAATTGCGCAATCGCATCGTCGAGGTCTAGCATCGTTGTACGCACGCAGCCGATTGCAGATACGATGGGTCCGCCGCGCGTGCTAAATTGTGCCTCGTGTCCCCGTAGCTCAGTGGATAGAGCGACCGCCTCCTAAGCCGCCACCGGCGAGGTAGTCGACCGGAGTCAGGCCATTCCATTATCCGCCTCTGGCAGTGGGTTGAAGACCATCTTGAGCGTGCTGGTTGGGTCGCGGCCCCCGTACGTGAACGCTGAATCGTTTGAACGGCGGACAACGAGCGCAACCCCGACGCTGGTGCAATTCACCGAGCGCGTCTCGCAGGCGGTCGCGGCGCTCGAGGCCGTATAGCCGCGCCGGGCGGCGCGCCGCAGCCTCTGCTCTAGTCGCGCAGCACGCCCGCGCGCAGCCGGGTTTCCTCGGCGAGTATGGACGCCGTCTTGCGCAGGCCATCGAACTGCCGCTTGATGTCCAGGCGAAAGGCCGCTGCGAAGTCCGGCCCGAAATTCCAGTTGTGGCCGAGCGAATTCACTTCGCCGACGAGGAGTCGGCCGGTCATTGCATCCTTGAGGATATCCACGCCCAGCAACGGAACATCCGGGAATGCAGCGGCAGCGCGCTCGCCGAAGGCGATGATGCTCTCGTCCATGCAAAACTCGGCGGTCGAGTCCCGCGCGTTCGAGACAATGGATACGCTCTGGCCGCCGCTGCTGCCCTGCGCGGCGAACTCGTCGGGCCCCCCCAGCGCTGGCCGTGCTCGATTGCCCGTGATGACCATGCTGTACAAGGTCCGGCCGAAAAGGGTATTCACGCGGTAGCTCACGGGCCACAATCCGGTATAGACGAACTCCTGCACCAGCAGACGTGGACTCGGGCCGGCCGCGGAGGTCACCACGGGCTTCCACCGGACCCGGTCGCGGCGAGCGATGCGAACCTCCGCACCCTTGGCGCCGTAGTCCGGTTTACGCACCACATACGCCCCGAAGCGCGAGAGATCAGGCTGCACGCCCTCCTCCAGTACGGCCCACATCGGAACCGAAATGCCGGCACGCTCGAGGATGCGATACTCCTCGCTTTTCGACAGGGGATACCCGCAGCAGACATGAGCCGGTATGGCGGGACGATGGCGCAGCAACGCGGGTGCGACAATGAGCGTCGGCAGCGGTGGCAGCCCCGCTTCCCAGCCTGGGAGGTCGTCCACGACGCGGGTGGCGATGCGGTCGTCCATGGCCGCTACGATGTGTGCGACCCGCTCGAAGCTGTCGCGATCGACGTCCGGTCCGATCACGATCACGAGGTTGCAGCGGCGTCCACCGATGTCGGCCGAGCCACCCGGCGGGCAATCGAAGCCGCCGGCGGTGGGCGATGCGCGGCCGACCGGTGCCTCCGCCCGAACAGGCTGCGCTTCATTGCCGTCGTGCGCTAATGGCGTGCTCCGCGCGTGAAGCAGCGCCGCCTGGCCTGCGATCGTCCGGTGTTCGAAGATCTCTCGCAGCGACAGCTCGCCAAGACCCGCCTCGCTGACCGCACTCGTTAGGCGCATCGCGCTCAGCGAATGTCCGCCGAGGTCCAGAAAATCCTCCGTCACGCCGATCTTTGGAAGCCCGAGGATTGCGCACCAGTGGCTTGCAAGCGCCGCTTCCAGGGCGTTGCGGGGCCGCGCCGCGCCGCCGGCCAAGGGTGCGCAGGCGTGACCGGGGTCGGGCAGGCGTTGGCGATCGAGCTTGCCGTTGGCGGACAGGGGTAGCGCCGGCAATAGGACGAAGGCTGCGGGGAGGTACTGCGGCGGCAAGCGCTCTCGCAGGTAGGCCCGGATCTCAGCAATCGCGGGCGGGTATTGCGACTCGGGCACGATATAGGCGATCAGTGATGTTTCACCGGTGCGGTCGGGTCGTGCTACAACCGCGCATGTAGCGATGAGCGGATATCCGATCAGCGCGTCCTCGACTTCGCGCGGTTCTACGCGTACGCCGCGGATCTTGACCTGATCATCGATGCGTCCCAGTAACCGATAGCAGCCCGGCTGATATTCGACACCGAGGTCGCCGGTTCGGTAGTACACCTCGGATCCGTCCTGACCGCGACGCTCGAATGAACGTTCGGTTGCGGCCTGATCGTCGAAATAGCCCGGACTGAGTGAGGGACCGCCGACGAGAATCTCCCCGGTCTCGCCCAAGGCGCACGGCGTGCCGGCCCGATCGAGCAGCTGGACCTTCACGCCGGGCAGGGGGCGTCCCACCGGGACAAACGTGCGCGCGGTGTCGCAGACCTCGACCCGATGATAGAACTGGGCCATGGTGGCCTCGGTGGCACCGTAGAGGTTCACCAGCTCCACCTCGGTGCCGAAGCGGCGCCGCCAGCGCCTGACGAGCGACACATGCAGCGTCTCGCCGGAGGACAGCACCGTGCGCAGCTCCGGCAGACGGCGGATGCGCGCGGGCGCGCTGACCAGTGCGGTCATCAACGACGGTCCGCAGTGCATGAACTCGATGCGCGCATCGCGCAGCCACTCGAGCAGTCGTTCGGGCTCGAGCCGGGCCGGAGGCTGCGGCGGAATGACGATCCTCCCGCCGGCACAGAGCGGTACGAAGATGTCGCGAAACCACGGATCAAAGGTCGGCGTGACGAGCTGGCTGCAGCGCGTGCCGGGCCGGACGCAAAACGTGCCGATTTCCCATGCGACCCGCTGCGCCAGGGCGGCCCGCGTTCCAATGATCCCCTTGGGCCGACCGGTCGAACCCGATGTGAAGTAAACATAAGCGGGTGCGCCGGATTCGAGCGGCGCGATCGCAGCGTGATCTTCGGGCAGGACGCCATCATCATCCGGTATGGCGACCAAGCTGCACGAGCGGTCGCCGGCGTCGCCGAGGTGCTGCCGGGCTGCTGCTGCCGTATGCGCATCATGCAGCAGCGCCCGCGGTTGCAGCCGTGCCAGGCGCTGCCGCAGCCGCTCGCCGGACGCATCCTCATCCAGCGGGACGAACACGGCTCCCGTGTACAGAACACCGAGCATCACGCTCACGAGTGCAGCGCGATCGCCTGTCCACACCGCGATTCGATCAGCCGGCCCGCAGCCGGCCTCGTGCAGGGCGCGGGCGACGGCCGCCGCGCGCCGATACAGAGCGCGATAGCTGAGTTCGAGGCCTTGTGCTTCCACCGCCACGGCCTCGGGGCTGGTTCGCACGTGCTCTGCGAAGCGCTCTATAAGGTCCAAGAACACGTCCTCTCCGGACGGGGCACTGCCGATCGTGGCAGGCCATGTGCGTCACGGCAATACCGTCCGATGCAGATCCCTCTGTACCATAATGGATGCGCTTGGTTTGGAGCCGGAGGAGACACAAGCCGATGAGTCAGGAAGAGTCGGCAGTCAAGCAGCGCTGGCCGAACGTCGATGCGCAAGGCGAGCAGTCAGCGGTCTATCCCACATCGATCGGCCAGCAACACCTGTGGTTTCTGGATCAGCTCGATCGCGCCGCCTCTGCGGCCTATCACATGGCGGCCGGATATCGCCTGCAAGGCAGGCTGGACCGGCAGGCCATACGGGCCGCGCTCGATGCGATCGTGGCGCGCCACGAGGTGTTGCGCACGAGCTTTGTGCTGCTCGACGGTCAACCGGTGCAGCGGATTGCCCCGGCCGAGGTGGGCTTCGATCTGATCGAGCACGATCTGAGTGGCTTGCCGGAGCGGATGCAACAGCAGCGGGTCGATGAGCTGAGCGGTAGCGAGGCGAGCGAGCCCTTTGATCTGTCGGCCGGTCCGCTGATTCGCGGCCAGCTGCTGCTGCTCGGGCCCGAGGATCACCTGTTGCTAATCACCCAGCATCACATCATTTCGGATGGCTGGTCGATCGGTGTATTGATGCAGGAGGTGGTCAAGCTCTATGGCGCCTTCAGTGAGGGTCGGCCCAACCCCCTGCGGGCGCTGCCTCTGCAGTATGCCGACTACGCGTTGTGGCAGCGGCAGCGGCTGCAGGCCGAGGTGCTGCAAGAGCAGGTGGGGTTTTGGAAGTCCTATCTGGCCGGAGCCCCAGGGTTGCTGGATTTGCCCAGTGATCGGCCGCGCCCTGCAGTGCGGAGCTATGCAGGCGGCAGTGTTGGATTGACTCTGTCGCCGCAGCTGACGATGGGGTTGCGCGCTCTGAGCCGCCGTCACGGGGTGACGCTGTTCATGACGCTGCTGGCAGGCTGGTCGGCGTTGCTGAGCCGGCTCAGTGGGCAGAGCGATCTGGTGATCGGCACCTCCGTGGCGAACCGCCCGCGCAGCGAGCTCGAGTCGCTGCTCGGCTTTTTCGCCAAT
>Ga0116217_10001311_pt1 | contig 24215 bp, 20 predicted proteins | sample Sb_taG_6_FD_89697 | JGI IMG/M metagenome (GOLD analysis project Ga0116217, IMG submission 89697) | Peat soil microbial communities from Weissenstadt, Germany - Sb_50d_4_PS metaG | ecosystem: Environmental > Terrestrial > Soil > Wetlands > Peat | place: Germany: Weissenstadt | collected 2010-09-21 | reverse complement strand
CCCGCTCCGCTGCGGTCCTCGGATAGATCTCCATGCTCTCGCGCATGGCTCCATCCTCGCCGCCCGTTATGCGGACACTTCACTTGCTAAAAACACCGGACATATTATTAGCTAACGACACCGTGTTGCGGGATGTTTACTCTTCGGTACCCCCTCCCCCCTCCCTTCCCCCCCCGGGGTATTTTTGCGCAAGTTGTCTGTTTTCAGCCGGCTGGAAACCGGAGTTCACCGCTAAGATAGTCCATTTTGAGGAACCTGGAAGCCAAATTCCTGAAAACGAAGATGTTTCGAGAGCGTTCGATCATGATCCGCTTTCGGAGGATGACGCCCGGAACTTGTCGATTGAGAATCACCAATGCCAGAGTAGCGAATCGGGAGATATAACCCGCAAATCGACGGCGCCGGTATCAGGCTGAAGCCAAAGGGGAAGCGGACGGAAGAAACCGGAGGGGGCTTGACTTGCAGCGAATGCAGCAGCGGTGATCAGATTGCGCAATCTCCCTGGGGCGCCCTCGATGCAGCTCTACGGGACGTACGCGGCGGGATTGCGCATAAAAGTGTTCACCGTTCGATAATCGGCCCGGCCGCTGCCGTCAGTAAAGTGAGTGAAGACCTCTACGTGCAGTTTTCCGCCGGGATCGAGCGACAGCGTGATCTCTGATCGGCTGAAGCCTGTTTTCTGCCTGGCAAAAAACGCCGTTGCATCGTGGGAGTCAACGGATGCCGCAAAGCTCTTTGCCTTCAGCACGCCCCAGTCGCATAGGTCCGGATGACACGCGCCATAGGGATGGACCTTTTCGCCGTTAATCTGGATTCGCACGATGCCGCGGGTTGCTGGATCGACGTTGATCCAAGTGCCATTCATGGCATTTGTGACGGCCGGGTGTTCTGCCCGAGCGTGGCGTGCGCTGCAAATGGGAAAAATGATGAGAGCGGAGACGATAGGCAAGGAAAGACGAAGAGAAATTCCGAAGGCTTTCATGGACGTGCACCAGCCACACCGAATCTTACACCCCTTGATCCTTTTCAGCCGGTCATCTGCACCTGCGCCGCAATTCGCCGGAGATCCGGAAGCACTTTTCCCAGCGCCACAGGCGCGGCGTCGCGTTTGCCCAGCGCAAAGTACACGTCGCGATAGAGCTTGTAGAGGGATTCGTATACGGCCGCAGTTTTCGCGTCCGGCTCGACTGTGCGGAATGGCAGGCAGACCGCCGCTTGCGCTTCCTCAACAGTCTTGTACACTCCGGCGGCGAGCAGGGCGAAGATGCCCGAGCCCAGGCTCGTGGGAATGCCCGCGGGAACCAGCACGGGCTTTTGCAGCACGTTGGCGTACACGCGGTTGAGCACTTCGTTCTTTTGCGGAACGCCGCCGGCATTGATCACGCGATCAATGCGGACGCCGTGCTCGGCCATGCGCTCCAGGATAATGCGCGTGTGAAATGCCGTGCCTTCGATGGCCGCGAAAAGCTCATCCTGCGCGGTGTGAACCAGGTTCCAACCCAGCGTGACGCCGCCAAGCTCGGGATTGACCAGCACCGTGCGGTCGCCGTTGTCCCAGCTCAGGCGCAGGAGTCCGGTCTGGCCGGCCCGGTAGGTATCGAGCCCTTCGCTTAACGCGGCAACCGTCGTACCGGCGCGCCCGGCAATGGCTTCAAAGATATCTCCGACGGCCGACAATCCCGCTTCGATGCCTATTGATTGCGGATGGACACTGCCGGGCACCACGCCGCACACGCCGGGAACCAGCTCCGCCTTGCGCGCGATGGCCATGATGCACGTTGAGGTACCGACCACATTCACTGCATCGCCTTCGCGAATGTTCGCGCCGATCGCATCCCAATGCGCGTCGAATGCGCCGACCGGGATGGGAATTCCTGCTTTCAGTCCGAGCTCCGCGGCCCACTTGGCCGACAGATGACCTGCAAGATGATCGCTGGTGAGATATTCGCCGCCCATTTTGGCGCGTACGCCGGCCAGCAGCGGGTCGACGGCCACCAGAAAACTCTCCGGCGGCAGTCCGCCCCACTTGGGATTCCACATCCATTTGTGGCCCATGGCGCACGCGCTGCGCTTGAGGCCGCTGACGGAGGTAACGCCGCTGAGCGTGGCGGCGACCATGTCGCAATGTTCCAGCGCCGTGACAAAACGCGCGCGCTTTTCGGGGTTGTGGCGCAGCCAGTGGAGGAGCTTGGCGAATCCCCACTCGTGCGAGTAGATGCCTCCGCACCACTCGATGCCCTCGAAGCCCAGCTCGTGCGCTTTGCGCGTGATCTCCTCCGCCTCGGCGAAGGCGCGATGGTCGCACCAGAGGTAGTATTCGTCGAGCGGCTCGAGGTTTTCGCTCACCGGAATCACGCTGGAACCGGTGGTGTCGAGGGCGATGGCGGCCACCTGGTCGCCAGCGACGCCTGTGCTCTTGAGTACTTCCTTCGTCGCTTTGGCCAGCGCAGACATCTGGTCGACATGCGACTGCGTTGCGTAGTTGGGATCGTCGCGGCGGCGATGCAGCGGATAGTCGGCTGAAGCCGTGCCGATGGGACCTTTCTTGCTGTCAACGAGGGTGACGCGAACGCTGAGTGTGCCGAAATCGACGCCGGCGACGATGGCCATGGCAACCTGCCTCCAGGTAAACGCTTGCTGATCCGCAGACCAGACTACACCATGGTGCGGGTGCGCGCTGTGGACGGGGAGACCGATCTCTCTATCTGGTCAATGCAACGTCCTGCATGGCCAACGGCTACTTCTTCGCGCCCTTAAACAAGGTTGTGGGCTTGTTCATCAAGCCGGAATTCGGCGGCGGCACGGCTGGTTTGGCCGGAGCACTGGGAACAGGCGCACTCTGAATCTTCGTTGGCGGGGGCGCGGATGAAGGAATTGCCGACTTCGGGCCGCTATCGACGACTCGCGCACGCGCAAACTGCGGCGGAGGCGAGCTGTCATCCAGATTCTTGACCAGGATGGTGATTCTGCGATTCGAGGGGTCGTAGGGATTGTTCTTGACGCGGAGCATCTGATCGGCAAAGCCGCGCACCTGCGTGACCTGGTCGCCGCGCACGCCGTCCTGCTGTAGAAGGCGGCGCGCGGAATTGGCCCGATCGGCGGAAAGCTCCCAATTGCTGTAGCTCGCATCGGTGGTGTACTGGGCCGCGTCTGTGTGGCCCTCGATCAGAAGCTTGTTGGGCAGCGTCTTCAGCTCTCCGGCAAGCAAGGCCAACAGCTCCTGCCCGCTCTGGCTCAAGTGCGCGCTGCCGCTCTGGTAGAAGGTGCCGTTCTTGTCTTCGAGCATTTCGATTCGGAGGCCTTCAGGCGTGATGGTGATCTCAATCTGCTTGATGAGCTTTTCCAGGTCTTTTCGTGCCTGAATTTCCTGCTCGAGCTTCTGCTTCAGCTCTTCGAGCTTTTTCGTGTTTTCGTCCGCATGCGGGTCGCATTGGTGCCTGTGCCAGTGCCCGACATGGTGGTGCCCAGCAGAGTTGCGGTTCCCTTGGGGTCGTTGAAGTATCCCGCCACGGCCTTCTTAACCGCATCGCTTTGATTCATCAGCCACAGCACGATAAACAACGACATCATCGCGGTGACGAAGTCGGCGTAGGCTACCTTCCAGGCGCCGCCATGATGGCTGCCGTGCCCGCCTTTTTTTTTGAGGACGATGATGGGTTGTGCTTTGGCTGCCATGATCTTTTTCGCGCCTCAGGCCGCGGCTGCCGGTGCCTGCTCGGGGGCCTTGTTCTTGCAGGTTTTCTCCATTTCGTCAAAGCTGGGGCGGGCGTAAGCGGGTATGGCGCGCCGTCCAAGTTCAATGGCGATCATCGGCGCCGAACCTTTGAGAAATGCCAGCAGCAACACGCGCAGCACGTGCAGGTACTCATCGTGCTCCTCGGCGAGCTTGCGCATGTTGGCGGCGAGCGGGCCTACAACTCCGTAACAGAGAAGAATGCCGAGGAAGGTGCCGACCAGCGCCGCGGCGACGTGTTTCCCGATCTCTTCCGGTGGTCCGCCCAGCGCGCCCATGGTGATGACGACACCAAGCACAGCGGCGACGATCCCCAGGCCCGGCAATGAATCCGCGACCGTGGTCAGCGCGTCCACCGGCTGAACGGCCTCGTGATGATGGACTTCCATGTCCAGTTCCATCATTTGATCCATGTCGAACGGCTCCACGCCTCCGGTGATGGCCGTTCGCAACGTGTCGCATACAAAGTCGCGAGCGTGATGGTCGTTGAGGAACTCGGGATAGTTCTTGAAGATGGCGCTTTCCGCGGGTTTCTCCACGTCCATTTCCACGGCAAGCAGCCCTTCTTTACGCACCTTGTTCAGGAATTGGTAGAGCATCTTGAGCGTGTTGAGGTAACGCTGCCTTGTGAACGGCGACCCCTTGAGTGATGCAACAAGACCCCCGGCAATGGCTTTGAGAATGCGGACGGGGTTGGCGACCAGCAGAGTCCCGGCCGCGGCGCCCACAATGATGAGCAGCTCAGCAGGTTGAAGCAGGACCGCAATATGCCCCTTCTCCATGAGAAAGCCGGCAATGATGGCGGCGAAGACCAAGACGATGCCTACGATGGCGAACATGCAAAGTCCTCCCCTGCCTCTGCGGCGGAGTCGGCGCAGGCAGCGGCGGTGAGCCGATTGCCCCCGACCCGCATGCTGGTTTCCATGGCTTGACGAGCCCGCTCGAGCAATTGCGCCAGCGTTTCCCCAGTGGTCCGACTAACCTGTGCCGCGCCAATGCTTACCGTCACCGAGATGCGGTCTCCCCACCAGCGGAAGTCCGCGACGCGAGCCAGGCCAACCAGCGTTTGCGCGTGCGCCGCAAGCATTTGCGCGCTGCGTTCGTGTGCGACGACCAGGAACTCAGCGTCACACCAGCGGCCCATCTGATCTGTTGGTCGCAAGCCCTGCGCCAGGGCACGATGTACTTTCTCGAGCATTGCGCGACAGGCGCCCAGGCCGTGCGTCTTGTGCAAATCGGAATTCTGGTCGACGCTGATCCACAGAATCCCGAAGGGCGGTCCGCCGCGCGAAAAATCGTCAAACTCGACTTGCAGCTTTTCTTCAAGCTCGGCGCGGCTGGCGTTTTCGGTTATCTCCTCGCATGGTTCGCCGCAGGGCAGCGCATCCAGACTCGCAGCGGGATGAAATGCGACCGCCAATCCAATCCGCTCGCCGATTCCGTTGCGTAATACCACCCGGCGCGCGATGGCCGGCACGCTGTGACCCAGTTTGTAGCGCGCATAAACCAGCGCTCCGCCCAATGCAGGCGGTGCCGTGCCCAACGGCAGATCTTCCTGCAGCGCGGAATCGAAGAGCAGCGGGCCCAGTGGAGCGGGAATAGGACGAGCCAGAACTTCAATGCCCGTGAATCCGGTGATGGCTTCAGCAGCACGATTCCAGAACACAATCTCCCCATCGCCGTCGAGCAGCGCTATGCCGTCGGGACGGCTGTCAAGCGCCGCTTCGAGCAGTTCGGTGCGATCAATCATGGAAGCCTCTTGCCTGCCCGTTTCCTTCCTTCTTGCAATACCCTCGCCTGGCTCAGTGAAGACGGCGCCGGACACTGGGCGAACTGCTGCGCAAAGCGCTCTCTGAATCCATCGGCCAAGAACACCGCAACTTCATTGCGTCATGGCGCGATGAGGGAATTCCAATGTGGAAAAGGGGTGTGGCGAATGTGAGCTTTGCGGTAACGATCGATCGGGGCTCGCGCCGGAGGGACAGTGCAGCAACAGACTTACCAGCTTCGGACCCACTCGAGAATCGACCGCACGGCGACACCGCTTGGGCCCTTGGCGACGAAGGGCTTGGCTTCGTCTACCCAGGCTACGCCGGCAATGTCGAGATGAATCCACGGTGTGTCTTCTGCAAAGGTGTGCAGGAACTCGGCAGCAATCGAGGCGCCGCCGTAGCGGCCGCCGGCGTTCTTGATGTCGCCGATGTCGGATTTGATGAGATCGGCGTATTCCTCGCCCAGCGGCAGCCGCCAGAACTTTTCGCCGGAGACCCGGAGGGCGGCTTCGAACTTCGCGTAGGCAGGCTCGTCGTTGGAGAATGAGCCGGCGGTCGTCTTGCCCAGCGCGACGGAGATGGCTCCGGTGAGCGTGGCCGCGTCGATGAGGTGCGTGGCGCCGAGCTGGCGGGCGAAGGTGAGCCCGTCGGCCAGCACCAGCCGGCCCTCGGCATCGGTGTTGATGATCTCAATCGTCTTGCCCGGCCTGTCGGGAGCGATGGGCATTGCGGTCTGCACGTCGCCAGGCTTTTGCGCAGTACCGGAAGGCATATTCTCTGCGGCACAGACGATGGCGAGGACGCGGACCTTTGGCTTGAGCAGCGCGATGGCGCGCATGGCGCCGAGCATTGCCGCGCCGCCGGCCATGTCGTACTTCATCTTTTCCATGTTGTCGGCGGGCTTGATGGAGATGCCTCCGGTATCGAAAGTGATGCCCTTGCCGACCAGGCCCAGCACCGGGGCCCCCACAGACGGGTCCTTGTCCGTGGGGTGAAGGACCGGACCGTTGTCGACACCCTCCGGCTCATAGCGCAGAACGATCAGCGCCGGCGGCTCAACAGAGCCTTGGGCGACGCTCCAGAATGCTCCCATCTTGAGCTCGCGCAATTTTTCAGTGGAGTGGACCTCGCACGCGAGGCCCACCTGCTGCGCCATCTCTGCGGCACGCTGGCCGAGAATGGTGGGCGTCAGCTTGTTGCCGGGCTCGTTCACCAGCGATCGGGCGAAGTTTTGGCTTTCGCCGACGACCACTCCTTCAGCGAGCGCTGATTCGATCGCTGCGTGGTCCGCGCCGGGCGGCGCCACCAGGGTGAAGGACTGGATGCTCTGGTCCTTGCGGTCGCTGCGGTAGGTGTCGGGGTCGAAATCGGCGATGATCGCCCCCTCGACGGCAGGGCCTGCGGCCGGCAGACCCTTGGACGACGACAGCGAAAGCGCGACCAGGTTTTCGGGCGAAGGGAGTGCCAGGACGATTTCCCGAATCCCGCGCGGCTTGGCGAAACGGACCGCGGTTCCGGCGGCGTCGCGGATCTTGTGAATCGTCGCTTTCGATTGCTTGCCGAGGCCCACGATGAGGAGCCGTTTGGCCGCGAGCCCGGCGGGGGCGTGCAGGAGGACCGTCTCATTTGAGCCGGCCTTGAATTCGCCGGTCGAGAGGACGCCGGCGGCCGCGGCTTGAACGGCCGGATCACCGGTGAGGAGCGCGGGCTGAGGCCTGGCGTCAGGCGTTTTCGCGGCCTGGGTATCGGCGGCCAGTACAGCCAAAAGATCAGTCTGAATTCCTGCAATCGAGGCAAACGAAATTTGAGTCCGCATCAGCCTATTCTTTATGCTCCGCGAGGGTTGCTGCAAATCGAAAAAGACTCTGCGAAGTGACAGGCTTGAATCACATGTCAATTATATCATCTTGACATATAATATAAACATGTCATAATCAACGCGGAGTCATTATGAAATCAACTGTCTCTGAAGACAAGTATGTCATGTCCAGGCTCAATAACAACGGAAGGATTGTGATTCCGGTAGTCATTCGTCAGCGGCTGGGGCTTAAACCCGGCGATACGCTTTTGCTGCGTATCGACGGAGACGTCCTGGTACTGGAATCGCATCAAGCCAGGATTCGCCGGGTGCAAGAAAGCCTGAGCAGGTTAATTCCTTCTGACCGTGTTCTTTCAGACGAGTTAATTGCTGAACGGCGGGCGGATGCAAAACGCGAAATGGAGGAGTGGCTTGGATAGCCCTGCGGTTCTCGATGCCTCTGCTCTTCTTGCTCTGCTGCGAAACGAGAAAGGCGCAGCAACTGTCTATGCATGTTTGTCAGCAGCCGTAGTCAGCACAGTGAACCTGGCTGAGGTTCAATCGAAGCTGGTCGCGGCGGGCTTAAGCGAGCAGGACGCATGGTGGCATATCGCTGAAGCTGGTTGCCCGAGTGCCTTATTCGACGAGGAACAGGCGCGGATTGCCGGTGGGCTGATAAGGATCACCCGTCCATATGGTTTATCTCTTGGCGACCGCGCCTGCCTGGCGCTGGCCATCCAGCGCAAGGCGACGGTCTACACCACGGATACTACGTGGAAGAACGTCGGCGTTGGGGTCGACGTTGAAGTGATTCGATAGGGCCTCCGCGCTGGGCTAGATGCCTTACCTTCCCATGCGGTGTTTATTGGCGTTGATGGCGGCGCGGGTCTCCCGGTCGGCCTCCCGGCGGCGTTCGGTTTCCCGCTTGTCCCAGTCCTGCTTGCCCTTGGCCACGGCCAGCTCGCATTTCACCCGGCCGTTACGAAAATAGAGGCGGGTGGGGATGAGCGTATGCCCTTTAATCTGCGTCTTAGACAGTAGCTTGCGAACCTCATCGCGGTGCAGGAGCAGCTTGCGGGTGCGTGTTTCGTCGTGGTTGGCGATGTTTCCGTGGGAGTATGGCCCGATATGCATGTTGAGCAAAAACGCCTCGCCGTCTTTGATGAGGCCGTAGGAGTCTTTGAGATTGGCCTTTCCCTCGCGAATCGACTTAACTTCAGTTCCGCGCAATGCGACGCCGGCCTCAAATTTCTCAAGGAGAAAATAATTGTGCCTGGCTACGCGGTTCTGGGCGGCATCGCGCTCGCCGCTGGCAACGGGATCGCGCGGCGCGGCAGCCTTTCTGGCGGCTGCGGCGTCCTTGGGAGCAATCTCGTGGCTGGTCTGGCGGGGCACGGTCGGGCGTCCTTGAGTTTTCATCCTAGCATTGGGCGGGGCGCAGGCGGCATGCGGGCGCAGGCGGCGTGCGATGGATGGCAGCGGAGCTTTGTTAAAATGAGGCAGCGTTTTTCTGAGAAGATCGGCACAACAAGTCCCATTGGGCAGCCCGCCGGAAACGCGCGCCACAGACTGCAAGGGCATGAAGCCCCGAGCGCTTGCGGACCCGTGGGATTACCGGGGAGTCGAATGAACTTCCGCAAGCCCACGCCGGCACGAGCCGGAATCATGATATCGAGAGCTGTTTTCGCACTTTTGCTTTTTTCAGCATTGGCCGCGATCGGCGTGCCGGCAACGCAGCTTCACGCGGAGTCGGCAAACACGGACTTCAAGCGTGGACAGGCCGCCGAGGCACGCGCCGACTACGATACGGCCTTCGATCTTTATCAGAAAGCCTATAACCGGGATCCCCGCGATACGCGCTTCCAGATCGCGCTGGCACGCATCCGCACGACCGCCTCCTCGGCGCACGTGACCAAGGGACGCAAGCTGTTCCAGGCCGTGGATGTGCAGGGAGCCCTGGCGGAGTTTCTGCATGCGGCCGAGATCGATCCCGGCAACGAGGCTGCACAGCAGGAGATCACCCGCATTCGCCAGAAACAGGGCACGAACCAACCAGCGCCCGAGGCCGGATTGCCCGAGCCATCTTCAGAGGCGGAGGCACTTGGAACGGTAGAAGCTCCGGCCCAGCTCAAGCCGGTTTCAACCGAGCCGTTTTCGCTGCACATGACCGAAGACGCCAAGGTGGTGTACCAGGCCATCGGCAAGGCCGCGGGCGTGAATGTGCTGTTTGACCCCGACTACAACTCCAAGCGCGTCCAGGTGGATTTGAACAACGTTTCGCTGATGGATGCGCTGCGGATTGTCGGCGTTATGTCGAACACTTTCTGGCGACCGGTAACCACGAATACGATCTTTGTGGCGCAAAACTCACGCACCAAGCGGCAGGAGCTGGATGAGCAGGCGGTGCAGACGTTTTATTTGACGAATGCCTGGCAGCAGAACGATTTGAACGACGTGCAAACCGCTTTGCGGAACGTGATGCCTGAGGCCAAGGTATACGGTGTGCAAAGCCAGAACGCCATCGTAATGAAGGCCACGCCTGACGAGCTTCTGCTGGCGCAGCAGCTGATCGACGATCTCGACAAGCCACGCGGTGAGGTTGTGGTGGACGTCGCGGTGCTTGAGGTGAGCAAGAACTGGGAGAGATCGCTGGGGCTGTCGTGGCCGAGCAGCTTCGGCATTGCCCTGCAGCCGAATTGCGCGGTGAACAACAGCTGCGGCACGACCAGTTCATCAACTACGGGAACTGGGACGGGGACGGGGACCACCCCCACCAACAGCGGCGTAGCTCCAACGCTGTATAACCTGGCACACCTCAACTCCACGAACTTTGCCGTGAGTGTCGGTACGGCCACGTTGAATCTGTTACTGACGGATAACAACACAAAGGTTTTGCAGAGCCCGCGGGTGCGCGCAACTGACGACCAAAAGGCAACCATGAAGATCGGCTCGCGCATCCCGATTGCGACCGGCTCCTATCAGACGGGCGCGGCTACGGCGCTGGTCAGCTCACTGGTTAATACGCAGTTCCAGTACCAGGACGTGGGCGTGAATATCGAGATGACGCCCAGCATCCATTACGACCACGACGTAACGTTGAAGATCAAAATCGAGGTTTCAGCCGAAAGCGGAACGGAGACCATCAGCGGAGTGACGGAGCCGATCATCAGCCAGCGCGTGGTCGACCAGACGATTCGGCTGCGCGAGGGTGAAGCCAGCATTCTGGGCGGCATTCAAAACAACCAGGAGCAGAACAACTGGAACGGCATTCCCGGTTTGAGCGCCATTCCCATCCTCAAGTACATCTTCGGGTCAAAGGATCACATCATCCAGAACGACGATATCGTCTTTGTTGTGGTGCCGCACATCGTGCGCTCGCAGCAGTTGGACGAAGCGAATTTGCGCGTGATCGATACGGGCGAGGGCCAGTCGATCGATTTGCGGCGCACGGATGACGGGGCGGACGCGTCGTCGCTGCCTGCCGTGCGGCCAACGGCTATGGAGCGGCCGACCGTAGGCTCGATGCCGGCGCAGAGCGCAGTGGAAGCGGCACCGACCATGATGGCGCAGCTACGCGCCGATATGGCGGCGAACAGCGGCCCGGCGTCGACCGCGCAAGCAGCAGCTAATCCGCCACCGAACGGCGCGATGTCGGCTGCACAGGGAGTTCCGCCGCCGCCAGTTCAGACGCCACCGGTTCAGCCACCTCCGACGACCGCGGCAGCACAGTCGCCCGCAGCGACTGGCGCAGCTATGCCAAGCTCAGCGCCTGCGACGGGCATCAGTTTTGCACTGAATGGGCCGGCGGCTACAGTGGCTCCCGGCACCGGTTTTCAGGTTCCCATCGTGCTGAATGGAGGCACAGACGTTTCTTCGATTGCCCTGAAGATGCACTACGATCCGGCAAAGCTCGGGCTCGTGAATGTGTCATCAGGGGATTTGCTGACCCGTGACGGGCAGCCGGCACCTTTCATTTCACACAAGGACGAGGCGGATGGAAGCCTGATCGTGAGCGTTTCGCGGCCACCGGGAACGAAGGGAATCAGCGGCTCGGGGGTGGTGTGCGTTCTGACATTCCAGGCCAAGGCTGCGGGCCCGAGCGACTTGAGCATTAATGGCGCCTCGGTGGTGAACAGCGCGCAGCAGCAGCTGCCGGCGCAGAACGCGCAAACCAGCATCATGGTGAAGTAGGGAGCAGCGCAGATGAGCCTCGAGGGGTCGATTCCGGTACGCAGGCCGGTGCGCAGCGGGGAACGGGGACTGACGCTGGTCGAACTGATCGTGACCGTGGCGATCCTGACGATTCTCGCTACCGCTGCGATACCCGTGGCGCGGTTCCAGGTGAAGCGCGACAAGGAGCGCGAGCTGCATTACGACCTATGGATGATGCGGGACTCCATCGACAAGTACAAGGACGCCGCAGACAGGGGCGCGTTTCAGATCAAGCTCGAGAGCCAGGGATATCCACCTGACCTGGAGACGCTTGTCAACGGCGTGGATGTGCAAGGCAAGAAGCTGAAGTTTCTGCGGAAGATCCCGGTGGATCCGATGACGGGCCAGGCAGATTGGGGAATGCGCTCGATGCAGGACGATCCTGACTCCAATTCCTGGGGCGGGCAAAGCGTCTTCGACGTGTACTCGAAGTCGGATGGAACAGCGCTGGACGGAACGAAATATTCGACGTGGTGAGAGAGACAAGCTATTAGCCGTTAGCTCTTAGCCTTTAGCTCGGCCGTGGTTGAACGAGCTTCGATGGTTGAGCGAAGACGCCAGATGCGAGCAATATCGAGCTAAAAGCTAGCGACTGGAAACTAAGGATATGGGTAGCCGCCACAGACAATCCGGATTCACGCTGATTGAGCTTCTGGTCGTCATGGCGATCATCAGTATCCTTGCGACTCTTGCTATTCCGTACTTCGCCACGGCCATCAAGCACGCCCGGGAGGCCGTACTGCGTGAAGATCTTCAGACGATGCGCATGGCCATTGATTCCTACACGATGGACAAGCAGAAGGCGCCACAGGCGCTGGACGACCTGGTTCAGGACGGATACCTTAAGTCGATTCCCGAAGATCCCATGACGCACAGCAAAGATACCTGGGTGACTGACACGAGCGACGCGATGTACTCGCTGGATGAAACCGAACCGGGCATCAATGATGTTCATTCTGGTTCCGAGGAGTCAGGTTCCGATGGGCAGCCATACTCTTCCTGGTAAATAATCCAGTAGAGTATGAAAATCTACCTGCCGGCTCGCACGCTCTCCTGCGCCGCCTGGATGTTTGCGGCGATGGCGCTCTCTTTCTCAGTTCACGGCCAGGACGTGAAGACCATCCACATCCGCTTGCTCGACGGCAAGACCGGCCAGCCGGTCAAGGCCGACAATTTTCTTGTGCGGGTGGATCACCACGAAACTGTGCATAACGAATGGGTGAAGATCGGCGACGATGGATCCGTGATGGTGACGCTTCCCGACGATGCCAAAGAGATCGCTGTAAAGGCTACCTATGATATGTCGATGGATACATACATCAATTGCGAAACCGCAAAAGAGAGCGATAAAGAAAGGGATACCTGGTACCCCATTGCTGACATTTTAAAAACCGGAGTAATTGCGCCGAATGAATGCAGTAAAACAAATTACAGCGCCAAGCCCGGCGAGTTTGTTTTCTTTGTTCGAAAGCGGGGTTGGCGGGATTTCCCCAACGATTAGGGGTGCCCAGGGCTCGTATGGGCGCCGAGCCACGGATAAGATGGAATCTTGACGCTCAAACCTCAAATCCAGACTGCGTTTGATTTCGCGGCGCGCGTCGCGCAGGCCTACGCTGCCCTGATCGAAACCGCCGATCGCGAGATTGGGCTCGGCGGAAAACTTTTTTATGCAGGCGAACTCGATGACGCGGGCCAGGCATGCGTCGCGGCGGCCAACATCGCCGGCGCTGCCACGCTGGCTGCATCGGCCGATCGCGATGCGCAAAAGCAGGCTCTGCGCGACGGCGTTGCCGATTTCCTGGTGAACTCGCTTGATGAAGTGCTGCGCATTTTGAAAAACGAGTTACGCAAGCGCGAGACCGTGTCGGTTTGCGTCAGCTTGCCGCCGGAGACCGTAGAAAGCGAGATGAAGGAGCGTGGCGTTCAGCCGGATCTGCTGCGAGGCGGCCTGTCGATCGCTGCGTACCACGAAGCACTGATTTTTCGGGAAGGCGACGAGACTGAGTTCGACCTCCGGAAGATTCCCGCAATTGTGACCTGGCGCGTGGAATCGGGTCTTCCCCGAGAATTGGCGAAGCTGGATGAAATCGCACTGGGATGCCTTGATGAAAATGAATGGGAAGCGCGTCGCTGGCTGCGCCTGTCTCCGCGCTACCTGGGGCGCCTTGCGCAAGGTTTGCGGCTGCTAGCGAGCCATCGCGAGTTTGCTGCTTGCTTTTGGGAACAATTGACCGAGCGCATCGATCACCGCGAAATCACGTTCGCCTTTGAGACCTGTTCGTACTTTCGCGGCATACATGACCGGTTCCGTTACGATCCGGACAAGCATTGAGGCTGTCTTCTATTCCTTACTCCCCAGTTCCTGTCTTCGCGATCTTCTGCCACAACTCCGGGATGCCCTGACCGGTTTTCGCCGAGACCGGCAGGATCTCATCCAAACCTAGCTCCCGTTTGAGTGCCGCAAGATTGCGCACCCGCTGGTTACCGCTTAAACGATCCGCCTTGGTGGCCACCACGAGAAACGCGCGGTCCTGAGCGCGCAGCCAGTCAAACAACTGCCGGTCGTTCGGGCGCGGAGGGACATTTGCATCAACAAGGCAGACACAAAGCGCGAGTGTCGCGCGTTCAGCCAGATACGGTTCGATGAAAGCGGGCCAGGTTGCGGAAATGGATTTCGAGAGCTTGGCGTAGCCGTAGCCCGGCAGGTCGGCAAAGATCAATTGGTGTCGCTGACGTTGATCTGCGATGGCGAAGAAATTGATGGCGCGCGTGCGGCCTGGAGTGGACGAAACTTTGGCAGCCTTCTCGCCGACGAGCGCGTTCAACAGGCTTGATTTGCCCACGTTCGAGCGGCCCAGGAAGGCAACCTCCGGCACGCCGGGCTTGGGAAACTGGGCTGCCGAAAGCGCCGAGAGAAGAAATTGGATGGAGCGCTGGATCACGTCAGAGACCTTTCGACCAGTTTACGTGAGGAACAATCGCGGCCGGCCCGGTGGACAACGCATACAAGCCCCGATAAAATCTGGATGGTCCGGGAGACCGGTCTCGAACCTGCAGCCGAATTGCGCGGAGTTTCGTCTTGCGCGTGCCGCTCTCCGTGGCGAGTCTGCCAGCCAGCATCAGCTTGTCGGGGCCATTCCAATGAGTTGCCGCATCGTTTCGATGATTCCCTTCTGTCTTCTCGCCCTGATGACTGCCGGTGGTTGCGGCGGAGGCAGCATCATTGTACCCACGGCTGCAGGAAACACGGTGACTTCGGCACAGAGCTACTTGCAGCAGGCTGCGTCAGGCATTCAAACGCTGCAACATTGGTATTTGCAGAGCGGCGGACTCTACGAGGAGCCAACGGGCTGGTGGAACGCGGCGAACTCCATCACCGTGCTGGCAAATTACGAGCAACTGACTGGAAGCACGAAGTACAACTCCGTGATGGCCAATACGTTCAATGCCGCGCAGGCGTCACACGCGAATTTCGAGGACACGTTCTACGACGATGATGGCTGGTGGGCGCTGGCATGGATTGACGCATACGATGTGACTGGCAATCCTGCGTATCTCACGATGGCCGAGACCATCTTTACCACGATGACCGGGGTGTGGGACTCCACCTGTGGCGGCGGTGTTTGGTGGAGCACAGCCAGAAGCTACAAGAATGCCATCCCCAATGAATTGTTCTTGACCATCGCGGCCAAGCTGGCCAACCGAACCACCGGGAACGCGTCGGCCGGTTATCTGAAATGGGCGCAGCAGGAGTGGACCTGGTTCAAGGGATCGGGCATGATTAACGCGCAGAACCTGGTGAACGACGGCCTGACTTCGACCAATCCCAACGCATGCACAAACAACGGCGGCACCACATGGACTTACAACCAGGGCGTGATTCTCGGTGGGCTTGTTGAGCTTTACAAAGCTGATAAGGACCCGACGCTGCTGCCCGAGGCGGAAGCGATTGCTGCGGCGGCGATGGCCAAACTCTCGACCAACGGCATTTTGACGGAGCCGGGCAAGGTGACAGGCGGCGACGGGCCGCAGTTCAAGGGCGTCTTCATGCGTAACCTGATGACGCTTTACGCAGCGGTTCCCAACGCGCAATACAAGACGTTTGCCGACGCAAACGCCGACAGCATTGTGGCCAACGATCAAGGCCCCAACTGCGAGTTCGGGCTATTGTGGCAGGGACCATTCGATTCAGGCGACGCCACGCGGCAGACGTCGGCGCTGGACGCGATTATTGCGGCGGCGGCGATGCAGTGATTTCAGGGTGCACGCGAGGCCAGCACGGCAACGTCGAACGGGCCCAGCGAGAGCTGCGTGATTCCGCGCTGATCATGAATCAGGTCGTCCATGGGGTGTGGCAGCTCGATCTTGTCATGAGCGGTTTCAGTGAAGTTGAGGAGAAAGTAATAGATTGATTCAGAGTCTTGCCGGCTGGTTACTTCGACACCGGCAGGCGCTTCGATGAGAGGAGTAAGCCCGCAAGCGGAGCCGACCGCTTGCGCCACTGATTCGTAGAACGCATCGTCGGTGGAATCGCAGCCGGCATAAAACACCCAGCCGCTGCCGTGGCGATTACGCGTGACCGCGGGCTGCCCTTCCATCGGGCCGCCACCGCGTACCGTTGCAATCGTTTCGGCTCCATGCAAGACAAGCGATTCGATCGCCGTGCGCGTCCTGAAGACGGAATCGCCGCCAGAGAACTCGATGCCGAGTGCGTCCTGGAGTTTGGCGTCGAGATTGTTGTTCTGCGCGTTGTACTCGAACAGATCGAGGATGGCGACGGATTGCACTCCGGCAATCTCAGCGAACGGGCCGGGCGCAAGCGTCAGGCGCATGCTGTTATCCATCTTCTGTGTCGCGGCGCGGTAATTGAGCACGAGTGTGCCGCCCTGCTGGACAAACTGCTTGAGCCGCTCTACCGTCGCGTCGTCGATAAGACGCAGGTTGGGCGCCACGACAACCTTGTACTCGGCGAGATCCGTTGAGAGCGGAATCAGATCCATATTCCGCCGCAGAACTTTGAGGCCGCCGTAAAAGGCTTGCACTTCGCCGCCGTAGCGCGGATGCGGATCCCCGATGCCTCCCGAACCTTGCGCCCATGCATTGGGATAGTCATAGAGAACCGCAATGTCGGAGCGGGTTGTAGCGTTGGCGAGGCGCGGGCCGAGGCGTGCCATTTCTTTCGCAATCTGCTCCAGCATCGGCTTCGCCGGATTGATGTTTCCGTCGAATCCCTTGATAAATGACGGTCGGTGCTCTTCTCCCCCGGCGGCAGGCCGGCGCCATTCAAAGTAAAGCTGCCCGTGGCTGCCATGCGCCAGGTCCGTGTAGGCCTGCAGACGCAGCCCCTCTGTAGGCGCGTTGGGCGGCACATAGGCATTTTGTTCGGCGCAAATGAAACGCTGATGCGGACCGGCGCATCGGGTGAAATCGCTGAGATAACCGGCCGTGTACTGGCGCTGGAAACGGCTCAGGCCGGGCGCGCTGACGTAGTTGTCCCACGCGCTGGCATCAAGGAACTCCGCACCCGCGGTAAACGCGTCTACCGCGCCGGTGGGCGACGACCAGTTGGTGAGCACAAACTGGTTTTCGGTTTTCGCGTGCAGAATATCGGCCTGCCTGTGCAAGTGATTCAGGAATGAATCGGAAAAGAATCGGCGGTAATCGAGACTGATCGCTGGTTGCCAGCCGCCTTCAGCAGAATTGGTCGGAAAGTGAATCTGCGACCAGTCCGTGAACATGTTGCTCCAGAACGCACCGTTCCACACGCGATTCAACTCGTCCAACGTGCCATAGCGCTTCTTGAGCCACTCCTGAAAGGCCTTCTCTGAGACTGGATCGTATTCCTGAAATGGATTGCCAGGCTCGTTGTCGAGCTGCCACCCGATCACTCCAGGGTTCTTGCCGTAATGATCGGCGAGGGCGTTGACAACGCGCGCACATGCGTCGAGATAATGCGGGCTATTGGTGTTGTAGCCCTTGCGCCCACCGTAAGTGTATAGGCCCAATTGGTTGCCGCTGAGGACGTCAGGGTATTGCTGAAACAGCCACGGCGGGACGGATGCCGTCGGCGTGCCGAGAACCGTTCCAATGCCGTTGCGGCGGGCGATTTCAATGGCGCGATCCATCCACCCGAATTCGAACTTGCCCTGCGACGGCTCAAAGCTAGCCCACGCAAACTCGCCCATGCGGACCGCGTTGATGCCCAGATCGCGCATCTGGCCGAAGTCGATCTCCCACTCGGTAGAGGGCCACCACTCGGGATAGTAGGCGGCGCCGACCAGGTACCGGGCGGGCAATCCGCGGGCGCTGTTTTCTGTTGGATTCTGCGCACCGGGCGCGACTGCGGCAAACAAGCGGCGGCCCATGATTGAATTCAGTCCCGCCAGGCCGGCGAGTTGATTAAAAGTTCGTCGATTCAATTTTTTCGGGTTCTCCTTCGGGATCAGTTTATCTCCACACAAAGTGAGGCCGCCCGGATTGGGCGGCCTCCATGGTTGTGCATTCATTTAAGTGAGGAAATCAAGTTAGAAATGGTACGACCCCGACAACTGGAAGAAGCGTGCGTCGATGGTGTTGTTCTGGTTAGTAAACGGCCCGGTCAGCGAGACCGAGTTGGTGCCCAGGTTCGTGCTGGTGTTGCCGGGGCCGCCGAAGCTCGGGTGGTTCAGGATGTTGAAGGCGTCGGCGCGGAACTCGAAGTATTGCTCACGCCATGTCCTAAAGTCCTTGAACACCGAGGCGTTCAGGCGCCAGTTGCCCGGCCCGGAAGCATCGTTCCTGACGCTGCCGAAGAACGGAGCCGCAGCCGCGTAGCCGGTGACGTACGGCGCGTCCACGCCGAGGGCGCTCGTGCCGCCCGTGGTGCTGTATTTTCCGTCAGCGAGGGCGTTATCGGCGCCGGTCACTGGCGAGTAGTAGCTGAAAGTACCGGTTTGGTAAGGCTGCAGAGCGGCAACCGCAGCCGCGTTGCTGGTATTGATGACGCCCAGTGGGTCGGTAAAGGCGCACGGGTTAAACCAGCGCTGCCTTGTGTGGGTCTGCGCCGCGCAAACGTTCGCGGCTGTATTCGACGGAGTTCCCGTGGTCATGCCGCTCTGGTTGATCGGGCCAATTGTAGCCGGCGGCTGCAGGCTGCTCGACCTCGGATCGGCCACCTTAATCGCGCTGTTGGCCAGGCCGCCGTTGGCATTCTGCCAGCCCGAGACTCTGGCGATTCCGACCGTATAAGGGAAGCCTCCCTGGATCCACCACTGCATGTCGGTCTTCCATCCGCCAACAATCTCGTCGAAAACGCCCGGCTTGTTGACAAACTGCCGGCCCACGCCGAACGGCAGGTCGTAGTCCACGTTGATAACGGCGCGATGCCTCATATCGTAGCCGGATTGTGTGAACTCCTTGATGGGAGGAATGAGCGCAGCCTGTTTGTACGTATTGTCGCCGCCCAGCAAATCGGTGGTGTCATCGAACGCGTGCGCCCAGGTATAGGTACCCAGCAAGCTCAACCCGTGGCTATAGTGCTTCTGCACCGTAACCTGCATCGAGTTGTACGAGCTCGCACCTGTCCATGACATCCAGAAGAAGCCATTGAAATGTGGCGCAGTGGTCAGGCCGTGAAGGTCCTGGCCGCCAATCGTAATCGCCTGTGGCATTGCGGGGTTGTTGATCCCCGTCACCAGGTGGCGTCCAATACTGCCCACCCAGGCCACCGTTGCCGTCGTATCCCCCCAGAAGGCACGTTGCACGCTCACGTTGTATTGGAGGGTGTACGGCATGTGCATCACCGGGTCCTCTTCTCCGATCTCGGGGAAGGTGGCATTGTGCTGGATTCCTCCCGCTCCCTGGAAGCTTCCGAGACCGCCCTCGAGCGTGTTGTTGAACTGGTACTGAGATCCGCAGAAAGTTCCCTGCGTGCAGGTCGGCAGAACAGGGTTCTGTGCAGCCATTTCCTGGGGTGGATTGATCAGATTGGCCGCGCCGCCGCCTGGCTCGAAGCCGCCCATGAAGATGCCCGCGCCGGCGCGCGCGACTGTTTTGTTGTCAATCTGGTACGCAGCGCCCAGTCGCGGTGACCAGTTCATCTTCGGAAAGGCCGACAGGTATGGATTCGTGGTATATACCGGCACCACGTGATCGGCGGTCATCAGCGCCTGGAAGTTCGGGTCGAACTTCTGGTTCTGCAGCTGTATCGGATATATCAGCTCCGACGATGCGACGGTGCCGTTCGAGGTAACCTGGCCCGTCAACCCCACGAAGTTCCCCAGTTGGTTCGACTGCTCTCTCTTGGGCGTGAAGTACTCGTAGCGGAGCCCAATGTTGAAGGTCAGCTTCGGCGTCACCTTCCAGTCATCCTGAATGTAAGCACCCATGTACTGCATCACGAAGTGCTGATAGGTGAACGTGCTGATATTGTTGCTGACCATATTGTCCGTGTTGGTATATCCACCGCCGGGCAATGTGCCCAGGGCGATGAAGTCCGCGCCGCCGTTTCCGGAGGGGCCGCCCAATCCCGAAACTTGGGTAAATTGGCCGTTGTAGCTGTACGCTCCCAGCGGTTGCGCAGCGAAGGTGCTGTACCAGCGCATAGGCATGGCCTGGTAGCCCATCTTCAGCGAGTGGGTGCCAATGATCTTGGTGACGTTATCCATGACCTGGTATTGGTTCATGCCCTCGTGGGCCGGGTCGTTGCCGTGGGTTCCAAAGGTGGTAAAGCCGGGGTTTACCGACGGCAGGCCGCCCTCCTGAAGGGCAGTGTTGACCGGCACGCCGTTCAGTCCGAGGGTAGCCGCGATATTTGTGCCGTAGTTGTACTGCAGGTTCGCATAGGTACCATAGTTGAAGCCAAAGCGGAATTCGTTGATCAGCGTGGACGAGAAGGTGTGCGTCTCGCTGAGCATATAGTTCTCGCTCAGCCAGGTCTGGTTGTGGCCCGCATAGCTTCCGGTTCCGTCAAGGATGGGGCCCAATGGTGCCGGGTTGGTGTTGATGATGTGCTGGTAGTCGACGCGGAAGGTGGCCAGGTCGCGGTCGCTGACGTTCCAGTCGAGGCGTCCATCCCAATTGATCGGGTCCGACTCCGTCTTCAGGATCGTCTGGTAGTTGTTGGAGGTCGGTCCCGAATCGAGCGTCGTCTCGGTATTACAATTTCCAGTCTGCCACCCACCGTTGGGTTTCCCGAAGTTGGGCTGGCCGGCAGCAGCGTAGTTGGGGCAGGGGTACTGCTGAAGGAGCTTCTGGGCCACCGTATCGAGCTGCGCCTGGCTGAAGACGTTCTGGCCGGGGGCGAACGTATAACCGTCATACGTATACTGGCCCGAGCCGGACTGCTGCAGCGTACCGGTCGGCCCCGCTGATACTACGTTGCTGCTGCACTTGTATGTGCCGGTGTTGGAGTTGGGCACGTACAGCACCACGGGACAGGTGCCATTGCCCCAGGTCGGATTCAGAAGCTCGCTGAAGTCGCCCCGGCGCTGGCGCGGCGTTGGCACGGACAAGGTGCTTGGATTGGCTCCATTCACGTAGCGCTGCTCCTGGACGTCGCCGAAGAAGAACAGGTGGTTCTTGATGATCGGGCCGCCCAGGGTAGCGCCAAATTCGTTCAAGTGGAAAACGGGAATCGTCGCGGTTGGTGCGGTGTTCCAGACACGCGCGTCGAAGATGGTGTTTCTGTTGTATTCCCACACATCGCCGTGAAAGCTATTGGTGCCGGACTTGGTGGTGGCGTTGATCACCGCGCCGTGGCCGCGGCCAATCTCCGCGCTGTAGTTGCTGCCCTCCATCTTGAATTCGGCGATGGCGTCCGGCGGAGGCACCACGTTCGACTCCGAGCCCTGGATGTAGTCGCTATTGGAGACGTTGTTGTCTACGCCGTCGAGCATGAAGTTGTTCTGCTCTGCGTGCTGGCCGCCTGCGGAGAAATCGCCATTGCCGCCGCCGCGTCCCGCCCAGGGCGTCACGCCCGGCGCTTCCTGGGCCATAAAGATCCAGTTGCGATTAGCCAGCGGCGCGTCGTTGAGGAATCTTGAATCGACATCGACAGCCGTTTCCGCGGTCTGCGTCTGCATGATCGGCGCGGCCGATGTGACGGTGACCGTGGTGCTGACATTGCCCGGCTTGAGCGACAACGGGATGTTCAGCCGGTCGGTCACGTGCACCACGATGTTGTCCTGCTCCGTGGTTTCGAAGTTCGGCGCCGAAGCCCTGATGATGTAGTTGCCTGTCTTGATGGGCGCAAAGAAGTAGTCGCCGGTGGTGTTGGTCTTGGTGGTCAGCACCAGTCCGGTAAGCGTACTTGTCACCGTGACCTGGGCGCTCGGAATCGCGGCGCCCGCACTGTCCGTGACGACGCCGACAATTGCGCCCTCGTCCATCTGCGCATACGCGCGGTTCGCGCTAAGGGCCGTTACAAGCAGCCCGATCAGGCAGAGATGGAACATAATGCCCGAGAGTCCTGACGGCCTTCGATTCTGAGCTCGTTGGTTCATGTCACTTGCCTCCTCGTGAAGTTGGTTTGTTCTTTTAGTCATAGGGTGCTTTTTAAGGCAAAGCACTCGATTCTGGTATTGACCAGGCAATTTTTTGCGACACCCGGGTTGCGGCGGCCGCGCAAGGGTCCGCTATCCCACTACGATCTCATGCATCATCATCGATTGGGAATGGTCCCCGTTGATTACTTGAGAACACGGTCTCTCAAGTTCCCAAGAATCATAGTTCCGAGTCAAGGAGATTCGTCAACGTTAGGTTGCTCCCTAACGCTACGATATCCTATTGGAAATACATTGATTTATGTACACCTGAAGAGTTAACGGTAGCTACAAGCGTTAGCCGGGGCAGGTCCGGAACGTGCAATCGAGTGCTAGAATTTGAGTGCGCGCACACTGTGAGAGACCATGAACTTGTATGGTGGACGAGAGTCGGCGATCACCCAGATGTCCGGATCGGACGAGTGGGTCGCCGCGCTTCGGACGCACGTTCACGAGATTCTAGAGGGCGAAGCATTCAAAGGAAGCCACCGCAGCGGACAGTTTCTCAGCTATATCGTAGATCGGGCTATAGACGGCCATTTTGAGCTATTGAAAGAGCGCATGATTGGGATTGAGCTCTTTGGGAGGCCTCCGTCTTACGACACGAGTGAAGACGCCATCGTTCGGGTCACTGCCAGTGACGTACGGAAACGCCTGCTGCAGCACTATGGCAAGTACGGCACGGCTTCAGAGTTTCGCATTACCCTCCCCCTGGGGTCGTATGTTCCCGAGATTCTCCACGAGCCGCGGAGCAAAACAGGGCGCCCGGCTGCCGGAATCGAACATCCGGAGCCGGCGGAAGGTTCCACGGGCTCACCCCGGCAACCGGTTTCTGAGTTCCTGACAGCATCCGCACCGGAGGCCGCGGGTGCTCATCCCGGCCCTTCCGATCAATTGGCTCAAGTTGAGCGCGCTCGAAGCCGCCGGTGGCTCTACTTTGCGGCGGTCATTGTGATCCTTAATTTCGCGCTCTGGGGAGTGCTGTGGAAGCATTCTCCACGCGCCGGGGCGGCTGCTCCGCCAGCAGTGCTGCCCTGGTCGATATTCTTCAGCTCCCCGCATGCGACGCACCTGATCACGAGCGATCCGGATATCTTCTCGATTCAGATTCTGACACACAGAGTGATCACGGTTTCAGACTACGCCAATCACCATTTTCTTCCTGACGACAATACACTTACGCCGGAAGTGAAGGAGATGTGCGAGGAGATCCTGGCAGGAGACAAGGCATCGAATGCGGATGCGCAGATCGCGGCGGAAGTGGCGGGATTGGCGAGAACGTATTCGCGAACGATTGAAGTGCAAGGCGCGCGCAGCCTTGAGTATTCAAACCTGAAGACGGATGACAACTTCATGTTTCTCGGGAGCCCGTCTTCGGATCCGTGGTTTTCAGTATTCCAGGATCAGTTGGACTTTCAATTCGTTTCAGCGCCGGTTCCCGGAGGGGGCTTGATTCGCAACGTTCGCCCGCGTGCGAACGAACAGGCAACCTATGTCCCCACCGCGAGAGGCGGCGCTACCGGAGAATCATTCGCTCTGGTCGCATTGGTTGGCAATCCCGACCAGGGTGGGCAGGTTCTTCTTCTCGCGGGATTAAACCGCGAAGGCACGCAAGCGGCAGGGAACCTTGTCACTGACCCCGTGCGGCTTTCAGAGGCTCAACGCAACTGCGGTATTTCGCCGTCGGGCCCATCAAAGCATTTCGAGATGCTGTTGCGGGTTAACACGATGGCCGGCTATCCGAGCCAATTCAATGTCGTTGCCTGCCATATTCTGCCCGGCGGTTCAAGCTAAGAATCGGTCAGGACTCCGAAGAGTCTCCTGCTTCCACTCCCTTGCTGAAGGGCGCGGCCTGGCTTGTGCGGCGGACTGCCCAAGACTGGTGCAGGCTTGAGCGCCTGGAGATTGTTGCGTTCAAGTCGACAAGCTGCGGAGGCGCGGGAGCAGTTTTTTGTGCTGCTATACTTCTGTTTCCGGGGAATTGCAGAGCCGCGCGCGGTGCAGTTGAGGCAACCGGTCTATAGGAGACTGGTGGCCGGTGCGGAGTTCATCCGGCGGGGGAATGAGGCGGGCAAGTGAACATACGAGAGATCGCACGTCGGGCCAAGGTTTCTCATTCAACGGTATCGCGAGTCATCAACCAGGTGGAGACGGTGGACCCGAAGCTGGTGCGGCGGGTG
>Ga0116217_10001310_pt1 | contig 24222 bp, 18 predicted proteins | sample Sb_taG_6_FD_89697 | JGI IMG/M metagenome (GOLD analysis project Ga0116217, IMG submission 89697) | Peat soil microbial communities from Weissenstadt, Germany - Sb_50d_4_PS metaG | ecosystem: Environmental > Terrestrial > Soil > Wetlands > Peat | place: Germany: Weissenstadt | collected 2010-09-21 | reverse complement strand
TCACCGCATTCGCGATGGCGGACTCGGCCTACAACGAGGCAGAGCTGAAGGCAGTCGGTTACAAGGTGACGGCAGTCGCACCCCTCCTCATCGACATGGACGAGTTCGCGGGCAGAGCCGACCGAGGTACGTCTCGGCGGCTCGAAGGCGAGCGCGAGAAGGGAGGCAAGGACATCCTCTTCGTCGGGAAGGTGGCCCCCCACAAGGCTCAGCACGATCTGCTCAAGGCGCTCGCCGCGTACCGGGGTCTCTACGACCCGGCAGCGAGGCTCCGGCTGGTGGGCGGTCCGATAAGCGAGACCTACTCGTGGGCACTCGACCGATTCGCAGAGGACATCGGGCTCACCGACGCCGTAGACCTGCCGGGCTCCGTCTCCCACGCAGAGCTCATCGCGTACTACCAAGCGGCCGATGTCTTCGTGTGCCTCTCGGATCATGAAGGATTCTGTGTGCCGCTGGTAGAGGCAATGTTCCACGGTTTGCCTGTGGTGGCCTTCGGGGCCGCCGCGGTCCCCGATACCGTCGGCGACGCCGGCCTCGTGCTCGACAGCAAGGAACCGATCCGAGTGGCCGCCGCGATCGACCGGGTTGTCGGCGACGACGGTCTCAGATCGATTCTTCGGACTGCAGCGGCCGAGCGCGTGGCCTCCATGTCACTCGAAAGGTCGCGCAGCAAGTTCGCGGAAGTGGTCAATTCTGCGATCGATGCCGTCGAGTCCGAGAGGCCCTCCGGCGTCCAGTCTGTAACCTATCGGTCGTGAAGAACCTGCTGAGGCGCGCGCTCGCGCGCATCGAAGAGCGGTTCTTCGGCCCGGTGCACTCGAGGCTGGAACGAGTCGAGAAGAGTCTCGAGGGCGCGGATTCGCGCTTGGCCGTCGTCGAAAGCCACATCGAAGAGTTGATCCGACGAATGGACGAGGTTCAAGAAGTCGTCGAGACGACCATGGCCAGAGTCGCCGCTTCGACGGAGCGATCCCTGATCGTCGCGGAGTCCCAAGCTCGCACAGAAAGAAGGGTCGAGGAGATCGAGCGCCTGCTCGGCGCGCCGTCGTCGCGCTCGGCGGGCCGTCATTGACCGAACTCCCCGCGCGCCTTGCGGCGGACGTTCAGGCATTGCAAGTCGCCGGGTTCGCGGACCGCGGAATCGGTCGTTACACGGCGGGCCATGTCGCTGCCCTTGCCCGTGCCGGCAGGATTGCAGCGGCGTTGCTTGCGCCCGAGCTCCCGCCGCCGGCCGGCATTCCCGACGAGCTTTCCACGTCAGGTCTCGCTTGCTGGGACACGATGCGTCAGATGCGCGATCTCCTTCGCAGCGGCGGTCCGATAGCGCGTTACGTCACCGCTCCCTTCCTGCACTCGGGGCCCACGGACTCGTGCGGCCTCACCGTCGTCCCCCATTGGGCGGACGCAGGGGTGCCGAGACTGGTCACTCTCTACGACCTGATCCCGCTTCGCGACCCCGAAACCTATCTACCGACTCCTTCGCATCGCGAGCGTTACGAAGCCAGAGCGAAATGGGTGGCGGAGGCGGACCTCGTTCTCGCGATCTCGGAATTCACCCGAACCGAAGCGATCGAGTTGCTCGCATGCCAGCCCGACAGAGTCGTCACCATCGGAGCGGGTGTGTCCCCTATGTTCACTCCCCCCGACGGCACCGACGACGAACTGTTCCGCTTCTACCTGCCGGGGATCGAAGGTCGCCCTTTCCTCCTCACGATCGGGGGAAGCGATCCCCGCAAGGGAACCGAGCGGCTCATCGACGCCACGGGTCGTCTCCTCGAGCGTGGGCTCGACTTGTCCTTGGTTGTCGTGGGCGACTTGACCGACTGGTGGCAGATCAGGCTGCGCGAGGCAGCGTCCAGCGCTGGGCTCGGTGAGCGGCTCGTGTTGACCGGGCCAGTCGCCGACGCCCTTCTGCGGGCCTGCTACCGGAGAGCCGCCGTGACTGTCCTCCCTTCCACTTCAGAAGGGTTCGGACTCCCTGCTCTCGAGTCGGCAGCATGTGGCACGCCGGCACTGACGTCCTGCACCACGGCGCTTCCCGAGGTGGCGGTCTCGGACCTCGCCACCTTCGATCCGCTGGATGCCGAGTCGATCGCCGAGGCAGTCGGAGCATTGCTCGCCGACGACGGGCGAAGGGCCGAGATCCTGGGTGCACAACGTGAGCTCGCGTCGCGATCTACATGGGATGCCGTGGCCGTCAAGACGATTGCTGCATTGGACTCGCTTTGCGATTCGATCGCCGCAGGAGACTGGGGAAGGGCTCCTGACCGTCGCCGCATCGCGTTGGTCGGGCCGCTCCCTCCGCTTGGTGGAGGGATCGGTGCGTACAACGCAAGACTCCTCGAGGCGGTATCCAAGCTCGAAGCTGTCGACGCGGTGACACCCATGGTCGGGGTGCCTGACCTGCCCCCCGGCGTCGGGCACCTGCCTGCCGACTCTTTCGGGACAGACGTCAGGCCTGTGTCGTACGACGGGGTTGTGTACGCCGTCGGCAATTCCGGCGGGCACCTCGGGACGATCGAACTGGCGCTTCGGTTTCCGGGCTGGGTCTGGTTGCACGAGGTGCGGCTGCCGGCCGTCGCCGTCACGGCTCTGGAGAAGAGCGACGACGTCCGGTTCGCCGAATCCCTCGCGTGGCTCCTCGAACGCGCCTACCCCCACCGAGCTCCAGTGCACGCAGCGGAGCGCGCTGGTCGATCGGTGCTCGACCTCACGATCGGCGGCGTGGGGTTGACTCCGTTGCTAGCCGAGCGGTGTCGCGGCTTCCTGGTGAACTCGAACGTGGCCCGGAACCTGCTCTTGTTGGACCTCGCGCCGTTGGTGCACCGCCCTCCCATCCACGTCCTGCCTCCTGCGTGCCCTCCTGTGCGGGAGTTGTGGGAGGGGGCGGCCTCCGGGCAGGCGGTTGTCGTGGCCTTCGGTGTCGTGTCGATGGCCAAGCGTCCCGATCTGCTCGTGGACGCTGCCGCGATCGCGGGCTGCAGGTTGGCCTTCGTCGGACCTTGTCCCCCGATCCTCGCCCAGCTGATCCGCGAGCGAGCTTCCGAGCGCGCGATATCAGGCCGAGTAGAGGTGACCGGAGAGGTCGACGGTTCCGAGTGGGATCAGTGGTTCGCTCGCGCCGCCCTCGCTGTCCAGATTCGTGAGTCCTCGAGTGGCGAATCGTCGGCTGCGGTACTCGAAGCTCTTGCCGCTGGGGTTCCCGTGCTGACGAACGTGGCCTCGGCGGCGGAGTACGGCGACGAGGTGGTCTCGTTTCTGCGGACCTCGGATCCGGCGTTGCTCGCGGCGCGGATCGCCGCGCTCCTCGACTCGCCTGCGAAGACCGAGGCGCTGTCGAGGTCCGGCAAAGAGTTCGCAGCAACTCACCAGTTCGAGGATCTGGCCCGGTCCATCGTCGGCATCATCGGAGACTCATAGCGCCACGGGCTGGGTAGCCGGCGGTCGTGACGCACGCGGCGCTCCTATCGGGCTCCGACGAGCTCGTCGTAGTAGCTGCTGACTCCCCTGACCATGGCGGTGGAGTCGAATCTCGAGAGATACAGGTCGCGCGATCTGAGTCCGAATCGTGCGCGCAGCTCGTCGGATCGCAACAGCGCCGCGAGCGCCTCCCTGAGGGCACCTACGTCCCCCGGTGGGACGAGCAGGCCGTTGCCGAGTTCCTCGACTACCTCCTTGAGGCCCCCGATGTCGGTTGCGACCACCGGCTTGGAGAACATCATCGCCTCGACGAGCACCAGGCCGAACGACTCGAATCGAGATGGTGCAACGAACACGTCGCAGCCCGCATAGAGAATGTGCAACTCTTCGTCGCTCACTCTCCCCCTGAACAGCACGCGTTCTGCGAGCTCCGGATGCGCTTTCTGGAATTCCTCGCGGGGGGTGCCGCACGTGGGTCCGGGGAGGGAATCGTCCCCTGCGAGATTGAATACGACGTCGGGGAACTCCTCGAGAAGTGAGGGAATGCAGCCGAGGAGAGTGTCAATTCCCTTTCTCGCCTCGAGGCGACCCGCGAAGAGGACCTCGAGCGTTCCGGGATGAGATGAAGGCTCGATGCACAGGCTCTCGTCAGACAGTCCGTGAGGCACGAATCGCAGGTGTTTGCGTGGCAATGAGAGCCCGTATCGATGCTCGACCTCCTCCACAATGGCGGGGCCACACGCGAGCAGGTTCGGCGAGTGCTCGTACACGAACTTCTCTGTCTCCAACATCGCCTCGAGGACGGGATCGCCCCGAGCGAGAGCGGAAGCGACCCTGGGGTCCGAAGCAGCGACCGATCGGAGCGGGGTGTAGAGCCCGAGCACGTGCCGGAACCTTCCGTCGAGGACGACCGCTATTCCCTCTGAGTCCCAATTGGGCACTTGCACGACGTCGACCGGCCGGTGCTCGTGGACCCGCACGAGCTCGTCGAGCAACGTCGCCGAGTAATCCCATATGTGCTCTGGGACATGCGGTGAACCGGGCCTGTCGGGTAGGGAATGTGGCTTCGAGGTCATCCGGTGAACCCACACACCGTTTTCGAGGTCGACGCTGTCTCGATCGTGCGACTTCGTGAGCACCCGGACTACGTGGCCTTCTCGGGCTAGGCCTTCGGCGAGCTCGTGGACGACGCGCCCGATCCCGTTGACGGGATGCGGCGGGTACTCCTGGCTGAAGAAGCAGATGTGAAGTCTGTCCGGGGCACGCCGGCGAATGGGGAACGGAAGAAACGGGGACTCTCTGGAAAAGAACCATTCGGGAGTACGAGTCCTGGTCGACCCACTGTTGAAGGCCGAGAGGGCGACAGCTGAGGCCTTGTTGGCGTCGGACTCGAATCTGGCGAGATCCGCAGCCGCCAGCTCACCCGCCGCGATGTGCTCCTCCACGTACCTGCGCCAGAACTCGCCCCTCTGTGCGATCGCCTCGGATATCTCAAGCGGGGAGTACGTGTCACTGCCGTGTTTGAGGATGAGGTAGAAGACACTCTTCAGAACATGGTAAAAGTCGCGAACGGTGCGATTGTTGCCGCGGATGTCGTTGGCGAGGTACTTGTGGTACACGAACCCGTCATCGAGAGCACGTATCACGTAGCCACTGTCGACCAACCGGCAGCAGACGTCGGTCTCGTCCATGTAGTACTCGAACTCTTCGTCGAATCCGCCGATCTCGAGAAGTCGATCTCTGCGAAACGACGAGTTGGTACCCAGCGTGCAGATGAACTGGCGGCTCTTCGGGAAGGCGAGCGCCGGTGACGGGTTGAACATGGGGTCGGGCTCCATTGAGGTCCAAGGCTCCCCGAGCCGGTCCTGGCGGGTGTACCAGGCTTGGATCCCCACCCCGTCGTGCGAGTAGACGGGCCCTCCCGCCGCAGCCACCTCGGGATCGTCGTAAGCCTCTTCGAGACGATCGAGCCAAGCAGGGTCCGGGTAGGCGTCGTCGTCTATGAACGCGACGAGCTCGCCTGCGGCCAGTGCGATCCCGAGATTGCGTGACTCGGACAGGTTGCGGTTCTCGCAACGACCGAGCTTCACCCGCGATGCCCATTGCTCGAGCAGTCGGTCCGTACCGTCTGTGGAAGGACCATTCACCACGACGACCTCGAAGCTCGGATGGTCCAGCAGCTCCAGTGCCTCAAGCGTCTGGGCGAGACTCCGAGCTCGGTCGACCGTGTTGATGACGATCGAGAACGAACGTCTCGTCATCCGGTTGTTTCGCCGGATTCGATCCCATCCGAGTGGGCCGAGGTTCCCGAGGAGCTCGAGGTGTCGGCGGAGGCCGACGAGTCGCCGGGGCCTGAGGAGCTCGACGAGTCAGCGGGGGAGACCTGCGCGTCGTCCAGCCGGCGGCGGAGGAGCTCCAGCTGGTCCTCGAGGCGCGCAATGCGAGGCTCGAGCTCCGCGAGCTTGTCGAGGGTGAAGAGATACGACTCAAGTGTGCGGATCCTCCGCTCGTGGTCGCGCGACGAGGCATTTTGAGAGGAGATCGTGTTGAGCAGGAGGGGAACGTAACGCTGAACTTGCTCGAGCTCTTCGCGTGTAGCTTGCGCAGCGTCGAGCTTCGGAGAGACATCCTCGGCAACTTGAGCTCGCACGAGACTCTCGAGTCGCCGGCGCACCCTTCTCGAGAAGGGCCGCGCGACCCGGCGCGCGAACCTCTTGGCAAGTGCCTTAGGGTCGATCGGCTCCATGGGGTGAGCCAAACGATACTCCTGAACCGGCCGACTCCGAACCGACCCACTCCGGAGCTTGTGGAATCATCACGGCGTGTCAGAGAACGGCGCCACGCTCAGGATCGCCCTGTACTCCGGCATCCTGGTGAAGCACGACGCTGTTTCCAACAGCCTGATCTTGAAGGTGAAGATCCTGCAGGACCTCTGCCGCAGCGGTGCAGATATCGACATCAGCGTCTTCACCAGGGCCAGCGATTACACGGGAACGTACATCCGCTCCCTCGATTCAGTCGAGCAACTCCTTCGACGTCAGGAGTTCTGGGATGCGGACATCCACATGTTCGAGTTCGCAATGCGCTACGACCTGTTCGATTCTGTATTCGTGATCCCGCACGACCGGCGGATCGTCGTCACCGAACACAACACGACACCACCGGAGTTGGTCGACGACCCCGTCATGAAGCGCGAGTGCGAGCTGTCGCTGGTTCAGCGTCAGAACATGGCTCTCGCTCATCGTGTGATCTGCGACAGTGAATTCAACATGGAGCTCGACCGTCGTATCGGGTTGCCGGACGGCATGCTGACGGTCATGCATCTCCCACCGGGGCACAGGCCGTTCACGGAAACCGAGCGGCCCGAGAACGGCTCTGGTCGCCGGCGAGTGAGGCTGCTCTACGTCGGACGGTTCGTGCGTGCGAAGGGAATAGGCGACCTTCTCGCGGCGGTCGAGGCTCTCTGGAACAGCGGGGAGAACAGATTCGACCTGACCCTGGTGGGAAACCCGGCATTCGCGGAGGAGACGGTCGCCCACCGAGTGAGCGACTTCGCTCAGCGCCACGACGGCGACGGCATGGCGCGAATGGTCACCAATGCCGGAGACGAGGAACTTGCGGCGCTCTACGCGCACTCGGACGCCCTCGTGATCCCGTCTTATCACGAGGGGTATTGCGTCCCGGCAGTCGAAGCGCTCACTGCGGGTCGATACGTCATCGGGTACGACGCAGGAAACCTGCCAAACGTTCTCGGTGGGCTCGGATCGCTCGTGCCTGCGGGCGACGTGGACGCGCTGGCGGAGGCCATTTCCGCGTTCATCGACAGCGTCTGCGAAGCAGACGCTTCGGGAGCCGATGAGGCATTGCCCACGGATAGAGGGTCCATGAGCAGGACGGGCTGGAGCGAGGCGGTCACCCGCCATCTCGAGGGTTATTCGCAAGCCAACTACGAGAGGCTCTTCCTCGCGATGCTCGAGGAGATGTCGAGTGTCTCACCCGCCGGAACGCCGGCTTCCGTGCGAGCTGCGATCTCGCGTCGAGTCACCGAGCTTGCGCATGGCGACGGCCCGTCTGCATGATCCCTCGAGACGCCGGCGGAACCGAAGGGCGCGCTGCTCGCCGAAGTAGCTTCGTGTGTCAGTGAGCTCGCAAGAGGGACTGGACCACGACCTGGTCTTTGCTTCGCATGACGCACCCAGGGCGTCGATCGTCGTCTCGGGCTGGAAGTCCGCGCCGACCGTCGAGCGCTGTCTCGCCTCTATCGCTTCTCACGTCCGAGGCGTCTCCTACGAGGTGATCGTGTCGCTGAGCGAAGCATCTCCCGCTGTGAAGGAGAGACTCGAGCGAAGCGTGAGAGGCGCACGCATCCTGGCCTGGAACTCGAACGTGGGGTTCGCAGGCACCTGTAACAGGGCGGTGGCGGCAGCGCGAGGCGAGTACGTCGTGCTCCTCAACGATGACGCCGAGGTCGAGGAAGGCTGGCTCGAGACCCTGGTGGACACGGCAGAGCTGCATCCCGAGGCGGGGGCGATTGGAAGCCGCGTGTTGCTTCCGGACGGCACGATGCAGGAGAACGGCGTGGTGATCTGGTCGGACGGCACCGTGACATTCGTCGGATACAGACAGGCGCCCGAGGATTTCGTCCCGGACGGTGTCACCCGAGTCGACTACTGCAGCGGAGTGTCGCTCCTCGTGCCGCGACGCGTTTGGATCTCGATCGGCGGGATGGACGAGGGATACTTTCCCGCGTACTACGAAGACGTCGACCTTTGTCTCAAGCTCGAGGCAAAGGGATTCCAAGTGCTCGTACAGCCGGCATCAGTCGTCCACCACCATGGGTCGACATCGCCTCTCAAGTATCGCGAGTTCCTCGGTAACCGGAACAGACGCCGCCTTGTCGCTCGCTGGGGTCCGCTCCTCGAGAGAAGGCCGCCGCCGAAGCCCGACGATCCGGCGGCGATAATGAGCGCCTTCGAGGAAGTCCGACGGCGCCCGATGCCAGGTGCCGTCGTTCCAGCACTGGCGGACGAGAGGTTCACGGAAGTGCAGGACGGCGACGGATCTCTGCTCAGGAGAGAGCTCGCCTTGAAAGACGAATTCGCGTCGGAGATCGTCGCCGACCTCGACGCGCGTTTGGACGAGATCGCCGAGCTTCGCACTGAGATAATTGCCGAACGGACCCGCAGCGCGGATTCCGCATCTGAGATAGCTGCGCTGCGCACCCTCGCAGACCAGTTGGAGCTGCAGCTCGAGTCGATCAAGGATCGTGCCGGCTATCGACTTGTCGATCGCGTCTACTCTGCCGTTCGGCGTGTTCCCGGAGTTTTCCAGATGTTGCGTTGGTTGGTGAGGGCCGCACAACGCGGGAGGACGCGCCGCCACTCGAATCAGGACCCCTGCTAAAGTTTCGCCCCGGTTGTGACCGCGGCCGTAACGCACCCAACGTCGAAAGCACCCCGATTGAAACTGTCAGGACTGATGCGCAGGCGCGTTCTCGGCGCGATGCTGGTGGTGGCACCCCTCCTCACCGGAGTGGTCCTCCTCGGGCCCTCCGCTCCTCGCGCAGGGGCGGACGTTCCGGGAGCTGCGCTTCCGCTGCAGGAATTCGTCCTAGATCACGCCTCGGGGCGAACGTGGAACTCCTACGACCAGACCGCCAATCTGAACGGCCCCACCTTCATCGGGGACCCACACGCTGTCTCGGACCCCGCGGACGGCTTCGTTCACGTCTTCGGACGTGCAGCGGACACCGAGTTGGTGCAGTACGTGAACGACGGCAAGACCCACGGTGGTCCGTGGAGCTCTTACGACATCAGCGCGGAGGCCGTTTCGACCACCGGTCTGGCAGTACCCCCAGACCCCGTCTACGACGCAGCTCAAAGCGCCATCCACGTCTACGCGACGGGATCCAACGGACACCTGCTCGAGTTCGTCAACGACGGGCTCAACGGCCATCCGTGGAACGTCTATGACCTGAGCATGTACGCCGGTGGTGGAGGCCCGGTCACGGGAACGCCCGGTGCCGTGTACGACGCCGCCCAGCAGCTGATCCACGTGTACGTCCACTCTGCGAACGGCGACATGGTCGAATACGTCTCCGACCACGCGAACGGCAATGTCTGGAACGCATACGACCTGACGGTGTGGGCCGGCGGAGGTAGCCCTGTTTCGGGGGCGCCGGGTGCCGTCTATGACGGAGCGCAAGGTTTGATACACGCCTACGTCCAAGGCGCGAACGGCGACATGGTCGAGTACGTCTCGGACCACGCGAACGGCCATGTATGGAACGCATACGACCTGACCGTGTGGGCCGGCGGAGGAGCGCCGATAGCGGCCACGCCCGACCCGATCTACTACCCGGCTCAGGATCTGATCCACATCTTCGTTCAGGGCACCAACGGAGACCTTCTGGAGTACATATCCGACCACCAGAACGGGCATATCTGGAACGCGTACGACCAGACCCAGGAGGCAGGAAACGGTGGCCCGATAACGGGGATCCCCTCGGCCGTGATCGATCCGGTGACCGGCCTCATCGACGTCTTCGTACGCCCGACCAGCAACGACCTCGTCGAGTACATCGCGGACGGCCTCCACGGCCACGTCTGGAACGCATACGACATCACCACCGAATCACAGGGCGCGACGATCGGTTGCAATCCGAGCGCTCTCGTTTATAACGGCACGACCCACGTCTACGCCGGCGGGCCGCTCGCTCCCGGCGGGCCGCCCCTCACAGGGGTCGGGGTGTACGGCTTCTCGTCGTGGACCGCGGCGGGACAGGCCATCGGCGACGGGTGGCCGATCCTGGGCGACACCGGCGGTCTCGGCACCCAGGGGGCGCCGTACACAGCGCAGCTCGTGAGCAACCCCGACCTCAACGTCGGGCAGGCGATCGTTGCCATGAAGATCCGTGTCACATGGCTCTCGTTCTGGACGGTGAGCGGCCCGACGGGCAGCGACTCGTGGGAGAGCGACGGGTATCAAGCGGGGCAGGCTGCCGCCCAGGCCATCGACCATGACTACGAGACCGATGCGATCAGGCCCGACTGGGTGATCCTCGACCCGGAGGGATACAACGGGACGCCGACCACGCCCTCGGACTGGGGGGCCTGGCTGGGAGGCTGGGCACAGGGGCTGTTGTCGGTGGACGGAGCGTTGCATCCCGGGTTCTACGCGGATCAGTCCCAGTACGCGACCTACAACCTCTCCAACATCGGGCTTCCTGCGTTCATCGCCGTCAGCCCGATTCAAGGAAATGAGCCCTTTGCTCCAGGCGGGGGATTCGGCAGGCCAGGTGCCAACGTGACCGGCTACATCGCGTACTTCGGTGGGTGCCCGGCTGTTGCCGACGAGAACACGGTGCGCGGTTGGGGTGCTCCCTACAACACGGTCCAATTCTCCGACAGTGGTGTCGACTGCGGACCGTAGAGCCTTCGGGGCGGGGGTTACGAGAAGTGGAAAGCGGGGCATCCAATCGGGGATGCCGTTTTCGGGTGTCGTTACTCCCACGAGACCACTGGTGCACCTGCGGCAGATCGCGCTGACAACGGTGGTCGGCACAGCGGTGGTGCTCGCCTCGTGCTCCTCACCAAGAAGCAGTGGCGAACCACATGGGGCCTCCACGTCCTCGACGACCTCGATTCCCTCGTCGAGCACGACTACCGGGGCACCGGGCTCGAGCTCGACGACGTCCACGAGCGCCGCTCCTGCAGCTGCCGCGATCGAGGTGCAGATCTACTCGACAGGCGTCCTGTTCACGATCGAGGCTCACGTCTCGAACTTGAGCAGCAGGATCTCGAACCCGCACTTCGCGTCTCCGACCGAGTTCGACTTCGCGATCTCGGGTGTGACCATTCCGTCCTCCGACGCCGGTACCACGACATCTGCGACCGGCGCAGTGAGCACAGTCGAGTTGAGCGCTTCTCAGGCGGTCACCGCCGTGAGGATCCTCCTGCGCAGCGCGGAGACCAGCGATCAGATCTCGGTGGGCGCCGGCAGCGCCATCCAGGTGACCTTTTCCTGAGTCCCCGGCCGGCCGCCGGCCAAGAGGCCAAGGACCCTCTCAGCTCCAGCCGTACCAGGTGTACACCCCCGACGACTGCGTCGGGGAGCGACCGAGCAGCCAGGTCAGAAAGGCGATCGCCTGAGCCGGGTCGGCGCCTGTCGGGACCGCGACGATGCTCGTGACACGCCAGGAGCGGAGCTGTTGGTCCACCCGTGATCGCAGCTGCGCGGTGCGTTGTGGTGGGTTCCCAGCCGCGAGGGCGGTGAGCACGTCGTCGGTGAACGAAGGCCGACTGGCGGAAACAGCCCCGGTTCCCGCCTGGGGGACTATGAAGCGCCCTCCGGGCATCTTGAAGCGGAGGAAGGTGCTCGCCTGCCAGTTCTGCGGATTCGCGAACGTGGCGTCTGGAAACGGGTAGATGAGGGCCACCGAACCGGCCGGGATGGCGTTGGCTGCCCCACTGGTGAAGTAGGTCGGGACGCCTGTCGGCTCCATGTTGTAGGGCCACGCGGGAAGCAAAGGTAAGAGCACGGCGAGCGACAACATCCCCGGTACGGCCAAGGCGACGGCCTTGCTCCTCCACAGGCGCGCACCACGGACACGCTCCAGTGTGAACGCGAGGATGACTGCCCCCAACAGCACCGTGTACAGCGAGTATCGCGATGGCACGGCGTTCTTGAACAAGGGGAGGTGATCGAATATCGCCTCCGGCAGCGCCAAGCCTGTGACGTGGTTGTCGACGACGAGCCTCGAGCCCAGGGAGAGGATGAAGGCGAGCAGACCGAGGATCCCGGCGATCCTCACGATCACGACCCTCCAGAGGGCGGCGACGCTCACCACCAAGAGGATCAACAGAGGCAGGCCGATGTAAGAGCCGTTCTCCGTTCCGTTTCCGGCAAAGCGGTTCGCCGCGTTGGCAAACGTGGCGGGAGAGAAGTGCTGAAGGCTGTCGGGGAAGATGGGCCCTAGCAGGTCCGCCCTGTAGTCCTGGGCAGCGGTCTGGATGGGCCCGACGATGTGTCCCGGTCCGGCGAAGAGGAACCAAACCGGATAGGCGAGCAGGACCAGTGAGACCCCTGCGGCGCTCAGCAGCGCTGTGACTGCGTAGTGGGCACGGTTGCGCACTTCACGTCTCGCGAACAGGCAGGCGAGGATCACCCCGGCGACTCCTATCACCAGTGTCCCCAAGAGGATCTCGCTGGAGATGAAGAACTGCACCGTCATGAGGAGCCCAAGTACGAGCCCACGAAGTGCAGGACGGCCTCGCTGCCGGGCGACGATGTCGTGGAGCATCAGCAAGATGAGGGGAGGGAGCGGCACGAAGACGAGGTTCATGTGGCCGATCCCTTGCGCGACCATGTACGGGGAGAAGCCGTAGAGCAGCCCCCCTACGAAGGCCGCGGGGCGCCAAGTCGTGAACCGGCGTATCAGCGCATAGGCGGCAGTGGCCGACAGGATCGGTGCGAGCGTTCCGAGCAAGTCGAAGCTCACGACCGGCCCGAACAGAAGGGTGACCGGTGCCACGAGCAAGCCCAACGGCAACGTGCTCGTGTTGGCCATCAAGTTGACCCCGTACGGGTAGTTCCCGTACAGCGAGAACAGGGGATTGTGGCCATGGGCGATCGAATACGGGGCCCACGTGAGGAACCACATCGAGGCTGCCTGGTCGCCGGCTCCGGACAGCGCGTACTGGCTGGGGTCCGAGGACCACGCGTGCCAGAACCCGATGAAGGCCGCAACCACGTACGCCGCGACGACGAGGCCCGGAGGGCCCGCGCGATGCCAAAGTGAAACTGTCGGTGATCCCCCTGGCAGCTCCCGGGCATCCACGACGTTCGTTTCCGTCGAGGTCGAGCGCTTCCAGGGCATTCTGACCAGTTGACCTCCCCGCCGTCGGCAGTGCACGCCACGGATCAGCCCCGAAGCGCCGGTAGGAGAGTGTGCTGCCTCGCAGATGCAAGCGGCAACTCGCGCGGGCGACGTACTCGGCCACAGCCGACCGCTTATGATCTCACGACCGGATCAGGGTGATCCGGCCGTCGACGGCGAGCCATGACGTCGTCCTCGGTGTTGGCCGATGTTCACGTCGAGAGCGGGTAGCCAGGGGATGAAGCTCAGTGTCGCCAAACTGCTCGCCGGGCTGGTCGTGGCCTGGCTTGCGTTGCCGGCGGCGACAGCAGGTGCTGCAGGAAGCCCCCCGACCACAGTGCCACCCGTGCGAAGCCCGAGCAGCGTGCCGGCCGTTCCTATCGGAAGCCGCGTGGTCGGCTCGGTGCCCGGCGCCTCGGTCTTCACCGTCGACGTGGCACTGCGACCGCGCGATCCTGCTGCACTCGACTCGTTCGCATCGGCGGTCTCGACACCGGGATCCTCGGTGTTCCGCCACTACCTTCCCCCGGGTTCGTTCGCATCCACGTTCGGTCCCGAGCCGGCGACGATCTCCGCAGTGAGATCGTGGCTCTCGTCCAAGGGACTCGAGGTCGGCGCCACCTCTCCGGACGGCCTCATCGTCCCCGCTAGTGGTTCCGCGGAGACGTTTGGACGAGCGTTCGGGGTCGGGTTCGAGCAGTACAGGCTGCCGTCGGGTCGCATTGCGCGCATGCCGACTGCGGCACCTCTCGTTCCCGCGGACCTCGCCGCGCAGGTCACAGGGGTCGTAGGCCTGGACGATCTAGCGAGGCCCGAACCTCAACTCGTTCATGCACCGATCGGCTCGGCGACGCCGCGATTCTCAGCGTCAGGGCCGTCGTCGACGGGCTCGCCGGCAGCGACCTCCGGCGCAGACACGGTCGGACCTCGAGTGACCTCCGGTCCCCAGGTCAGCTGCTCGGCACTGACCGCGGCAGGCCTGAGCGCAACGCAACTTGCACAGGCCTACTCGTTCTCCTCCCTGTACGGATCAGGCGACGAAGGCCAAGGTGTCACCGTCGGCGTCTACGAGCTCGAGCCCTACCTGCCGAGCGACATAAGCGCGTACGAAGGCTGCTACTCACCGGCGATAACTGCTTCGGTACAGCCGGTCTCGGTGAACGGCGCGAGCCCGACCTTGAATTCCGGTTCGGGCGAGTCGGCATTGGACGTCGAGATGGCAGTGGGTATGGCTCCTCAGGTCACGGTCGACGTGTACGTGGGATCGGACCTCGGGACGGGAGCTTCCAACGCCGACGCTCTGAGCACCTACGCGGCCATGGTGAACCAGGACGCGGTGAAGGTGATCTCGACCAGTTGGGGCGAGTGCGAACGCGATCTCGGGCCCGCCCAGATCCAAGCCGAGGCCTCGCTGTTCGAACAGGCGGTCGCGCAAGGTCAGACGATCACTGCGCCGGCGGGCGACTCGGGCTCAGAGGACTGCTTCGGGGACGGCACCACCAACGACCAGGTGCTGGCCGTCGACGACCCTGCCACCCAGCCGTGGGTCACCACCGTGGGAGGCACGACGCTCAACTCGTTCGGTCCGCCTCCTTCAGAGCTGGTCTGGGACAACTTCTCGGGCGCCGGAGGGGGGGGAATCTCCTCGATGTGGACGATGCCCACCTGGCAGGTCGGCCCGGGAGTGAAGAACGCCTTCACGAGCTCGGCGTCGTGTCCGATGAGCTCGGGCGCTGGAACCTCCTCTTGTCGCGAGGTGCCGGACGTCTCCGCGGATGCGGACCCGGTCAATTCGCCGTTCGCGGAGTACGTAGGGGGAACCTGGGAAGGAGTCGGAGGTACCAGCATGGGCTCGCCGATGTGGGCAGCTTTGACTGCTCTCGCCGACGAGGGTCAAGCGAGCTCGGTCGGCTTCATCGATCCGGCTCTCTATGCCGCTGGGTGCCTGACCAGTCCTCCGTTCAACGACATCACCGCGGGCAACAACCAGCCTCCGGCTCCGTACCTCCCCACCGACGCGAACGGCGTCCCATTGACCGGCGGCCCGTACTACCCGACTGCCGGCCACTACGACCTGGCGTCCGGCCTGGGCACCCCGATCGCCGGCGCGCTCGTGCCAGACCTCCGGACTCCGGTTGCGTCGCCGTGCTCGACGGGTCCGCCCCCGCCGTGCAACACGAACGACAGGGCCGTGAGCGCTTCCGGGCACTCGGCTCGCGTCATCCAGACGACGAGCCTCGGCTTCACCCCGCTCGCGTCGCCCGTGCGCATCGCCGACACGAGGTCGGGCGCCACCGATCCCTCCAAGTACGCCGGCGACACGCTCTGTCCGGGAGGCTCGCTCACCGTCGACATACCCGCAGGAGACGTGCCGCCGGCGGCCTCGGCGATCGTGGCGCAACTGTCCGCAGTGACACCGACGTCGGGCGGGTTTCTTTCGGTCTATCCGGCAGGTACGCCTGTACCGGGCACCTCGAACGTGAACTTCGTCGCCGGCCAGGACGTGGGGAACCTCGTCACCGTCGCGCTCGGCACCGACGCGACGAACGGATCGCTCGCCGTGTCCGTGCTGAACGGGCCTGCCGGCACGACCGGGCCCGACACCGACATGACCCTGGACCTGTACGGCTATTACGCGCCCCAAAGCGCGGGCTCCGGTGATCCCTATGTTCCTCTGACCCCGGCGCGGATCTTCGACACCAGGCAAGGCTCGGGGCAACCCGGACAAGGCCAGACACTGACCAATGGAGGAAGCGTCCAGGTTCCGGTCCTCGGGCTCGGGGGCGTGCCATCTTCGGGAGTGTCCGCCGTGGTCGTGAACATCGGCGTGACGAACACCACGGCACCGAGCTTCATTCAGGGATACCCGACGGGCTCTCCTCCGTCGTCGTCGACTCCGACGGTCGACCAGAACTGGGTGGGGGGGGAGACGCTTTCGACCAAGGCGATCATCGGAGTGGGCTCGGGGGGTTCGATAACGCTCGCCAACCACGACGCGAACGTCGATGTGGTGGTGGACGTCGACGGCTACTTCGGTGCTCCCGGAGCCTCGGGGGCGCTTCTCAACGTGCTACCGACGCCAGTCCGCCTTGCTGACACCCGCCCGGGAGGAGTTGCGGGAGGAGCGAGCTACTCCGTCGCCGTTGCAGGAACCCAGGGCGTCCCGGCGACCGCGACCGCAGGCGTCCTCGACGTGATCGACCTCGCGACTCAAGGAAACTTCCTGACGGTCTACCCGGCCGGTCAAAGCGCTCCGTTCGCTGCCGACGTCAACTATGTCTCGGCCGACACGGACACGATCGTCGCCAACGCGGCCTTCGGAACGATCGGCTCGAGCGGGTCGGTCGATGTCTACAACGGTCCCTCGACCACGACCTCCGCGAACATCGTCGTCGACGAGTTCGGCTACTTCTCGTAGCCGCCAACCGCGTCAGGTCAGGCGGTCGGCGAGTTAGAAGGCGCTTGCGTAGGAGCTCCGTCGAGGATGCTCTGCCAGTTCCCCTTGGACGGATTCGTCTCACCGGCCGGACCCTTCCCGAACACCGAGAAGACGTTCTCCATGATCCGAGTGAGAGTCGGCGCAGCGGCGGAGATCTGACCGGAGGGGCACACGATGTTGGTCGGCACCTGGGAGCCGGAGAAGAGCCCGTTCACCCAAGCAGCCGTCCCCGTATCGATCACGCCGCCCGCACCCGGGGCGGAGTAGTAGCTCATGTCTGCGTATGCACCGTGCCCTCGGTTAGTGACCGGGGAATGGAACACGAGGTCTACGTTGTCGGGCCCTCCTGACACTCCAGGCTCGTAGCGGTCGTACTCACCCTCGACGATGCTCGAAACGTGTGAGCCGTTGGTCAAACCGGTGCCTGCGAGGACCCACGATGACGCGTCGGCGACGACGTGGTCTGCCGATGCACCGACGTCGACGTAGAGAGCACCCACTAGCGACTGCTGAGGGCGGGGGTCCGGGCCGTCGGGCCAGTCGGAGGTGACCTCAGAAGGGTTGACACCCCACATGGGGTCCTCCCTTTCGAAATCGGACTTGTAGCAGACCTGCTGGCGGAGAGCAGCTCCCGAGCTGGATGGTTGGAAGCGGACGTGCCGGTAACAGGCGTTGGCCCCGAGGAAAGCGAGGTTCACTCCCTTGTCGCGCGCGTTCGTGGCGGCGTCACGCATGGCGCTGGACCAGTACTCGTCGTGCCCAAGGCTGAACAGAGCCTTGTGCTGGGTCAGATATGCCGGACGGAAATGCAGGTCGAGGTCGGTGCTGTAGGTGAGGTCCAACCCGAGCCTCTCCATCAGATGGATGAGAGGAAACTCGTTCCCTATGAAGTCGGCGGCTCCCCATGCCCAGCTGTACGCGTACGGACGATCGAACGAGACCACACGCGATCGTGTCTGTCCGTCTCTTCCGGGTCCGTAGTAGAGCGAGTACTCGCCGAAGAGGTTGTAGGCCTGCCATGTGGTGACGCTGCTCTGGACCACGAACGCGGCCGTGCTCGAGTCGTCACGGACGCAAAGGGGTACGTACCCCTGGGACTGGTTACTGCCGACGAGCTTGAGCAGGTAGGCGCCCGGCGGCCAGTGGCTGGTGACAGGGACAGTGATGGACGGCGACCACTTGCACTCGACCATGTTCGTCGAGGAGCTCGGAGAGGGTGTGGCCTGTGCGATCCCGGGTACCTCGCTCGACGTCCAGACCAGCCTGGCCCCCAGGCCCTGGTAGTAACCCATGCGGTAGGCCTCGAGGTGGAAGGTCGGGCTCGGGGAGTCGACGAAGAGGGTGACCTCGGTCCCCTGCGGGGTGCTCACTTGATTGGCATATCCCTGGATCACCCCGACGCCGGGAGGCGCGTTGACGAGCCAGCCGAGCGTGCCTGGGAGCTTGTTCTCAGCGACGACCCAGCTCGCGGATGGCACGGTCACACCGCTGTCCAGCTCCACCGCCTCTACGGCGCGAGACGCACGCGCCCTGCCCGAAGAGCGCTGAGCGAATTTCGGACGGCGCGATGGAGCTGACCCCGTCAGAAGATCGTCGACCCCGTAACCTGCGGCTCCGAGCACCACGCCGGCACCGAGTCCGGCCAGAAAGCGACGCCTGTTGAGAGTTGCGCGCGAAGGGCGCGCGTGTACAGGCCTTCGAGGTGTTTCCCTGTGCTTCTTCGGTTCGCTGCCCTCCGCGCCGGGCGATTCGTGGTCGGGCACTTGCCCAATGCTACAAGGACCCAAAGCGAGCCCCGGGGCGGAGATTTGCCTACTCCAACTTCCGGTCAGGCAGCGCTCTGTAGGATCGCTCGGATCACGACGGCGGCTCTCGAACTCGTGCTTGCACTTCGACGCGCTCATGCTGGCGGTCGGACGTGAGGGGCGGCAGAGCACCGGAGTACCGCGGGCGATATCGGGGCAAGGTGGCCGTCATATCGGGTGCGTCGAGCGGCCTCGGGCGTCGTCTGGCACTCGACTTGGCGGCCGCGGGCGCGATCGTGGTTGCGGTCGCCCGGCGCGCCGAGCTGCTGGAGAAGCTCGACTCGGAGCTACATGCGCTTTCACCCGGATCCTGCACCAGGCGCTGCGATGTTGCCGAGACCGCTGCGTGGAAGAAGTTGCTCGACGAGGCAGAGGTGGAGTTCGGCAGGATCGACCTGTTGGTCAACAACGCTGCAACCGATCCCGGGGTCCGCCTCGCCGACATAACCGTCCAACACTTCGAGAAGGTCTTCGACGTCAATTTCTTCGCAGCCGTCGCGGGAACCTTGGCAGTGCTCCCGGGGATGGTCGAGCGACAACGGGGGATCATCGCAAACGTATCCTCGGACGGCGGACGTCTTCCTTCTCCGGGCCCGGGCGCATACCCGGCTTCGAAGGCTGCACTGGGTGCGTTCAGCGAGAGCGTGAGCTTCCGTGTTGCAAGGAGCGGGGTCCAGGTGCACGTCGTCTACCCGGCCTGGATGCCCACCGACATGGGACTTGCGGCTTTGCAGCGCGGGCTACGAATGCCCCCGCGTCTGACGCGCCGCACCGAGGAGGAGGTCTCTCACGTGGTGCTCTCGGGCTTAGGGGGGAGGACGCTCGACATAAGTGCGTCGCGTCTCACCGACTTCGCGACGGTCTTCCGCGCCGCTGCGCCCGGCCTTTACCACCGGCTGCGGCGAACATGGTGAGCGGGAACGTTCAATCCCGGAGGGATTTGAGCCGCGGGTAGCGGCGTAGCTTGCCGAGCCTTCCCATGCGTCCTGCGTCCACTCCCACGTCTGCCGCGGCAAGAAGCGCCAAGTCGCCCGCACTGTTGCCGTACGCCCAAAGAAAGGGCGCGCGCCGGTGCGTTTCCGCCCCCCGCCCGACAGCGTCCTCCGTGGGCTCGGGGCCGAGACCTGTGGTCCGCATCCACTCCTCCAACCGAGCGAGCTTCTGGGCGCCCCGGCAGTTCCTTCCGTCGTAGCTGCCCGTAAGAAGCCCGTCGGCGTCGACCTCGAGCCGAGTCGCTACTACGTCGCTCGCTCCCAGCGCTGCGGCCGCCTCGCGCACATAGAGCTCGGGTGACGCAGAGACGATGACCACGTGGTGGCCGCGGCGGCGGTGCCACTCCAGACGTGCGCGTACGTCCGCCCTGGCCCGACGCTGGACGTGGGAGGGCCCAAAGGCTGCTGCGCGTGCGGCGACGTCCTTGATGCTCAGTCCGCGAAGGGTGCGGCGAAAGAGAGCCTCCTTCGCCTCGTCGGCAGCGTGTCCTCCGAACACAGCTGCGCGCGCGAGCTTCGTCGCGAGCGCTATTGCCGCCAACACCACGCGTTTCGCTCCGACCATGGCCACGAGGAACTGCCAGACGCTCCCACCCTTCGTGAGGGTGCCGTCGAAGTCGAAAGCCGCGACTTCGGGCCGGACATCCGTCTCGCTCTCCGGCGCAGGTTGCTTTTCGGGCTGCCTCGCCTGTGCCGGTTCGCTCACCTCAGTCCGCCGCGGGGGCGCGGTCGTGCGACGTCGGCGGGCCGGCGGCTGCAGCGGGAGCTCCGTGGCGCCCGGCACCGGATGCAAATCGAATGGCGCCTTCGGACGTCTCCCCGCTGGAGATGGTGTCGCGCCCGAGCCGAGCCTCTGTGACCATGGCGTCGTGTTCGCTGAGTGCCCACTGTGCGAGAAGAGAGCGTCTGTCGTTGCGCATGCAAGTCTGGGGGAGTGAGGCGAGCTCGTGTGCCAGCTGCACGGCGTCGGCCAGAGCGCGGCCGGGAAGGCTCAAGCGGTTGACGAGGCCCATATGGAGTGCCTCGGGCCCTCCGACCCCGCGGCCGGTGAGGAGGAGGTCGAGTGCCCTGCTCTGGCCTATGAGCCTGGGCAATCGCACAGTGCCCCCGTCCACCAGGGGGACTCCGAAACGTCGGCAGAACACTCCGAGGATCGCGCTCGTCGCTGCGACCCTCAGGTCGCACCACAGAGCGAGCTCGATTCCGCCGGCGACGGCGTGACCTTCGATCGCAGCTATGACCGGCTTGGACAGCTCGAGCCGCGTCGGCCCCATCGGCCCAGGTCCCTCGTCCCTGACCGGGCGCCTGTCCCCGTCAGCCATGGCCTTCAGGTCGGCTCCCGAGCAGAACGTCCCCCCATTGCCAGTGAGCACCGCCACCGAAGCGGTGTCGTCCGCGTCGAAGGACTCGAAGGCCTGGAGTAGCTCGTTGGCGGTCTCCGAGTCCACCGCATTCCGCCGTTCGGGCCTGTCGATGGCGACGACGACTACAGGCCCGTCTCTGGTTATCTCCAGGTTCTGAGAGCCCTCGGCCACAGGACGCATCTTCCCAGAAGAAATCCCGACTTGGTGGGTCGACAATTGCCCCGCACCCCGGTACACTCAACGCGCCGAACCGCAATCCAGGAGGAACAAATGGCCGTACGCCTCGGGGACATCGCCCCCGACTTCACCGCAGACACGACAGAGGGCACCGTGAACTTTCACGAGTGGCTCGGGGATTCGTGGGGGATCTTGTTCTCGCACCCGAAGGACTTCACCCCGGTGTGCACGACCGAGCTGGCGGCATTTTCCAAGGCCAAGGGCGAGTTCGACAAGCGCAACACCAAGCTGATCGGCCTGTCGGTCGACTCCGTGGAGTCCCACAAGTCGTGGGACAAGGACATCGCGGAGACCCAGGGCCAGGCTGTGAACTTCCCGGTCATCGGCGACCCCGACCGCAAGGTCGCGGACCTCTACGACATGATCCACCCGAACGCCAACGACACGCTCACCGTGCGCTCGGTCTTCATCATCGGCGCCGACAAGAAGGTGAAGCTGATCATCACCTACCCGGCCTCGACCGGCCGCAACGTCGACGAGGTCCTCAGGGTGCTCGACTCGCTCCAGCTGACCGCCGACTACTCAGTTGCCACCCCTGTCAACTGGAAGGACGGCGAGGACGTCATCGTCGTGCCCGCTCTCTCCGACGAGGAGGCCGAGAAGAAGTTCCCCAAGGGCTTCAAGAAGCTCAAGCCCTACCTTCGGGTGACTCCCCAGCCGAACAAGTAACCGGACTGCACGAGCAGGCGACCGGGCGTCACACGAGGCGACGCTCGGTCGCCCATCTCGTCAATTGGTGACGGGAGGAGAGCTGGAGCTTGCGCAGCACGGCCGAGACGTGGGACTCCACGGTCTTGACCGATATCGACAGCTCGCGGGCGAGCTCCTTGTAGGTGTAGCCGCGGGCGATCAGGCGTAGCACCTCGCGCTCGCGAGCCGATAGCTGGTCCAGCTCGGGGTCGAAGGTGACCGGGACCTGCTCTGCGGGAAGCGCGGCGAAGGCGTCGAGAACGAAGCCGGCGAGTCTTGGGGAGAACACAGCGTCGCCGGCAGCAACACGTTGCACGGCGTCGACGAGCTCTGGGCCCGAGATCGTCTTCGTGACGTATCCCCGCGCTCCTGCGCGTATGACCGCGATGACATCCTCGGGGGCGTCCGACACCGACAATGCGAGGAACTTGACCTCGGGGTGACGGGCCTTCACCGGCTCGATGACGAGCTGCCCTCCACCGCCTGGGAGGTGGACGTCCAAGAGCACCACATCGGGCTCGCGTTCTGAGATCAGCTCGATGGCAGGCTCCACGTCATCGGCTTCACCGACCACCTCGACCGCGTCGCCCAACTCTGCTTTGACTCCGGCCCTGAACAAACCGTGGTCGTCGACCAGGAAGACCCTCACCAGCGTTCCCTCGCCGGGCGGTGGTCCGCTCATGTCCTAGCCGGCTTCCCGTTCTGTGAGTGGTCCGAGCGGCTCGAGTGGTTCCCGTGGTTCGAGTGGTCCGCGCTGGAGCGCGAACCGCTCCTGGGCATCTTGAGCATGACCTCTGTGCCCAGCCCCGGTGTCGTCCGCACCTCGGCCTGCCCTCCGTGGCGGGCCATGCGTCCGTAGATCGACTCCTTCACACCGCGTCGGTCGGCCGCTATCTTCTCCTCGGAGAAGCCGACGCCCCTGTCGCGCACGAACATCGAAACCTCGTCGGGTTCGACCTCGACGAACAGCGACACGAAGTCAGCTTGCGACCACTTGGCGGCGTTCACCGTCGCCTCGCGGCCGGCCTCCATCATCGACCTCAGATCGTCGTTCAGTTCGCAATCGCCGACGACCACCGCCTCGACTGGCACCTCGTGCAGCGCTTCCACTTCGCGCTGGATCCTCCTCACCGCCGTGCCGAGCGTTGCGTCCTCGTCCTCGCCCGTTCCTGGCACCTGACCCTCGAAGAGCCACGAGCGCAGCTCCCGCTCCTGGGCACGAGCAAGGCGGACGACCTGATGCGGCTGGTCGGCCCGACGCTGGATGAGTGCCAACGTCTGAAGGACCGAGTCGTGCACCCGCGTCGCGATGTCTGCACGCTCTTCGGCCAAGGCTCTCGCTTGGCGTTCGTCGAGCAGGTCCCTCGCGATGTTCAACCACCACGGGCCGAACACGACCACTGCACCCGCGACGACCAACAGCACGCCCCCGAGCGGCCGCAGCAAAGCGCGGTGGGGTCCGTCGGTAATGGCCCAGACTCCTCCGGCCACGATCGCCGCGCCCACCACGATACGAAGCACGAGCAGCCGTCTAGATCCGCGTCCGGTGAATCCGAGGCGGGCGAGGGGACGAAGCACGCGCTCCATGAGGGCGCGCTCCTCGCTGCCGACGTTTCGCCACAAGAGCACGAAGCCGCCGGCCCCGATGCAGATCGGGGTCGCGAGGGTGCCGACCCACCCGGCTCCGAGCGACGACGAGATGACGAGAGCCAGCACGAGCACAGGGATGAACGAGAGGGCTAGTGCAATGCCTCGCCAGTCGCCCACTGCCCGGTTCGCGATGCTCGAGCTCTCGCCTTCGACCGGGACGAGGAGCCACGCTCCGATGTAGAGCGCAACCCCGAAGCCGCTCATCAACGACGAGAGCACGAATCCGAGCCGCACGACGGTCGGGTCGATCCCGAACTTGCGCGAGACGCCTGTCGCCACCCCCCCGAGCAGGCGGTCGTCATGGCTGCGCCGAAGGGGCCCGGGCTGTCGCGCTGCCCTCCACCAGCGGTGACGCCCGTAGTGGCGGTGACCGACCCAGCGTTCGCTCATGGCCCGTGCCTCGGGGTCTTGGTCGGGCCCGCCCGAGTCGGCCGGCTCCACCCACCAGCGGTCGGCTGCGCAGCCCCGCCGCCAGGAGTGGCGGTGCTCACGGCGCTGCTGCCAGTACTCCCACGCGGCGCTGACCAGGGGTTCGATGGTCTCGCGACGCGTTCCCCGCCCCTGCGATGGTGGTGGTGGCGGCGGGGGCGAAGGCGCTGACGGCGGTTCGGGCGCAGAGCCTCTCGAGCTGTCTATACCTCATGATCGCGCCTGGTGGGCCGGGTGGCCATCAGGGGGAACCCTTACCTGTGCTCGGGGCATCGGGGAAGAACCAGGGTCGTTCCCGATTTTCGGGAAGACCCGG
>Ga0116217_10001307_pt1 | contig 24240 bp, 28 predicted proteins | sample Sb_taG_6_FD_89697 | JGI IMG/M metagenome (GOLD analysis project Ga0116217, IMG submission 89697) | Peat soil microbial communities from Weissenstadt, Germany - Sb_50d_4_PS metaG | ecosystem: Environmental > Terrestrial > Soil > Wetlands > Peat | place: Germany: Weissenstadt | collected 2010-09-21 | reverse complement strand
TGAAACCACCTGATAGCCCATCCGGGCAGCATCAGACACCAAGCCGCAAACCACGGCTGGATCCAACTCCGTCCGCACCCCAGGTCCTGAGCTGGAGTAACAGTGTTCACAGCAAAGGTTACAGCGGAGGGAAGGGTGCAGTTGGACAATTCGCTGCCCGGTCGGGCCACAGGTCTTCGTTCGATTGGGCGAGACTGCGTTCATACAGACCGCGATTCAGTTCTAAGCGGCGATGCCCGTCGCAGTGGTAGCTGTCGTTTGTACTGTCTCCCCCAAGTCGACATTCACCTGGAAAATCTCCGGGTTCGGGATGCCGTAGGGGAACACCGATACTCCACGCAGCCGTGGCGTGTTGGTGAGAATGTGGTTGAGGACCGTGGTCAGTTCTTCCGTGTTCACCAGTGCCTGGACCTGCAATCCATCCACGATGGGCGGTTGGCCCTTGGGATAGACTCGCAACTGATCCAGCCCTCCATCATTAAGCCCGACCACGATGCGCACCAGTTCGTTGAGGTTCTCTTTGTCCAGGCCGCTGAAGCGCAGAGCGCGGATCAACTCTTTCTCCAGAGACTCCGAACGTTTGGTTGTCTTGTCAGTACCCATTGCGATACTCCTTTCCGGTTGGGGAGGCGTTGCCGGCACGCAGCTTAGGATGAGCCGCGCGCGCTCCGCAAGCTCCACGGGTTGGGTTGATCCCGGATTATTCAGGTCCCACGTGCAATTCCGGGAGGTAAGGTGTTCGCAATGTTAGCACGGGGTTTCCTGCAGGCGGCGCGAATTTCTTTTGCTTGTCCCGAAACGGGACAGGACTCGGAAATGAGTTTGGCACCACCTGCCTTTACGCCGATGCCGCCGGGCACCACGCGCCGCTCTCCCAACTCTTGAACTTCGACCGCTGCCCTTGTTCGAAGGCGCAAAGGCTGGCCATGCTCACGGATATCTCATCATCCGCCAGCGCCTGCCCGATCAACTCCTTCGAGCCTTCACCGGCTTGCTCCAGCATCGTGCGCGCCAGCACGCGCACGATTTCATCCGATGAAGCCAATGCCCGGATCAGTTCGCGCCCGGCCTGCTCTTGACCGAATTGTGCCCACACCATCCCGCATAAGACCAGATAGTTCGCATCCATAATTGCCTCCCCGTCCCCACTGTCGCTTCGAGTCTCATCTATAGAAGCGACAAACTTGACACGAATGTGTCAACTTATTGTGAAAATCAGATGACAATCGAATCACAGATCCTGTAATCAGCTTGCTTCTTTGAAAGGTCGCCGGAACAATCCAACAGTCCTAACGGGGCGAGGCTCGATTTTCATTTGTTACTGACCGCGTACTACTTTCGTAACTGGCCGAACTTGAAGCCGGAGAACTACCCTATTCCGCGGGGGTTTACACAGACATGATCAACAAAATCTCGAACTCGCTTTTGATCCTGGCAGTCGGTGGCCTGCTGTTCGCCGGTTCCGCCATTGCCCAAACCACAACCTCGGGCGCCGGACCGGGTGTCGTCGACCCTGGCCATCCCCGGGTGAACCAGGTGAACGGTCGCGAAACCCGGCAGCAGAATCGCATCGCCAACGGTGTCAAGAACGGCTCCCTGAGCCCGAAACAAACCAGCAATCTGGAGAAACGCGAAGCCAACGTGCAAAACCGTGAGCAGAAAGACATGGCGGCGCACAACGGTCACCTCACCAAAGCAGAACAAAATGGGATTAATCGCCAGCAGAATCGCATCAGCAAGAGCATCTACAAGGACAAGCACAAATAGGCTTCTCCCCGATCCGAAATCCCACGAGGGCTGACCCGCGGAGTTTGGCGTGTCAGCCCCGACCGCCGGGGCCTACTCTCCCGCGCCAAACATAACGATCGGCAGCGTCGGCGCGGACGAGCCACTCTCCGGTTCCACGGTGATCGCGAAAGCCTTGGCCTCCACGCCCTTGGGAAGCGGTGGGTTGATCACGGTCGCGCTGCCGTGCGCATCCGGCTTGAAAACCCCGGCAGGAATCGGCGCACCGTTGGTCGGAATCAGCCACAACTCATACGCCTTCTGCGTCGGCAATGCCTGGAAGTTGCTAGCCAGGAAAATCAAACTCGACCGATCGCGAACATAAATTGCTTTGCCTTGCGGCTGCGGCGGAGTCTTAGCCGCAACCAGCGTCACCCGCATCGCATCGGTCGCGGTCAGTGTGGACACCACTTCGCGAGCCCGCTGCAACTCCGCCAGTTGCTGGCCCGACTCATTCTGCAAACCAGCAATCCGTCGCTGCAGATCCGAGTTCTGCAGCCACAAGGCGATCAGTCCCACAGCCAATGCGGCTGCCGCTACCCAGGGCACAAGAGTCCACCAACCCCGCCGAGCCGGAGCCGTTGCCCGCCGCGGTTCGCGCGCCACCGCCTCCAGCAACCGCTGACGCGCCCGCCGCGGCGGCGTTGGCCCCGCCGTCGACAAAGCCATCAACGCCATGTCACCCCGCAATTGCTCCAACTCGCGGCGGCAGCCGGCGCACCCTTCCAGATGCTTCTCCAGCGCCACGCGCTCCTCACCCTGCAACACACCGAGGGCGTGAAGTGCGAGATCCTCCGCGAATTGTTCGTGCACGCTCATGTCGCAAAAGCCTTGCGCAGCGCCAGTAGTCCGGATCGAATGCGAGTCTTGATGGTCCCCAACGGCTCTCCGGTCTTGGCTGAAATCTCGCTGTGCGAGAGTCCTTCGAAGTAGGCCATCTCCAAAGCCTGCCGTTGCGCCGAAGGCATCGCTCCCAGCGTCCCCCGCACTTTTTCCATGGCCCGCGCCCGCTCCGCATCGCCCGCCAAATCGGGTTCGACCGAGACCACCACATCCGCAATATCCGTCTCCGGACGCCGCTTCCGCAGCCCATCAATCGCCCGATGCCGCGCGATCACCGCCAGCCAAGGCCCCAGGCTGCCCCGGCTCGAATCGAATAACCCCGGGTTGCGCCACAACTGCATAAACACTTCCTGCAACACGTCCTCGGCCGCGCCGGTATCGCCCAGCACGCGCAGAGCGACCGAGTAGACTACGGCCGAGTACCGGTCGTACAAAGCCGCCATCCCACTCTCGTCACCCGAGCGGATCGCCGACAGCACCGCAGCGTCAGTCCGATCTCCTTTTAGCTCAGCGCCAGACAATCAGGGGATCTCTTTCCATTTGAAGTACGGATTGCAAGCCAAGGCTGGATTGCAGAGTCAGCCCGCCCTCCGAATCGCTTTCAACGCGAAACCATAACAGCATTGCGAATCCAGGACAAGCCACAACAACGGTGTAGCGCGGACACTCCTGTCCCCGTGCCGCTACCGGCATCGCTTGTGTCGGGACGGACGGCTCGCCCCTCCCGCTCTCAATCCTCGCAGCATGGTGTCCCGAAAGTTCGCCTCCTAAGTCCGCGCTGTCCTCCTGAGCAAGGCGAAGGATCTATGCACTTTGCCTGCTGCACCTACGCCGCCTACGTCGCCTGGAACAAACGTGCAGACGTCTGCCGAGTATTTCTGGGACACCATACGAGCGGGCTGCGGAAAAACTCTAATTCGGTTTTGGGAACAGCACGACTTGATGCCGTGCCTAACCAGTCTAGGGAACGGGACCGCGTCCCGGTCGGTAAGTGTTTTCCTTTGTGAACCTTAGTGTCCCCCGTGGTCAGAGACCGTGTCTCCGTCCCGCTTCCCACCTCCACCCTGACTTCGGCACTAATCCCAACTTTCCAAAATCTTGTCAAGCCCCCTTTTCCCTCCAATTCCCGCTACGCCCTTCATTCCATGGCAGAAATAAAGTTCCAAAAATGGCGGGTTTACCCCCTCGAATGTGCTAACCTATATCTATAAGACCAAACAAAGGCGCAGCCAATAGCTGCGCCTTTTCTTTTTTCTACCCGAAAGGCACTCATTCATGGAACCGTCAAAAGCCGCCCCGCGCCCACCCATCCACCGCAACACCAAGCGCACCGGAGAACTCTCCGAAGCTGCCTTCCTGCTCAAAGCCGAAACCCTCGGCTTCCACTTGGCCAAGCCTTGGGGAGACAGCGAGCGTTACGACTTCATCCTCGACACCGGCGCTCGCATCTGGCGTGTGCAAATCAAATGCACCGAAGTCCTCCGCGCCCGCGGCTACGACGTCCAACCCATCTACAGCATCTACGGTAAAGGCAAAGTCGTCTACACCGCCGCCGACATCGACCTCCTCGCCGCCTAGATTCTCCCCCTCAACGTCTGGTACGTCCTCCCAATCGAATGCTTCACCCCAAACAAAAGCCTCCGTTTCTATCCCAACGCCGTCTGCAAACGAGCCCGCTGGGAACAATACCGCGAAGCCTGGCACTTACTCGACCCGAACCCCCGCCTCCTGTAGCGCGGACACTCCTGTCCGCCGCCGTTGACCCAGAATTGAAGTCCGTCTTTAGACGATTGTCATCCTGAGGCAGCGGAGTCGCACGCGCAAGCGAGCGACTCCCAACCAAGGATCTCTGTACTCCCACGCCCCAGACGCAAGTCTTCGAGGCCCGTTTCATGACCGGATTCGTGGAAGGGCACGGCTTCAGCCGTGCCGCCAAGCCCCAGATTCGATTCAGGCCCCGCAGAGCCTGCCCTGAGCGAAGTCGAAGGGGACCAACGCTCTCCAGTTCGCTCCGGATTCCCTTGACTCCCCGAAATCCCCGGAGTATGTTTCTCCTTCCCCCAGATTTAGGGCCCCGAAGTGTCCCCGTCGTAGTTGTGTGTTCCAGCATCAAGGAGACCGCATGAAGCATGTGCTCGCCGCTGTCCTTTGCATCGCAATTCCCCTCGCGATGTTCGCCGCAGAAAACGGCTACAAGGTTACCTACGACGGAGGCTCGCTCCCCGACACCAAGGCCGGGACCGGCGTGAAAATCTACATCGAAGCCAACCAGATCCGGCTGGCGAAAGATAACGCAGACGTACTAAAGATTCCCGCTTCCGCCATCACCGAGATCAGCTACGGACAGGACGTTCACCGCCGAATCGGCACCGCGGTTGCGGTCGGCGTCTTCACCCTGGGCGTGGGCGCATTGATCGCCCTCAGCAAGTCCAAGAAACACTACATCGGGTTGATCTGGGCCGACGGAGACAAAAAGGGCGGCCTCGCCTTGCAGTGCGATAAGAACGACTACCGCGGCATCCTCGCCGGCTTAGAAGGCGTATCCGGCAAGAAAGCCGTCGACTCCGAAACCATGACCGTCAAGAACTGAACCAATCACCACCACCGCCTCGACGGACGATTCGGCGACAGCCCCCACGTCCATTTGTGACTAATCCTCCACAGGCCTACATGTGCTATGTTTGGTGCGACCAACCAAGTCAAATGGGGCATGACCTCACCTTCGTCGATCTTTTCTGCGGGATTGGTGGCATGCGCCTCGGCTTCGAGCAGGCCGGATGCGAATGCGTCTTCTCCTCCGACTGGGACAAGTACGCGCAGCAGACCTACGCGGCGAACTTTGGTGAGGTGCCTGTCGGGAACATTCGTGAAATAGATTCTTCGTCGATCCCCGATCACGACATCCTAGTTGGAGGCTTCCCGTGCCAGCCGTTCTCGATCTCCGGTGTATCGAAAAGAATAGCCTTGGGCGTGCGCACGGCTTTGCTGACAAAACTCAGGGTACGCTGTTCTTCGAGGTTGCGCGAATAATTAGTGATAAGCGCCCTTCCGCGTTCCTGCTCGAAAATGTCAAGCACCTTGTCCGCCATGACAAGGGCAGGACGATGGAAACCATCCTCGAAACGCTGTCAGGCAATCTTGGCTACCGCGTGTACGAACCAAAAGTTCTCGACGCCCGGCACGTCGTGCCACAGCAAATCAACCACAATTAATGTGACGGTTGTCACAGCTTGGTGACCCTTGCCACTGTGATGATGAGGAAGCCGCGATAGCGGCGCAAGAATCCAGCCCACGGCGCAAGCCGTGGGTAGGCAAGAACGAAGGGAGAAGCCCCGGCAGGGGCGAAAGGCGCCTGTCTCATACTTCTGGCAATATTCTGCTGCATCTGATCTTCAGCACCCAAGGGCGGCGTCCCGTGATTAAGCCAGAGTTTCGTAAAGATTTGTTTGCTTACCTCGGAGGCATCATCCGCGAAATGCAAGGAACGGCGCTGATCATTAACGGCGCCGCCGATCATGTTCATCTGCTCGTCCGCATTCGACCAGCCCAGTCCGCCGCGGAAATCGCTCGCGTGATCAAGGCGAACTCCTCCAAATGGGTCCGCGCGAAATGGAGCCCTGCGTTTGCTTGGCAAACCGGATACGGAGTGTTCAGCGTCAGCGAATCGAACGTCGCAGCGGTCACAAAATACATCGCCGAACAGGAAGAACATCACAAGACGCATACATTTCAGGAGGAGTTCTTAGCGTTCCTCAAGAAGAACCACGTCGAATACGATGAGAGATACGTTTGGGGCTAGCTTCTTTCGCCCCGGATGGGGCTCGTCGGCTTCCGCTTCGTACCCACGGCTTGCGCCGTGGGCTGCAGTCTTGCGCCGCCTTCGCGGCTGACAGTCGTAGGCTATGTTTGTGTCCCGAAGGACATGTGAGCACAGTCGCCACTAGGCCCTATCTGCAATGGTCCTGTGCTATCCTTTTGCGACGTATGCCGCGCCGTGATTGGACTCGCGCAGAGCTTATTGTTGCCTTTAACCTCTACTGCAAAATTCCCTTCGGCCGAATCCACATTCGGAACCCTCTGATCATTGAACTAGCCAAGGCCATCGGTCGCACGCCATCGGCTGTGTCGTGGAAGCTCGCAAACTTCGCGCGGCTAGATCCGGCGTTAAAGAGGCGCAACATTGCGGGCGCGACGCATGGAGCACAGGCAGAAGTTAATATCTGGAACGAGTTCAACAACAACTGGGAGAGCCTAGCGTTTGAGAGCGAGCGCTTACTGGAGAACATGACCGGACGCACTCCCGAGGTCGTTGAAGAGACGCAAACATTCCCGGAAGGCGGAACTCGCGAAACACTCGTTCGAGCGCGAATAAATCAGGGCTTCTTCCGCGCCGCTGTGTTAGCTGCCTATGGAGTTCGGTGCTGCATTACCGGGCTTTCCATTGCGCAACTCCTGAACGCGAGCCACATCGTGCCGTGGGTGGTCGACGTGAAAAACCGAACGAATCCTCGGAATGGGCTCTGCCTTAACGCCATTCACGACCGAGCTTTCGACTGCGGGTTGCTGACCGTCACGCCCGACCTGAAGATCAAGCTCTCGCCCAAACTAAAAGTCAAAGCTGCCGACACAGCAGTTCAAGAGTTCTTCTGGCGATTCGAAAACGCCTCTATTTCCCTTCCTCGTCGTTTTGCGCCTGATGAGACGTTTCTGCGATACCATAATGAAAAGATCTTTTCCAGCCGATAGAGCCTTTACTGATGAGCAACATTAAATTGCATTATCTCTACCGCGACGGCAGCAACTACAAGAAATGGGCCGACATTGTGTTCCTCAACCCTGACAACTTGCCCGCGGAGGTCGTTACGAGAGGACTACGGGAAGGCTTTTTGGAGGACGGCATCTTCATCGCCCACCAAGTTCGCATCCCTGAGGTCTTTCTTGCCGCTGAAGACCAGGCGGGTGGCCCGGGCGTTCGCGCAGCCGATGAATTTGACTTGGGGTGCCCCGTTCTTTCGCGTTCTGTGCGAAAGGGCGGGTGCCAGCAGCATCGCAATGACGGCGTCCCACGTTCGCTTTTTCGAGACCTCGCTGAGCACGATGCACCATAATGGTGTATACTGGTGCTACTGTGGCGACGGCAAAACGAGCTCACGCAAAAGCAGCGCGCACAAAGCATGTCCGGCGAAGTGTAACCTTGCCGCCCAAAATCGCCAGACAGGTCGAGAGCTTGGCCCGGCAGCGCGATCTCAGCGACAATCGCGTGCTGGTGGAACTCATCGAGCAGGGAATCGAAGCCCAACGACAAAAAGAGAAGGCGTTTTTCCAGTTGGCGGAACGCTTCCGCGCCGCCAGCGATCCGGAGCAGGCCAAGCAGTTGGGAGACCAACTGGGACGATTCGTGTTTGGTGAATAATGCCCGGGTTGACCGAATGAAGATCGAGACCTGGTCCCGGCTTCCCGCCGCCATTCGTGACCACCTGGTCGAGCGCATGCACGACCGCAACATCGGCCTCGAAGACCTCAACCAGTTGCGAGTTTGGATGGAATCGAAGCCAGATGTTCCTGACGGGCCATGGTACAAGGAATTTGGCTCATTCAAGTTTTGCGGTGAAGGCAAGTACCCCAAGACGTTCCTTCTGCCAGGGCAAGTGGCGAAAGGACAGAAGCTTTAGCCCTTAACCTGTCGATCGGGTGCTCCACGCGTCGCGGCTTTCGAGACGCGGGAAAGCGGGGAATACCAACCGTCCGAAGAACGACTTTGTTTCAGATCTTAGCTAAAAGCCAGAAGTTAAAACCCCACAGCCAAACCCTAATCTACTCAATCACTTACACCCATCCAATGCAGCATTCCACCACTAAACCGCGATTTTGCCCCTTTCATTGGGTTGCGCGTGTCATTCCCGCATTGCCTTCAATAAGATAGTCACACCAAGAAGCCCAAGGAGAGGTTCATCGAGAAGGCCTCTCCTAATTGAGCTGCGCTATTTGAACCGCGCCAGCGAAGCTCAAGCAATGAAGGTTCAGGAGTGAAGGTCAAACTGGGGTGAGTTCTACAGGTTCAACCGTTTTGAGGATTTGAGTTTGTGGATTCACCGAGGGAAAAGTGGCAGAGGCCTGACTTGCCATAATCCCAAAGCAGGGAAAGCGAGAGGACATGCATAAGCCAGTGAAGTATGTGGAGAAAGCAGTGACCGTGGCCGCCAGAGGCGCATGGGCGGTATTCGAGCGGGCGAACCGGATCAAACAGAATCCTTCTCCCAGGCCCAAGTGGTCGGATAAGCCGCTGCTTAAGTCGTATGAGAAGACCAAGCCTCCACTGGGCTGGCCGCGGACTACGGACTCGCTGTGTCCGCGGTGTGTGCCGGAAATTCGTCAGCAGATTCTCGATGGCGAACTGCCGGTCGAAATCTTGTCGAACGAAAAGGTTGGCGAGATCAAGGCGCAGATCATCGAGCGCGACGGCAAGATCCTGATGGTGAAGGATTGCGAAAAACATGGTCACTTCGAAGATGTGATGTCGATTGACACCGACTTTTCGCGCCATCTCGAAGAAGTGTTTCCTGGCCGCGACATTGTCGCGCACAATGATGAGAAGTTGCACCACCACGGTTCGAGCACGGTGAAGTATGGGCGCGGCTCGGTGCTCACCATCGACCTGACCAACCGCTGCAATATGATGTGCGATCCGTGCTTCATGGACGCCAACCAGGTTGGCTTCGTCCACGAATTGAGCTGGGAAGATATCAAGACCATGCTCGACAATGCGATTACGATCAAGCCGCGGCGACAGATGTCGGTGCAGTTCTCCGGCGGCGAGCCCACGCTTTCGCCATATTTCCTGGATGCCGTGCGCTACGCCCGCAAGGTCGGATACAACAGCGTGCAAGCTGCCACCAATGGAATTGAATTCGCGAAGAGTTTGGAATTTGCGCAGCAAGCCGCCGAAGCCGGAATGCGCTACGCCTATCTGCAATTCGACGGCATCGGAAACGCCGCCAACGCCCACAGAAAAGTCGGCAACCTGTTCGACGTGAAGTTGAAAGCCATCGAAAACCTGCACACCGCCGGAGTCGAAATCGTTCCGGTCGTGACCATCGTGAACGGTATCAACAACGAGCAAGTCGGACGCATCATCAAGTTCGCTCTCGACAATCCCAAACGCATCGGATTCTTGTCGTTCCAACCCGTAAGTTTCACCGGCCGCGACGAAGCCGTAACGGATGACCGCCGCGAAGCCCAGCGCTATACGCTCTCTCACCTAGCCCACGACGTAAAAAATCAAACCGGCCTGGGCGAACCCGCACGAGATTGGTTCCCCATCTCGTTCATGGGAACCTTCAGCGACTGGGCCGACCTGATGCACGTAGAAGACAAAAACAACGACTGGGGCCAGTTGTCATGTGGTTGCCATCCGAATTGTGGGACGGGGATGGCTGTGATGATCGATAAGGAGACTAAGGAGGCGGTTCCGGTTACGGCGTTTCTGAAGGGCGATCAGTTGGCTCGGGATATTCAGAAGGTGAATGATGCGGCGCGAGGGAAGTTTTTGACGATTGTGGGGATGGCTTTGTGTTTGATGAAGAACTACGATCCGTTCCAGTCGCCTACTCATTTTAAGTTGATGGACCTTTTGAAGAAGTTTGATAAGAACTTTAATGCGACGGGGAAGAATTATGGGAAGGTTGGTCCGGACCGGACGATTGACGACGTGATGAAGCGGCGGCAGGACCGGTGGAATTTCCTGTTCATCGCGGGGATGTGGTTTCAGGATTTGTTTAACTACGATTTCCGGCGGACGGAGCAGTGCATCATTCCTTATGCCACGCAGGAAGGTGAGATTTCTTTCTGCGCTTACAACACCGGCGTGGGCTGGCGGAACATTATCGAGAAGATGCACATGACGGCTACGCTTACCAAGTGGTACGAGGAGCACGGGCGGCATGAGATCTTTGCGGGCGGCAAGAATGTGAAGATGGAGTCGACGGCGCACTCTCTGTTGCTTAAAGATGAACTGGTCACCAATGAAGAGCAGCATGATCTCGACAAGCTTGGCATTGCCAAGAACTCTCGGGAAGAGAAGTTGCGGGCGCGGGATGCGAAGCAGCAGGCTGGCGGAAACGGCAAGGCCCGTGGTCCGCAAAAGGATGATGCGGCTTACAATGCGCGCATGGCTGCGCTCTATCGGGAAGTCGTGTTACAGGAAAAGCCCATCGTCACGGAGAACGGGTTTATTCCGCTGGGGGCTTTGACTGCCTCGAAGGCGAAGGTGGACGTGGGTGAGGCGGTCTTGGGGGATTGAGTTTTTGAGAACCTTTCATCGCGGAGTTCGCTGAGAAAATTCGCGGAGTTCACAGAGACTGGGCTCAATGCTTGAGAGTTACGATGTTTATGGAAAAAAGGCCGCTAACTTTGGCGGCCTTTTTTCTTCGCATCGGCCAGTTTCTCACTCCGACCCAAAGCTCTCCCTGAGGGTGGCGGGCGAGTCGCCCGTCACCACACGGGGCTGAGATCAAAGGCAGCGGACCGGAGTGTCCGCTCTACATCTTATGGAGATGCCGATTACGCTGGCCCAAGTGGAAGAGGCGCGGCGCAACATTGCTCCCGTGGCTTTGCGGACGCCGCTGGTGCGGTGCAACGTGGATACACGTGCGGAATTGTATTTGAAGCTGGAAAACCTGCAGCCGATTGGGTCGTTTAAGATCCGAGGGGCGGCGAACGTGATGGCGCGGACTCCGCGGGAGCAGTTGGAGCGCGGAGTGCTAACCGCTTCGGCCGGCAACATGGCTCAGGGGGTGGCGTTTTGTGCGCGGCGGATGGGGGTTCGGGCGACGATTGTGGCTCCGGAGACGGCTCCGGCAACGAAGATTGCGGCGGTGGAGCGGATGGGCGGGCGGGTGATCAAAGTCCCGTTTGCCGAATGGTGGCGGACTTTCGAGACGCGATCTTATCCAGGAGTGGAGGCCACTTTCATTCATGCCTTTGATGATCTGGACGTCATGGCGGGCAATGGCACGATCGCGTTGGAATTGTTGGAGGACTTGCCTGACTTGGAGGCTGTGGTAATCCCGTGGGGTGGTGGGGGTTTGTCGTGCGGCATCGCGGCGGTGTTGCGGGCGCGAGCGCCGCGGGTGCGGATCTATGCGGCGGAGATCGAAACCGGGGCGCCGCTGGCGGCATCGCTGGCTGCGGGCGAGCCGCGCACGGTGGAATACAAGCCGTCATTCGTGGACGGCATTGGCAGCAAAATGGTGTTTCCGAATATGTTGGAACGCGCGCGGCGGGTGCTGGATGGGTCGCTGGTTGTGACCCTGGCGGAGGCGGCGCAGGCCATGAAACTGGTGGCGGAGCGGAACCGCGTGATTGTCGAGGGGGCGGCGGCTTGCGCGGTGGCGGCGGCTCTGTCGGGCCGGGCGGGCTCGGGAAAGATTGTGGCGATCGTGTCCGGGGGAAACATCGACTTGGATAAGTTTGCTCAGATTGTTGGGCAAGCTTGATGGGATGAGAAAGTCGGCGAGTGATGTAACTTTTCTTGGCTTTGTGAGACGATGTGCCGGTACGACACGCGATCCCAAATCGTAAGAAGGAGAGAACTGCCATGAAGCACAAGGATCTTTTCATGGTACGGTGCATTTTCGCGATCGTGCTGATGATCGTGGCGCTTCGCGCGGGGGCGCAGCAACGAGAAGTGCCGCCGCAAGCTGTGGCGCGCATTCAGAAAGAGGTGCGCCACGAACTGGTGATGCTGCCGTTTCTGACGGTGTTTGACAACCTGGCGTATAAAGTCGACGGCTACAACGTGAGCCTGCTGGGGCAGGTCACGAAACCGGTGCTGAAATCGGATGCCGAGTCGGCGGTGAAGAGAATCGAAGGCGTGGAAAAGATCGATAACCAGATCGAAGTACTGCCGCTTTCGCCTATGGACGACAGGCTGCGGCAGAACTTGTACCGGGCCATCTATGGATATCCGGCACTGCAGCGCTACGCGATGCCGGTGCTCAAACCTATCCGGATCATTGTGAAGAATGGACACGTGACGCTGGAGGGAGTTGTAGACAGCGAGGCGGACAAGAATATTGCGGGCATCCGAGCCAATGGCGTTCATGGAGTATTCTCGGTGACGAACAATCTGGTGGTAGCGAAGTGAAGTTGCGGGATGCCGCGACAAGTCTCTGCGCCGCCCAAGGGTGAGCTTTTCAACGGCCTGTTTTGAAGTCGTGCACTGACACGGATCCTGCGGAGCTTCGCTCGGCCGCCCGGACGGGGGCGTCCGGGGCTACGTGGGGATCGCGAGATCTGCGCGCGCAGCCTCGGGGGACGTTTTATCTCCGATTCATCGTTTAATCCAGGGGGAGAATTCGGCGTGGATGAATTGCTTTACCCCGTCTCTCCCAGTGAGTCGCCACCAGAGTTTTCCGCCTTCGCGCTCCAGGCGAATGCTGATATCGAAGAATGGGCAGCAGGCGCGTTCGAGGGGAGTGAATTCGGTCAGGGCCTGGTAGGTCGAGGGGTCGTAGGGGAACTCGAACTCAAAGCCGTCAGGCAGCTCCTGGATGCCGAAGACGGACGAACGCAGAGTCTTGCCAAGTTCCTGTTGCCGTTTGCGCTGCTCCGGGGTCAGGGCCGTGCGGTCGCAGAAGAATGGAGTTTCCGGTTTGGCGTTTGCCGGAGTCGGGGGCTGGGCAGCCGCCTGGCGTTCGGAAACGATGTGTGAAAATGCGTATCCGCCCAGGATGGTGACAGTGATTGCGGCGATCAAGAATGTTCTCATGGGTTCTCCTCAGCGGGTGTGCATTGCCCGCTAGCAGAACCTTACAACTTAAAGTCGACTTTAAGGCAAGGGTTATGTTTGTAAATTATTTGTCAATTCACTGGGGGCAATAGGTAGAGGTCGGTCAGCCCAGCATGCGTGACGGATCAAGACAACGAAAAGCCAGGGGCAGTTCCCAGTTCCCGGTTCTCAGTTGCGGTCGGTCGATGGCGTGCTTCGGGGCCATCGGGTAGCGGCTTCGCGGCAGGCTTGGTCTAAAATGCGGACATGCCGCAATTGACCATTTCCCAGGTGGCGCGACAGGTTGGACTGCAGCCGTCGGCGATTCGTTATTACGAACGGATTGGAATACTTCTTCCGGCGCTGCGGACCGGTGGGCAGAGACGTTACGACACTAGCGCGCTTCACCGGTTGGCTGTAATCCAACAGGCCCGGCAAACCGGTTTCAGTCTGGATGAAATCCGGGAGCTGTTTTTTGGCTTTCAGGATGCTGCTCCGGCGTCGCAACGCTGGCAAAAAATGTCGCGTCGGAAACTGGCGGAGCTCGAGGAGTTGATGGAGCAGATAAAGACGATGCGGCGATTGCTCCAAAAGATGATGAACTGTTGCCGTTGCGATACTTTGGATCAATGTGGCAGGGGGATTCTTCGCAAAGGGTTGGCCGAGGTGACTGTGAGATCTCTGCCGATTACTCGCCGCACTGGACGGTAGGCTTTCACAAGGTCGCTGAGCTGGGGCGTTGACGACGAGGTGGAATTCCCTGCTGCAGCGTCGGCAGCGTTGACTGGTAAGGTCCGACTTCGCTTAGGTTTCGCTTTGCGTCCGATAGGTACCGCTTAAGCTTCGTGCTTTTGCTGCTATTGTTTACAATACAAGGATTATCCACAATGAGGGACTCGATTCAGATGCCCAGGTCTCGGGGACAAGGCGGGAGTTGAAACAATCGAACCACAACTCGGGTGACGGCGGGGCGGCTTCGCGAGTGTATTGGCGGGTGGAAGGCAGCCTTCTGGAGTTGACGACCGTGCGTCCGATCGCATTCTTTACCTGGAACGGGCAAACTTTTATCGAGCGCTGGATGCGGCGGGGGTCGGTCTTGTCGATGGCGGTGCTGCGTCCTTTCTTATATGCCGCGAACCGGGTATTCGCCACGCGAATAGTTCACACCGTGTTGCGCGGAGTGAGCCGGGACCGGTTGGATCTGCTGGGCGAAGAATATTTCCAGTACAAATTGAAGCCGCAGTTGAAGCCGGAAGGCGTGCGAGAGCTTAAGGAGTTGATCGATTCCGGCGCGGAGGTCGTGCTGGTCAGCCAGGGACTGGATCAGGTGATGGGGCCGCTGGCACGGCATCTGGGGGCGAAGTGGGTAATCGCGAATCGGCTTGAGTTTCGCGAGGGCATAGCGACCGGGAGGTTGGTGGATCCTGTGATTCGTCCTCGGGGGATGTTTGCGCGAATTACCGGAGCGGGGCCGGACGGAACCCGCGCGACGGATCAATTGATTCGGGATCTAAGTTTGGATAGTTCAGGTTCACCTGCGATTGAAGCGTTGCAGTCGGCGATCGTTCCCGCGGCGCGGCGACTGCCGGTGTTGGAGCGTCCTATCGTTCATTTCGACGGCGAAGGCCGGGCGGAGCCGCTTTCGGTTCGAGCGGCGCTGGCAGGGAAGCAGGTCATGCTTATCGGAGTGACCGGGTTCATCGGCAAGGTGTGGCTGGTGAATCTGCTGATGGATTTACCGGAAATCGAGCGGATTTATTTGCTCGTTCGGCGGCAGAAATCGAATCCGGCACAAAGGCGGTTTGAGAAGTTGGTAGAGGAATCGCCGGTTTTCGATCCGTTATACAAACGTCACGGGGCGGGGTTGGCGCGGTTCCTGCGAGAGCGGGTGGAGGTGGTGGAAGGCGATGTGTCGCAGCCGGACCTTGGTCTGGCGCCGGACGTGTCTGAAGTCTTGCGCAAGAATCTAGACCTGATCGTGAACAGTTCGGGGCTGACGGACTTTAATCCTGACCTGCGGGATGCGCTGCTGACCAATGTGGATGCGGCGGTGAACATCGTCGAATTTGTGCGCAAGTCGGATCATGCCGGGTTGTTGCATCTTTCGACGTGTTATGTGGCGGGAACGCGGGATGGGCGTGTGACCGAAACTTTGCGGCCGAATTACACACCGGCTGGAGTGGCGAATTTCGATGCGGACGTAGAGTGGCGCTCGCTGCACGAATTGGTGAAGCGGGCGGCGGAGAAGGCAGAGAGCGCCGCGGTTATGGAGGAACTGCGCCGGCAGGCGTTGCAGAAGGAGCATGCGTCCAAGAACTTGAAAGGCGCGGCGCTGGAGAATCAGATTCGCAAGAACCGGGTGCGTTGGCTGCGGACCTATTTGACCGAGGCAGGGAAAAAACGCGCGAATGAATTGGGTTGGGCGAACACGTACACCCTGACCAAAAGTCTGGCGGAGTCGCTGATTCACAAGTACGGAGCGGGCTTGCCGATTGCGATCGTGCGTCCGGCCATTGTCGAGACTTCGGTCGAGAAGCCGTTCGTGGGATGGAATGAAGGCATCAATACCTCGGCTTCGCTGTCCTATTTGCTGGGGACCTATTTCCGGCAACTGCCAACGAACGAGCGCAAGCGGCTGGACGTGATTCCGGTGGACTCGGTATGCCGGGGGATGACACTCATAGCGGCTGCGATCGTGGAACGGCGGAATGCGCAGATCTATCAGTTGGCCACTTCGGTAACGAATCCTTGCGATATGCGGCGGTCGATCGAACTCACTTCTTTGGCGCATCGTAAGCACTACCGCGCGCTGGAAGGTCTGGAAAGCTGGCTGCGGTTGCGCTTCGATGCGATTCCAGTGTCGAAACAGCGCTACGAGCGCATGTCGGCGCCGGCGCAGAAGGCGATCATAAAGTCCATTCAGCGCATAGTGTCGCCGCTGCCTTTGCCCAAGGCGCCGCTGGCGCGGGCAGAACGCAGTCTGGAAAAGGTAGAAAAGCTGGTCGAACTGTTCGAGCCTTTCATTCTGCTGAACGAGCATGACTTCGTGGCGGAGAATGTGGAGAAACTGGCGTATGCACTGGTGCCGGACGAGAGAGCTGATTTTGGCTACGATACGCGCAGCATCGACTGGTGGGAGTACTGGATCAACATCCACATTCCGGCGCTGCGGCGATGGACTTATCCGCTGATTGAGGGGCGTCCTTTGGAAGCGCGGCCGGCGCGGAGTTTTCAGCTGGCAGAGGCCGAGAGCAACGGAGAAACCGTCAAAACCGGCACAGATGGGGCAACGTGGCGATATTCTTGACCGGGTCCACCGGATACATCGGCGGGCACGTTGCCGCCAATCTGCTGGAAGAGCACGGGGCTTCATTGAACGTGCTGGTGCGGGCGAGGGATCCGCATGAGGCGGAGGTGCGCTTGTGGCATGCCTTGCAACTGCATCTGGACTTTTCCCGCTTCTATGAGTATTTGCAGACGCGGATCAGGATCTTTCGCGGTGATTTGACCGGAGCGCAATTCGGGCTTGCCCGGGATGATTATGATCGGTTGATTCATACCACAGATTCGGTCATTCACTGTGCGGCGTCGCTGAATCGGAAGTCGGAGAAGAGTTGCCTCAATGTGAACCTGCGGGGAACGCTGGAAGTGCTGCAGCTTGCCATGCGGGTGCATCACTATCACGGGCTGCGCCGGTTTAGCCACGTTAGCACTGTGGCTGTGGCCGGAAAACGCAAGAATGAGGTGGTCACGGAAGACAAGTCGATCGATTGGGAGCGGTCGGATTATGATCCGTATGCGCGCACGAAAAAGTTTTGCGAACACATGATCCGGCAGCTCCTGCCGGAAGTGCCGATTACAATTTTCCGGCCCAGCATCGTACTCGGGGACAGTCGCCGCGGGGAGACTACCCAGTTCGATATGGTCAAGGCTTTCGTTTTTCTGGCGGGTTTGCCGGTGCTTCCGTTCCGCCCCAACGACCAGATCGACATTGTGAACGTAGATTTTGTGGCGGAGGCGATTGCGACGCTGCATCAAAAAGATAATCCGCAGTACGACACGTATCATCTGTCTTCGGGCAGAGCGTCGCAGACCTTTCGTGAATTGACCGCGGCGCTAGCCGCTGCGCAACAAAAACGCAGACCTATGTTTGTGCCCGTGCTGGAGTGGCCTTTCTCCGGGACCGTGAATACTTTGGCGAATCGCAAGGGTGCAGTGGCTCATGGAGCGTCGCTGATGAAAGTGTTCATGCCGTACCTGGTGTGGAATACGGTGTTCGACAACACGCGGGTCACGTCTGAACTGGGCCGTATGCCGGTGCCATTCTCGCAGTACAGCTATCCATTGCTGAAGTTCAGCCGGGATGCCAACTTTTCCTACACGTATCAGGACTGGCCGGTGAAGATCGGAGGGTCGGCGGCATGATGGACTTGGTGCTCGAAGCTTGGGTTAGCGCCTCGATCGAGAAGTCGAAAGCTGCGTGGACGCTGGGCAAAGGGAAGCCTTGGCAGCCGGGAGAAAAACTTAAGCTGTTGTTTGCTGGCTACAACGGGACGCGCAACATGGGATCGGACGTGCGGGTGGAGGAGATGCTGCGGCAGCTTCGTCACATACTGGGCGCCGAGCGCGTGGCGTTCAGCGTGATGACACAAGTTCCCAAATTCTCTCAGGGGTATTTCGAGAATACAGCGCAGGTGCATCTGCCCGATATTTTTCCGCCTTTTTTGTCGGACGAGGTGCCCAAGCATCACGGCGTGGTGGCCTGCGAAGGTTCGATGTTCAAAAGCAAGTTCGCCAACGCGCTGACCACAATGATGATCGGATCATTGGGCATTGCGGCGGCACAGAACAAACTCTCGGTGGGCTATGGAGCTGAGGCGGGGCACATGGATCCACTGCTGGCTCGGATGTGTTCGCGCTACTGCCAGAACTCGCTGGTGATTACGCGGAACGAAGAATCGCGCACGATTCTGCGCGAGCTGGGCGTGCCCAATGAATTAGGTACGGATACGGCTTGGACGTTTGAGCCGCACCCCGCGGAGTATGGCAAGAAAATGCTGCGCGAAGTGGGATGGGATGGAAGCACACCCGTGCTGGTGGTGTGTCCGATTAATCCTTTCGAGTGGCAGGTGAAGGCTTCGGTGGCCAAGTTCGCTGCACGGCCTTGCAGGGGCCTATAAGAAAAGCCACTACCGCTCGGTGTACTTCCATAACTCGGGCGCAGAGGCCGATCGCGCTTACGAATATTATCTGACGGCGATCGCGAACGCGGTGGACGCATTCCGCAAGCAGCGAAAAGTGTTTGTGATCCTGGCGGCGACGGAGCGGTTGGACTCGCGTCCAGCGGGGCGAATTTCCGAAAAGCTGGGCGGCGTGCCCGTACTCAGTTCTGAAGACTACAACATGTATGAGTTGGTAAGCGTGCTGCGATCCTGCCACATGATGGCATCGTCGCGCTATCACGGGATTGTGACGAGTATGCCGGCACTGGTGCCATCGGCAGGGATCACCATGGATGAGCGCATTCGCAATCTCATGCGGGAGCGGGGGCATGAGGATCTGCTGATGAACGTGGATGACGCCGACCTGGAATCGAAGCTGCTGGCGGCCTTGATCAAGTTGAGCCATGAAGGTGAGAGGATTGCCGATGGGATCGGGCGGACGGTAGTCCGGAATTTGAAAGTGATGGCGCGCATGGGAGTGTATTTTGAGGAAGAAGTACAGAAGCGTTATCCAGAGTTCCCGACGCGCCGGGGGGAGTGGGGTTGGGAAGATTATTTGCCGCCGATGAGTGACGGATTGCGACAGTTAGCCGAGGCGTACAGTCAAAATTAGGGGGAAGGCGAGCGTGATTTGTCGGATGTGGCATGGCTGGACAGCCACGGCGAACGCAGATGCCTACGACACTTATTTGAGGGACGAACTTTTTCCGGGTCTGAAGCGGGAACTCACACCGCATGGTTACCTCGGATTTCAGGTGCTCCGTCAGGCTCAGGGAAGTGAAGTGGAGTTCATCACCCTGGTATGGTTTGAATCGCTTCAGGCCGTTCGATCCTTTGCGGGCGAAAACTACGAGAAACCCGTCATCACCGAAAAGGCGAGGTCGTTGCTTTCGCGATATGCTGAACGTGTGGGGCACTATGAAGTCAGCGGTTTTTGCTGGCCGGGAAGCCACTCCGGTTAGAGCTTGCAAGACTAAACATCTGCTTGTCCATGAACTTTCTAGAAGAGATTTTTGCGCAGCTTGAGTTGGCGGGGGAGACCGTCATTCTGCAGCAACTTGGCGGCGGGGAGACGCAGCAAGCTGCGGCTCTACAGAGCGGGCGCGAGCTGCTCGGGCTGATCGCTGAGGCGCGGGCCTTTCTATTGTCTAGGGCGCTGAAGAAGGGCGACCGATGCGCTTTGCTTGCGCATAACAGTGTTCGCTGGGTTGCGATGGACTTGGCCATCATGGCAGAGGGGATGATCGTGGTGCCGTTTTATGCGCGGCAGGCTCCCGGGGAACTTGTGGCCATGATGAAAGATTGCACTCCGGTGCTGATCTGCTGCGGAGATGCGGTGCTGAAAGACGGTCTCGTGCAGAACTGGCCGGAGGCGCCGTCCCAAGTGCTGTTTGAGGATGTGTTCGGTAGCGATGCCCACCCTTTGCAAAGAACGCAAAGGATGGGGCACCCGGAGAATCTAGCGCCCATGCAACTCGCGGGCTGTGATCCGGTCACGATTATTTATACGTCTGGTACCTCGGGCGAGGCGAAAGGGGTTGTCCTCACTGCGGGCAATGTTGGCCATATGCTGGGCTGCACTTCCGGGCGACTCGATGCTCTCATGCAGAACAAAGCGGGCCAGGATCGCGTGTTCCATTATCTTCCGTTTTGTTTTGCCGGCTCCTGGATCATGCTGCTGACTTGTCTTCTGCGCGGCAGCTTGCTTACCCTTAACACGGACTTGAATAAGATTGCGAGCGAGATGCGGACGGTTGCGCCCAATTATTTCCTCAATGTTCCAGCGCTTCTCGAGCGGATGCGTAAAGCTGTCGACGAACAGCTTTGGAAGACCGGTGGCGTGGTTCTCAGCATCTATAGTCGAGCGAAGGGCGCGTGGATGCGGAAGCAAGACGGGCAGGCAAACCTCGCGGATTCGATGTGGCTGGCATTGGCCAATGCGATAGTGTTTCCGACTATTCGCAAGAAAATGATTGGTTCCAACCTGAAAGCGCTAATCTGCGGGTCGGCACCGCTTAGTGTGGAGACGCAGCTTTACTTCATGATGCTGGGGATTTCGGTGCTGCAGGTTTATGGGCTGAGTGAGACCACCGCCATCTGCACGATGGATGATCCCGGTCATGTGGAGCCGGGCCGCGTGGGGCCTGCGATCCGCGGGATCGAAATGAGGCTGGGCGAAAACGACGAGATTGTCGTGCGTGGGCCGAATGTTTTTCCGGAATACTGGAATCGTCCACAGGACACTGCGAAAGCTTTAGGCGATGGCTGGTTTCATACTGGCGATCAAGGCGAGGTGGATGGGGCAGGGAACTGGCGGATTGTCGGGCGCATCAAGAATTTGATTATTCTGGGGTCTGGCCACAACGTTGCTCCAGAGCCGATCGAGGATGAAGTGCTGCGGAATTTGCCGGGAGCGCAGCAGGTCGTGCTAGTGGGCAATGGGCGCGGATATCTTTCGGCGGTCGTGACCGGGGACGTGACCCGAGAGCAGGTACAGGCCGCGTTGGATGCGGTGAATCCGCGCTTGCCGCATTACAAGCAGGTGCGAGCATTCCATGTTTATTCGGAGCCGTTCTCGATTGAGAATGGTCTGCTGACTGCGAATGGCAAGCTGAAACGGGATTTGATTTCGGCGTGTTTGAAGGAGGAGATCGAGGAGATGTACATGGTGAAGCAGGCTTCTTAGTCAAAGGCATTAACCACAAAGGACACTAAGGTTCACAAAGGAAAATCTCCCGGTCGTTGCACTTTGGTTGGTGGGATGGAATCTTTTCGGGGTCAGGCGCTTTCTTGGGAGCTGAAGGGCGGTGTCGTTGAGCTGGCGCTCCACCGGGAGCCCAACAACGAGCTTGGCTCCATGGCTCTGGTGGAAGCGGAGAAGTTTGCCGACTCGCTCGGCCAGTTGAGCCGTGCGGCGCACGCGCTGATTATCTACAGCACGATACAGTCGGGATTCTCCGCCGGAGCTGACCTGCGCGAACTTTACCAGCGCGCGCAGAAGTTGCAGCGTGCTGATGCGGTCAGAATCGTGCGCGATCAACTTGAGCGCGCTCATCGGGTGATGAATGCGATTGATGCTTCACCGTTGACCACGATTGCGGCAGTTCACGGCATAGTGTTTGGGGGTGGATTCGAGCTTGCATTGGTATGCGATTTAATTATTGCCGACAAGACGGCGCGTTTCTGCTTTCCTGAACTGCGCTTGGGATTGATTCCGGGATGGGGTGGAATTCCGCGCCTGAAGCGGGATTTGGGGAATGCGGTGGTGCGCGATCTGCTGCTGACGGGCCGCAGTTTTAATGCCAACAAGGTGCAACAGGTCGGCTTAGCGAGCCAGGTTGTAGCCGAAGGCGAAGCGTTGCGAGTGGCGCGAGCGACGGCCGTCCAGCTTGGGAAATTTGATCGCCACACTGCGGCTACCGCAAAGAAGTTTATCAAGCCGATCCCATATGAAGAGTTGCGCCGGGAGATTGATCTGTTCTGTGAACTGTTTACCCACCCCGCAGTGGAAGAGGGTCTGCGCAAATTTGTAGAAAGTACAGACGCGCAGCCATACTTGCCGTGAGGACTGCAGATCCCTCGGCTTCGCTCGGGATGACCAGATAGAGGATAAATTTAAGTCCATGCCCAACGCTGACCAGACGTTAAGTGAAATCTTGAGTCTCGCCGCCGTCCACTTCAAAGTGCCGCGAGAGAAGCTCACTCCCGACGATGACTTCTTCAAGACGCTAGGAATCGACAGCCTTCAAACGCTTGATCTGCTGACCCGTCTGGAACATCACTTTCGCATTGAGCTGCCGGATTACGAATTGCAAGGAGTGTCGGATTTTCGCACGCTGGCTGACCGAATTCAAGCAAGATTGTGAGCAAAATCACAAAGGAAACATCTTTCCGTTTCAGGTGAGGCAGGCTCCGGGGAATACGAAGAAAGAACTCTCCAGTGGTGAGTTGTCAGTTCTCGGTTCTCAGTTGACTGTGCCAGTTGAATCGCGCCCAAACAGGAGTGTAGTGCCAAGATTTACAATTGCCGATTGTCAATTTCCAATGGAGTCTGGGAAATGGCATGGCAATCGAAAATCACACTCTCCCCATGCTTAATCTCGACCAATACAGCTGTCTGGGCGCTGCTTTGCGGGATGCGCTGGACCGCTGGCCGAATGAAATTTGCCTGATCGAGGCGGACCGTGAACGGGAGAAGACGCGGCTTACGTACTCTGATTTCAAAGATGTTGCTCTGCCTTTGGCTCGTGCGCTCGAGGATGCTGCATTGAAATCCGCCGATCGGGCCGCCATCATCATGACCAATCAGTCGAAGTGGCTGATTTCGGCATATGCTATTTTCTATCGCGGTGGCGTGCTGGTGCCTCTCGATTACAAGCTGACGGCGGCTGAGCATCTACAACTGCTGGCGCACTGCAAGGCCAAGTTCCTCATCGTTGAGTATTATCTGTGGCGCGCGATCGCACAATCGCCGGAGTTCAAGAATCACAAGCTAAAAAAAGTGCTGGTCACGGAAGCGCCACTGGGAGCCGATCTCGCTGGCGCCTATCGGTGGGAAGAGTTCCGCCGCAAAGGCGATCCGGGGTTTGTGCTGCGAGAGCGCGAGGATGAGGCTTGTATCGTTTATTCGTCGGGCACGGGTGGGCGTCCCAAGGGATGCGTGCTCACACATGAGAACTATCTGGAGCAGTGCAAGTCGCTCACCGCCTGGTATCCGTTCTGGCCGGGGGTGCGTTACCTCAGCGTTCTGCCGACGAATCATGCCATCGATTTTATGGTTGGCTTCATCGGACCGTTCGTGTGCGGCGCCTGCGTGGTGCACCTGCGTACGCTGCGGCCGGAGTTTGTGCGCGACGCTTTCGTGCGCTATCAGATTACTTACGTTTCGCTGGTTCCCATGATTCTCAAAAACCTGGAACGCGGGCTGCGCGCCAAGTTTGACGAACTGTCCACGGGGAAACGCTTTCTGCTCCATCGAGTGATCGCGCTGAATAAATTTCTTACGCGCGGACGCCCCAAGGTCAGCCTAAGTCGCAAACTTCTGCCACAGGTTCATCAGGGGTTCGGTGGAGAATTGCGGGCGATGTTTACCGGAGGTGCATTCATGGAGCCTTCGACGCTGCAGTTTTTCTATGACCTCGGCATTCCTGTGGCTAACGGGTATGGCCTCACCGAGGCTGGCACCTCGCTCACACTGAACGACCTGAAGCCGTTTCGCGCGGACACCGTGGGCAAGCCGTTGCCAGGAGTCGAACTGCGCGTTCTCAATCCCGATCCCGATGGGATCGGGGAAGTTGCGGTTCGCGGCAAGACTGTGATGTCGCATTATCTGGATGATCCAGAATTGACGGCGCAGACGATCGTGGATGGTTGGCTGGTAACAGGAGACTTGGGACGCTTTGACGGCAACGGACATCTGCAGCTTTTCGGACGCAAGAAGAACATGATCGTGACCGAAGGCGGCAAGAATATTTATCCCGAGGACATTGAAACGGCCTTCGACGGACTGCCCGTGAAAGAGTGCTGCATTTTCGCCGCAAACTATCTTTGGCCAGCAAAAACTCTCGGTCGCGAGATGCTGGTTCTCCTTTTGCGTTTGGAGCAAAACCAGGAATTCACCGA
>Ga0116217_10001302_pt1 | contig 24294 bp, 12 predicted proteins | sample Sb_taG_6_FD_89697 | JGI IMG/M metagenome (GOLD analysis project Ga0116217, IMG submission 89697) | Peat soil microbial communities from Weissenstadt, Germany - Sb_50d_4_PS metaG | ecosystem: Environmental > Terrestrial > Soil > Wetlands > Peat | place: Germany: Weissenstadt | collected 2010-09-21 | reverse complement strand
GGTGATCGCGGCGCTGGAGGACTACGCGGCCAACGGCGGCCTCGTCCTGATGACCGGCGACTGTACGGTGACGATCAAGGGGGCGAAGTCGCTGTCGGTCAAACCGCGCATGCCCGACCAGGAGAAGATCGACGAGTTGATGAAGGCGAAGAAGTACGGCGAGCTGGGGCCGTACACCACGACCGGCAAGTATTTCGAAGCAGCGACTCCGCTGGCGAAGGCCATCAAGGCGGAGCTGGACAAGATCGGCGTCAAGCCGCCGCTGGAATCGGATGTGCCGTCGATCGTCGTCACGCGCCAGCGGGCGGGCGATGTCGAGTACATCTTCGCGGTCAACGCCACCTATGACGGAGCCAAGGGGGAGAAGAACGCCCTGAAGGCAACCGCGGCGAAGCTGTCTCTCGATGACGACAAGCGTCCCGTTTACGACGCCATTCTCGGCGGACCGGTTCGCGAGTTCAAGGCGGCGGGCGGCAAGTTGACCGGCGACTTCCGTTTCGGCCCCGGCCAGATGCGCGTCTTCGCCCGTACCACTCACGGCATCGGCAGCGTCAACCTGGCCACGCCCATCGTGAGCCGCGACCTGGTTCGCGAAAAGGACCCGATTCGCGTCGAGCTCGCCGTCACGCTGTCCGATGACAAGCGCGGCATCCTGTGCGGCTCGGTCCCTCTGCACATCGAAGTCATCGACCCCCTCGGCGTCCTGCGCTACGAGCTGTACCGCGCCACGAAGCTGGGTCAGCTTCAGCTGGCCTTGCCGCTGGCCGCAACCGATCCGGCCGGGAAATGGACGGTGAAGGTCCACAATCTGCTCTGGGTGCCGTTCTCGGACCGGAAAACGTTCGACTACACCCCGCCGGCCCGCGCTGCTTCCGTGGCCGGGGCGACGCACCGGGCGGTCTACTTCGGCAATGACCTGGACAACATCTTCCGCTTCGCCCGCCTGCATCGCCAGGTGACCATAGTCAAGGGGACGGCGCCGTACCATGCCGCCGCGGCCGAGCGCCTGACGAAAATCCTCGACCCTTGGGGCGTGAAGTGCCAGGTGGTGGACGTTGCAACCGCGGGCAAGGCGCGGACGCTGACCGAAGAAGAGGCCAAGACCTGGGTCGGTCTCGGCTTCGGCCGCGTCAAGCCGGGCGCCGATAATCCGCCGGCCCAGGTCGGCTTCGCCGTCCAGGGCGACGTTATCCTGCTCGGCAACCCGGAAGACAACGTCATCATCAAATATCTGAATGAGAACAAGTATCTGCCCTATGCGCCGAAAGCGGGCGCCTTCCCCGGCACCGGCCGCGGCATGGTGGCCTGGCAGCGCAATGGCGTCGGTCACGGTCAGGAGTCGGTGACGCTGATCGCTCACGATACGGATGGCTTGAGCGAGGCGGTCGGCACCTTCTACGAGGCGGTGGCCGGCCTTGACCCGCTGACGAAATGGGCCCTGCCGGAGAAGGACCGTCTGACCGCGGCCAAGTCGGCTCCCGGCCTGGTGAAGCACGCCGATGTCTCACATCGGATGGTGTTGCCCGACCGCGTGGATGCTATCAAGGTCGAGAAGGGCACGCTGACCGCGCTGTCGCATGATGGCACCGTGATGACCGACAGCGGCCCCGGTAAGCCCAACACCAGCAAGACCGTACCAGTGGCCGAGCTGGACGAGCTGCGCAAGGCGATGACCGTTGAAGACAAGGCTGCGGAAACCGCGGCGAAGGCGCAGGCTCGTCCCGACCGGATGCTGAAACTGGCTGTTGCCCAGGGCCGCTGGCTCGCTGTCGCTTACTGGGGAGGAACGGTGCGCATTGTGGAGGACGGCAAGGTGACAACCGAGGATCTTCTGCCGCAAGACGTTACCGCACTGGCCTGGAGCCCCGACGGCATGCGCTTGTACGCCGGGCTCGCCGACGGTCAGGTGATGACACTGTATCTCGGGGAACTTCCTTAGCGAGCAAGTCGCTGGCGGCTTCGCCGGACCGGCGAAGCCGCCAGCGGCTCATGTCAGCGCTCCCGGTCTTGGCGAAGAGCCCCTTCAACTGCGGTCCGGGCTCCGCTTCCCTCAGTTGGGTTTCTCGCCGGAGTCGGCCTGCCCGCGCACCTGTCGGATTAGCTCCAACTGGGCGAGGGCCACTTTATCTTTTGGCCGGCCGATGTGCCGCTTGACGGCGATCAAGTCGTCAAGGCCAATCGTGAGCAATTTGACCTCGCCGACGGGGATGACCGAGGCGTGGGGGAGCAGGTTTTCGTAGGTGCCGAATGGCTCGACCCAACCCAGCAGGTCGAGCGGGCCATAATCGGTGTTAAAGGTGAAATTCGAGCCAAGGCCAAGACTCTGGGCATCGAGGCGGAACGGCAAATCCGCCGGGGCACCACGAAGCGTGGGGTGCAATTCCTTGAGGGCAGCTGCCAGCCGTTCGAGGTTGTCGGCCGTGCGGCGGTAGCACAGGTCGATGTCAACGGTCGGCAGGGGCGAGCCGAGCAGGGTAGCGGCCTGGCCACCGATCACCATGAACTCGACGCCATGACGCTGGAAATGCTCAGCGATGACCAGAAGTCGCGGCTTCTCGGGCTCGTCGGCCATATTCCAACAAGAGTTGGCTATCACGCGCGTGCCGTTCCATCAGGCGCAAGCGCTCCAGTGGCGACAGCGACAGCATGTAGCGAATGAGTGAGATATCGACGCCGTTCTCGTCCTGCTCCCCGTAATTGTCCGCCCCCGGCGGTTTCGCCCACGGATCGAGCGGAGGCAACGGTTGGTCGGCTGGTACAGGCATGACGCTATTCTATCGGAGTGAGTGACCGTCCTCAACCGGCGGAATCGCAGTTGGGATCCCCGTCGTTGCGTCCGGGGCAACAGGTCTTGCCACCCAGTCGCTCGGCCATTTTAACGACGGCGTGACTCCCGGCCGCGCGAGCCCGCTTGCGGCGTAGCGCTCATGTCATCGCAGGATGAAGCGAACGCTAAGCCGCAAGCGGCTGTTGTTATCGATCCCGGCGCTTGACCATTGTGATCTCGTTGCCGTTGGTGTTGTGGTGGACCTTGTCCATGAAGGTGCGGATCAGCAGCAACCCTCGGCCGCTCACTCGGTCGAGGTTGCTCGGGTCGGTCGGGTCGGGCAGCTTGGACGGGTCGAAGCCCGGCCCCTCGTCGCGGATGACGTAGGTCGCCTCGGCCGGCGACTCGCGGGCCGTGACGTAGACGCGCCGCGTCAGGTACGGCTTCTCGCGGCGGCGCTGCTGCAACAACGTCTGAAAGCCCCGCTCGTCCTTCTCCTTCAATTCCGACGACATCTCCAGGTTGCCGTGCTGCATCGCGTTGAGCAGCGCTTCCTGCAGGGCGATGCTGACGCGGATGCGGCCGATCTCGTCGCACAGCCCCATGCGGGTAATGTTCTCCTGCAAGTAGCCGATCAGCGGCGGGATGAGCGAGGCGTCGTTGTCCAGGAGGAACTTCTCCTCGGTCTGCGTCAGGCACTCCAGCAGGCGCTGCTGGTTGCGGTTGGCCACCGACAGCGACAGGACATTCTCGGCGGTCTCCGCCAGGTCCGAGGCCAGGTTGCGCTTGGGGACGTAGCTGGCCGCCCCTTTCTGCAGCGCCTGGATGGCGATCTCCTCGCTGCCGAAGGCGGTCATGAGGATGATCGGCACCAGGGGGAAGCTCTTGCGCACCTCGACGACCAGCTCCAGGCCGTCCATCTCGGGCATGTGCAGGTCGGTGAGGACGAGGTCGGGGGCGCGCTCCTGGATCAGGGTGAGCGCCTCGAGCCCGTTCTCGGCGAAGAGCACCTTCATCTCCGGCCGTTTCGACAGCAGTGCCCCCGCGAGGTGCCGGTCCACGGGGTTGTCGTCCACCACCAGTACCGTCGCCATCTTGCCGCCTCCATCGTCACTCGGTTCGAGCGAACGCCGCCAGCGCCGGCCGAAGGCGTTCGAGGGATTGTTCCAGGGCACGGCAGGCTTCGTCGGCGCCTGCGAGGGTCCCTTCGCGCCCCATCGTCTCGACGCGCAGCGCCCGCTCGAAGCCGGCGCGGGCGCCGAAGTTGCCCAGACAGCTCTTCAAATTGTGGGCGACGCGCTTGACCATCACGGCGTCGCCGGCTTGCAGCCCGCGGCGCATGTCGGCCAGCCAGCCGGGACACTCCTGCAAGTACAGGCGCACCAATTCCACCAGCAGTTCCCGGTCGCCGCCGACTCGCTCCAGCGCCGACTCCCAGTCGGGGGCCTCGCCCGGCGTCAGTGGCTCCGAGCCATCGGGCGGGTCGGGCGAAGCCGCGCCCACGGCGGCGGCGATGGCCTCGATCAGCTCGTGGGCGCGGATCGGCTTGCTGACGTAGCCGTCCATGCCGGCGGCCAGGCAGCGCTCCCGGTCCCCCTTCATGGCGTAAGCGGTCATCGCCAGGATGGGCGTGTGCCGCCCCAGGGGCACCTCGCGCTCGCGGATCAACTTGGTGGCCTGGAAGCCGTCCATCTCCGGCATCTGCACGTCCATCAGCACCAGGTCGAACGAGTCGCGCTCCAGGGCCGCCACCGCCTCGGCGCCGTTTTTCACCACGACCAGCGAGTGCCCCACCCGGCCGAGCAGCCCCAGCGCCAGCTTCTGGTTGAACGGATTGTCCTCGGCCAACAAGATGTGCAGCGTGCGAGGGGAGGGGAGCGCCCCGCGCCCCGCGCTGTGCCCCTCGCTCACCTCTTTCCGCGCCTCGCGCTCGGCCTCGCCCTCGCCGAGCGCGGCGAGGATCGCCTTCCACAGTTCGGCCTGTTTGACTGGCTTGGTCAGGTGCGTGGTGATGCCGACCTCGCGGCGGCGAGCCATGTTCCCCGGCTGCCCGGCCGACGAAAGCATCATCACGGTCGCCAGTGCCGTCAGTTCCGGGCGCTCTTGGATGCGCTCGGCGAGCATGAAGCCGTCCGTGCCGGGCATCTGAGCGTCGAGCAAAACCAGCGCGAACGGCGTGCCGGCGCGGTGGCCCTCCTCCAGGGCCGCCAGCGCCTCCTCGGCGCCGGCCGCGCAGGTCGGCCGCATTTCCCAGCCCAGGAGCGTCTCTTCGAGGATGCGCCGGTTGGTGGCGTTGTCGTCCACCACCAGCACGGACAGGCCGCGGAGCCGCTCCGGGTGGACCGGCCGGGCCGGCGGGGCGCCGGCCGGCTCCAGCGGCAGCGCGAAGCGGAAGGTGCTGCTGCGGCCCGGGTCGCTCTCCACGCTGATCCGGCCGCCCATCATCGCCACCAGGCGCGAAGAGATCGCCAGGCCCAGGCCGGCGCCGTCGTACTTACGCGTGGTGCCGCCGTCCACCTGCGAGAAAGGATCGAAGATCATCTGCTGCTTGTCGGAGGGGATGCCGATGCCGGTGTCCCTCACGGAGAATTCAAGAAGACAGAAGTCAGAAGTCAGAATACCCGCACCTTCTGTCTTCTGTCTTCTGTCTTCTGTCTTCTTCACTTCGACGACCACCTCGCCGCGCTCGGTGAACTTGATGGCGTTGCCGATCAGGTTGACGAATACCTGGCGCAGCCGGTTGGGGTCGCCGACGACGGCCGGCGGCACCTCCGGGGCGACGCGGCCAGCCAGCTCGAGCCCCTTCTGATGGGCGCGCAGGGCCAGGGTGCTGAGCGTGTCGCCGAGCAGCTCGCGCAGGTCGAAGGGGACGCGGTCCAGGTCCATTTTGTCGGCCTCGATCTTGGAGAAGTCAAGGATGTCGTTGATGACGGCGAGCAGGGCGTCCGCCGACTTGCGGACGATCTCCAGGTAGTCGCGCTGCTCCTCGGTCAGCGGCGTGTCGAGGACCAACTCGGTCATGCCGATGACGGCGCCCATCGGCGTGCGGATCTCGTGACTCATGTTGGCCAGGAAGGTGCTCTTGGCCCGGCTGGCGGCCTCGGCCGCCTCGCGCGCCCGGTGCAGCGCCTCCTCCGCCCGTTTACGGTCGGTCACGTCCCAGTAGATCGCCTGGGTGCCGACGACGCGCTGACGGGCGTCGTGTACCGGCGTCTTGAGCACCTGCACGTACATTTTCTCGCCACCGGGCCGGACGTGCTCCTCAGTCGTCTCGAATACCTCCCCGGTCTGCATGACGCGCACGTCGTCGGCGCGGTACTTCTCGGCGAGGGCGGCCGGGTAGAAGTCGAAGTCGGTCTTGCCGCGGACCTCGTCCAGCGTCTTGCCCAGTTCCTGTAAGAAGCGGCTGTTGCCGAAGGTGAAGCGGCCGTCACGGTCCTTGCGGAAGATGTTCAACGGCAGCGTCTCGACCAGGGAGTGGTACAGGGCCTCCTCGTCGCGCAGGCGCCGCTCCATCTGCTTGCGCGGGGTGATGTCGGTGTGCGAGCCGGCCATGCGGTACGGCCGGCCGGCGCCGTCGCGCAGCGCCACCCCGCGGGCGAGGAACCAGCAGTAGGAGCCGTCCCTGCGGCGCAGGCGGTGCTCCAGCTCGTAAGTGACGGCAGCGGGGTCGTTGAAATAGTCGCGGATGGTCGCCAGGGCCCGCTCCAGGTCGTCGGGGTGGACGCGGCCCTCCCACTCGCCGTAGGTGTGGGCGATCTCGTCGTCCGCGTAGCCGAGCATCTCCTTCCAGCGCGGCGAGAAGTACACCGTGTTGCTGCGCACGTCCCAGTCCCACAGGCCGTCGCCCGAGCCGCGCACCGCCAGCTCGAAGCGCTCGCGCGCCTCGCGCAACTCCTCTTCCGCTATTTTGCGCTCGATGAACTGGCCGATCTGGCTGCCCAGCGAGGCGAACATGGCCAGCAGCTCGTCGTCGGGGCGGCTCATGCGGCGGCTGAAGATCTCGATGACACCGCCGAGTTCGCCGTTGGTGTACAGGATGGGGAAGCCGAAGCCGGCGTGCAGGCCGTTGCGGGCGGCGGCCGCGGCGCGCGGGAAGTTGCCGTCGCGGGCCACGTCGGCGACCCAGACCGGTTGCCGGCCGGCCCAGACCCGGCCGGGCAGTCCCATGTCCGGGGTGAGGGCGACCTCGCGGGTGGCCGCCTCGAAGTCGTCGCACGGGACGCCCGGCCGCCGCCACAGGTCCACGCAGCGGACCACCCCGCCCTCCCGGTCCAGTTCCCAGATGGCGCCGAAGTCCCAGCCGGCGCTCTCGCACAGGGCGCGGAGGATGCGCGGGGTGGCCTCGTCCAGCGTCGCCGACTCGGCCAGCACGCCGGTGACGGCGTGTAGGGCGTCGCGGCGGCGGTTGGCCTGCACCTGGGCGGTGACGTCGCGCATGACGACGACGCCGCCGCAGATCGCCCCCGTCTCGTCGCGCATCGGCCGGCCGTTGACGCTCAGCCACAGCCCCTCGGGCAGCCCCTCGTGGCGAATGAAGACGATCGTCCCGTTCACCTCTTCACCGCGGATCGCCCGCGCCAACGGCAACTCCTCGGGCGGGTAGGGTGTCACCTCGTCCGGGAGGTAGCAGCCGTAGCGCACCGACCACAGCTCGAGGGGAACGTCCGCCTGGCCCATGCGCAGCAGGCGCTCGGCCTCCGGGTTGAACAGCAGGAACTTGCCCGTGGTGTCGGCGACGGCGACGGCGTCGGCCATGCCGGCGAGGACCGATTCGAGGATGCCGGTCTTCTGGCGCAGCTCGCGCATCGACTCCACCAGGCGGGCCGAGTGCTCCACCAACTCCCGCTCGCGGGCCGTCTGGAGCTCTTCCAGTTCGGCCACGCGCGCTTGCAGGTCGTGGACCTCGCGGTCGGTGCCGCCGCGGTTCATGGGCGCACCCTCCCGCAGACACGGTGTGGATCGAGGATCGACTTGGCCCACTCGAACATGGCTGACCCCCCTTCTGCCGGGGGCGGCGCCCGAAGGGCGGGACGGGACGCAGGTCATCGCTCACGCGGCCGCCAACGGGGCCGCGCTCGCCAGGAGGTGTATCCGCCGATGCTACGCCTTTTTCCGGACTCCTGCAAGCGAAAAGGGGTCAATACTCCCGGTAGCAGGCCCGCTCGGCGTTGCGGCAGGTCTCCAGCGACGCGCCGCCGCCGTCGGGGCCGTTCGGCTTGGAGGTCAGCACGCACCAGAAGTCGGTCTGCCCCGACTGGTACTCGGGGTCGCTCTCGAAGGCCTCGCCGTAGACGAGCATCGACTTGCAGCACAGGTGCTTGCAGCGCGGCACGTCGGCGGCGGAATTCTCGTCGGACATGGCAGTTGGTCCCTCAGCGGTCGCCGCTTGCGGCTTCGCAAGAACTGCGAAGCCGCAAGCGGCTTGACGACTCACACTTCCCAGTACTTCTTGGCGCCCGCCGCGGTGAGCAGGGCGCGCTTGACAGCCACCTCGACCAGTTTCACCTTGTAGGCGTTCTGGCTGAGCGGCCTGGCCCCCTTGGCTGCGGCCTGGCCGGCCTTCGTCGCCGACTCCTCGGTGATCGCCTCGCCCTCGATTGCCTTGGCGGCTTCCGTGGCGAGAATCGGCGTCGGCGCCACGTGGCCGAGGACGATGCGGACGTCAGTCGCCTTGCCATCTCGCGGCGTGAACGAGACCGCCGCCTGGACGAGCGGCCAGTCGTAAGACTGCTTGTGCCGCACTTCGTAACTGGCGTTGGCGACGTTCGTGCCCAACTTACCTGGAACCATCACGCCGAGCAGGATTTCGTTGGGGGCCAGAATGTGCTCGCGCTCCTTGGCCGAAGTCGGCGCCCGGAACAGTTTGGCCACCTCGACGGTGCGCTTCTCCTTGGGCCCCAACACCTCGGCCGTTGCTCCCAGGGCGATCAGCGCCGGCGCCAGCGTTGACGGATGGACGATGACGCAGGGCTTGTCAGTGCCGAAGATGGCGTGATAGCGGTTCTCGCCGTTCTTGGCGAAGCACTTCTCACCGCCCTTGAGCAGGCAGTGGGTGTGTTCGTCGCGGAAGTACCAGCAGCGGTTGCGCTGGCACAGGTTGCCGCCGAGCGTGCCCATGTTGCGAATCTGCGGGCCGCCGATGGCGCCAGCCGCCGTGGCCAGCGCAGGGAATCGGTCTCTCAGGGCTGTGGCGATCTCCGCCAGCTTGACGCCGGCACCGATGAACGCCGAGCCGCCGTCCTTGGCGACGGCAATGGCGTTCAACTGGGCAAGGCCGCTGAGGCTCACGACCTTGTCCGGCTGGGCGATGTATTCCTTCTGCAAGTCGAGCAGGTCGGTGCCACCGGCCAGCAGCTCCGTCGGGCCCCAGTCGGGGGCCAGCAGGCCGACGGCCTGCTCCGCGGTCGCGGGTCTGAAATACACAAAGTTTTTCATGATGCTTTGCCTTTATGTGTGAGGCGGCAATCTGGGGTGGATTGCCAACCCATGTCGTGTTATCCTCATCACCATACCGCTCTGGGGCCGTGGCCGAATTGAAGAACCTAGTACCGCCCCACAACCGCCGAGCAGGCAGTTTGCATTCCACGGTCCCCGAGCGGCCATTCCGTCAAGCCTTGACGAGTGCTTCCAGGACGCGCTCCGGGGTGTACGGCGCGTATGCGACGCGCGCGCCGATGGCGTTGAAGATGGCGTTGCCGATGGCCGCCGCCGTCGAGATCGTCGGCGGCTCGCCGATGCCGATGACGCCGCGCTCCGGCATGTCGTACATGTGGACCACGACCTCCGGCATGTCCTTGATGCCGCCGAGCTTGTAGAACTCCATGTCGGCGTTGACCTGCCGGCCGGTGTGGCGGTCCATGACGCGCTCCTCGAACAGGGCGTAGTTGACGCCCATGATGACGCCGCCGGCCACCTGCGACTCGCAGCCCAGCTTGTTGACCACCAGGCCGCAGTCCTGCACCGCGACGACCCGGGTACAGCGCACCACGCCTGTCTCGGTATCGACCAGCACCTCCGCCACCTGCACGCCGCCGACCTTCACGTTCGACAGCTCGCTCACGCCCTGCTTCAGGGCCGCGTCGTTGGCCGCCGGCTTGCCGATGACCGTGTCCATGCCGAGCCGGGCGCACGCCTCCTTCCAGGGGTACTTCTTGTTGGCCCCCTTGTCCACGATCTTGCCCGGCTCGATGGCCAGGTCTTCCTTCTTCCCCTTGAGGCGCGTCGCGATCTTGTCGAACAGGTCGTCGCGGGCGGCCAGCGCTGCCATGTACGCCACCGGCGCCGTTCCGGGACAGGTCGTGCTGCCGCCGGAGCCGCCGGAGCGTCCGTACTGACTCTCGCCGATGTGGAGCGTGACGTCCTTCGGCTCCAGCCCCAGCACCTCGGCGACGACGATGGCCAGCACGGTGCGCTCGCCGGTGCCGAGGTCCTGCGTGGACGACTCGACCAGCACGCTGCCGTCGCTGCTGATCGTCACCTGGACGTCGTTGGGGAAGCTGGCCTGCCCGCCCCAGGTGTGCAGGGCCATGCCCATGCCGTGCTTGATCGGACCCTTCCTCTCTCCCTTGCCCGGCGGGCGCCAACGCTTTTCCCAATCCGACAGCCGGGCCGCGATCTTCATCTGCTCGGAGTAGAGCGTGTGCCGCATCGCGTTGTACGACTGCGGGAAGTTCTTCGCGGCGTCGGCGTCGTTCTCCGGCAGGTTCTTCAGACGGACCTGCATCGGGTCGATCCCCAACTTGGCGGCCAGGTCGTCGAGCGGGCAGTCGGTCAGCAGACAGCTCTGCGGATGACCCGGGGCGCGCATGGCCCGCATCATCGCGGTGTTGAGGCGCACCGCGCTGACCCGCGTGTGCTTGCTGGGGAACTCGTACACGTAAGGCAGCGGGCCGACGGTGGCGCCGTTGGCGATCCCGGGGGTGCCCCAGGTATCGCAGAAGTAGGCGACCACCTTGCCGTCCCTGGTGGCGCCGATCTTCACCTTGGCGTAGGCCGACGGCCGGTTGCCTCCCAGCACGACTTCGTCGGCGCGCCCCAGGAACAGCTTGACCGGCGCCTTGGCCTTGCGCGCCAGCTCGATGGCCGTGATCCCCTCGACCTCGGGGGCGAACTTGCTGCCGTAGCCGCCGCCCATGTAGTGGGTGATGCACTTCACCTTCAGCGCGGGAACGGCAAACACCTTGGCCGCCGTGTCGGCGACGCCGGCCACCGCCTGCGTCGAGGCCCACAGCGTCAGGCCGCCGTCCTTGTCCCACTCGGCGACCAGGCCGTGCGGCTCCAGGCAATGATGGTTGATCGTGGCGGCCCCGTACTCGCCCTCGTGGACCACCTCGGCTTTCTTGAACGCCTCGTCGATGTCGTCGTTCTTCTCCTCCTTGAGCAGGCGGACGTTGTTCCTGTCATTCTTGTTGCCGAAGGGCGGGACGGTCTTGAGGTCGTTCGCCAGGGCGTCGTTCTCGGTGACGAGGGCGTCGAGCAGTTCGTACTCGACCTTGATGGCGCGGACCGCGTCGGCGGCGTGCTCCTCGGTGTCGCAGGCGACGGCGGCGACCTCGTCGCCGGCGTAGAACAGCTCGCGGCCGACCGCCTCCTCTTCGACCTGGAACGTGATCCGGTCGTCCGCTTGCAGGTCGGTGGGCTTGACGACCTTGCTCTCGCGGAAGAGCCACAGTCCCGGCCCGACCTTGAGCGTGCGCTCCTTCGCCTTGTCGCCCATGCCGACCGTGACGACGACCGCGTTCCCGTCGGCCTTGACGACGGTGCCCGTCTCGGTGGGGACGACGATGACGTGAATCGCCTTCACGCCGGGCATCTTGCGGGCGGCGGTGACGTCGAGGCCCTTGATCCTGGCGTGCGCGTGGGGGCAGCGCAGGATGGAGGCGTGGAGCATTCCGGGGCGGTTGACGTCGAGGCTGTAGCGCGCGCGGCCGGTGGCCTTTTCGGGGCCGTCGAGGCGCTGCACGCGGGTGCCGAGGAGACGGCGTTCTTTCGGCCAGGTGTTCGGCATGGTTCACTCCCCTTTCTTGCCGCACAGGTCGGCGATGGCGTGGCGCATCTGTTCGTAGGTGCCGCAGCGGCAGATGTTGCCGCTCAAAGCCTCCTCGATCTCGGCGGGCGTGGCCTTGGGGTTGTGGTCGAGGGCGGCCCGTAAGGAGACGACAAAGCCGGGCGTGCAGAAGCCGCACTGCTGCGCGTCGTGCTTGACGAAGGCAGCCGGCACGGCGTCGAGCCGGCCGTCGGCGGCCAGGGCCTCGGCGGTCTTCACCTCGCGCCCCTGGGCCTCCAGGGCCAGCAGGGTGCAGGAGTAGACCGGCTTGCCGTCGAGGATGACGGTGCAGGCGCCGCAGCTGCCGCGGTCGCAGACACGCTTGCAGCCGGTCACGTCGAGGTGATTGCGCAGCAGGTCGAGCAGGGTGACGCGCGGCTCGACGGCGTAAGTCATCTTGGCGCCGTTGACGGTGAGCTTGACGGTGGCCGGCGCGGGCCCGATGGCCGGGACGGCGTCGGTCTTGGCCTTCGGCGTGTCGGCCTCGAGGAGGCCGACGCCGGGGGCGTGCGCCAGGGCGGTGGCGGCGACGCCGGCGCCGGAGCCGCGCAGGAACTCGCGGCGCGACACGCCGGCCGCCCCCTTGGTGTGGTTGCTTGGGTCGTTCATCGCTGGTGAGACTCCCCAGGTGATGGATCGATCAGCCGGCCGAGGGGGCCCGTGAGCCGAATTCCTCCCTCGGCCACGACAGTCGGGAACGGGGGCGATACTAACAGCGGGATCGGGCCAGGACAAGCAATTTGCGGCAAGAAATTCTGAACCGCGCTCGCGGGCGACCGCGGCTTGTTGCTCGGCGGGCTTCCCGGACGTATGGTTGCGAAGGGATGGCATTTCATGAAGGAGAGGCGATGACGGGTCCACGGGTGGTGCTGTGCGGCCTGAGCAATCAGGTCGTCGGGCTGCGCTGGGAATCGGAAACGCGGCTGCGCATCGGCCGCGCCGACTCCCTCGAAGTCGTCATCAACGACGCCTCCGTCAGCCGGGAGCACGCCGAGGTAGTCTACACGCCGCGGGGGTGGCTGTTGCGGGACCTCGGCAGTCGCAACGGAACCTACCTCAACAAGACGCGCCTCGAGGGGGACGAGCGAGCGCTGCACCGCCGCGACGTGATCATCGTGGGCGGGCTGCGCTTCGAGGTAGCGCTGGTGGAGCAGCCGCCCTGCGGGGCCGCCCAGCCGCAAGTGCAAATCCGGGCCAGCGGCACCTGCTTCAACCTCAAGGCGGCCACGCGCCGCTCCTGGGACCGGGCCGTCGAACCGTTCTTGCAACCCGAGGACGAGCAGGACTGGCCGGCCCGGCGCATCCTGCCGCTGCTCCACGCCGGCCGCCACCTCACCGAGATGACCTCCCTCGACGAGTTGCTGCAGACGATGCTCGACGAGGTGGTCACCGTGCTCGACGCCCAGCGCGGTGCCATCGTCCTGGCCGACGAAGCGACGGGGCAGCTGCACTTGCGCAGCGCCGTCACGCCCAACGACGCGGGGGTCGTCCGCAAGTACTTCAGCGAAACCCTGGCGGATCGCTGTTACCTCGAGGGCGAGTCGCTGTTGTGCGCCGACGTCCGCACCGAAGAGGATTTGCAGACCGCCAAGAGCGTCGCGCGGGGCACGATGGCCTCGATCATTTGCGCGGTGCTGCGCTCGCCGCGTCGGCGCCTGGGAGTGCTTCACCTCGACCGCGGGCCGGTGCAAGAGCCGTTCACGCTGGCCGACCTCCACCTGGTGGACGCGGTGGCCTGCTACGCCTCGGTCGGCATCGAGAGTGCCCAGTTGCTGGAGCAGCAGCGAGACCTGTTCCTGCGGGCGGCGACGACGCTGGCGCAGACGGTGGAGATGCGCGATCAGTACACGGGCAACCACACCCAGCGCGTCACCGCCTACGCGCTGATGCTGGCGGAGGAACTGGGTCTGTCGCCGGCGGAGCGGCAGCACATCCGGATCGGGGCGCCGCTGCACGACATCGGCAAGATAGCCGTCGCCGACGCGGTGCTGCGCAAGCCGGGCAAGCTGACCGGGGACGAGCAGGCCCACATGCAGGCGCACGCGGCCCAGGGGGCGGACCTGCTGGGGAACATCCCGGGGCTGGCGCCAATGCTGCCGATCGTCCGGCACCACCACGAGCGCTGGGACGGCAGCGGCTACCCCGACGGCCTGGCCGGCGAGGCGATCCCCCTGCTGGCGCGCGTGGTGGCGGTCGCGGACGCCTTCGACGCGATGACGTCGGATCGACCTTACCGCAAGGCGCTCTCCCTGGGCGACGCCCTGGCCGAACTGGTCGCCCGCGCCGGCAGCCACTTCGACCCGAAGTGCGTCGAGGCGTTCCTGCGCCTGCGGCCGCGGATCCAGTCGATGCTCGCCCGGACGGTGCGCTCACTGCCGATCTGAGTGGTTAAGAAACAGTAACAACACTGTCTTCGCCGCTTGCGGCTTCGCTAACTTTCCTGCGAAGCCGCAAGCGGCGAAGACAGTGTTGTTACTGTTCCTTGGCGGCGGCGCTCGACGCGCCGCCCCGAGGGCGGCTGCTCAACCTGTATCAAAAGCGCAACTCGAGGCCCACGTTGAGGCCCTGCGCCCAGAAGTTGGTGCATTTCAGCATTGGGGCCGGCGTGATTGTCGTCAGGGTGCTGGGCGGGGTGAGCGTGGGCACTTCGCGCGGGTTGATGTTGAGGTTGACCTGGTCGCCCGAGCGGACCACGTTGCTCCAGTACAGGATCGAATAGCCGACCGTGAAGCGCAGCCAGGTGCCGACCTGGTAGCCGATGGCCAGGTCGGCCTCGGGGACGATGGCGAACGCCTCCTTGGTGACGCTGCCGCTGTTGCTCGGCCGGACGAGGAAGCCGCTGTTGAAGTTCGTCGCCCCCAGGGTGGGGGAGAGGAAGCTGGTGAGGCCGCTGAAGTCCGCGCCCTCCTGGTTGTCGCCGAAGGCCGCCTTGACGGTCCCCTTGACGAGCCAGCAGTCGCTGTGCCACTCCCCCCGCAGGCCGAGTTCGCCGCCGTTGAAGCGGTTGGTGGTGTTGATGCTGTCGCTGACCGTGGTGACCGTACCCAAGGGGTCGCCGGCGGGGAAGTCCGTCGTCGTCGCCATGGTGAAGCGGTCGTCCAGCATCAGGTAGCGGTAGCCGATCAGGAAGTCCACACGGTAACTGTTGCAGTCGCAGCAGAGGTTGCCGATGAAATCGACCCCCGCCCCCGCGAAGCGGCCGGAATCACATTGGATGCCCATCGAGGAGCCGGTGGCCGTGCCGCTCGTCTGGCCCGGAACGGACACGGGCAAGAACTCCTCCTGACCGGTCGTCACGTCGAAGAATGGCCGGAGGATGTTGGCCGAGCCGGCCGCCCCGGTGCCGGTGGTCCCGAAGCTCTTGGTTCCCGGCTCCATGACGAACCAGCTGCCTTCCAGGCCGAACCCCTGGTAATCGGTGATCCAGCCGCCGAGGGTCATGCCGCCGCCGTTGCGGAGGGGGCGGTCCAGGTCGTTGCCGCCGGCGATGGTTTGGATATCGTTGGGCGTCGCGGCGACCAGCAGGGCGGGGTAGCGGTTCTGCTTGAGCCACCACAGGTGATAGTCGCCTCCGATCCAGTAGCGAAACGGCGCGCTCAGCGAGCCGCAGACGGGGGCCATGAACGAGGGGGCCGGGCCGTCGGCACTGCCGCCGTCGCCGCCGTAGGTCGGCATGGGAACCCCCGCAGTCCCGACCTGGTCGGCGGGGACTTCGCTCGGGGTAGCGGAGAGGGTCCGCGGCCGGGGGAGAACCTCGTCCGGTTGCTGCGCCAGCGCCAGGCCGGCGCCGGCGAGCAGGGCGGTCAGCGACCCGACAATCGCGTGTTTCATGGGGGCTCCTGCCGTTGAGAAGGCTGCGGCCGCCTATGTCAGCGGGCAACCGGATGTACCGTTCCTGCCGAGACGTCCTGCTGGCGCGGATGTTTCGCCGGCAACGTGTTTAACGGATGTATCGGCTGTATGACACGGCCTCCTTTACACCGAGAGCGATTGGCGCCGTTTCGCCGGAAAACGGCGCGGGCCGCCGGTCTTGCCGGCGGCCCGCGCCTTCGCCAAATCAGCTATCTTGCCGGCCGGGTTCCTTGGGACGGCTCTCCTGAGCCGTACAGCGGCCCACTCTTATCCTCGCAGGGGTCCGGGATCGCCCTGGCAGATGAAGGCACCCCAGGAGAACGGATGGGCATACTTGCCTCCTTCGCGAGTGCGCATGGCCTGCTGCGCCTGACGCAGGGCCTCGGCGCGCCCCTCGCCACGCAAAATACGCTGGTAGAAATCGACCATCAGCTCCTGCGTCTGCTTGTCGGGCACCTTCCAAAGGCTCATCACCAAGGTCCGGGCACCGGCCACGGCGAACGCCCGGCGCAGGCCGAAGACGCCCTCGCCGACATGAATCTGGCCCAGGCCAGTCTCGCAGGCGCTGAGCACGACCAACTCGGTGTCCAGCAAATCCATGCCGGTGACGTCCTCTGCCGTCAGCATGCCGTCTTCCGCCTCGGCCGGTGGCTCGCCGCCGTTCCGCTAGGTGTTGAACCCGGCCAGCAGCAGTCCCGAACGAAGCAGTGGGTTCTCGAAGCGAGCGTTGGCCAGACGGTCAATCGCGCCCAGGTCGCGCCAGCCGCTGGTGGGGTCGGTCGGCTGGTCCTCGAGGAAGAAGCCGTGCGTGGCCAGGTGGAGGATGCGCGGCGAGCGGATCGCCTTGAGCGGCTGATCCAGGACGCGGTCGAGGACGGGCTTGACGCCCAGCAGCGCAGCGATGCGTTCGCCTTCGAGCCGCGTGCCCGGCAACCGAGTGACAGGTTGGGCCCGCTCGACGTCGCGCGAGCGCCTGGCCGGGTGAAACCTGGGCCTGGCTGAGGACGAAGGGGATGCGGACCGGGCCGATAGGTCGAAGTCCGGGTCGGCGCCCACCAGGGCCGGGGCGGGCTGGCGCGTGCTGGGCTGGCCGCAACGCAGGACGTCGCGGCCGGTGGCCAGGTAGCTGATGCGGTAGCGGTCGAGCAGCACTTTGCCTTGCTCTCGGTCGGGCAACACCTCGAAGGGCAGGCGGGCCAGGTCGCCGTCTGGACACAGCCACAACTGGATGTGGTTGCCCAGGGCAGGCAGGACCGGATCGAAGACGTGTTGCCGCAGTCTCGTGCCGATGGAAGGGGACGCGGCGACCGAGGGCGATTGCGGATCGACGAAGGCTTCGGTTTGCTCCCTCCACACCTTCCCGCCGCCATTTGGCCGTTCCCAGGGCTTCGTGGTAATGACGGCACGGAAGTCGGCGATCATCTGATCGATGGGGTCGGCCTCGCCCAGGTCGATCATCTGCACCTGCTCGGGCTGGCCCGCCGCCAACACGAAGGCCAGGTAACGGGCCGGTTGCCAGCGCGGCTCGCCACGGGCCGGCACGGCGTCGAAGTCGTAGACGCGGAAACGGACGAACTCGACCAGGGCGACACCTTCGGGCAGGGCCAGGGCGACGGCGCGACGGTCGGCCTTGCGGCGGTGTTGTTCGAGGTTCATCTCGGTAATCTGCCGGCCCAGGGCCGTTTCGCGCTGCTGCTGCTCTTGCCGCCACTGCTCCAGCGTCTGCTCGAGGGCGGCGAGGGGTTCCCCCGGGGCGGGGCCGGCGAGCATCTTCTGGCCGATCCGCTGTCGCAGTCGGCTGAGCTGGTCGAACGCTTCCCGCAGATGCGGGTAGTGTCCGCCAAGAACAGCATCCCGCTGCACTGCCAGGGCCTCTGCGCCAAGGCCCTTGCGGCGCAGCACCAGGTCCAGGGCCCTTTGGATTTCTTCCGCGGAGCCGGACAGGTGACGATGGACCAGGGATAGGAAGGCGTTCTGATTGCCGTGGAGCTGTTGCAGGAAGAACAAGCGCTGCTGGTCGGAGCCGATGGAGAAGACCTGGCCGATCATCCGGTCGTCGATGATCGCCGCCTGGTGCATCAAGGCAACCGCAACATCGATCGCCCGTGGAGCAACTTCCAGCGTCGCCAGGTTGTTGAGCAGCTGCGTGGTCGCCGGGTGGTCGTCGCCGAGCACACGCCGGCGAATCTCAAGGGCCTGTTCATAGCAAGGGCGGGCCCCCGCCAGGTCTCCCAGGGCTTGCAACAAGGTGCCCAGGTTGTTGAGGCTGTAGACGGTGTCGGGATGGTTGTCCCCCAGCACGCGCCGACGGATCTCCAGCGCCCGCTCAAAGTGCGGCCGGGCCTCCACCAGTTCTCCCCGGTCCTTTAACAAGACGCCCAGGCTGTCGAGGCTCGAGGCCGTGTCCGGGTGGCCCTCGCCCAGTGTGCGACGGCGAATCGCCAGGGCCTGTTGCACGCAGCGCAGCGCCCCTGACAGGTCCCCCAGGTCCCACAACAGGGCGCCCAGGTTGCCAAGGCTTCGGGCGGTGTCGGGATGGTTGTCGCCCAGGACCCGCCGGTGAATCTCCAGCGACTGCTCGACGTACTGCAGAGCGGTTGCCAGGTCTCCCATGTTCCTCAACAGGAGGCCCAGACTCTCGAAGCTCGAAGCGGTATCGGGGTGATTGTTCCCCAGCACGCGCAGGCGGATCTCCAGGGCTTGCTCGACGTAAGGCCGAGCCTCCGCCAGGTCTCCCCCGCCCTGCAGCAATCCTCCCAGGGCACTGAGGCTGGCAGCGGTGGCGGGATGGTCGTCGCCCAGCACGCGGCGACGGATCGCCAGGGCCTGCTCAAGGTAGGGACGCGCCGCCGAGTCGCCCATCTCCTTCAACAGGCCACCCAGGGTGCTGAGACTCGAGGCGGTATCGGGGTGGTCGTTGCCCAGCACGCGACGGTGGATCTCCAGGGCCTGCTCGTAGTGCGTTCGGGCCTGGGCCAGCTCTCCCATCCCCTGCAACAAGGCGCCCAGGGAGCTGAGACTTTGGGCGGTGTCGGGGTGGGCGTCCCCCAGCTGTTTCCGGTCCCACGGGCTCCTGCCGGAACGCCTCGGTGCCGCCGGTTGTTGAACTCAGAGTCTGTCCCGGAAGCCGCTTGCGGCTTAGCGGCAGCTGGAATCCGCTAAGCCGCAAGCGGCTTCCCCAACAGACTCTCATTCCGGGATTCGATCTGCGCTGCTCAGGGCAGCCTTGCCGCCTCGGCCTGACGCCGTCGCGCGCGCCAGTTCACTGCGTCCAGCGGCTCGGCCGTCTCGTCGTCGCGCAAGCGCAGGCCGGTCAGCGCCTCGGCCCAGGCGCCCAGGTCGTCCGGCCCTCCCGGCGCCGGCGGCGGCACCGGCCACAACCACGCTTTGTTGTGGCGCCGCGCCGCCAGCGCCCGCCCATCGGGACTGAAGTACCAGTGCGGCCAAACCTCATCGGGACTCGCCCCCGGGATTGCTCGCGCCGCGGGCAGGTCGATCAGCAGCGCCGGCCCCACCGCACGCCCCGTAACCACGTCCCACAGGCGCACCGTCCGGTCCACGGCCTCCGTCACGGCCAGGGTGCCGTCCGGGCTGATCGTCACCACCTTCGCCCCGGCTCCCGGCAGGGCTACCGGCCGGCCCGAAGCGTCCCGCATCCGGGCGTTCCCCTTGAAGTCGGTCGTCAGGAAGCCGCGACCGCCGGGGAGGAACGCGGCGAAGGCGAAGTGCCCGCCCGGCTCGAATAGGGCGACGGCCCCCTCCGGCTCGAAGGCCGTGCCGAGCGACTTTCCTGTGGCGAGGTCCCACAGCCGCCCAAAGCCATCGGGGCCGGTCGTCAGCGCCGTTTTCCCGTCGGGGCTCAGGGCCACGGCGTGGATTGCCTTCCCGTGGGTCAGCGGCTCGCCGAGGGGCTTGCCGCTGGCAGCGTCCCACAGTCGGGCGGTCCCGTCCTCGCTGTTGGTCAGAAGCTTCTTGCCGTCGGCGGAGAAGACGGCCGACGGCAGGACCAACCCGACCGGGGCCAGTGGCTCGCCGACGAGCCGGTTGGTGGCGACCTCCCATAGCCGAGCTGGGCCTGGTGTGCCGATCAGGGCGACCACCCCCGTGTGTCCGCCGGGGGCGAGGGCCAGGGGCATATGGCCGTCGGGGAAGCGTCCGCCCGGGCCGAGCGACCGGCCAGTGATGGGGCTCAGCAGTCTCCAGGCTCCCTCTCGGCCAACCGTCAACGCCGTGCCGCCGTCAGCGAAGGCCACGTGGGCGACACCGTTGGGGTGAGGCGCCGGAAAGCCGGTCGTCCGCCAGGGCGAGATGTCCCAAAGGCGAACGTGGCCGTCGTCGCAGGCGCTGCAAAGGGTCGTCCCCCCCGAGCGGACGATCACGGCGCTTGGGACCTTCGGGTGGGCCAGAGGGGGGCCGATGGGCGAAGACGAGGCGACGTCCCAGAGGCGGACCACTCCCCGCCGCCCCTCCTCGGAAAAGGTGGCTGTGGCGAGGGTCCGTCCGTCGGGACTGAAGCCGACGGCTCCGACCAGGCCCGCATGGCGCAGCGGCTCGCCGAGCGGCTTGCCGGTGGCGACGTCCCAGAGACGGGCGGTCCGGTCGTAACTGCCCGTCGCCACCGTCCGCCCGTCGGGGCTGAAGGCGACGGACTCGACGGCGGTGCTGTGGCGCAGCAGCGGCCCCGCAGGCTTGCCGCCCTCCGTCGGCCACAACTGGACCGGCCCAGCGGTGAAGATGTTGCCCCCTCCCAGCGCCAGCGTCTTGCCGTTCGGGCTGAAGGCCGCACAGTGGATGGCACCCGGATGAGTCATGGCCCCGCCCACGGGCGCCCCGGTCGTCAGGTCGAGCAAGCGGGCGTTGCGGTGGTCGTCCCACGTCACGGCCCAGCGGCCATCGGGACTGAGCACCGCCCCCCGGATGGCGCCGGCCAGCGGCACGGGCTCGCCGACGGCCTTCCCCTCCGGCAGGCCCCACAGCCGGACCTTGTTGTCGGCGCAGGTGGTAAGGGCCGTCGTGCCGTCTGGGCTGAGCACGACCCGTTCCACGTCGGCCGGGTGTTCCAGGGCTGGCCCGAGCGGCTTTCCCGACACGGCGGCCCAGGAGCGGACGGAGCGGCCCGCGGCGGTCACGATCACCTGGCCGTCGGCACTGACCGCCAGGTCGCGCACCGGGCCGTCGTGTTTCAGGACCGGCGACCAGGGCCGGCCACTTTCGACGGCCCACTGGCGGACACCGTTTTCCGGCTCGCGCGTCCAGTAGAAGTTGCCGTCAGAGTTGAGTCCCCCCAGCGTGCCGGCCCCCTCGCCGGGGAAGACGGCTTTCAGGGCGTGGAACTGCAAGCGCCACAACGACACGTTGAGCCGAAGGATACTTTGGAGATCGTCGCTCTCCTCGGGAAGGGTCGAGCGGGCGAAGGCCAGGTCGCGCGTCAGCCCTAGCAGCCCCAGGTCGGCCTGCCCGCGCTCGCACAGGCCCAGGTGTTTCTCCAGGTTCAAGTTCAGCAGCCGGCGGTCGGACTCGATCCGGCGTCGATCTGCCTCTTGACGGGCCATCGTCTCATTGCGGAGCGCCTCGGCAGTCGCCTCGTGGGCCCTGGTCTCCGCGAGACGGGCGTTGTCGGCGTCGCCGCGAGCGCGGGCTTCGTCCTGCCACTTCCAGACGATCCCGCCGACGCCGGCCACGGTGACGAGGAGGAGGACCGCGGTCAGGGCGGACACGGCGGGGTGCCGGCGCACCCACTTGGCGACGCGCTCAAATCGGCTGACCGGCCGGGCCTGGATCGGCTGACCGCGGAGGAAGCGGTCCAGGTCCTCGGCCAACGCCTGGGCACTCGCATAACGGCGGGCGGGCTCCTCGCTCAGGCACTTCAGGCAAATCGTCTGTAGGTCCATCGGCACCGCCGGCCGCAAGCGCCGCGGCGGGACGACTTCCTGTCTCAGCACCTGGAATACGGTCTCCACCGCGTTCACCCCCACAAACGGCGGCCGCCCGGTCAACAATTCATACAAAATCGCCCCCAGGGCGTACACATCGACCAGGGCACCGCTCTCATGGCTGCGCCCGGCCGCTTGCTCCGGCGCCATGTACGAGGGCGTCCCCATCACCTGGCCGGTCCCGGTCAGCCGCACCTCCTGATCCAGACGCCGGGCCAGGCTAAAATCCGCGATCTTGGGAGAGACGTCAGAAGACAGAAGACAGAAGTCAGAATCCCGAGCGCCGGCCACTTGCTCTTCTGTCTTCTGTCTTCTGTCTTCTGTCTTCTGTCTTCTGTCTTCTGTCTTCTGAAGTAGGATGTTGGATGGCTTCAGATCGCGATGTACGATGTGCTGATCGTGAGCGGCCTGCACGGCGCGGGCGAGCACCGTCATCAGCCGCGCGGCCTCGTCGGGCGGCTGGGGCGTACCCCTGAGCCGATCGGCCAGAGTGCCGCCGGCGACGTACTCCATGACCAGGTACGGCCGGCCCTCGTGCATCCCGGTGACGTAGACCTGGACGATGTTGGGATGCTGCAACCGGGCGATGCTCTGCGCCTCCGTCTGGAAGCGGACCAACGCCCCGACTCCGGCGTAACCTCCTTCGAGAAGGACCTTGAGCGCCACGAGGCGATCGAAGGCCAGTTGTCGGGCCCGGTACACCACGCCCATGCCGCCGCGGCCCAACTCCTCCAGCACTTCAAAGCCGGGGATGGCCGGCAGTGTCCCGGGAGCCGGCACGGCGGTCCGTGCGGACCAGTGCTGACAGACCTCGGCGACCAGGTCGGAATGTTCGGGGAAGCGGTGCGCGTAGTCGGCCGGCAGGAGGGTGGTATCGCTGCGCTGCCGGTAGTCCAGGTCGATCAGGACCAGTTCGCGCAGCAGGTGAGGGCGAAGGGTCTCGGCGACCTCGCGGAGGTAGTCTTCCAGGGAGGGGGTGGGACCCTGCTTCCAGGTGTCCTCGAAGTGCGTGCAGATGCGATCGATCAGGCGGCGCTCGGACACGGGAAGTTCATCAAATACCGAAGACATGGCGAGACGGCTTCCTGGGGCGGACCGGCGGTTCGAGACGACACCCCTTTCAATGTACCCGTCAACGGCGCCGACAACCCGCCACCACGAGGGTGAGCGGCGCGGCGTCAGCTCGAGGTGTCCTGCTCCCACAACCCGCGGATGACTGACAGCTTGCGTTCCACGGTGCGCAGACTGACTTCGAGCTGCCCGGCAATCTCCTCGTTGCTGTACCCCTCCAGCCTTCGCAGGGCGACCGAGCGGAGGTCCTCGTCGAGCGATCCGAGCAAGACCTGGTACTCTTCCACCACGAGGGCGGCGAATTGCGGATCGGGTTCGTGGCCGATGACCTCTTGGAGGGCCAACTCGGCCGCTTCGCCTTCGAGGCGGGGGGTGTTGCCGCCGCGCTTCTGCCGCTTCTGGAAGCGGCGTTCGTCCACGGCCTTGCGTGCCGTGTGCATCACCAGCAGCTGCCACAGATCAACGCGATTATCCAGGCGGGAGAAGCGCCCCTCGCCCACAGCCTGCCAAAAGCTATGGAACGCCGACAGGGCCACGTCCTCCTCGTCGCTGGCCCGGCGGGGCAAGCCGCGCAGCCGATCCCGCGCCAACTCCACCAGACGCGCGAAGTAGCGAGCCCACAACTGCGAGGCCGCTGCCGCGTCGCCGGCCTTCATCAGGCCGATCCAGGTCGTCACGGAATCGCGGCTGGACATGGGACTTTGTCAGCGGAAGCGCCGCCTCGGTCGCGGGGGGACGGTTGAGCCAGGGCAATTCGATTATACACCGGCGGCACGGTTCCAGGGTAGCAAGTGCTGAGGCGGGGCCACGGTCCACTCGGCCAGCAGAGAAAAAAGCCCCAAAGTTCCCAGTCCTGGTGGCGGCTCGCCGACACTTTTGACGGGTATCCCCCTGAAGTCCCTCCTCTTGTTCTCAGCGGACATTAACGCCGCTTGCTTACATCTTTTTCCGGAGGAATTGTACGATGTTCGACCCGACCCGCTGGTTCCGCCGCTCCCGCCGGGCCCCCCAGGGCAACCGTCCGCCGAGTCGGTTCCGTCCGCTCCTCGAGCCGCTGGAACAACGCCAGCTCCTGGCCGTCTTCCCCGTGATGAATCTCAACGATTCCGGAACCGGGTCGCTGCGGCAGGCCCTCCTCAACGCCAACAGCACGCCCGGGGCTGACGTCATCACCTTCCAGGTCGCCGGCATCATTCGCCTGACCAGCGGCGCTCTGCCGGCCGTGACCAATACCGTGAGCATCGACGGCACCACCGCGCCCGGCTTCAGCGGCACGCCCCTGGTCGAGATCAATGCCAACCACTTCGGCGGACTCAGCTTCAACAGCGGCTCCGCCGGCTCGTCGCTCAAGTCGCTGGCGCTGGTCAGCGCCGGCAGCGATGGCGTCACGCTCAACGATGCGAACATCCTGGTCGCCGGCAACTACATCGGCCTGGCGCCGGACGGCACGACAGGCGGCGGCAATAACGGCAACGGTCTGACCATCAACGCCACCTCGTCCAACGACACCATTGGCGGCAGCGCCGCCCGGCAGCGCAACGTGATCTCGCGCAATGTCAGCAACGGCATCGAGATCAACGGCTCCATGAATAATCATGTCCTGAACAACTTCATCGGCACCG